>Ga0078972_1013840_pt1 | contig 13082 bp, 8 predicted proteins | sample YelNatPaOPGAMG01_FD_67568 | JGI IMG/M metagenome (GOLD analysis project Ga0078972, IMG submission 67568) | Hot spring thermophilic microbial communities from Obsidian Pool, Yellowstone National Park, USA - OP-RAMG-01 (SPADES assembly) (version 2) | ecosystem: Environmental > Aquatic > Thermal...
TCCTCGGGCAGATGGAAGCGGCGGATCAGTTCGAACTTGCGCTGGCGGAGGCGGGCGGCTTGGGATAGACCATGAACCGCCTGTGTTTGTGTCTGCCGGGCGCGCGGCGCCAATTTGTCCTTGTGCGGCCTGCCCGGAGCGGAAGCGTCCCCAGCGCCCGCCTGCCATCTCCCTTACCGTACGCCCACGCCGGGGGCAGTGCTCTATAACTCCTCCACCCACAACACGCCCAGCACGGCAGACCGATGGGGCCGGCCCAGAGGATGCAACGCCTCAGGCGGGCCGCCTCTCCGCCGCACCTCCGACTCGAAAACTGGGGGATGGCAAGGGACGATTGGCCTTGACAAGGCCCCGGAGGCGGTAAACAATCGAAGAGCTGCGCCGCAAGGACCCGCAAAAGGCCCGTGCCATCTTCTCCGACGACGAACGCGCCCGGGTGCTCGCTTTCCACAGCGGGTGGAAGGGGTTTCTCTATCCCTTCCTGCTTCCGGGAGATTACGAGCGACGCGTCTTCGGCATCGACCGTTTCGTGCGTTCCGGGTAGCCCGACGAGATTTACGCCGCAGCCGGTTTCGACCCGGCCGGCATCTGGGAGAAGATTGCGTCTCGCTTGAGGCAGTGACGCGGTCAGATCCGCGGCCGGCTGGCGGCGTGACAGCGTTCGGGCGCGTTACCGTTACTTCGGTCTTGTTACTTTTCAAAGCCGTTCCTGCCCTCCCATACTGGACACAAGGTTGTGGTGTTGCGGGTTCCGGGCAACTAGCCACCTTGGGCCATCCGGTGGCCGGGCAGACCCGAAGGGCCCGCCTACGACCGTGAGTCTCTGATGGGAGTGAAGCCATGAAGGCTATGCTTCTTTGGGGAGCCGTCCTGACAAGTTCGCTGTCGTTTGCTCTGGCGCAGACGGTCAGCGGCGTCATCACCGGCACGGTTATGGATCAGACCGATGCCGTCATTGTCGGTGCCAGCCTGACGCTGATCAATGAGGCCACGGGGGTACGGCGAACCGCGTCGACCAATGAAGTCGGGCTGTACACCTTCAATTCCGTCCCGCCGGGGCTCTATACGCTCCAGGTTGAGCAAAGCGGGTTCAAGACCTTCCGGCGAACGAACATTAACCTCACAGCCAACGAACGTTTGCCGATCGATGTGAAGCTGGAACTGGGCACCACGGCGGAGACATTCCGGGTGGAGGCGCAGGGCGCCACGGTGCAGACGGTGAGCGCCGAGCGCTCGGGCACTGTTACGGCGGTGCAGTTGGAGACTCTGCAGTTGAAGGGTCGCGACTTCATGGGGCTGCTCAAACTACTGCCGGGGGTGGTGGACACCAACCCACGTGAGTCGCCGACTAACAACAGCCTTTCCGGCGTTAACATCCAAGGCGGAAGGCAGGGCTCGTACAACCTTACCCTGGACGGCATCACCAACCTGGACACGGGGAGCAGTACCGGCCCCTATTTCGAACCCAGCGCGGACTCGATCGCGGAGGTGAAGGTTCTGCTGACGAACTACCAGGCCGAATACGGACGCAATTCCGGTGCCACCATCAACGTCATCATGAAGTCCGGCTCGAGAGATTTTCATGGGACCGGGTACTACTACAAGCGCAATGAGGCCCTGAACGCCAACAACTTCTTCAATAACCTCACCGCCCGTCCCAGGGATCGTTACCGGTATGATTTGTTTGGATACACCCTCGGCGGACCGGCTTACGTTCCTGGGAAGTTCAACCGGAATCGGGACAGGCTGTTCTTCTTCTTTTCCCAGGAGATCGGCCCGCAAAAGGTGCCGCAAGCGCTGGGCCTCCTCACCGTCCCCACCGACCTGGAGCGCCGGGGCGATTATTCACAAACCCTGGAATCCAACGGCAGGCTGATCGTCATCCGGGACCCGGCAGCGGGCGCGCCGTTTCCAGAAAACGTGATTCCGCAAAGCCGCATCAGTCCGAACGGCCAGGCGCTGCTGAACCTGCTCCCCCTGCCGAACGCCACCAGCCCCACGCGGCAATACAACTACGTGTTCCAGACGACGCTGAACCGGCCGCGGCACGTCGAGATGTTGCGTGTGGACTACGCCATCAACTCCACGACGACCTTTTATGTGCGCGGCATTCACAGCTTCGAGAAGTTTGAGGGGACCCTGGGGGTCGTGGGGATCACATCCAACTGGCCACAGTTTCCCACGTTGTATAGTCTCACCGGAAAGGGCCTCGTGGCGAACTTGACCAAGGTAATCAGCCCGCAGACGGTGAACGAGTTCTCCGTAGGCATTAACCGGGGCGTGCAGGATCGCGGGCCGCTGAACGACAGGTCGCTGGCCGCGAATCAGCGGCAGAAGAACGGCCTGGCCACCCTAGGCCAGTTCCACCCGGAAAACAACCCGCTAAACATCATCCCCAACGCCAGCTTCGGGGGGGTGCCGAACGCCGTGAGGTTGGCCGTCGATCCCAAGTGGCCGTTTTTGGGCCGTAACAGCATTTGGAATTTCAACAACAACCTCAGCCACGTCCGTGGGCCCCACACTTTGAAGTTAGGGATCTATCTCGAGCCCACGGCCCGCAATGCGCGCCGAGAGTCCATCTTCAACGGAGCTTTTGATTTCGGCAGGAACGTCAACAACCCGCTGGACACCAACTGGGCCTGGTCCAACGCGTTGCTCGGCAATTTCAACAGCTACAGCGAGTCCGACGCGCTGACATTCGGCTGGGGACGCTTCAAGAACCTGGAGTGGTTCGTGCAGGACAACTGGAAAATCACACGGCGGCTGACGCTGGACTACGGCCTGCGGTTCTATTGGCACCCGCCTAACTACAGCGCCCGGAATAACGTGGCCGGGTTTGTGCCGGACCGGTATCAGGCGGGTAAGTCGCCGCTGCTGTATCAGCCGGTGAGAGTAGGCACCCAGCGCCTGGGCATGGACCCACGGACCGGTTCGACGGTTTCCTCAGTGTTGATCGGAGCGTTTGTGCCGGGTAGTGGGGACCCTTACAACGGCATGGTGGTGGCAGCCCGCGAGCCCTCTTATCCGCGCGGGCTCATCGACGATCAGGGCGTGCTGTACGGCCCGCGCCTGGGTTTCGCCTATGACCTGTTTGGCAACGGCCGGACGGCCTTGCGGGGCGGGTTCGGGATTTTCTACGACCGCCTCCAGACCGACCAAGTGCTGGAGATGGTTGAGAACCCCCCGCTGCGGAACACTCCCATCCTCTACTACAACAGTTTTGCCACATACTTACAGTCCACCGGCTCGCTGTTTCCCAGCAGCGTGACAGGGCTGTCCCGTTCCGGCGAAGTCCCCACGGTGATGAACTGGAGCTTCGGCGTCCAGCAGAATGTGGGCTTCAACACCGTGCTGGACGTAGCGTACGTCGCCTCGGTCGCCCGGCACCTCATGGTTAACCGGAACCTAAACGCGCTACCGTACGGGGCAAACTTCCTGCCGCAGAACCAGGATCCGACGAATCCAGGAACGCCTTTGCCGAGCAACTTCTTGCGCCCCTACCCGGGGTACGCCGACGTGAACGTCCGTGAATTCTCCAGCACGTCCAACTACCACTCCTTACAGGTGCAGGTGAACCGGCGGTACGCCCGCGCGTTGCAGTACGGCCTGTCCTGGACGTGGTCGAAGGCTATGGATTTCGTGGACGGCAATACCTCGACCATTGCCACCTACGCTCCACTGCGCGTGTGGAACTATGGCAAGGCGGGCTTCGATCGCACCCATAACCTGGCGTTCTCCTACACGTGGGATCTTCCCAAAGCCAGTGCGCGTTGGAACAGCCTCTTCGCCCGGCACGTCCTCGACAACTGGCACCTCGCTGGGATCACGAGCTTCATCAGCGGAGCCCCTCTGGGCATCGGGCTCTCGACAACGGACAACGCCGACATCGCCGGAGGGGGCGACGGTGTGCGAGTAGTGGTGCTATCCAACCCCGTCTTGCCCAAGAGCCAGCGGACCTTCACCCGCTTCTTCAACACCGGCGCCTTCGGCCGCCCCGCCAAAGGCACCTTCGGCAATGCCCCCAAGGATGTCATCCGCGGCCCGGGTATCAATAACTGGGACCTCTCCCTGTTCAAGAACTTCTCGCTTGGGGCCGAGACGCGTATGCTACAGTTGCGCTGGGAAGCCTACAATGCCTGGAACCACACGCAGTTCTCCTCGGTGGACACCAGCGCGAGGTTCACGCCCGAAGGCCAGCAGGCCAACACCCGGTTCGGCGCCCTGACGGCCGCCCGGGCTCCGCGGCAGATGCAGCTCGCCTTGCGGTTGAGGTTCTGACGGCATGAAGTCCACGGACGTTTCGATCGAGGAGGTCGGCTTCCATTACGAGGATTACAGCTACCGGACCCCGATGAAGTTCGGCGGCCTCGTTGTGGATAGGGTCACGCTGCTCAATGTGGAGGTTCGGGTGCGCCGCCGCGGCGGGGGATCGGCGCTGGGTTTCGGCTCGATGCCACTGGGCAATATCTGGTCCTTCCCCTCCAGGGTGTTGTCATACGACGAGACATTGGAGGCCATGAAGAGACTCGCGGCGGAAATCGCCCGGCTGACCGAGGGCTGTGGGTTGACCGCTCATCCCATCGATATCAACCAGGAACTGGAGCCCCTCTATCTGGAAGCAGCCGAGCGGGTCACGGATCAGCTCGGGCTGCCTGAGCCGATTCCCAAGCTCTGCACCCTGGTCACGGCCAGCGCCTTCGATGCCGCCATCCACGACGGTTTCGGAAAAGCCAACGGCATCAATTGCTACCGGGGGTACTCGTCGGACTACATGGAGCATGACCTGGGGCACTACCTTGGGAAGGAGTTCGGCGGTGTCTGGCTGGACAGGTACGTCGCTTCCACACCCCGCCGCAGCCTGCCGGTCTACCACTTAGTGGGGGCTCTCGACCCGGTTGTGGACGCCGACATCCAGGCGCGCATCAACGATGGCCTGCCTGAGACACTGCCCGAGTGGATCGCCGCTGATGGGCTGACCCACATCAAGATCAAGCTCAATGGCGACGACCTGGACTGGGATACCGCGCGTGTCCTGGCCGTCAACCGCGCGGCCGAACCCGCACAAGCCGTGCGTGGCGTCTTCGAGTGGTTCTACTCGCTGGACTTCAATGAGCGCTGCCCGAACTCGGAGTATGTGCTGGAGTTTCTTCAGCGTGTCGAGCGCGCTTCGCCCGCGGCCTTCCAGCGGATTCAGTATATCGAGCAGCCCACCGCGCGCGACCTGAAGGCCCATCCGCAGAACGGCATGCATGCGGTGGCCAAGATCAAGCCCGTGGTCATCGACGAATCCCTGGTGGACTACGAGAGCCTCCTGCTGGCCCGGGATCTCGGTTATTCCGGCGTCGCCTTGAAAGCTTGTAAAGGGCAAAGCAACGCCTTGCTGATGGCTGCCGCGGCCCAGCATTTCGGAATGTTTCTCTGCGTCCAGGATCTTACCTGTCCCGGCGCGTCGCTGCTGCACTCGGCGGGGCTCGCGGCTCATATCCCCCCGGTAGCTGCGATCGAGAGCAATGCCAGGCAATATGTCCCCGCCGCCAATGAGAAGTGGAAGGAGCATTTTCCCACCATTTTCCGCATCGTCGGCGGCCGCATGGGGACCGGCGTGCTCGATGGCCCCGGCCTGGGAGTCGTACCATGATAAAAGGGAGGTCTTTGCGATGAGGCCCCGACGGCTGCTACGGTTTGTGACTCTTGCGCTTCTGGTGGGCGTGCAGGGGGGCCGGGCGGGCGACGTCCTGATCGTCTCCGACGAGCATCCGCAGATGGAGGTGCTGGCGCAGCACCTGCGGACTCGCGCAAATCTCGCCGCTGCCATCGTCGAGCAACACCGTTTGCCGGCGGATCTCTCCGGCTACCAGTCGATCTTCGTCTTCATCCACGGGGCGTTGCAGGAGCCGGTGGAGATGCGGTTGATCGAATACGCCCGGTCGGGCGGCCGGCTGATCCTGTTGCACCACTCTATCAGCCAGGCTAAGGGCAAGAACCGATACTGGTTCCCTTTTCTGGGCATGCTGCTGCGGCCCGGGGATCTCGACCAGGGCGGGTACAAGTGGATCCACGGCGTCAGCCTCTTCGTGGTGAATCTTGCGCCGGGCAATTACGTCACCAGTCACAACGTGAAGTACGAAGCGCAGGTTGACTACCACAGCGCGACCCCCGGCGGGCGGCAGGGACGGTTCCCGGCCTTTCTGCTGCAAGACACGGAAGTCTTCTTGAACCACAATTTCACCGATGGCGCCGAGAAGACAGTCCTTTTCGGGTTCAGGTACCGCCACGAATCCTCGGGCGTCACCTACATGCAGGACCGGGCAGGTTGGTACAAACCGGCCGGGAAAGGCTGGGTGATGTACTTTCTGCCGGGACACACCGTGGACGACCTCAAAAACGCGGCTTACTCGCAGATTCTGTTGAATGCCGCTTCGGCAAGACTGCCTTAGAGAGCGAACATGGAGCGTACCAGACCAAAGAGTTCGGCACTTGTGGCGGGTCGGGAGGAACTGGCCCCGTCGAACCGGTTGCGCCTGTCGGTGGCCGCTAGAAATTTCGGACCGGTACCCGTGCTCGAGGCGCTCGAAAACGTCGCGCGCATCGGTTTTGACACGGTCGATAACTTTAGCTGGCGGGACCCGAACGAGTTCCACATTTACAGGGAGAACCTTCCGCGGCTTGATCTTGGAGCTGGGGTCCTCGTCGTCAACAAGGTGCCCGATGTCAACGCGCTGGGGTGCAGCCTAACAGACCCTGCCGACCGCGATGGCTTCCTGCGCGAACTGCGCGGCTGTATCGCTGCTGCCGAGGCGGTGAACTGTGACCGTCTGGAGGTATTGTCGGGCAACGTGGTTCCTCGTCTTACACGCGTTGAAATAATGAACAACTGCGTGCAAACGTTGCGGGCGGCGGTCCCGCTGCTGGAGCAACACGGCATGACGGCCGTGGTCGAGATGTTGAACTCCACCCAGGAGCATCCTGGTTATTTCCTCGACACCGTGAGGGACGCGCTCACCCTGATCGATCGAGTGGGAAGCCCGCGTGTCCGATTGCTCTTCGATATCTATCATGTGCAGCTTGGCGAAGGGAACATCATCCGCAAGCTGCGCGAGCACGTTGGCTACATCGGCCAAATCCATTTCGCTGATGTGCCCGGCAGACACGAGCCGGGTAGCGGCGAAATCAACTTCCGCAACGTATTCAAGGCGATTTATGAGCTCGGAGACCGGTACACGGGATATGTCACGGCGGAATATGAGCCGACCGATTACAGTTTCCGGGATCTGGAACTGATCAAGGAGCTGGCGACTTTCGGCTGAAGGAGGCAGAGAACATGGACTCGAGCAGCATTTCGCGCCGCAAGCTGCTGGGAGCGGCGGCGATCGTGCCGGCGGGCGCTGTGCGAGGCAGCGCTGCGAACTCGGCGGTGACCGTCGGGCTGATCGGCTGCGGCGGCCGCGGGACCTTTGATGCGAGACTGCTGGCCAAGAATGTCCAGGGAGCGCGGCTGGTGGCCCTGGCGGACTTGTTTCCCGAGAAAATCGAGAAGGCCAGAGCGGCCATCGGCGTCCCGGAAGCCAAAGGCTACGGACGGGACACGGAGCTGCTGGAGAAGAGCGGGGTGGATGCCGTGATCATTGCCACGCCCGTCTTCCTCCACCCGGTGCACTTCGAGCGGGCGGTCCGCGCGGGCAAGCACATCTACATCGAGAAGCCGGCCGGCGCTGACGTAGCCGGAGTCAAACGGCTGATGCGCGCCGCCGACGGGGCGGACCGCAAGCTCAACATCGCCTTCGGGTTCCAGCAGCGTTACGGACCGTGTTACCGCAAAGCCAGGAAGGCGGTCGAATCGAACCTCATCGGGCGGGTGGTGGCGGCCCACTCTTATTGGGTCAAGGGCGGGGTGGGCAGCCGCCGCCCGTCCGGCCCGCCGCCGAAGACCGAGCTGGACATCATGAAGCAGTGGCACGAGTGGCGTGAGTACTTCGGTGACTTTATCGTGGAGAACAACGTCCACGGCATTGACGTGCTGAACTGGTTCCTGGGCGGGCATCCGTCGAAGGCGCTCGGCACGGGCGGCCGCACTGTCATCAACTGGGGGGATAACCATGACCACTGCTACGTCACCTTCGATTACGCCAACGATGTTCAAGGTCACCTGAATGGCACCATGATCGCCCCGCGCTTCTATCGTGATGTCAAGGAGCAGTTCTTCGGAGAGACTGGCGTTATCGAGACGCATCGCGAGTATTGGAGGCACTACCGTGGTGCCAACGACATCCTCACGGAAAAGGAGCCGCGCGAGATCACCATCGATGCCCTGGAGGAATTCATCCGGCGGATCCAGGAAGGCCGGCCGGAGAACGCCGCCATAGCGGCGGCGGAGAGTACGCTCACCGCTATCATGGGACGCATGGCCGTGGATCTGCGACGGGAAGTGACTTGGGAAGAGATGATGAAGTCGGCTTGAAGGAGGATCAACGTGCGGGTATGGAGGACTATCTTGGCGGCCGGCGCTATCTCAGTGGCGGTGGCGGCGGAAGCGCGCAACAACGTGCTGACCAGACAGGAGCGGCGGGAAGGCTTCGTTCTGTTGTTCAACGGCAAAGACTTGACCGGTTGGGACGGCGATCCTCGGTTTTGGTCGGTGCGCGAGGGCGCCATCGTCGGTTCGACCGACCAGCACTCCCCGGAGAGGAATACGTTTCTCATTTACAAGGAGCCGTACGCGGATTTTGTGCTCAAGTTCGATATCAAGCTTCGCAACGGCAACAGCGGCATGCAGTTTCGCAGCACGCGCCTGCCGGATTGGGTGGTGACGGGCTACCAGGCCGATGCTTCGGAGGCGGGCGACAAGTCCGCGTGGGGCAACCTTTACGACGAGGGGGGCCAGGGGCGCGGCCTGATGCACACGTCGGATGAGGGCTGGCTGAAGGCGAAGGGGGTCGTCCGCGTGGGGGATTGGAACCACTATGAAGTGGTGGCGCAAGGGCGGCGTGTCATCCTGCGACTGAACGGCGTGGAAACGCTCAACCAGGAAGTAGAAAAGACGGAAAGCGGCGTGATCGCGATTCAGCTACACCGCGGCCCGGCCATGGAAGTGCAGGTGCGCAACATCAAGCTCAAGGTGTTGAAGTGAGCCGACAAAGGGGGCACAGCTAGCCGCCATTTCTCACACCTCCCCCAGCGGAGCATACGGAGGCGGCGGGCGGGTCTGATTGGAGGTCAAAAGCCGGCGCTGTTTTTCCTGGTCGCGCCGTGGCCGCCCTTTTCTTTTGCCGGGCCGGAAATGCCTTCCGATGCGCCTGCCGCGGCTCGCGGAGGCATTTTGGGCCAAAGCTCCGCCGGGAATCGCTCAGAACCGCATCTGGATTGGCGCTTGTTGCGGAGGCTCGCGCGGGCCCCCTCGCCCTCAGCAGCGCAGTTGCGCCCACGCCTGCCGGAACAGCCCTTGCCACGGATAGCCCGACGCCATCGACAACCAGATCCGGCGCACCGAAATCCGAATCCGGGCCCCGATTTTCAGCAGCCGCTCCCGGATCGTCGCCGCCTGCGCCCTCGCCATCTCCGTCCCCTTCAGCCCCAGCCGCCTCAGCGCCTGCACCAGCACATACGCGCAGCCAGCCAGACTCAGCCGCAGCTGGTTGGCCTTCATCGTCTCCGCGCTCACCCGGTCCGCAAACAGGCTCAGCTGCTCCTTGATCCGGTTCTCCATCTCCCCGCGCGCACAATACAGCTCTTCATACAGCCTCTGCGCCGGCCACTGGTCCCCGCCCAGGTTCGTCACCACAAAGCGCGGATTCTCCTTGCCGTCGAGCTGCTCGGCCTTCGCCACCACCCGCCGCGCCCGGCTCCACGACCCGGTCGTCGTCCGGTATGCGAACTCGGTGAACACTCGCGCCGGCTTGCCGCTGGCCTGCTGCCGCCGCGCCGCCTCCTCCATCTGCGCCGCAATCGATTTCCGCAGCCGCTCATTGCGCGCCAGGCCCAACACGTAGCCCACGCCGTGCCGCTCGCACCACGCCATCAGCTCCTCGCGGCAGAAACCCGAATCGGCCCGCACCACCATAGCCACCCCGGGCCACCGCCCCCGGATCTGCCCGACAATCCGCTTCACCTCTTCCGTCGATCCCGCCGCCGCGTCCTGATCCGCTGTCCGCAGCCGCGCACACAACAAATGCTCGCCGGCAAAAATATACAGCGGCAGGTAGCAGTACTCGTCGTAATAGCCGTGGAAAAACCGACCCTCCTGCCGGCCGTGCAGGGGCAGATCGGTCACGTCCAGATCCAGCACGATGCAATCCGGCGCTTCCTCATGCGCTTCCAGAAACACCTCTACCAGCAGCGCGTCGACCGACTCCTGCCGGCAGTGAATCTTCTTGTACCGGCTGGGGGAGTCGCCGCTCAGTTCCAGCCGGTTCAGCGTGCTCTTGCCCGCCAGCGGCGCCTTGTCCGGCTCGCGCTTGCCGCTCAACAGCGCCAGCAGCGGATCCTGGCGCAGCTCGTCGTGGTCGTTGAGATCCTCGTAGCCCAGCGCCAGCGCGTAAACCCGCTGCGCCACCATCTCCTGCACCGGATGCCGAACCAGCGCCGGATCCCGATGATCGTCGAAGCAGGCCGCCAGGCGCTCGATCAGGCGGATGCGGCGGTCGGCTTCTCGCAACAGCAGCGCACCGGCGTCCGAGGTCAGCGCGCCGCCGTCGAACCGCGCCACCACCTGCCGCGAAAAATGGCTTTCAAACTCGAGACTGTCTTGGGTACACTCTGTCATAGTGGGAGCCGCGACCTCCTTGGCTTCGAAACATTTGCTCTCACAAACGTTTATGCCAGAGTCCCCGGCTTCCCGCCAACCCCTGTGTGAGAAATGGCGGCTAGCCGACCGCTGGCTGCGCCTCGTCAAAGTCCGGTGGACTGCCGCGTTCCAGGCCAATTGCGTTGAGCAGGGAACTGAAGCGCGGATCCGCCCGCAGCACTTCCCAGCGCGGGTCGGCTTTCAGCCACACCACCTCGTAACAGCGCTCGGCGAGGGCCTTGTCCAGCCACTGGAAGGCGCGGTTCTTGTCGCGCAGCCCCATGTAGATCAGCGCGGTATCGAAGGCCGAGACGTACCGCCGCTCCGCCAAGGCCGCCAGTTCGCCGACGCACCTGAGAGCTTGGTGGCGCCGCCCCCACAGGGCGTAAGAATGCCCCAGCGCGCCGATCAGCCGGGGGCTCCGGGACAGCGCCACGCCTTTTTCGAAGGCGGCGCAGGCCTCAGCAAACTGCTCGCGCTGCTCGCAGGCCAGCCCCAGCATCCAGTAGCCCTCATAGAAAGTGGGATCGAGCGCCAGCGTCTGGAGGGCCTGGGAGGCGGCACGGTCGTATTCCTGACGGCAGAAGTAGACCAGGCCGGTATCGCGCGTGATGCTGGCTGAGACCGGGTCCAGCTCCTGGGCGCGGCCGATCTCCAATAAGGCCTCGTCCAGCCGACGCAAAGGCATCAGGCAGGTGATGGCGTACCAGTGGTGCGCGGTAGCGTAAGCCGGATTCAACTGAATGGCCAGTTCGAACTCGCGCTCAGCCTGTTCCCAGTCCCAGTCATACGTCGCGATCACGTGACCCAGGGAGGCATGGGCCTCGGCCAGGGTGGGGTCCATCTCCACGGCCTTAACCGCAGCATCTTTGGCTTTGGCCCGCACCGTGTGTGAGGGCAGCACCCCGTAATTCCCCAGCAGGGAGTACGAGTCGGCCAAGCCGGCGTAGGCCAGCGCATAGCTGGAGTCTTGCTCGAGAGCCTTCTCAAAGCATCGCAGACCTTCCCAGAGTCCCTCCTTGGAGCGTTTGTTCCAGTAGTAGCGCCCCTTGAGGTAAAGCTTGTAGGCTTTTGCGCTTTCGGTGGACCTCTTGACCAACTGACGTTCCCGCTCGCCGATGAGGTGTACTTTCAGGGTGTTTACAATGGCGTGCGAGATCTCCTCCTGGATGGCGAAGACGTCCTTTAGCTCCCGATCATAGGTATCCGACCACAAGTAACAGCCTCGTGCGACATCGACAAGCTGCGCGGTGATCCGCAGACGCTCGCCCTCCTTGCGAACGGTGCCGTCCAGCACCACACCCACGCCGAGGTGCCTGCCGATTTCCAGGATGTCATGATCCTCGCGCCGGAGCTGGCGTGCCGAGCCCCAGGCAGCCACGCGGAGCCCCTCGACTTTGGTGAGCACGTCTACGAGTTCCATCGTCATCCCCTCGCAGAAGTACTCCTGGTCTTTGTTTAAGCTCTGATCGGCGAACGGCAGCACGGCGATGGTTCTGGCTTCAGGATGAATCTCGGCGACCGCCTCCGACCCGGCGGGAAGTGCGGGGTGGGGCTGCCCGTGTCGGAAGACGGGCACGTAGGTGCCGCGTGGCAACTCGATCACGACGGGAGCACTCCGACCGTCGGTTTCGTAGTATTTCGCCAGCTTGGCGCGCAGGCGACCGGCTTCGACCCGCACGATGGGGTCCAGCCGCGGGTCGAAAGATTCGTCTTTCTCAAAGACTTCCAAACCGATCACGTATTCCTTCAAGTGGCTGGACCGCCCGGCCAGGATGTTCTCCACGACAAACGACAGGAAGCGGCACAACCGCTTGGAGTGCAGGAAGCCTGGACTCTTGAGAATCCTCTGAAGTTCCGTGCGGACCACCTCGGAAGACACACCCGCCGCGCTAACCGCGTGGGCCTCCCGGCACCTGCGCTTTTCGTTGGCGGGATCCGCGTGCATGAGCCGCTCGGAAAAATACCCTAGCACTCCGCGCCCGTGCTGTCAATGGCCAGACAGCAGGAGTTTCCTCAGATTTTAGTGGCAAGTGTCGCTAAGTGATTCCGGCTCAGCAGATGGCCTGGATTCTGAAGTGGTAGGGGACGAAAGCTGTGGTAGAAGGGTTTGGCGAAGAACTCAACCAGCCACCGGAGCCGTCCCCGAATGCAAGATAGCAAACTGCGATCACGATGGACAGCGCAACTGACGAAGTTCTCCTCGGAACGGTGCGAAGGACTAAGCCGGCCGTTGGAGAAGTTCGTCGGCCAGATGCTGTTCGGTATCCAAGCCAGTCAGGATGTGAAGCGGAGTCACATC
>Ga0078972_1013842_pt1 | contig 13081 bp, 14 predicted proteins | sample YelNatPaOPGAMG01_FD_67568 | JGI IMG/M metagenome (GOLD analysis project Ga0078972, IMG submission 67568) | Hot spring thermophilic microbial communities from Obsidian Pool, Yellowstone National Park, USA - OP-RAMG-01 (SPADES assembly) (version 2) | ecosystem: Environmental > Aquatic > Thermal...
GGCTATCGTCCGCAGTTTTACTTCCGGACCACGGATGTGACGGGGACGGTGAAGCTGCCCGAGGGGGTGGAGATGGTGATGCCGGGCGACAACGTGAACCTGGAGGTGGAGCTGATCAGCCAGGTAGCGATGGAGAAGGGTTTGCGTTTCGCCATCCGCGAGGGCGGGCGCACCGTGGGCGCCGGCACCGTCACCGACATCCTGGAGTGAGCCGATGCCGCGCGAAATCGTCACCTTGCACTGCACCGAATGCAAGCGTCGTAACTACACGACGACCAAGAACCGGAAGACCACGCCGGACCGGCTCGAATTTCGCAAGTATTGCCCCCATTGCCGCAAGCACCAGGTGCATCGCGAGGTAAAATAGGGTAAACTAGGAGCTTGGGGCCGGCAGCTCGCCCGGCAGCCGGTCCCGGTCGGCTATGGAGGAACGCAGGGGCGTAGGTTGAACGGTAGACCAGCGGTCTCCAAAACCGCGAGTGGGGGTTCGAATCCCTCCGCCCCTGCCACCCCTCGGACCTTCCGGACAACGATCCCATGACAGGCAGCGTTTGGACGGAGAAGCTGCTGCGGGGGCCGCGGCGCTTCAAGGAATACGTCGAAGAACTGCGCGCAGAAATGCGTCGCGTCACCTGGCCCAACCGCAAACAGGTGCAGGCCACGACCGCTGTGGTTATCGTCGCCGTGTTCGCTTTCGCTGCGTACTTTGCGGTGGTGGACTTCATCTTCGCGCGCATGATCACCCGCATCTTCGACTACTTCACCAAATAAGGGAAGACCAGGATGGCCGACGATCGCGACATGCTGGAAGGGGGGCAGCAGGTGCAGTCCCGCGAGGAATCCGGTCTGGCTCCGGCAGACCAGTCGGAGGATCTCGCCCCCGCGGCTTACGGCGAACTCGAAGAATCCGCCCAGGATGCATCCCCTGCGGCCACCCAGATGAGCGGCGCTGCCGGGACGGAAGCGAGTCCCGGTGAGGAACAGGCCGAGCCGTCCAAAAAGCAGTGGTACATCATCCACACCTACTCCGGTTTCGAGCGCAAGGTCGCCGAATCGCTGCGCAGCCGCGCCGAGGCGTTCGGCTTCGCGGACAAACTCGGCCAGATCCTGATCCCGGAAGAGGAAGTGGTCGAAGTTCGGGGCGGCAAGAAGATCACCAGCAAGCGTCTCATGTACCCGGGCTACGTGCTCGTGGAGCTGGAAATGAACGATGATGTCTGGCACGCGGTCCGCTCCACGCCGCGCGTGACCGGATTCGTGGGCGGCGGCACCAAGCCCGTACCGCTCAGTCCCCAGGAAGTGGAAGAGATCCTGAACCGGCAGGCCTCCGCAGCCGAACGTCCGCGTCCCAAACAGACCTTCGAGAAGGGTGAAACCGTTCGCATCATTGACGGGCCTTTCGCCACGTTCTCGGGCAAGGTGGACGAAGTCAACACCGAGCGCAACACCCTGCGCGTGCTGGTGACGATTTTCGGACGGGCCACGCCCGTCGAGCTGGAATTTGGACAGGTGGAAAAGATTTAGCGCACCCTGGCGCTGAGGTTTCGCGATGGCGAAAAAAGTCGTTGCTCAAGTGAAGTTGCAAATTCCGGCGGGCAAAGCCACGCCGGCGCCCCCGGTCGGCACCGCTCTGGGACCGCAGGGCGTCAACATCATGGAGTTCTGCAAGGCCTTCAACGCCAAGACTTCGGGCAAGGATCAGGAAGGCCTGATCATTCCCGTCGTGGTGACGATTTACTCGGATCGTTCCTTCACTTTCGTCACCAAGACGCCTCCCGTCCCTGTGCTGATCAAGCGGGCGGTGAACATCGCCAAGGGTTCCTCGGAGCCGAACAAGAACAAGGTGGCCAAGATCACCGAAAAGCAGATCGAGGAGATTGCCCGGATCAAGATGCCGGACCTGAACTGCTTCGATTTGGAGGCGGCCATTCGCTGCGTGAAGGGAACCTGCCGCAGCATGGGCGTGGAGATCGTTCCCTCCTGATCCAGGCAGCGCCGGCTTTCGAAGCTCTCTTCCGAGTCACTCAGTAATCCCACCCGAGCAGGTGACGGTTTCCGATCCGCACCCGCCGAAGGCCTGCGCGTCGAGCCTCGCGTTGGGCCTCCTCAGCGTGGCGCAGGGATGTGGGCGGCAAGTCGCTCATGGCGAACTGTGGCGCGAAACCCAATAGCGCATACGGGATGGTGGGATCCAGTTCGGCGATGAAGCGGGCGATCCGGCCCACCTCCGCCGCATCTACGTAGCCCGGAACCAGCAGCGTGCTCGCCACGATTAGCGGCGGCTCCGGACGCTCGCGGAAGCGACGGGCCGCACGCGCGAAATTCTCGAACACCGCTTCGTTGCTTCCCCCGGTCAGCGCCTGATACAGCGCGCGATCATAAGCCTTCAAATCGAACTTGATGCAACCTCCGGTCTCCAGTGAAAGTTCGATGGCCTGGTCCAGCAGTTTGGGATTGCAAGTCCCTGCCGTTTCCCAGCACACGGCCACGCCGCGCCGGGCCAGCAAGCGCCCTGCCGCAAGCGCGTGCGGCATCTGTGAGGCCGGATCCCCGCCGAAAAAGCACACGCAGAAGGTGCGCTCGTTGGCCACCGCCGCCAGCTCCTCGGCGCTCAGGAAATCGCCTCGCTCCGGACGTGCGCGCCGGAAGTGCCAGTTCTGGCAGAACAGGCAGTCCAGCGTGCAGCTTTCGTAAAACACGGCGAGGTTGTGGAAGCCCAGCTGGCGGCTGCCGGCGCACACCCAGTCCGCCACGCAATTGGTGGGCAACGGATCGCGGTACCACTCGAGCATCCCACGCTCGGGGACGCCGGCCAGATGAATCAGGCGCCCGGCGCGAGCTGTCCGCAACCCGCAGTAGCCCCGCTCGCCGTCGGCGAGCCGGCACTGGCGGGCACACAGCACGCAGGCGCGTCCATCTGGGCGCTTCGGCTCGGCGGGAGGGAGGCCAAAGGGCGCGCGGGCGCGGGCGTGAGCCTCCGCGGCGCGGGGCAGTGCTTCGGAAGGACGCCCGCGGATGCAGTCCGCACACACCGACAGCGCAGCGCTGATCAAGTTCGAGCTGCGGCCACAGAGCAGGCACTGCGCCACGGTCGCATCCAGGGCGCGCCCCGTTCGCGCCCGCATCCGCCGGTATTATACTCGGCAGTCGAGGACGATCCGGGAATGGGCGCCGTCCGGCTTCGCCTCCCGCCCGAGAATAGCCCCTTCGTGCGCCCTGCTCTGTTGCAGGAGCCTGTCGGCAATCGCGTGCGCTGCCTGACCTGCGAGCGACGCTGCCTGCTGATCGAGGGCGGCCTCGGGTGGTGCCGTACGCGGCAGAACCGCGGAGGCAAGCTCTTCACGCTGATCTTCGGTGCCGTCTCCTCGCTGGCCGCGAACCCGATCGAAAAGAAGCCTCTCTATCACTTCTATCCCGGCACTTACTGTCTCACCGCAGGCAGTTGGTCCTGCAACTTCGGCTGCCCTTGGTGCCAGAACTGGGAAATCAGCAAGCAGGCGCCACCGGCCGAAGGCGAGTACGTCTCGCCCGAACGCTTTGTAGACATGGTGGCCGAATACGACTGCGAGGGTACGTCCATTTCCTTCAACGAGCCGACGCTGTCGCTGGAATGGTCGCTCGAGGTCTTTCGCCTGGCACGCCGCAAGGGCTACTACAACACCTTCGTAACCAACGGTTACATGACCGAGGCCGCCCTGCACCTGCTTGTGGAGGCGGGCTTGGACGCCATGAACGTGGACATCAAGGGCGACGCCGAAGCCGTACGCAAGTACTGCAAGGCGGTGGACGCCGAGCGGATCTGGGCCAACTGCCGCGCCGCGCGCTATCTCGGCGTTCACGTCGAGCTGACCACGCTGGTCATCCCGGGAGTCAACGATCAGGATGAGGTGTTGGCGGGGCTGGCGCAACGCATCGTTACCGAACTGGGCCGCGACACTCCCTGGCACCTCACCGCCTACTACCCGGCTTGGCGTTTCCACGCGCCGCCCACGCCGCCGAGAACACTGGAGCGCGCCTGGCGGATCGCCAAGGAAGCCGGTCTGCACTACGTTTACGTGGGGAACTTGCCCGGTCATCCGGCGCAGAACACCTACTGTCCGGGCTGCGGCGCCACTCTCGTCTTGCGCTCGGGCATGAGCACGATCCGCAACGACATCCACGAGAATCGCTGCCCGTGGTGCCGGCGCTGGATCCAGGGAGTATGGCACGCTGAAGAGAAGCAGGAAGGAGTGAAGACGCGATGGACTTCTTCGAACTGATTCGCGCAAGGCGTTCGGTGCGGGCTTATCGCTCAGAGCCGGTCGAGGAGGAGAAGCTCCGGAAGATCCTGGAGGCGGCCAACCTGGCGCCCTCGGCCGGCAACTTGCAAGCCTACGAAATTTACCTGGTGCGCGACCGCAAAGTGCGACTCGCGCTGGCGCGGGCGGCACTCGATCAGTCCTTTATCAGCGAAGCGCCTGTCGCTCTGGTCTTCTGCGCTCATCCGGAACGCTCCGCGATCAAGTACGGACGGCGCGGCGTGCGGCTGTACGCTTTGCAGGACGCGACGATCGCCTGCACGTTCGCCATGCTGGCCGCCGCCGAGTTAGGCCTGGCCACGGTCTGGGTCGGCGCGTTCGATGACGAAGGCGTGAGGCGCGCCATCGGCGCTCCGGAAGCCCACCAGCCCGTCGCCATCCTGCCCATCGGCTATCCCGCCGAGCAACCCGCACCCGCGCCGAGGCGCTCCCTCGAAGACCTGGTGCATGAAATCAAGGAGAGCACGTGAAGAGTCTCACTCTGGCTTTGTTGCTTGTGTTCGCTGTTGACGGCGCGGAACCGGCCTGGAAGGCTGGGGTCGCGCGCGTAAACATCACGCCGCGCGAGCCGATTTGGCTGGCCGGGTACGCGGCTCGCACCAAGCCTTCCGAAGGCGTGCTCCTGGACATCTGGGCCAAGGCGCTCGCACTGGAAGACGCCGCCGGATCGAAATCCGTCCTTGTCTCTGCCGAAGTTCTGGGCTTTTCGCGCGAGATGTCCGACTACGTCGCGCAGCGCGTCCGGGAGCGCTACGGGGTGCCGCGTGAACGGCTCATCCTGGCCGCGACGCACACGCACAGCGGGCCGGTCACTGGAAACCTTTTGCAGCCGGCCTATCCTCTGGACGACGCGCAGCGCGAAGTCATCCGTCGCTACACGGCCTGGTTCCTGGATCAGGTGGTGGAACTCGTGGGCCGCGCGATCGCCGACCTTGCGCCTGCACGCCTGGAATTCGAGCAGGGCCTCGCTGGCTTCGCCGTGAATCGCCGTCGCGTTGGCGCGCGCCACCGGCCCGGCCCCGTGGATCAGGACGTCCCCGTGCTTGCGGTGCGCTCGCCGGACGGCAAACTCCGCGCCGTGGTGTTCGGCTACGCCTGTCACAACACGGTGCTGGCCGACTACGTGATCAACGGCGACTATGCCGGCTTCGCGCAGGAGGCAATCGAAAAGGAATACCCCGGTGCTACCGCCTTGTTCGTGGCCAATTGCGGCGCCGACGCTAATCCCCTGCCCCGCCGCTCCGTGGAACTGGCGCGCATGTACGGCCAGATCCTGGCGGCCGCGGTTCGCGAGGTCCTCAATAGCAAGATGAGGCCGGTGGAAGGTCCCTTGCGCGCCGCTCTGGAGTACGTCGAGCTGCCCTTCCAGGACCCGCCCTCCCGCCAGGAACTCAATGCCCGCCTCCAGGACAAGGACGCCATGCACCGCCGCTGGGCCGCGCTGATGCTCGAGACGCTCGATCGCGAGGGGCGCCTGCCTGACCGTTACCCGTATCCCGTGCAGGTATGGCAGTTCGGCCCCGGCCTCACCCTGATCGTGCTTGCCGGCGAAGTCGTGGTGGATTACGCGCTGCGCTTTAAAGCGCAGTACGGCTGGGACACCACCTGGGTCGCCGCTTACTCGAACGACGTTTTTGCGTACATTCCATCGCGGCGCGTGCTCGAGGAAGGAGGTTACGAGGCCGGAGGCGCGATGGTCGCATACGGGCAGCCCGCGCCGTTTCGCCCCGAAGTCGAGGAACTGGTGACCCGCAAGGTGGACGCCGTGGTCTCACGGGTCCGCAGCGCCCGCTAAGAATCGCAGCACGTCCGCCGCTCGCTGCGATTTACAAGACGCACGCCGCTTACACTATACTTTGCTCGATTGCCATGTGGCGCCATACGCTTTTTTATGCCTGCATCCTCCTGCTCGCCGCGCGGGGCGTTGTCAGCGCCCGCAAACCGCGAAAGCCGCGGGGAGGATGGCGGTTGATCACCCTGGACCCGGGCCATTTCCACGCCGCGCTGATCCACAAGCGCAGCTATCCGCAAGTTTCTCCCAAGGCTTTCATCTACGCGCCCCTGGGGCGTGACTTGCTCGCCCATCTCTCCCAGATTCACCAGTTCAACACGCGGGCCGAGAACCCCACCGCATGGGAGCTCGAGATTTACACCGGCGCGGATTTTCTGGACCGGATGCTTTCCGATCGCCGCGGCCACATCGTGGTCCTCTCGGGCCGCAACCGCGACAAGATCCGCCGCATTCAGGCCTGCTTGGATGCGGGCCTTCACGTGCTCGCCGACAAACCCTGGATCCTGGACCCGACCGAGCTGCCCGCCCTGGACAAGGCTCTGCGAACCGCCCGCCGGCGCAGCCTGATCGCGTACGACATCATGACCGAGCGCTTCGAGGTCACCAACATGTTGCAGCGCGATCTCGTCCAGGATCGCGAGGTCTTCGGCCAGGTCGAACAAGGCTCGGAAGCGGCGCCCGCGGTGATCATGGAGAGCGTTCACCACATTTACAAAACCGTCGCCGGCGCCCCCGTCTTCCGGCCCGTCTCCTTCTTCGACATCGAAGAGCAGGGCGAGGCGCTGAGCGACGTGGGCACGCACCTGGTGGATCTGGTGCAGTGGATTCTCTTCGCCGACCAGGCGCTCGACTGGCGCAAGGACATCGCCGTGCTGAGCGCGAAACGCTGGCCCGAATCTCTCAACCGCGAGCAGTTCGCGCGCGTCACCGGCGTCAGCGACTTCCCCGATTCGTTGCGCCGCTGGGTCAACGGCGACAAACTCGACTATTACTGCAACAACCGGGTGCACTACACGCTGCGCGGCGTGCACGTGCAACTGGACGTTCTGTGGCGTTACGAAGCCCCGCCGGGCGCCGGCGATACCCACTACGCCGTCTTTCGCGGCTCGCGCTCGCGCATCGAGATCCGACAGGGAGCGGCGGAAAACTTCCGTCCCGAGCTCTACGTGATCCCGAATCGCGAAGACGACCGCGAGGCCCTGCGCGCCCTGCTCGCCCAGCGCGTACGGCAGTGGCAGGACCGTTACCCCGGGATCGGTCTCGGGGACCGCGACGGTGCCTTGTGGATCACGATTCCCGACGCTTTGCGCGTGGGCCACGAGGCGCATTTCGGCCAGGTGGTGGAAGACTTCCTGCGATTCCTGGAAGACCCGTCGCGAATGCCGGCCTGGGAAACCCCCAATATGCTGGTCAAGTACGCTGTGACGACGCAGGGGGTCGCGCTGGCGCGCCGCAGCCAGTCAGAGCAAAAGCAATGAGCGTCTCGACCCCGCCCGCGTCGCCCAAGATCTGATCTTCGAGGCCCTCGGGATCCACCGCAACGCGGCACGCCTCGATCTCTTGGGCAGACGCGTCGCGGAAGCACAGGCGGCAGGGCGGCAAATCCTGGTCGCCAATGCGCACGGGTAGCCCGAAGGTCCGGCACGAGAGCGGACGGGCCGCGTAGAGTTCGCACAGCCCCGTTTCGGGATCGAGAACCGGGCAGGGCAAGGTCGCGTGACGTTCGAAAAAGCGATCCTCGGCCTGCGTGTCGCCGTTGAGCAGGCCGGTTGCCAGGTCGCCGGGAAAATCCTTGCTCATCTCGCGGATGGCATTGCTTGCCCGCTCCCGGATGCGCGCGGCGCGTTGTGGGTGGTTTCGCTCCAGTTCTTGCAGAGCGCGCTGCAAACGCCAGGCATCGAGCAACGTGATCGGGAACGGCCCGATGCAGCACTCGATGCAGCCGGGCCGGCACGCCAGGTGCGCTCCGGCGCGCGCTGTGCCCTCAGCCAACGCCCGCTCGAGATTCTCCAGCAATTGCCGGTCTGCGGCTTCCCAGTCCGTCATCCCCGCTGATCAGCCTAACAAAGGCGCGACGCCACCCGCGGGAAGCGAAGCCCGCGCACGAGCCCGTATGCTGAAAATTCAAGGGCAATGAGTTTGAATTACGACGAAATCCTGCCCGAGCTCATCGTGGGATCCTGTCCGGACAGCTACCAGGACATACTCGAAATCAAGGATGCCGGCGCCACCGCACTGCTCAGCTTGCAGACGGACCAGGACCTTGCCGAGCGCGGCCTGAGCTGGAGCGACGTCGAGGATTGGTGCCGGGCCGCGGGGATCCTGGCGCGACGCGAACCGGTGCGCGACTTCGACCCCGAAAACCTCGCCGAGCGTCTGCCGGATTGCGCGCGGACGCTGGATGAGCTGATTGGCTCGGGACACCGCGTCTACCTGCACTGCACCGCCGGGGTAAATCGTTCCCCGAGCGTAGCGATCGCGTGGCTGGTCTGGAAACGTGGCAAGACTCTCGAGGAGGCCTACGCCTTCGTCACGCGACGCCGGTACTCGGAGCCGAATCTGCACACGATCCGCGCCGCGCTGCGCACTTGTCCCGTGCTGTAGCTCCCTGCGGGCGTGCTCACCGTTTGCTCAGGTCACGAAGGAAGATGTCCTTGAATTTCATGTTGCCTTCGCCGCCCGAGTGCAACTGCAGGGCGATGTAACCGTCGAAGGAACGCGGCGCGGGGTCCGTGAAGTCCACCATGAGCACGCCATTGAGCTTGCAGATGTACCGGTTGCCTTCGACCTTCATGTACATGTCGTTCCAGTCATTAGGCCGGATGACCGTCTCGTTCTCGGGCGCCGGCCAGACCACCCAAGCGCGTCCGTCGCCGTACACGCCGCAGGTGTGGCGGTTGAGGCCGCGATCAATCTCGAATTGCAGACCGTGCGCCACCTTGGGTGTGTCGCCCTCGAATTCCGTCCGGAAGAAAACGCCGCTGTTGCCGCTGGCCTCGGCCTTGAAGCGCACCGACAGCTCGAAATCTTTGTACATTTTCTCGGTGCGCAGGTAGCCGTATTCCTTGGTGATGCCCTGACCGTGGATGACGCCGTCCTCCACTTCCCATTTTTCGTTGCCCACTTTGACCCAGCCGGTGAGATCCTTGCCGTTGAACAGCGAAACCCAGCCGGTCTCGGGAGGCTTGGGACGGTCCGTCCAACGCGGCGCCTGGCACCAGATCGGGCTCGCGCCCATCACGAGGCACGCCAGAGAGTTCAACAAGAGTCGAAGCATTGCAATTTCCTCCGATCCGTCATGATAGCCCGGAGCGGCGAGGCCTCGCCCGGATGGCCGCCTCCCCTGCCCCGCTCGCGGTAATCTGACTGACATGAGTTACGGCCTCACGCGTCGCCAGTGGCTGGCCGGCCTGGCCGCTTCCGCAGCCCCGAGCCGCCGGCGGCCGAACATCCTGCTGGTGGTGGCCGACGATCTCGGCTCCGCCGATCTTTCCTGCTATGGTTGCCCGGACATTCGCACGCCGCACATTGACTCGCTCGCCCGCCACGGGCTTCGCTTCACGCAAGCTTACGCCAACGCGCCGGAATGCACCCCCACGCGCACCGCGCTGCTCACCGGGCGTTATCAGCAGCGGGTCGGCGGCCTGGAATGCGCGATCGGAGTGGGCGACGTGGGTCGCTACGACGAAGCCATCTGGCTTGCCGAACGGGGCGAGCTCGGCCTGCCCGCTACCGAGCCGACCCTGTCCCGCCTGCTCAAGCGCGCCGGTTACGCCACCGGTTGCTTCGGCAAATGGCACCTCGGCTACCGCCCCAAGTTCTGGCCCAGCCGTCACGGTTTCGATGAGTGGTTCGGCATCTTGGGTGGCAACGCCGATTACTTCAAGCACACCGAGGACGACGGGCGGCGTGTGCTCTATCAAAACGATCGGCCCGTGGAACGCAAGGGCTACCTCACGGACCTGATCGCAGAAGAAGCAATCCGGTGGCTGCGGAAGACGCGTCAGCCGTTCTTTCTCTACGTAGCCTTCACCGCGCCGCACACGCCCATCCAGGATCCTGACGAATTCGACCCCGCCACGGGGACTGCGCCGCGCCGCCAGGGGCACCGGCCCACTTACGCGCGCATGGTGAAGCGGATGGACGCTCGCGTGGGCGACATCTTGTCCGAACTGGATCGCACGGGTCTGGCCGAAGAGACCATCGTCATCTTCATCAGCGACAACGGGGCTGACCCCAACGGCAGCAACGGCCTGCTCCGCGGCCGCAAAGGGACGCTGTGGGAAGGCGGCATCCGCATCCCGTGTTTGATGCGCTGGCCGGGCGTCCTCGCCGCAGGGCGCCTCACCGAACAACTGACCATGACGATGGACCTGGCGCCGACTCTTCTGGCCGCCGTCGGAGTGGGCGCCACGGGCGCGCCGCGCTTCGATGGCCTGAATCTCCTGCCCGTCCTGAAAGGCGATGCCGCGCCTTTCTCGCGCACCGTTTTCTGGAGGTACAAACGCGGCAGCGACCGCCGCAAAGCCGTGCGGCGCGGCTCGTGGAAACTCGTGCTGGACAACGATCGCAAGGAGCTGCACGATCTGGCCAGGGACGAACGCGAACAGCACGACATCGCCGCGGAGCACCCGGATCTGGTGCGCGAACTCGAAGCCCTGCTTGCGAGATGGGAGCGCGACGTCGAGGCCCCGCGGCTCCGAGCGTTCCGTTCCGGCAAAGCCTGACGCGCAAGCTCCACCGTCCCAAAAGGCCGCGCAGTCGCAGTCACTCCGGCCGGGAGTGCCGCGGCCGCCGCGAGCGCAGCCGCCCCCGCAGGCGGGGCAAGTGGGCAAGGCGACCCTGCAGGCGCTCCATGCGGCTGGACGTCTGCAATCCATCGCTGCCCGGCGGCGTTCCGCAACTGGGGGCTCCGTGCTGTTGGACGTCGGCCTCGCAGACGCAGCGCTAACCGGAGAGATCGAAATCCGGTTTTGCACCCGGTTCCGGGCAAGAAAGTAGAAATTTTTGGCTCGACCCCGAAAATTCAGGGTTGACATAAGGGGGGGTGGCTTATAATAAGCTTGCGCAAAAAATGGCTCCATAAATTCTCATCGGCTGGCGACTGGGGGCAGAAATGGTCCGCATTTTGATCGCCTTCGTTGGATCGAGCATAATCGCACTGCTGGCTCAGCAATGGTGTGTGGAGTGTGCCCCAAGCTGTTCTCACACCGTGTTCGCGCCCCAATATGACTGGTGGTTTTGCTCTTGCCCGACCCGGGCGGGATGTGTTCAAGTCCCTGAAAGCTGCGAAAACTGTTACCAGGGCACGATGGTCTGGTGTGATGATGTGATCAACAACTGCCAAACGTATTACCTTGGTGGCTACGATTGGTTCTGCGGCTGCGGCAACCAGTACGCGCGTAATCTCGGCGTTCCCGTGGGAGGATCGCGATGCAAAAGCATCCGCCGTTGATCGCTTGGCTCCTGGCCATGCTACTTTGCGTTCTGCCCGCCGGACGGTGTCTTGGTGCGCCGCAATTACCCGCCGGCTCAAAAGAACTGCGTTTCCGCGTAACCTCGGCCTCGGCGCTCAGCGACCTGGACGCCAATATCGGTACCGTGAAGTTATCGGCCGAGGGCGACTTGCTGTTTTTGACATCGGACCGGCGTGCTATTCACCGGCTTACGCCTGACGGGCGCCGCGCCTTCTCCTGGCGCCTGGATCCCGTCTTGGCGACCGCCTCTGCCGGCGTCCAGGTCAAAGATGACTTTACTACAGATGCTGGAGGCAGGCTCTACGTGGCCGCCAGTTGGGGCGAGCCGGGCGGGCGCGCTGCACCCGCAACCGGCGTCCTCGTTTTCGATCCCGCTGGCCGGCATGAAAAGACCATCCCGCTGGAACACGTGGCCTCGGCTGAAAGGATCGCCGTGGATTCCCAGGGCATGTTGTACGTGTTGTCCCTGGACACCGCATGGCTGCGGGATCGGACCAGGGAGTGCCACCTGGTACACAAGTTCACGCCCGGAGGCAAGAAAGTCGCCTCTTTCTCGCCCTGTCCGGATCAGCGAGTGAGCAGTGCTGCCCCTTTGGGCGCGTCGGGCTCTGCCATCTCGCGGCTCTACGAAGAGACCGCACGCGGGCAGCTTTGGATCCGTGACGGCCTCGTACACCACTTGTTGCCCGGGGCGCGCCTGCTGCGAATTTTCGATAGTTCAGGGAACATGATCAGGGAGGTCCTGCTGACCCCTCCCGACAGCCGCGGCTTGCTTTCGCCACTCCACCTAGAGCCCGATCCCGCCGCCCTGCGGGTGTGGCGAGTCGCCGAGTTGGCCGACGGGACATTCCTCATCGAGTGGCTTCATGCCGAAAAAGCCGGTACCGGAGGGGAACGGCGTGCAACTTTTCTGGCCTTGCACGGCGAAGATGGCCGGCCGCTCTCGCGCGCCTCGCATCCTCCCGCCCGGCCAGGCGGCCTGATCCCCGGCTACCACGCGCGAGAGGTCTTGTTTCTCCGCCTGAACGTGGCCCAAGGGCGACGCGTCGAGTTGCTGCGGGCTACGATCCTGCCGGAGTAACGGCGCCGTCAACCGCGAGGCCTGAATCACGACGAACCCTTCCGGCGCCAGCTCGGCTCATTGGAAGCCCGCAGCCGAGCGCACGCTGCCCCAGGAGTCGCCGCCGCCCCCCTTGCCCCGCAGCCGGCCGCACCCGGCGCACGCTGTCACAAGTCGGCTTCGCAAGAGCGAAGCAACGGGATCTCGGGAGGGGCTGGCTGATCCCCACAGCTTCCTGGCGCACCGACGGGAGCGCGGGAGCAGCGCGCGGTCCGGCTTCCGCCTCGACTGTCCCTCCAGCCACCGGCGCGCGCCGTGGGGCGCGCCGATCATCAGCGCCCCAGCAACCCCCGCACGCGGAGCCAGTCGGCCAAGCACTGTCGTTCGTGATCGGTCGCGAAGTGGCCGCAAGCAGCTGGCGCAGCCTTGTATACGAGCGGCACTCGTGGCCAAA
>Ga0078972_1013844_pt1 | contig 13081 bp, 18 predicted proteins | sample YelNatPaOPGAMG01_FD_67568 | JGI IMG/M metagenome (GOLD analysis project Ga0078972, IMG submission 67568) | Hot spring thermophilic microbial communities from Obsidian Pool, Yellowstone National Park, USA - OP-RAMG-01 (SPADES assembly) (version 2) | ecosystem: Environmental > Aquatic > Thermal...
TTGCTCTGCACGCTCATATGCTGTTGGTGCAGGTTTCTGCTGTACTAATGGCTTTTCCTGTACTTTCGGAGAGCAGGCACATATGAAAATTGAAAATAAAACTAAAACAAAAAATTTCATTACATAATCTCCTTCAAATAAAATACGCTCGTACTTCGTGGTTTACTCAACCGTTCTGGCTCGCTCCCCTTTAGTGGTTTACTCGTGTGAGATGGCTCGCTCTTCATTTTTGGTTTACTCCGAACTACTGGCTCGCTCTTTCCTTCTGGTTTACTCCCTATTGCTGGCTCGCTCGTTTTCACTGGTTTACTCTTACGAAGTGGCTCGCTCAAATGGTGTGGTTTACTCCTTTCTGTTGGCTCGCTCTTCCCTTCCCTTCCCTAAAAATGTAGCATCTTTTACATAACTTAAATCATTTTGCTTACCTCCTTATACTCATTCTCTGTACACTATCTATTATATCACATTCTTTGAAAAAGTATCACAAAAACCATAAAATTTTTTATTTTCCTCGTACTTTTTTCTTTTTTTCTTCTTCCTCACCTTTTTCTTTAACCATTTCTTTTTGTAATTTGCTATCAAGACAAGGTTTACCTATATCCAAACACTGTAGCACCACCGCTTGTTCAAAGCATTGCTTTCCTTCTCGAACTGCAAGCTGGCTTATCCGTAGCACACCTTTTTCTGCTTCGTCTTTCCTCTGGTTCAAGCCTATTCCCGAAGTTATATGGTTCATCTTTCTACCATCTTCCGATGAATCTGCTTGCTGTACATCCCTACCGAATGTCTCCTTATTTGTGTGGGATGCAGTAACCATCAGCAAGTTCCTGCTTTGGGCAATAGCCCGCAGTCCTTTCCAAATATCATCAAGTTTATGCCGGTACTCTTTCCCTGCTGTTCTACTTGCTACAAGTAAGTCAGCATAATCAATAACCACTACATCAGCAACAAAATTATCGTAATGTGCCATGTTGTCTAGGTGCATTTCAATTTCACTAACTGTTGCTTTTGACCCAGCTAACTGCACTATTCGCACATCCCCAGTTCGCAACAGCCTCCGTAGTTTCTTTTGCTTTTCACTTACTACATTCTTGTCAAATCCTTCTTTATGTACAATCCTACTACTTACTTTATACAAAGGAGTTCCATCTTTTGCTTCCTGTGCTACTTCAAAGTATGGTATCACAACATCCATAGGCTTTACTGGCTCACCAATAATTGAACGCCATGCCCTTCGCACCATTTGTCGTTTCGTCATTTCAAGTGTGAACAGCACCACCTTCAGCCCTTTGAACATTGCCGTTTCAGCAGTATACAGCAGATACCAGCTCTTACCACGTTTTGCAGGGCCAAAGAATGAAAGAAAATCACCTCTATGCAAATCACCAACAACTTCTCCAAATGCCCCAGGAAATCTGAACAGCAGCTCTTCATCTTCCTCAAACGAATCAATAATTTCTTGTGTATCATGAATAATGCTCACGCCTTCACCTGATGCCACCTCAATTCGTTTGTAGTTTGCAATTTCTAGTTCAGCTTTTACTACATCCTTTCGTGCCAAATCGGTAGCTACTGTTTCAAGCAAATACTCTAATGAACATTCTTTGAGATAGTTCTTGCCTTCATCAATCGTAAACTGAATGTTGTTCGGTTCGAGTTTCTCCCATTCTTTTGAAAGGTACAGAAGATAGTCTCGTATTGCTGTAGCTTCAACATCATCTCTCAATGTATCCTTTTTAATATTGTAAATATCCTGAATTGCTGTTTTCGGTGCAGCCCCATACTGTTCATAAAACTCACGAATCCACATTCCTACAGTACGTGAAAATGAAGATTTCAGTGTAAGCGGGTTGAATACAGGAATTAAATTTTTGCACACCTCATCTGATACAATGAGCTGGGTAAGCAATTTTCTTTCAACATCAAGATTCACCTTTTCTATCTTCATTTTGACCTGCCTGCCTTCATCCGATATTGCTTTATCATGCTCTTTACAAAGTCATCATCTTCACCACCAAAGAAGTTTATCTTTTCTTTCCCATCGACAAGTTTATTGATGATGTTGTACTTCTTCTGAATGAGTTCCATGATTTCCATTTCCACTGTACCTTCAGCAACAAGGTAGTAGGCTTCCACCGATTTTGCTTTCTGATTTACTCTATCAACTCTAAACTCAAACTGTTCGTGGTCAGCACTTGTCCATGCAAATTCTACTGTTGCCGTAGCACTTGCTGCCGTCAGCGTAAGCCCTGGAGCTGTTTGTATCTGGCACAATATCAATCTGCACCATTCCTGATTCTGGAAAGTATCAACTGCTTTCTGCCTATCCTGTGCAGAAACAGAGCCATCAATAAATACAGCAACTTTCTTAAACACACTCATCAAATCATGCAGTGTTTTCTTATGGAACGTACCAACAACAAGTTTGTTCCCACTTGTAAGATAATCTTCAATCCACTGCACCACGGAATTTCTTTTTGCAATGTAAGCAAGCTGTTTCAATTTTTCAAGCTGTGTCTGTGCTTCAATGCCATCTTTCAAATGCTGTCGTAGCCACTCCAAAAATTCTTCATTTGCATCCTTGTAGTTCTTTGATTGTAGCTCATCAAGTTCCATCGGCACAATGATTCTTCGCTTTTCAGGCAGTTCAAGTGCTATATCTTCCTTTGTTCTTCGTATCATCAACGTAGAGACAAGTTCATACAGTTCATCAATATTGCTTGCTCCTGTAAACTTCCAGCCATAGCCATTGTGATAAGGAGCACAATATCTGAAGTTAAATCTATATCGGTTTGGGAAAAGTTTTGGAGCAATCATGTGGAGAATGGTAAAAAATTCTGCTGGCCTGTTTCTGATGGGGGTTCCAGAAAGTGCAATAAGTGATTTCAAAGCTGGGGAACGTTTCAGATACAGTACCGATTTCGTTCGCTTTGTAGTTCCTGATGAAAGCATCTGGCACTCATCAACTATCAAACCTTTTATTCTCATCTTCAATAGTGCATATAGCCAGCTTGTTGCAAGAAATTCTTTCCCACCAAGTTTACTATCTACTTGTTCTGCAATTATATCATAGTTCACAATGTAGAATGGAACATCAGGAATCGTAAATGCTTTATAGCCGTACAGAATAAACGATTCCTCACCAAGCCATTTTATGATTTCCCGTTGCCAATTCAGTTTAACTGATGCAGGGCATACAATAACTACAGGTCGAATATCTTTGTGCAACTTGAAGTAGGAAAGAGCTTCACACGACTTGCCCAAGCCCATTACATCACCGACAAGTCCATAGCCATTATGCTGTTCAAGCCATCGTACTGCTATCTTCTGGAACGGGTACAGTTCGGGAAACAATGATTCATCTATTTTTGGAAGTTCCTTATCTTTGCCCAGTATAGCTTCCACATCATTCATAAACACCCAGTTATCAGCTTTCAATGCAATAACATTTTCTTTCAGCGCTGGTACTGTCCATAGTTTTGTGCTTACATCAAAGTTCCATCCCTTGAGTTTACTCTTAATAAAAGCGATTGATGGAGTAAAATCATTGCCATTAAACTTCAACTCTAGTACACCTTTGTTGTAGCTTACTGATTTCATAGATGTAATGCTCTCTTTACAATAGAAACTTCTTCCGGTGTCAACGCACCTGGGTCATGGCTCCATTCCATATCAACAACATAGGCCTCAATTCCATACGATGCAACTTGTTCAGCTTGTTTCTTTGCTCGTTGCTGTGCTTCTTTTTCTGCATCAAACAGAAACAATACTTCTTTGAACCTATCCTTCAGGAGTAGTATCTGTTCTCGTGTCATTGATGTTCCTAATGTTCCACATACATTATCACCAAGACGCATTACATCAAATGGCCCCTCAACAACAACCACCCTATCTTGTGTACAGTTATCAAGATTGTATAGAACTGATTTTGGATTCATCAGTGATTGCTCTACTGATAATGTTTTGTATCGCAACATGCCACTTTTGATAGCTCTTCCTTGAAATGATACTACAACATTATTGTATATTATTGGTATAATTATACGAAACTTCCATTCTCCAGTATAGTCAGTACCACGAAGTTTATACTTCATTTCAAGATAGTCTGGGTCAAAATTTCTATGCCGAAGATATTTCTTGTGCATCTCTTGCAAAGGGCCACCTGGAAGTGTAATTGATTGCTGTGAAGCTACTTTGTTATTCATTTTGTTAAAGACAAGAACTCTACTACTATATTTATGTAGAAGCTCATTAACAGTGTAGGTATCAACATTCAGCACAGCTTTCAAGCTATTCTTCAGCGAATGTCCTCCGCACTTCCAGCAATGAGCATATTCTCCAACTGGATTAAACCCAAGATGGAACTTCTCATCACCACAGAATGGGCAGGCTGTATTTATCCAGCCTCTACTTACATCTGTTACATATGGAATATGATATATATCAAAAATAGCTTGTATGTCTATCATGTTTTTGCTTCTATTTAATCACTCATATATCGTTCAAAATCTCTTAAAAAAATTTCTCTTGGGAGCACATAGATATTACCTGTCTTCTCTTCTTTGACAATATAGCTATTATGGCTCATTGGTATTTTACCTGATGAAGTATTTACTATAATATTTCCATTCATATCAAATTCAATTCTACCATCAGCTAATGCTTCTTCTACCCAATCAGGCATAAATTTTCTACTTATGTCATCAACCAAATATGCATCAAAAAATCTTGGTTTGGTTTTATATAACATCCTTATCTCCTTTGCTCTCCTTGCATAAAATAAGAAGCCCTGGGCAAAAAAGAACCTATTTTAAGGAGGCAGAAAAATAGATTCAAAACACAGCCCAGGGCTAATTACCAAATACAGGCTAGGCTTCCACTAGCATCACCGAGTCCACGGCTTTCGGCGTACTCTGTACCGATTAGCCTCCATAATAGTATGGGGCTAAAGCTCCCTTGAACAAAATTGTTACACAAGGGCTTTTATAATGAGCTGGCATACCAAACTCATTATCTTTAGTATACAACAGATGCAGTAGCCCATGCAACTGCTCACTCATATTATATCACATTGTTGCAGATTTTGTTCTAGAAACTTTGTTTTTCTCTGGCATTATAAGATATGTTCCATCGGCATAGGTAGAAATAAGCAAACGAAGTAATTTTCCAATATCAACTTTTCCATCTTCAGATGTATAAACTGATTCCACTTGTGCTCTGCGAATCATTCTGTAAAACATTGCTTCATCAATGTCCGTGTACACTCGTTTCATAATACCCATAACTGTTTCTCCTTCACCAAATATAGTAATAGGTGTTCCACCATTGTGCAAGTTCTTTCAATGCTTTTTTTATTGAACACAAAGAGTATCCTCGCTTTCTGTATTCTTGAAGTAAAAACTTATTTGTCATTCGATGTACAACTGATTTCCATTCGCAGAGCAATAAGTATTCCAATATATCTTTCGCTATATCAGAAAGCTCATCAGATGATGCAGCTTTTTCTAGTGCATTAGTAAAATCATTTTCACTACACAAATAGAGATAATCATCAATATTTTCAAAAAACCATTTCTTTTCTTTTGTATTTGATTCATGATGAATATTAGCAAGCTTCTTTGCATACCTTGAAAGGAGCTTCAGCCTCCAGTAAAAGTAGGTACTGAACTTTGATATATCATCACGATAGTAATGGAGTGCTTCTACAAAAAGATAGTATCCCTGATTTACAAGCTCTTCATATTCAACATGGTATTGTTTGGAAATAGCATGAGCTTGTTTGAAAATCATTGGCTTTACTTGCTCAAGTAATGCAACATCTGATTCCATAATCCTGCCTCCTTACTAATACTATCATCTATCTATTTCATCAGTTCACTTGCTATTAAATTCAACTTACAAAAAGTCTCTTCTGTTGCAATACGTTTTTTAATTAGCTTTATATAATCAGTATTTAGCTCACACAAAACTGCTTTTCTATAAAGTGATATTGCAACTGCCCCAGTTGTCCCAGAACCTGCAAATGGGTCAAGCACAATATCTCCATATCTTGAACCTGCAAGAATACAAAGCCTCGGAAGCTCTGAAGGAAATACCGCAAAATGAGCACCATTATATGGCTCTGTTGGAATAACCCAAACATCACGCCTGTTTGCCATATTTGAAAAAGTTCCTATTCTTCCATGTTTACATTCAGCGCTATCACCATGTGCAGTTCTAGGTGATTTTATAGATGTAACAGCTTTAACTTTTATTGCATCTGCATTATAGTAATATTGTGCAGACTTTGAAAGTAAAAAAATGTATTCATGGCTTTTTGTGCATCTATCTTTTACACTCTCTGGCAACGGACTGGGTTTTGCCCAGATTATATCTTGACGTAAATACCAACCATCAGAACGTAAAGCAAAGGCAAGCATCCAAGGAATACCAATCAAATCCTTTGGCTTTAAGTTTCCAGTAACTCTATTAAACACACCTTCTCGTTTAGTTCCATAGCCAGCCCTTCCACCATTTGAGCCTCTTGAACAATTTCCTGCATAGCTATCACCAATATTCACCCATAGTGTGCCATCATCTTTCAGCACTCTTTTTACTTCACGGAATATTTCAACAAGTTTCGTAATATAATCATCTGGTGTTTCTTCAAGCCCTATCTGCCCTTCAACACCATAATCACGAAGGCCATAGTAGGGGGGAGATGTAACACACATTTGTACAGATTTATCTGGCATAGCTTTGAGTGATTCAAGTGCATCTCCAATGTAGAGAGTAGTTGCCCCAATTTGTTCAATCTTCATAATCAAAACTCCAAACAAATCTATCTTCTCTTATAGTACATTCCATCATCCCGCCTCCTTATTTTTAAACCTATTAAAACCGCATGTTTTTTCGATTCCAAATCACTAGGTGGTATCTACATACCTTTTTTGCTATTGAACTCGTTGAACCCCACCGTAGGTTCAGTTATTTTGCTTGTTTTTTGCATTTTAACTTGATGGTTTCTATGGCCTTTCAGACTTGGATTATGCCCAAAACGGAATTGATGTAATTTGCAGTTTTCTATCTTGCAATCTCTCACAGAAGCATAGTTACCTGGCTCACCACAAGCACGGCAGTATGCTCTTATTGCTTTGAGCGGGGTCATTGTCTGATCTGCATTTCGATGCCCATTCCGATATGGGTATAAAATACATTCAGTGGCAGTACAGTTAGCAACTTCAGTAGTACTCCCAAGACAACAATCAAGACAGTGTTCACGAATTGCACGCCGTGGTGTCATAGCTTTGCCTTCTTATTATCTACATCTGTAATCATTTTTCTACCTCTTCCTTGCACACTTCATCAAAGCAATTAAACTTCCTAGAGCTGACACCGAGCAATCATGCATTTGACTTTGCTAGTGATTTCTTTAATTGACTCATTATTAGTATCTAGTATACGACCAAGCAGTGTCAGTGGATTCTCTTTTGTGGAACCCACATCAACATCATTGACCTCTGGCCCAATCACTGGGCTAAAGTATTTCTCAAGGAGCTGAATTTGGTCTTTGAGAAAGTTAAGATTCTCTGTCATGTTTGATAAAATTCTCTGAATTTCTTTCGGTGTTTCCACTTCATTCATATTCATTGTGATACTTCCGTTAGTTTCTTTTGTTGGTTCCAATGAGCCAACAGTTTCTACTTCTTTGTTCCAACATTCTTTGCAATTAATCCCACGACACCCAATTGTTATACCATCGTCTCCTATTTGTTCTGTTGCCCTATCATAAATAGGTACATTGATGAGAAAATGCCCAGGGCAATGACGCCTAATAAGTTCTTCTGCTACAAAATCCCCATGTTTTTTCAACACCTCATCAATTCGTGTCATAGCTTTTCCTCCTTCTGGCGTGTCTCCCAATCATCAATCCACCTGTTATCTGTCGCTTCCCATAACAATTCTCTAATATTATCAATTGCTAGACCGTCATCACTATCTTTCCCAGAAAAAATCAAAGAATCACGATATTCTTCGAGATAAACAATAGCTTCTTTCACCCACCCCATTATTCTCCATAATTCATTGCAAATCATTTCTCTACCTCCTGATTCCAGCATTGCTCGCAAGATATGCCCCGACAGCCGATAGTCTTGCCATCATAGTCTCTTTCTATGACTGTTCCTAAATCAATATCTGGCCCCTCATCAAAAAATTCTACAGGGCAATAATCTCTTATAGTAATCTCAATTACTTTTTCAATCCGTGTCATAATTATACCTCCTTACTCAACTTCTATTTCTATTATATCACATTTTCTGCAAAACAACATCAAAAAACTAATTTCTTTCATAGAAGGCCTACAAGCCACTTCAAAAGCATAGTTTGATAAAAGTACATACCTTCGTTAGAAAATGCAATGTACCCCCTGCTATCTTCAACTATGGGCAAATTATACATCATTGCATTGCTTCCTGTAGCAATTCAGTTACATCTGTTTCTGCCATCACATCTACATCACTATGCATCCACCTGTCGAACGCTTTTCCTTTCGGCCCAATAGCCCACGGTCGCAGGAACTTTTTCGTATTCGAGCCGTAGCATGTTTTCAGCCATTCAAGATATTCTGTCGTCCACCTTCCAGCATCATCAGGATGGAGCCACAGCCGAACCATATACCCATCAGCTACTTTTGCAAGCTCACGTTCCATCTTCAGCACATTGTTTACACCAAACCAGAACAAGTTTACATCATGGTTGTTCAGTGAAGGCCACAGCTCACGCTTCAATTCCTTTGCCTTCATGTATACAGTATCAGGAAGCATCTCAAGTATATCTTCAACGAACTTATCTTCACATAATGGTGGTTCTTTCTCAACACAAGCAAGAAAGATAGACTGGTGCATAAACCCATCATACATCCATTTTACAATGTTTCGATACTGAAGCAAAAACTTTTTCGATAATGGTTCATGTCCTTCATCAAACCAAAGCATAAAATTTTGTGCTGCATGAAGCAACAATGAGTAAATTTCATTCCAGTTTCCTTTACAAGCTCGAATCCTTGCCCAATGCTCATCATCAATTTTGTTTCTTTCAATGAACTCTGGGGAAATATCATAATATCTACGGTTGAAGTCCCCATTATATATCTGTTTTACTATATTAGAAAAAGTTGTTTTTCGCTTTACTTCTGATGATGGTCGGCAATAGAATAGTGGAATGTAGGCATGGTCATAGATAACTTTGAAACTCATCAGCATATCCCACAAATGGGAAATTTCAACTGGTATCTTGCCGGATTTAGGAATTTTATCAGTTACTTCATTCTTATCAAATAATGGATTCTGATTCATAACAACACCTCCAAGTAAGTTTTGGACTGTATCAGTAAACTTATAGAATACTCTTTTCTTTCCACTAATAACAGCACAAACACTTTCAAAGATACCTTTATGCACAAGTCTACTGAACTTCTTATTGATACACTCATACTTCTTGCTGTGGAACTGAACTATATCTTCAGCTACTTTGGGGTAATATACCCAATAATATGTTTTACTGTTTTTAACTAGCTTTCTTTGCCTACCTGATTCTGAAAAAGTTTTGAACCAGTCTACTATGTAAAACTCTCTTACTGAAATTTTATAGTTAGCTAAAACTGTTTTTATGGTCTGGTACTCCATGCTCTACTCCTACTATGCTGAAACTGAAACTTGAAGCAAAGCTTCATCTTTTCTTGCCCACAAATAATTCATTCCAAAACCATCCAAAGTAAATTTTGAAAAAATTTACAATTAAGTTATACTTAATACGAAGTATTAAGTATAAGTTAATCTACAGTAATGAGTATTTAGTTGTAATATACATTCTGACATTTTGCCATTTCCATTCTGACATTTTTCCGACCATTCTGACATTTTTTGCCTCATTTTTGACACAACTTGACATTATCTGTGAACCTATAGAACACTCTTTTCTTGTTATCAACCAAAGTACAAGTTCGTTCAAAGACACCTTCTTGTACAAGTTTACTAAACTTTTTACTGATGCATCCATACTTCTTGTCATGGAACTGAACTATATCTTTAGTTACTTTTGGGTAGAATACCCAGTAATATTCTTTCTTATTTTTAACTATCTTCTTTAGATTCCCAGATTCAGAAAAAACTTTGAACCAATTTATTATGGCTATATCATCTAATGATAACTTGAAATTAGATAATGCTGTTACTATGGCTTGATATTCCATGCTCTATCTCCTTCAAACAGAAAAGGCGTTTCATTGTAGCCGGATGACAAGTCCGTTATGGAGTCAGGAACTCCTACTACAACAAAACGCCCTATAAACAACTTTTCCAGCTCCTGCTACTGGGTGCTATAGGTCGTCATCCCATAACTCATCATATTGTACAGCATTTCGAGTTATGAAACAAGTAGCTCTGCTTCTTCTAGTATTTTCATTGTAGCATCAGAAAAACGATAGTAGGTAGCATGTTCTGTTGGAACCCTTACTCGCTCGAATAACCCATTCTTGCTCATGCGATAGAAGTCCTGTGCAATAGACATGTAAGGAAGTTTCTTTCCATTCACTTTTGCTACTTCCTTACTAGCTTTTGCATAGTCCATCTTGTAGTACAGCTTCCCATCAAATTCTTTTGTTACAACATCAGGGAGCATCATGTACTCTTTGAACCAAAGAATAAACTGTGCAGTGATAGCTCTCATCTCGAAATTCCAGTTACACTTTCTGATAGCATCAATAGCTTTCTTATCCATAGATAAACCTCCTACTGTATATTTATGCATTACATTATGCATTATTGCTGTTTTCTGCAATGTGGGCAGATAGTAGCTTCAGGGTCAATATATTCTTTGCAGTATGGGCATTGCTTCTTTTCACCACTTGCTTTCAGTTCAGCATTATGCTGTTTCTTTTTGTAGTCAAGAACCATGCCTATTGGCAAACCAATCATCATAGCTAACCCAAAGAAAACAAGAAACAAGAAAATTCCAAATACTAATATAGCTAACATACTTCTGCCTCCTTTATTCCAATACTGTAAGTTTAGTACAGCGAATCTTATCACCATTGTGTACTACTCTTGCTACATCTTCATAATAAATCTTTACTTTCACAATAAGTCCAGAATTATTATAACTTCTTGCACCTTCTTCAGTCCATGCTGATAAACCAAAAGAATTTTCATCACTTGTAAAATTAGCATGAGCTTCATATGTTTGATTAGGCAAATACTGGTATTGAAAATTATAATGAGAATATCTATCTTCTCTTATTGCTTTATAAGCAATAAAATAATTATCAAAACATTCATACTTTCCAGTTTTTACTACTTTATTTTTCTTGAAAGTTGTTGATTTATAAAGCCATGTAAATTTGGGAATTTTTAGATTATGTTTTTTAATAAAATCTTCTGATAGCTTTTGGAAATACTTAATGTAAGGCCAATAAATTTTATCAGCATACTTTTCAATAAAAGCTTCAGATAATTTTTGTATTGCTGAAATACAATGCCAGTCAACTTTATCAGCATACTTTTCAATAAAATCTTCCGATAGTTTTTGATTTTCTGAGATATAGCCCCATTCAACCTTATTAGCATACTTTTCAATAAAATCTTCCGATAGTTTTTGGTATTTGGAAATACAATCCCAATTAACCTTATCAGTATACTTTTCAATAAAATCTTCCGATAGTTTTTGTATTATTGAAATACAATGCCAGTCAACTTTATCAGAATGTTTTTCAATAAAGGCTTCTGATAGTTTTTGAAATGCTGAAATAAAAATCCAATCAACTTTATCAGCATATCTATCAATAAAACCTTCTGATAGTTTTTGACGTTCTGAAATAAAAGCCCAATCCACTTTGTCAGCATACTTGTCGATAAGAGCCTCAGATAATTTTTGATATGCTGAAATAAGAACCCAATCAACTTTATCAGCATACCTATCAATAAAGGATTCAGATAGGTTTTTAGATGCTGAAATAAAAGTCCAATTAACTTTGTCTGGATTTCGTTCAATATACTCTTCTGTATACTCCATACTTCTGCCTCCTTACATATCATAAAGTGATGATGGCTTATATTCTTTTCCCCAGCACTCTTCACACGTAATGCCTCTACAGCCAGTTTTGTATTTTCTATGAGCTGTAGTATTTCTTTTCCACACTGCTGTTGCCTCATCTATGCTCATGCTTCCGTCGGTGTAGTTCTTGTTTTTGTAAACTATCTCAAATGAAGCTGGGCAATAGTCCCTAATTACATAGTTTGCTCTAATGTAACTGTTGTGATAGTGCCAACGAAGCACTTGCTGTAGCATTGTCATAGTGTTTGCCTCCTTAAAAATGAATTACAGTTTTTTATGGTGAAGTGATAGTAATGGTGATAGTATCACTATATACATCATCCACATACAATTCCGTGTAGCTGTCAACTTTGAACCCAACTGGGAAGTCTTTGCCCACAACTGGAGTTTTTTTGTTGAATACAATGCTTTTTGCTGTAGTGAGCTGTGCATAGTCTGAAAGAGCATTGCTAGTTACGTTTGCACTCCAGCTACTTGTATCAACTTTTATGTAGTATGGAATTTCCTCAACTCCAGCTTTCAACACTCCACTGTTTGCTGAAGAAAAGGCAACAGTATAGTTCTTTCTTGAAGAAACTATTGTTAATGTTGCTTGTGATGCAATATTTATTTCGCTACCACTGTTATTCATTGCTATGTTCCATGTAGTGGGGGCAATTGCAACAGACAGCTTTTGTGCTACTGTTACAGAAAGAATAACAGAAGTGGTGGTATCAGCAAATACCATCGTTCCAAGAACCATCATCAAAATACATAGTATCTTTTTCATATATTCCTCCAGTGTCAAGTATACTTTATCTCACCGTTCGTGTCAAGTATATAATTTATTGTATATACAATGTATATATAGCTTTTCTTATATTATGCTTTCTTTATTCCAATACTGTAAGTTTAGTACAACGAATCTTACCACCTTTGTGCACTACTCTTGCTACATCTTTATAGAAAACTTTTACTTTCACAATAAGCCCAGTATTGTTGTAATCTTTTG
>Ga0078972_1013846_pt1 | contig 13078 bp, 6 predicted proteins | sample YelNatPaOPGAMG01_FD_67568 | JGI IMG/M metagenome (GOLD analysis project Ga0078972, IMG submission 67568) | Hot spring thermophilic microbial communities from Obsidian Pool, Yellowstone National Park, USA - OP-RAMG-01 (SPADES assembly) (version 2) | ecosystem: Environmental > Aquatic > Thermal...
CCCGGTTGTGTTACAGGGTGTTACCTCCCCTGTAACACAACCGGGGGGTTCACACCCCCCGCTCGCCCGAATCTAGGGGATTAACACCCCAGACTCCCGGAGTTTACGGCCATTTCTATTGGGGTCCGACAGGGCGCAATTGACAGTCTAGGCCGTGTTCGCTAGGGTATTTACTATTGGGGCCGTGGCGCAATTGGGAGCGCGCCAGAATGGCATTCTGGAGGTTACGGGTTCGACCCCCGTCGGCTCCATTGTTGATTGATTCTATCTGCGCTGTCCTTACCGGCACTGCGGGCTGGCGAATTCGACGTTGCGATCCGCGTGCGCCATTGCACCCTTTATTATCGATGAGCAAATCATCGGGGTCATCCATGTGGATTTGACCCAGATCGATGTCGATGCGCTGGGGGCTGTCGAAGGCGGACCCTTGGAGAAAATGGCCGTCGAAGATTTGCAGCGTGAAGGGCGTGGCTGGCTGGCCGACCTTACCAAGGTCGTTGGTGGACAGCCTCGACGCTCAAACCGTAGCCCCGAGCGGTAGAGCGGCCGGTGAGCGTCGCCGGAAATGTGTCGTGCTAACGCGGCGACGTTCGCCGGTCGTTGGATTGGGTATCTTCTGGGCGCTCGCCCAAAAACGCTTGCAGTCCACGCGCAGAGGCTGCCTCATAGACCGGCCCCAAGGCGTCCTGCAAGCGTGTTTCACCGCGCCAGAACGGGAAGCCGCCCAGGCGCCGCAGCCAGGCACCTGAGACCGGCGGAGGACTCACGTTGCCGAAGGCGTCGTCGGGCAGTGCGGCGCTGGCCCAGAAAACCGCCGGCTCAACAGGCAACGGCCCCGTTTGTTCCCTCGCCGATTCTTGCAGACCTTGCTCAGAAGACGGCTGCGGTGAAGGCGGCGCGGCACGGCTCAGACGCTGGAGCAGCTCGTCGCGGCCCAAGCCGCGCAGACGAAACAGTAAGAACGGATCGCGGTCGAACTCCTCGCCGAGCAGATAGTACACCGCCGCCACGTGTTTGCACGGATTGGACCAATCCGGACAGGAGCAATCCGTAACCAAATCGTCCGACTTCTGGGGAAACAGGGACAGCCCGATGTCTTGAAAAACTTGCTCGATGTCCTGCGGCATCTCGCCGGCCAACAGCTTGGCGGTGAACAGCGCCTGCTGCGCTAAGGCTTGCACCACTTCGTTCCATTGCTTGGCCGATAGCTGCGTCACGGCAATGGTCACGGCGTAGGGTTTGGGCCGCGAACCCTGCACCTGGGCCTTGACTTTACCCTCGGTCACGTCGATCGACAGCACTTGCCCATTGCGGGCATAAGAGCGGCCGCGGCCCAAACGTGCGCCGATGTTGAAGCTCTCCAACACGGCGATCCAACGCTGGGCCCACCAATTCTGGCCGAACGTGCCCCGTTTGGACTGCGCCTTGATGCCGCCGCGCACCGCGCGGGGGCGGGAACGAGGGAAGAATTCTCGATACCACATCTTTTTAATCTCCGATGGCTTCCTGTCGCAACGCGAACAGTTCCTTCAACTGATCGTTGGACAACTCCGTCAACCAGCCTTCGCCGGCGCCGACCACGCGCGACGCCACTTCCTTTTTGCGTTCGATCATTTCATCGATCTTTTCTTCCAGCGTGCCGATGCAGAGAAATTTATGCACCTGAACGTTGCGGGTTTGGCCGATGCGGAAAGCGCGGTCGGTGGCCTGGTTTTCGACAGCGGGGTTCCACCAGCGGTCGAAATGAAAAACATGCTGGGCCGCCGTCAAGTTCAAGCCCGTGCCGCCTGCCTTGAGCGAAAGCAGAAACAGCCGCGGTCCTTGCGGATCATTCTGGAAACGTTCGACCATGCGTTGGCGTTGCTTGGCCGAGACGCCGCCGTGCAAATACAGCACCTGGCGACCAAAGGTTTCCTGCAAATAGCGCTGAAGCAGATCGCCCATATCGGTGAATTGCGTGAAGATCAAGGCGCGGTCGCCGGTTTCCAGGACTTCTTCCAGCATCTCCGTCAAGCGGGCCAGCTTGCCGGAACGGCCGGGCAGCGGCGAATGGTCGCCCAAAAAATGGGCCGGATGATTGCACACCTGCTTGAGCTTCATCAGCGTACCCAGGACCAGGCCTTTGCGCTGGATGCCTTCGGCTTCGTCGATCGCTCGGCTGGCCTCGTCAACGACGGCGGCGTACAGCGACGCCTGCTCCCGCGTCAGGTTGCAAAACACCTTCATCTCCAGCTTGTCGGGCAGGTCGGCGATGATGCTCTTGTCGGTCTTGAGGCGACGTAAGAGGAATGGGCCGGTCAAGCGTTTGAGTCGAGCGGCTGCTTCGGGGTCACGGTTAGCCTGAATCGGAATGAAAAAACGGCGGCGGAAGTCGGCCCGCGTACCCAAGAAACCAGGATTGAGGAACTCCCCAATCGACCACAGATCGCCGACGTGGTTCTCGACCGGCGTTCCGGTCAAAGCGATGCGATAGTCGGCGCGCAAGGCGCGAGCGGCCTGGCTCTGTTTGGTTTCTGGGTTCTTGATGTTCTGCGCTTCGTCGAGGATGACGCCGCTCCAGTCCACTTTTTCCAGTATCGCACGGTCGCGGTGCAACAGGGCGTAGCTCGACAGAACCAGGGCATGGTCCTTGGCTTTCTTAACGAAGCCGGTCCCTTTGAGGCGCTCCGCGCCGTGATGAACCAGGACCGATAGTGCCGGGGTGAAGCGTTCGGCTTCTTTCTTCCAATTGCCGACCACAGAGGTAGGACAAACAAGCAGGGCCGGCCGACGTTCGCCGGCTTCCCGTTCGCGCTGGAGCAAGGCCAGCGTTTGTATGGTCTTGCCCAATCCCATGTCGTCAGCCAAGCAAGCGCCGAACCCCCAACGGCGTAAGAACGCCAACCAGGAATAGCCGCGCGTTTGGTAGGGCCGCAAGGTGCCGTGAAAGCCGGTCGGCGCAGCCAGTTCGGCGAAAGCCGCCTTCCCGTCGAGATGTTCCAACAGCTCGCCGATCCAGCCGTCGGCCTGGACGCCGTGGACTTCGAGTCCCGCCGGGCCGTCGTCGGCGCCCAACGCCAGCCGCACCAGCTGGCGCACGGTTGCCTGGTTTTCGCCCTTCTTCTTCCACAAATCAAGGGCGGCCCGGATCTCCTCGGCGCTGACTTGCACCCATTGGCCGCGCACACGCACCAATGGCGCCTTCAACCGGGCCAGCGTTTCCAACTCGCGGAGTGAAAGCAGTTGATCGCCCAGGGCGACTTGCCAATCAAAATGCACGATTTCTTCCAACGACATGCCGCTGCCGCCGGACATCGCAGAAGACTTGACGTTGGCCCGCACCGTCAGACGCTGGCGCGTGCCGCCGCGCATCCACCAGCTGGGCAGCAAAACGCCGAAGCCCGCTTGCTCCAGCAACCAGGCCGTCTCCGTCAGAAAGGCATGCGCCCCGCTGGCGTCGGTGTGGTAGCCGCCGGGCGCGGCGCTCTTCAAACTTGCCTCGACTGCGGGGCAAAGTCCCGCCGCTTGTCCCAACGCCGTTAGCAGATATTCGCGGGCTTCAAAGGCGCTTTTGCGCAAGAGCGCAGCGATGCGGCCTTTCGGCGCCCAGGCGTCGGCGACAGGCAAGAGCAGACTCGGATCCTCGCGGCCCTGGAGCAGATAGCGAACGTACCAGTCGCCTGGCGCGGCAATGTCGGCTTCTGTCGCGTCGTCGTTATCCGGCGGCTCTTCAAGGCGAAAACAGAGACGAAAGGGCGCGGCGGTAGTCAGGAGGACAGGCCGCTGCCAGGCTTGGATCTGTTCGGCCAATTGCCGCGCCGCCGCTGCGTCGCCGCTGAGCCGACCGTCCGCCGAACGCAGCGCGTGCAGCCAGGCATCATGGATGCTGGCGAACGCTGATGCTTTCCGCACAACCCGTCGCGCTCGGGACACGGCTGCTGGTTCCATCAAGGCCGCAGACGCAGGAAGGGCGACGGCAGAGCGGACCAGAGCATCAACGAGGTTTTCGACGACTGCGGTGACGGCGGCAAGGGCAGACAGATCCGGAGGAGCGTCTGCGGTACCGAATGCCCGGCAGGCCGGCGGCATCAGGTCGGCCAACTGGCGGAGGCAGGGATCGTCGCCGCCGCTCCACACGGGCTGCCAGCAAGCGCGATAGCCTTCCCCATCCGCCCGCAGCGCCGGCAGGAATTGTTCCCGCGCGGTCAGCGCGCCGGCGAAACGCAAGACATGGACCCAATACGCCAGGGAGATGCCGATAACCAGGCCCGGACCTAATGTGTCCCGTCCCACGCACGCACTCAGCAAGTCCACCGCTTGTTGGGCGGACAGACGCAAGGCCGTGATGTTCCACGGCATCAGAGTGGGCGGCGTCTTCCCTTCGGGAGGCGGGCCAACTAAAGGGCTGGACGGAATGGGTTGCGTTTGCACACTCGGCAGCCAGAGGATGCGTGTTTCGATGGGGCTATCGTGCAGTGCGACCTGAGGGACGACTTCGGCCAAAGCGCTGGCCACGCGGGCCGCCCCCGCATTAGTGGGAGAGACAGGGACCGTTTTCTGCCTGCGCCGCACCCCGGAAGCCGAGGAGGCCGTTTCTCCCCACAAGAGCAAGGCTCCCTTGTCCGCGCTGGCATGAAGGATAATCATACTTGTCAATTCTAGATAATTCTTTGGCCCTCACAAGTTGACCATCGCGCTGCTTGCTCCCGGTTGCGGCCCCGCCTGTTCGGGCAGCAAGCGCACGTGCAGCGGCAACAACGGGGTATGCCCTTTGCCGTCGTGATCACGCTGCCAGGTCTGCACCCAGTCGTCCCAGCGGATCGGCGTTGCGGAATAGAGCAGAACGTCCTTATGGGGACTGGTCCCCAAGTCGTAAACGACGGCGTCGTTCGGTCCCGCCTGCGACCACACGAGCAGCCCTTTTTCCGTCAGAACGTACAGCGTGTGCGGAAGCAATTGAGCTTGAATCTGTTCGCGCACCACCTCGACGCCGGCCAGTTTGTAGAACCCGCCCAAAGCATCGCGGAAGGCCATGCCCTGTTCTGCGGTGAGGTGAGACAGCCAGGTTTTTTGCTCTGCGTCCCAGCAAGCCAGGCCGGCGAGCAGCCAACCGCCGTGTTCCTCGAAATCGACGTGGATGCCGGAAGCAGGCCCCGCCAACTCGATGCGGATGCGATTGATGGCGATATGGATTGCGCCGACGCGCAAGGGGACGGCGTCTCCCCAACTTTTGCTGCCGGCCAGGACGGCGAACAGGTTGCGTTCGACGAATTGCTGCAAGCGTTGGCGGAGATGGTGCAGCGCTTCGAACTGCTTGCGCGGCGAACGGCCGCGGCCATGGCGTAAGCGTGCATACAGTTTCGGCAGCGTACCGGAGTGAAAACCGGGGCGCATCAGGCGCAGCACCGTCTCACCATGAGGGCCGACAATCTCCGGACGCAAGGTCGGCGCTTGATTGGCGCGATAGAGCCGCCAATTTTCCTTGAATTCCCAGACCAAGAAGCCGGCGAAGCCGGGCAGCAGGCCGATGGCCGTCAAGGCCGCCGTGTTGCCAACTGCCGCCACCAGTTTGGGGTTGCTCAGGGTCTGACTCAACACCAACTCGATCGGCGCGCGGAAGGTGCGGATCAATTCCGGATAGATCGGCACGAGCAGCTTGGCCGTCACCGTCACGGTGGGGAAATGTTTGATGGGATTGAACGTCGGTTCGACGAACAGATTGAAAATCACCCGGAACAGGTAGGTGATGCTGAACCAGATCAAACCCAGGACGGGTTTGGCGACGAGGGACAGGCGGCTATCGCCGGGCCGGAAACGCAGCCATTCGTCCACCGTGTAAATCAAGCGTTCCACTTCTTCCTGCAAGCGCCGGTAAAGATAGATCACCCAGCGCACCAGGCCGGGCAGGAGGTCAGCGTGGAGGAGTTGCCAGGTGCGCATCAAATTGTCGGCAGCTACTTCCTCAACGTAGGTGCCCCAACGAGAATTCAAGAGCAAGCTGCCGGTCACAAAGGTCGCTGCCCCGGCGGCAAGAGATAGAGAGAAATCCCATCCGAAATAGCGCAGTCCAAGCGTGCAAAGGACGGCCCCCGGCAGCGGCTTGAGGACGAACTGAAAAAAGAACAGCCACGGCTGACTTTGCAGGATGCGCACGATCCAGGGCAAACGCCAAACCCAAACAGGCAGGTCGTGGAAACACCAGTACAGGGCGTGCCCGATTTTCATGCCGACCCCCAACAGAGCGCGGCGAAAGGGGCTGATGTGGAACAAGGCCAAGAAAAACAGGCCAAGCAGGGTGAACGCATAGGGATTGATGTGCTTGGCGGCCTCGCGCGCCGCCTCGCTATTCTCTGCCGGCCTGCCATAGATCAGCTCGAGTACTTCGTCCCAAACTTTGAGCACGGCCAAGGAGCAACCAAACGGCAAGGCGATGTACAGCGTCAGCAGCCGGCCAATATGAGTGCCGAAGGCGGCGGCGCTGAGGCGCTGAAGCCAACGCAGGTAAATCTCTCCGCGGCGATAAACGCCGTCGAGATCGGAAGCAAGTTGGCGATTGGCGCGAATCAGCGCATCGCCAAGGATAAAAGTGCCCAAGCCGGCGGCGACCTTGGCTAGCCCGCCGCGCAAACGCGCGAGGAGAGATCCCTTGGGGGCGCGGCGAGCTGGCTCATCTTCGCCGGTCAGGTCCGGCAGCTTGAGACGATTGCGGGCGATGGCGTCGCGCAAGTCGCTCATGCCCAGAAAGCCATGCTCGACGACGAGGTCGATCAACTCCTCCACTACCTTGTCGCGCGCTACTTCTTCGGCGATGTTGCGCGGCGTTAGGCCAACTTTGTCCAGCGCGGCGCGGACGACCGGTCGCAGACGCTGACGCAAGCGCTGCTCGGCCAGGTGCGTAGATTCGACCAGCAGTGAGAAGAGACGGCGGCGCATCGGCTCGGCAATACGGATAAAAGTCAGCCGGTGCAACGCGCTGCGCAGGTGCTTGACCATTCGGACAGAATCGTGGAAAGGCAACAGGCGTTTGATCGGTCGGCGGCCCCAGGAGACGATCCATTCGACGAGATCAACGGCATAGACGGGCCGCTCCCGATCGAGGCAGGCTTTTTGTAGATCGTAGAGCAGCCGGTTTTCACTGGGCCAGATGCCCTGCGACGCCGGCCCCAAGAGGGCGAACAAGGCTTGCCGCCACTCGCCAGCGACTTCCTCGGCGTAACCGAGGGCTTTCTGCAAGCGTTGACTGAACTGCTCCATCTCCCGATAGGCCGCGGCGCGCGTGGGGTTGATTTGCCCCGCGGGGGCTAGCCCCACGGCGCGCATACGGAGAATGGCGGCGCGGACCCTATTGCCGCGGGCGCTGGCTTTCTCGGCACGCGCCAACAAACGACGGTAGAGACGCGGAGCATCCGGCGAGGGAGACGACGTCGGTTCCGAGAGCGATTCTCCCGAGGCGCGGATGTAGCCGTACCCATCTTCCCCGGAAGCAAGAGGCGCGGCAACAGGGTCCGGAGCACCCACCAAACGCGTGGCGGCAAACAAACCCGCCGCGTCTACGTCCTCAGCCAATACGGCGTCGATGGTCTCCGACTGCGAACATGCCGGGAAGTACAGCGGCAGCATGTGCGGCGCGAAATAGCGCAACTCTAGATAAACGGCGGCAAATTCTTCATAAACTGTCACCGCGTCGCCGGGGGGCAGCAGATAATGCTCTTGTCGTAGCACTGCGGTCGCTTCGTCGAACTCGGTCAGACCCATGCGCTGGATGCGCCGCCCTAACTCCCTGCGGATGTTGCTCGCATGGTGAAACACTAAGTGGACCCGTGCATGAAACAGCAGGCGCCAATAACGCAGCAGCGTTCGGGCGCGGTCGCGTATCGTTGGGGCTTGCCGATCGGGCTGCGGCAACAACACCAAAGTCGGCGGCAGCTGGCGGCCAGGTTCCAGGCCCAATTCCTCGGCAGTGGCGAAGCATAGCAAACGATCGCGCGCCACGACGTAGCTTTTGCGATGCGGCACTTGCAGCCCCGGTCCCGCCAGCCCGCGGTCCCTTTTGATGACGCGGCGGAGAATGCGCGGAGGGACCAGCAAGGCCGCCGGCTCTACTTGCGCCACGAGCCTTTGCAGTTCGGCGACAGTCAAGACATCGGAGGGCGTCGTGGTCATGGAGCGAGACCTTTCCGAATGAATCGTTTAAGCCGTCATGGTAGCGACTGGGCGGCTAAATCGCTACAGAGGATAGATTGTCTCTTATCCGTAGACTTCGCCGCCACCGCCCCCTATCCTTACCGTATTCTGCCGTGAAGGCCGACTCACCCCGGCTGCGAGATGTATGGGTGAGATGTCAACACGATAAGGAAATCCTTCCAAGGAGATTTCGCCGCTCATGATTACCTCATACTTTCGGCGACAGCTTCGGCTGTCGAATGTGACCGCGATCCTCGGCGCCTTGGCGGCGCTGTTTGTGACAGCCGTCTCGGCCCATGCCGGCGAGGCCGACCTGGCCATCCCGGACTTGCACGAGGGGCATTTCACCAGCCTCGGCGGCCTTAGCGCCTGGTGGCTGCTGTTCCTCGGCGCCTGGGTCATCTGCGGCACCCTTGGCATCAGCCTCTACCTGCGCACGCAGATCCACCGCTTGCCGGCCCATCGGTCGATGCTCAACGTCGCGGACATCATCTATGCCACCTGCAAGACGTATCTGATTCAGCAGGGCAAGTTCTTGCTCATGTTGTTCGTGCTGATCGCCTGCGCCATCAGCTATTACCTGCTCGGCTTCAGCCAAGAAGCCGGCGCCAAGGAAGCGGGTTCCGCCGAGCAGATTACTCCCATCACGACGCTTCTTCTGGTCTTGCTCTTCGCCGTCGTCGGCATGGGCGGTTCCTATTCAGTGGCCTGGTACGGCATCCGCGTCAATACCTACGCCAACGCCCGCACCGCCTTCGCCTCGCTGCGCGGCAAGCCGTGGGACGTCGTCAACATCCCGCTGCGGGCCGGCATGTCGGTCGGCCTGTTTTTGATTTCGCTGGAGTTGGTGATGATGGTCATCATCCTACTGTTTGTGCCGCGGCAGATCGTCGGCTACTGCTTCCTTGGTTTTGCCATCGGCGAGTCGCTGGGCGCTTCGGCGCTGCGCATCGCTGGCGGCATCTTCACCAAAATTGCCGACATCGGCTCCGACCTGATGAAGATCGTCTTCAAGGTCAAAGAAGACGATCCACGCAACCCCGGCGTCATCGCCGACTGCACCGGCGACAATGCCGGCGACTCGGTCGGCCCGACCGCCGACGGCTTCGAGACCTACGGCGTCACCGGCGTCGCCCTTATCACCTTCATCACCCTGGCCGTTACCGAAAACCTCATCCGCGGCCTGTTCGGGCTGGAACCCAACCCCGTCGCCCGGCCGGATTCCGCTCATGCCACCACCAATTATCTCGACTTGCAGGCCAAGCTCATCGTCTGGATCTTCGCCATGCGCTTCCTCATGGACTTCATGTCCGGCGTTTCCTACTTCGTCAACCAATGGATCTCGGAAAAACAGTATGAAGGGCGAACCGAGTTCGACTTCGAGCAGCCGTTGACGCGCCTTATCTGGATCGCGTCGATCCTGTGCATCTCGACTTCGTTCGGCATGAGCTGGCTGCTGCTCAACGATCTCTCGGTGAAGGCCGGCACTATCGTGGTCCAGATGCCACACCTCTGGTGGCAGTTGGCGACGATCATCAGTTGCGGCACGCTGGCTGCGGTGCTGATCCCGGAATTCACCAAGGTCTTCACCAGCTCCCATTCGCGGCATGTCCACGAGATCGTCACGGCTTCGCGTGAAGGCGGCGCGTCGTTGACGATCCTTTCGGGGATCGTCGCCGGTAATTTCAGCGCGTTTTGGAAAGGCATGCTCATTGCCAGCCTGATGGCCGTCGCCTATGCCGTCAGCTCCGTGGAATCGCCTCAGTATACCGCCGAGTTGATTAAGGTAATGGGGCCTTACGGCTCGGTCTTCGCCTTCGGTCTGGTAGCATTCGGCTTCTTGTGTATGGGGCCGGTCAACATCGCCGTGGATAGCTACGGCCCCGTGACAGACAATGCCCAGTCAGTCTTTGAGCTGGCCCAGACCGAGCAGATCCCCGGTATTCATGAGGAAATCGAGCGCGACTTTGGTTTCACACCGAATTTCGAGCGCGGCAAGCATTACCTGGAAGCCAACGATTCGGCAGGCAATACCTTCAAGGCCACCGCCAAGCCGGTGCTGATCGGCACGGCCGTCGTAGGCGCTACGACCATGATTTTCTCGATCATTCTGCTGCTCAAGAGTGTGGGCCTGTTGGCCCTGAGCTTGACCGATGCCCCGGTGCTGCTCGGCTTCATCTGCGGCGGGGCCGTGATCTTCTGGTTCTCCGGCGCCTCCATGCAGGCGGTGGTCACGGGCGCCTACCGGGCCGTCGCCTTCATCAAGAAGAACATGAATCTCGACAAAAAGGAAGCCGACATCGAAGACTCCAAAACCGTCGTGCGCATCTGTACACAGTACGCCCAGAGCGGTATGTGGAACATCTTTATCGCGCTCATGACCATCACGTTGGCGTTTGCCTTCTTCGATCCGAACTTCTTCGTCGCCTACTTGGTGTCTATCGCCATCTTCGGCTTGTTCCAGGCCATTTACATGGCCAACGCTGGCGGCGCCTGGGACAACGCCAAGAAACTCGTTGAGGTGGATCTGAAGGAGAAAGGCACCCCGCTGCACGCCGCTACGGTCGTCGGCGACACGGTCGGCGATCCGTTTAAGGACACGACTTCGGTGGCGCTGAACCCGATCATCAAGTTCTCGACGTTGTTCGGTTTATTGGCTGTAGAAATCGCCGTCCATCTCCGCTTGGCGGCCCAGCACGATGGCACGTCGGACTACGCCCCGCTGATAGGCGTGGCGATGTTGGTGATCGCCCTGCTATTCGTGTGGCGCTCGTTCTATGCCATGCGCATTCCCCGAGAAGAACGGCCTTTGCCAGACGAAGAGGCGGCGTCCGCAACCACGGCTGGCGATCAGACACCGGTGCGGAGTCACTAACGATTCGGGAGCGTAAGCGACTATCATCCGTCGCTTACGCTCCCGAATCGGTCATTTTTTACGCTGCTTGCTCCACCAGGTGATCCATTGGCGCACGGCGTGATCACGTTCTTCGCGTGTGGCCGTGGCAGGGGGACCGAAGTCCTGCTCCGTCAGCGCCTTCAGGGAAGCGTGGGCGGCCCGGACCACGCTGATTTCGGGATCGCGCAACAGCGCGATGAGGCCCGGCACGAGGGCCTTGCTGTCCTTTTGGCCGACGGCAAGGGCGGCGGCGCGGCGAATTTCGGCGTCCTCATCGCGCAGGTATTCCTCCAGGGTTTCGTCCTTCATGCGCGTCAGGCGATTGGCCAACGCCTCGCGTGCTTTGCGGCGGGCTTCGCCTTCTAGTTTGGGAATGGCGGCAGCCAGGGCCTCGGTGTAGTGGACGCCTTTTTCGGTCTCCATTGTGGAGATAAGCTGGTCGCGGCGTGGGCCGGTCGCTTGCAACAAGGCCTCGGCCAGCCGATTGCCCTCGGCAGACATGGCCTTCAAGAGCGGCTTCTCCAGGGGCTTGGCGTCCCTGGTTTCGATCCCAGATAGCATCTTTCGGGGCCGCTTGCCGCGTAGTGCTCCGCTCAGCACGCGCTCGCCGGGATCCACGACCTTGCCCTTGAGGGCAACGGTCAGATCGCGGACCAGGTTGGCGCGCCGCAGGAACAGAAGCGCGAAGCAGGTATCGACCCCGCCCTCGGCGTATTCGCCCTTCCAGCTGCCGTCCGGCTCCTGATTTTCCAGCAGGATTTCTGCGCCCCAGCCATACCAATCCTTGCCGCCGATGGTTTTCAAATCGAGGGCCACCGCCACACGTTCCAGCGACCACAGGAAATAGTAGGAGCGTCCGCCCACGCGCTCGGTGGGGGGGAGTGGGCCTCCCGGTGGAGCGAATGGCGGCCCTGGCTGCTGGGGCTTGAGGCCCCGGGGATTGTCGATGACGGTGCCAAGTGCTTCCAGGCCCTTCATCAGTTCCTTGTCTTTGCTGATGTCGGGCAACTTGGCGTCCGGCTTGCGTTTGCGAGCATCCTCCAGGACAGCGCCATCCGCGATGGCCAGGGCGATCAGTCCAGCGCAAGTCATGGCCGGGGTCGAACTCATTCCAGGAAACATGGGCGCGCCTGCCGGCCGGAAAAAAGTCATATAGGTCCAGCCGCCATCTTCCATTTGTGTGCTGCGAAAATGATCGGCCATGCGGTTGGCAGCTTGCTCAATCGGTACGCCGTGACGGCCCGCCACCCACAATCCCAGGGCAGCGAACTGGGTGTTCGAGTTGTCGCCGCCCGCCCCGGCCATCCACATCCCGACGGGGGGACCGGGTTGGGGAAAGGGAAAGCCTGGCAGTCTCGCTCCGTTCGGCGGGCGATCCGCAGCTACCTTGCGCTTGTTCAGCACTTCCCGCAAACGCTGCTTTTCCTCCTCGCCAACCGGAGGACAACCGTAGGACCAGGCGCCATTGGTGTTCTGCCCGGCCAGCAGACGCTCCGACAGCGATCGAATCAACGGCTCATCCTCACGGTCGCCGAGGCGATCGAGAAACAGCAAGCACAAAGAGATAGAATAGGTGTGCGTCAGATCGATGCTGGCCTGGCGCACGGCATTGGCGGCCCGGAGCACGGCTTTATCGTCTTCTTTGGCGCCGCATTCCAGCAGTGCTAGGCCAGCCAAGGCAGTGGCGCCGATCCATTGGTGTGGCCAGGTGCCATCCGCCTGCTGCATTTTTCGCAATGCCGCAACGCCTTTATCGAGGGCTCGATCGATCGCTGCCTGATCGACGGCACGGGCCGGCACACTTGCCAGCGTTAGCGTCGCCAACAATCCCAAAGTTAGACGGCATGTCATGGCGCATCCTCCGAGAAATGCGAGAAACTCCCTTCTCACAGGATACCGCGCGGGTGGTGATTTGCCAGCTTGCTCCCCGTTTAGCCGCGAGCCGCAGGCGAGCGCGGGGCCGGCCCCGCCGGCCCCCGCCGGGCCCCCGCCGCACCGGGGGGGGGGGGTGTGGCTGGG
>Ga0078972_1013849_pt1 | contig 13075 bp, 15 predicted proteins | sample YelNatPaOPGAMG01_FD_67568 | JGI IMG/M metagenome (GOLD analysis project Ga0078972, IMG submission 67568) | Hot spring thermophilic microbial communities from Obsidian Pool, Yellowstone National Park, USA - OP-RAMG-01 (SPADES assembly) (version 2) | ecosystem: Environmental > Aquatic > Thermal...
TCCAGGTTCACAGCTTTTTCCTGAACCCCGGCATAGCTTGAAGCGCAATTCTCTGTCCCCTTCCAAGGCATTCCAGCATGACCCTTTGCCAGGAACTCCAGGGCTCAATAATTGAGGGCTTTAGCTTCCCCCTTGCCTCCCTCCTAAAAGAGTAACCTAGGTTACATTTTATCCTTGCTTTTTGATCAAAAAAAGTATAACATTCGTTACAGAAATAAATTAGGGAGGAGAAAAAAAATGGAAAATCAAATTCTCATTATCGCAATGGTGGCTTCCGGCCTGTTTTTTGGCTGGACCATCGGCTCTCACTACACTGGCGCGACTATGGGCATGGCCTATGGGTCCGGGGTGATCAAAAGCCCCTTGGTGGCGACTATTTTAATTGCGGTCTTCGTGCTCCTGGGGGCCACCTTTGAGAGCCATAACGTGGTAAAGACCGTGGGCACCGGGATCATCAGGGGCGAGGACATGACCCCCCTGGGGGCCATGGTGATGATGCTCACCGCCGCCTTGGTGACCGCGGCCAACACCTGGATGAAATGGCCGGTATCCACCTCCCAGTTGGCCTGCTTCTCGGTGGTGGGGGCCGCCCTGGCCATGGGGGCCCCGGTTTTTTGGAGCACCACCATTGTCTTCCTGTGCGTCACCTGGGTGGGAACCCCTATTATGGCGGCCATCCTGGGATACCTCTTCACCCATCTGACCGATTGGTTCAGGAAAGGGAAGTCTGAAAAAGGAGACAAGATCCTGGGGTATGCCCTGCTGGTAGCCTGCTGTTATGCCGCCTACACTTTGGGGTGCAACAATACCGGCAACGCGGTGGGGGTTTTTTTCGGTCTTAAGCTGACGACGCCCATGAAGGCCGGCTTCATCGGCGGCATCGTCATGGCCATCGGCGCCCTGACCTGGGGGAGGCCCATCCTGGAAAAGGTGGGCAAGGGCATCGTGCAACTCGACCTGAGCATGGGGGTGGGAGCCAAAGCAGCCCAAAGCGTGACCGCGCATACCGCCGCCGCCCTGGGCTTCCCCACCTCCATGAACCAGGCCCTCATCGGCGGGGTGGGGGGCGCCGGGGCCGCCCGGGGGCTGAAAACCGTGGACCTGGCGGCCATGAAAGAAATCGTCATTTCCTGGTTTCTCACTCCGGTGGTGGCCGGAGTTGTCTCCTTTATCCTCTATTCCGTGCTGGCCTATAATCTAAAAATTCATTGAAGGAGCGAGCCATGTTCAAAAAAATCCTGTTCTGCACCAAGTTTGAGGAATTCTCGCTGGCGATTCTAGGAAGCATCGCCTGTTTGCAGAGGGCAGGTCTGGAAGAAGTAGTCCTGCTTTATGTCATCGATACCGACAGCTTTTTGACCGAAGTGAATGGCGGTGTCGGCCTTAATCTCGACCTGATTCGCCAAAGCGCCATGGGGAAACTCGCCTCCTTTGCCGAGTCTCTGCGCTCCCGCGGTATCGGGGCCAAAACCGCAATCGGCATGGGGCCGTTGGTTCCAGAAATTATCAAAACCGCCGACAAAGAGGACGTTGACCTGATCGTGGCCGGCAGGCAGAAACGGGATATTCTGGGTGAACTGTTTGTGGGGTCCACCACGGACCGGATCATCCGGCAGGCCGAGGTGCCGGTGCTGGTGGCCAAGTACCATACCTTGCGGGAAGTTAAGGGCAAGGTGGAGGAGTCCTACTGCCGCGACCTGTTTCGAAAAATCCTTTATCCCACCGATTGGTCCCCTGGCGCCGATCTGGTCAAGGCCTATCTTCCCGCCCTCCGCCAAGTTGGCGCCTCTGAAGCAATCGTGGTCCATGTCGTGGAAGAATTGCCCTACGAGGCGCAATATCTGAAGCGAGAGGCGCTGGTAAAGAGGGCGGAAGAAAAAATGAGGCGCCTGGAGCAGGAGCTGCAGGCCCAAGGTTTCACGGTGAAGATCTTTATCCTCGAAGGAAAACCTTACCGGGAGATCAATCGCCTGGCCACTGAAGAAGATGTCTCCCTCATTGTCATGGGCTTCCATGGCATGGGATTTGTGGAAAGGGTGCTTTGGGGGAGTGTTTCCCAAAGGGTGGTGGAATACAGCGAGAAGCCGGTTTTGGTAGTGAAATAAGGGCACGCGGCTCCTCCCCTCATCTTCCTCGGCTTAAGAATTTGAATTTCCGGTAAGAGTGAGTTAAGCCTTAAGCCCGGATCAATCAAGCCTCCTTTCCGGGTTCCCAGGCCGGTGCCATCATGACGGGGTGGTGTCCGGCCTGGCGGGTTTTGGGGCAGACCTTCTGCGGCCTTTGCAGACATCTTGCGGCAATGGATTTCATCTATGATTGACATCATTTTGGTTTAGTGTCATGGTATCCGCATGAAATGGTTGTTCTTTTCCTATAGTCTCCCTGCCGAACCCTCCAAGGCCCGGGTTTATGTGTGGCGGCAGTTGCGGAAGTTGGGTGCGGTCAACTACCAGTCGGTTTGGGTAATCCCCCACTCGGCCGAAAGGTTGGGTAAACTTAAGAGATTAATAGCGGATATAGAAAAGTACCAGGGCACCAGCCTGCTCATTACCGGGAATATCCTCATAAAGGCCCAGGAGGAAAGCATCATCAAGAAGTTCGTAGATTCCCGTAATGAAGAATATCAAGAGATAATTCACAAATGTGATGAGTTTTTCGCCGAAATCGAAGATGAAATAAACCGCCAGAATTTTATCTTCGCCGAAGTGGAAGAGAATGAAGAGGAACTGGACAAGCTGAAACAGTGGTTGAAAAAGGTGGAAAAACGGGATGTTATCAAGCCCCCTCTGCGAAAGAAGGCGATTGACCAGGTAAAGATGTGCGAAAAGATCTTCGAGGACTTCGCGCGTAGAGTTTATGAGCATAGTCAAGTTAAGAATAAGGCAATCAAAAGCGGAAATATCAATGATGACGGAAAAACATAAGGGGAGTGAAGTTGTTATTAGGAGCCTTTAAATCCTATCCTGCTCTTATCCACTAATTGGAAAATGCGGTTGATTGATACTATCAGCCGCTTGATTCGGGGGTCCAGGTGCTTAACGAGCTCCGGCGGCGGGTTGCCGTACCGGGCCAAATGCTCGCCTTTCAGTTCCTCCAGGTTAACCGCGAGGACTGCGCACTTCCCCCAGATGTCGTTGGCGCCGCCGCGTACCCTGCCTTCCAGACCCAGATCATCCTGCAATTCCCGGAGTATTTCCCGCATCCCGGCGACTTCAGAGAGAATCGCATCCCGTTGCGCGTCTGAAAGCGTATTCTTCTCCGAGTAGAACACCGAGCGCCGTTCCCGCCCCTTGGCCCATTCTTCAAACTCGCAGAGAGCTTCGTCCAGAACGGCCAGGGTCGCTTCGATGACGCGTTTAAAATTCTCCCCTATGTGCATGACCTAAGGTTCCGGGCCTTAGATGATCGGGCAATGGTTCAAGGCGGCCACTCCGGCCTCATCGGCGAGGACATTTATAAAAATCTTCTTCCTATCCAGGATAGCAGCCTCCGCCACCCGGATCGAGATTCGGCCGGGCTGGGCGAATCCCAATACCAGGGCGGCGGCGCCGGCTCTTCGATTTCCCCCAGGTAAAGGCCCCGGGCCCGAATAGTATGCCACTCCGTTCCCGGTGGCAGAAATATTATGGGATGTGGAAACCACCATTCGCAGGCTTTGGGGGAATGCAGGGAGAGTAACTTGTCGGCCCGCTGCGGATTGAGCCGGTAAAGCCAACGACAGTGATAGAGGGTTTCGATCTCAACCTCCCCGAAGATCCTGAAGGGGAGGAGGTAGAGACAGGCCCTCGCTTCATCGGTTAAAGCGCCCGGAATCGGGCACTGACCGCAGACGTTCTCCAGGTACTTCAGATCACCCCCTGCGATCCCCAGGCGATGATTGCCGCCGGCGAGGCAGACGATTTCGACCTCGGCCTCATCTTCCATCGCCCGCTGCTTCCGATAAAGGCAGGGTCTGAGGGCCATGGCTCACTCTCTGCTTGACGAGGGAACGCCAGCCCGCTCCCAGCGATGCTTCACCCTGAGCAAGGCCCGCAGGCGCACATCATGGGTTCGGACCTCTTCTGACTGCTCCAGGCGTTGGACGATTTCCTCCTCGATCTGGCCGGCAGCCTCACGCTTTAAGGCGACCAGGTTCTCCTCGATATCTTTCCGCAGATGCCATGAAGCTGAAGATAAGAGCTCCAGCAACCGCTGGGCCATCAGAGACCGATCTTCTTCCGAGCCGTACTTTAGCCCCAGCTTTGAGGCCTCCACGACGAGTTCTGCATCCGACTCATGGAGCAAATTGCGGAGGATTTGCCAATGCACGGCAGAAATGCCCATGATATTTAACAGTCGGACCGCGGCGCGTCTTCGCACCAGACTTCCTGGAGTCTCCATGGACGGATTAGGCCGCGGCGTTACCGCCAGCCGCACCAAGGCGTCAACTGCCAAGGACCCCAGTTTAAGAAAGGCGTTTTCCGCGGTGGGCCGGTAAAAGTCGTCCTCCAGGGCGCGCTCGAAGTAAGGGATGGCCTCCGGGGTCCTGAATTCCGCCAGGGCCTCGATCAGTCCGTTGAGAAGACGATGTTCCGAGAGCTCCAGGAGAAAGCGGCACATATCTCCATCCGGCCAGGCGGCCAGGGACCTGGCTGCGGCGCTGGCTACGGCCTCTTCACCGAAGCGCTCCTGGGGATCGGCAATCTCCTTTTTTTGGAGCAGGTAAGCAACCAGGGCCTCTCGGGCCTGCAGGCCCGCCAACGCCTTTACTGCCCAAAGCCGCGGCTGGAAGACAGAGCTCGGCTTGCCTTCCAGGAGATATAGGCGTAACGGCTCAATGGCAACGGGTCCCATGGCGATTAGGGAGGCCACCGTTGCTTCTCCTGTAGATAGGGTTTCCAGCTCGGAGATGAGGCGCTGGACCTTGGCAATTGGTGTGGCCACCTGCTCCTCGTCAGCCCTTTCGCAAGGGGTTGGTGAAAACCGCCGCCTGGCCGAGTTCCGCCTCGATCTCCAGGAGCCTGTTATACTTGGCGATACGTTCGCTGCGGCACACCGAACCGGTTTTGAGCTGGCCCCCGCCCATGGCCACCGCAAAATCGGCGATAAAGGGGTCTTCGGTCTCCCCGGAGCGATGGGAGATGACGAACCCCCAGCCCGCCTGGCGGCAGAGCTGGATAGCCTCCATGGTCTCGGTCACGGTGCCGATCTGGTTGAGCTTGATGAGCACGGCATTGGTGGTCTTTTCCGCGATGCCCCGGGCGATGAACCGGGTATTGGTCACGTAGTTGTCATCCCCCACGATCTGGATCTTATCCCCCAGGGCCACGGTAAGCTCTTTAAACCCCTGCCAGTCGTCTTCCGCCAAACCATCTTCGATGGAGACGATGGGGTATTTTTTTACCCAGGTTTCATAAAGGTTGATCATCTCGGCGCTGCTTTTCGGGCCCTGTTTAGATTTTCTGAGGTTATAGACCCCGTCTTCGTAAAACGAACTGGCCGCCGGGTCCAGGGCCAGGGCCAGATCCGTGCCCGGCTGGTAGCCGGCGGCGGCAATAGCTTCCAAGATCACCTCACAGGCTTCCTCATTGCTTTTTAGGTTTGGCGCGAAGCCGCCTTCGTCGCCTACGCTGGTGGAATAGCCCTTTTGCGCCAGGATTTTTTTCAGGGCCTGGAAGGTCTCGGCCCCGTAGCGTAAGGCTTCAGTAAAAGTGGGGGCTCCGACGGGCACGATCATAAATTCCTGGAAGTCGATGCTGTTGTCAGCATGCTTGCCGCCGTTGATGACATTCATCTGGGGCATGGGCAGGCGGGTTGCGCCCGGGCCTCCCAGATAGGCATAGAGAGGCAGACCGGAGCTTAAGGCCGCGGCCCGGGCTACAGCCATGGATACCCCCAAAATGGCGTTGGCCCCCAGCTTGCTTTTATTGGGGGTGCCGTCCAGTTCGATCAGCAGGCGGTCGATCTCAGCCTGGCGGCTGGGGTCAAGGCCGACGACCCGGGAGGCAATGACGGTATTGACGTTTTCCACTGCTTGCAATACTCCCTTGCCCCCGTAGCGTTTCTTATCCCCATCCCGCAACTCCACCGCTTCATTTTCGCCGGTGGAAGCTCCGGAAGGGACGGAGGCAGAGGCAGTGATGCCATTATCCAAGGAAACATAAGCCCGGAGGGTGGGGTTGCCCCGGGAATCTAAGATTTCCAGGGCCCGGACGGATACAATGTTAACCCTCATGGTTGCTCCTTTCTGGCTGGCGAAGATAAACGGGCGCAGTTCCTCCGCCCGGATAAGAGGCGCTGGACTTCGTCACGCACCATTTTGACCCGGTGCTGGGTGAGAGTTTCCAGGAACTGGCGGACTTCCGGGGTATTGAACTCGCCCAAGGCCTGGACCGCAGCCCTGGCGAGATAGACATCTTCAGTCTTTTGGACCAAATTAATCAAAGGTGAGACCGCCCGCACATCCTTGAGTTGCCCCAGCAGCCAGGCCGCCCGGATGGAGGTTTCTTTTTCCGGATGGTCCAGAGCGATAATGAGCTTCTCCACATAGTCCTTGGACTTCCAGAATTCTGCAATATCCAGGCCGCAATGGGGGCATTTCGCCACATCCTGACCAAAGTCCTGCCAACAGCGGGGGCAGTAGAACCTCATAGTTATGCCGGTTTGACCCCCAAGTCCCTGCACCTGATTAAAAATCCACAAAAGCGCCGCGCTTCATGCCCCGCAGGTGGCAGGTATCGTTTATGGAGATGATATACCAGGTCTTTCCCGGCCATTGGGGGTCCTCCACCAGGTGGAAGCGGTTGATGCAGGTGGTGTCCTGGGCGATGCGCCAGAAGTGGGAATTGTCCAACCCGATTAAGCCGGCGATGATGACCTTGTTTATGGCCCGATGGCCCACCAGCAGCACCGTCTGGCCAGGGTGGCGCTCCACGACGAAATTCACCGCCGCCAGGGCGCGGCTACGCAATTCTTCCAGGGTTTCGCCGTTGGGAAAGCGCACGGTGTGGGGGGCCGCTTCCCATTGACGATAGAGGTCGGCGTACTTCACCTTTACTTCGGCCAGGGGCAGGCCTTCCCAGTCGCCATAGCACAGATCAGCTAGGCCGGGCAGGTCAATCACTTCCAGATCGTGGTGGCGGGCGATGGCCAGCGCCGTGTCCCGGGACCGGGAAAGAGGGGAAGTATAGGCGGCATGGATGGCTTCGTCTTTCAGCCATTCCGCCAGGGCTCGGGCTTCTTCCCGGCCCTGGTCGTCCAAGGGAACATCCTTAGAACCCCGAAAGATCTTGTCTTTGTTCCAGGGAGTGTTGCCATGGCGCGCCAAAATGATTCGGGTCATGTTTTATCTCCTCGGGATATAATTTCTGAGGATATGGATAATGGGTCATGAAGGTTCAGAGTGGGCAAGAGCAACAAAACAATTTGTAGAGTTCCCCTGTTCTTTTTGCAATGCTGCCCTGGCGATCAAACTATTCTCAGTTTCATGCCGATGTAAGCAACCAGGACGCCGGCCACTGCCAAGCCAAGGGCCCAGCGCGTCGGGTTGCCGTAAACGGCCCGGCCCAAAAGGAACCCGAGGAGCGCCAGTGCGGTGATGGCCACGACGACTCCAAGCCATGTGGGGGCATGGGGACTCATACTTGCCAGCATAGGAAGGAGCGCCCCTGCGAGGGTGCAGACGCTAGCGATCAGGGCCCCGACGTATGATTCCCGCAGGACATGGCTGCCGGCCCGGATTAACAGTTTATAGCCATCCCTGGAAATTCCTAACTCAAGTTTCGCGCCAAGTAATAGCCTATAAAAACTTATTTTTGCTAAAAAAGACCAACAATAACATAGAAAAGGATCCCGATTTGTGGTAAGTTAACATATTGATATCGTTAACAAATACCATATAAAAGGAGCCTTTCCTTTTATAACAGGTATAACAGGAAACTCGCTCGTTTTCAAAGGCAAATCGAAACGGCCTTGAAAAATTCCCGAGCCGGTCTGGAGTTGAGGATCAAGGATTTGTTTGCCGGGTTGCCTAGCCAAAGCCATCTGACCGGGGCCGGCGCCTGGAAAACCTGAGGTTCGTGTATGACCACTCCCAGGGCAAAACCGTCCGGGGCTATGAGATTCTCACCCTGGGCTTGCTGACGCCCCGGAATTTCTACCCGGTGAGCTTCGGCCATCATTTCTCCCACACCGCCCCGGCACAGGCTCCCACGGCCCAGCCTCGCAGGACCAGGGGAGAGGTGGCCCGGCGCCTGAAGGAGGCCAGGGAGTTGACCAAACCGGCCTTGGCCCTGAAGATGCTCAAGGCCGCCCTGGCCCAGAGTATTTCAGCCCCTTACCTGTTGGTGGACGCCTGGTTTACTTCTCCCAAATTCTGCCAGGATGTTAAAGGCTTAAGCCTTCACGTCATCGGCCGCTTGAAGCGGGACCGCAACCTCTATTATTGGCAGGGAACCGGCTATACCCTGGACCGACTCTATCGGGCTCACAAACAGCGGCTGGTCAAAGATCCTACCTTCGGGCTGGCCCTCATCTCCGCGCCGGTCACCTGCGGCAACGGTCTGCAGGGGACCATCGTTTTTGCCAAAGGCTAAAAAGAACCCGACCTGGAAACCCCGCCGGGCGGCAAGCTCAAGGCGGAGTCGCCCTGGGTGGCGTCTTTCACCACCGACCTGACCCCGGTTTCGGCCGCAGTGGTGAAAAAGGACCTGGGGCGTTGGGCCATCGAGGTCTTTTTCAAAGAATCCAAGCAGCGCCTGGGTCTGGGCCAGGAGCAAGGGCGCTCCTTCGCCGCGCAGGTGTACTCCTTCACCCAGGCCTTTTTCCGTTGCCGCCTGCTGGCCTACCAACTGGAGCAGAATGAGCAGTTCCGGACCACCGGCGAGATGTTCCGCCACCTGGAAGACGAGACCGGGAAGCTCACCTATCTGGAGCGGTTATGGGAATATCTCACCACTTTTCTGAACACTGTGCTCAACACCCTGGCCCAATTTTGTGATCCAGGGCCCCAGGTTCGAGCTTATCTCAACTCGATCTCCACTACGTTCAACCACTTTTCCCCCATGCAGGGGCGTGCAACATGAGATAATCATAAGAGATTGTGAAGTTTGGGGATATTCCGTATAATTGATGTTCGGGGACTTTTACATCTGAAAGGCTGACTATAACGTAGAACATTTCCACCAGTGCCCATGAAAGTCACCACTTTTAGAATTCGGCGGCGGATTATCCAAGCTTTTCTGTTTTGCGTGCTGGCCATCCTGATCTTTGCCGGGTTGAGCCTCCAGGCTCATCGTGAGATGGGGAAAAGGCTTAGGCTGGTGGAGCAGGCCGACGATTTGGTGAATAGTATCCTGGAAATCCGCCGGTTTGAGAAAAACTTCTTCCTTTATCGGGAACCCAAAAGCCTGCGGGCAGCCAGGTCATATCTTGAACGGGTGGCAGCCATCCGCTTCGGTCTGGAGGAGGGCGTTGTACAGCCCCCAAGCACTCCGGAGGGCGAAAGGTGTCAACGGTTGCTGGTTCAATACCGGGAAACCTTGGACCGGATTGAAAGCCTCCTGCAAAGCGAGGAGACAGGGTCCGAAACCTCGGCGTTCTCTTCCCTGGAAGAGAAACTGCGTGATGTGGGCCAGCAGTTGCTGACCCTGGGCGAACGTTGGGCCAAGGAGGAGCGGGCTGCCATTGACCGGCTTTTTCTGAGGGCCGTTTACCTGTTTGTCTTTTCCATAGGTCTGTTTGTCATCCTGGGCGTCCTGGTGGCCCTGTATATTTCCCGCCTTCTGGTGCGCCCCCTGTTTCAGATGCAGCAATATATGGAAAAGATTGCCCACGGCGACTTTACTCCCATCCCGGAATCAGAGTGCAAGTCCCAGGAGTTTTCTTCCCTGTTTCAGGCCTTCAACCGCATGATCAGGGAACTGGAATACCATCAGGAGCAATTGATTCAGTCCGGCAAAATTGCGGCCATCGGAACCCTGACCGCGGGCATTGCCCACGAGTTGAACAATCCTATAAATAACATCATGCTGACCGCCGAGGCCCTTAAAGAGGATTTTACTCACCTGAGGCCGGAAGAGGCCCTGGAGCTGATTCAGGACATCCTGGTGCAGTCGGGGCGGGCCTCAGAGATCGTGCGCAACCTGCTGGATTTTTCCCGGACAGAGCAGCCGGTATTTGAAGCGGTGGATGTCAGCAAGGTCATTCGTGAGACCCTGAAGCTGGTGCAGAATCAGTTGACTCTTGCCGGAGTGGAGGTTGAACGGGACTTCCCCGCCGAACTCCCCGCCATTCATGGCGACCCCAAAACTTTGCAACAGGTTTTCCTGAACCTCTTCGTCAACGCCATCCAGGCCATGAAGCAAGGGGGGACTCTCACGGTCCGGGCCTATTGTGAAGACGGCCACTGGCTGAAAGTAGAAGTGGCCGACACCGGCACCGGCATTGACCCCGAGGATCTGCCCCATATCTTCGAGCCTTTTTACACCACTAAGGAAGTGGGCCGGGGCACCGGCCTGGGGTTGAGCGTCAGTTATGGCATTATCCAGAAGCACGGCGGCCATATCGAAGTGAAAAGCAAGAAGGGGGAAGGCTCCACCTTTACGGTGGTTCTGCCCGTGGAGGAAAGCGAGCAGCTCTATGCGGCTGGCAGTAGTGGATGACGAGCCGATTGTCCAAAAAAGACTGAAGCAGGCCCTTGCCAAGGAAGACCATCAGGTTGAGACCTTTGCCACCGGCGAAGCCTTCTTGGAGGTTCAGTCTGCCCATCCCTTCGATCTGGTATTTTTGGATGTGATTCTGCCGGGTTTGAACGGCATGGAAGTCCTGCGGCGCATCAAGGAACGCCATGCGGATACCGAAGTCATCCTGATCACCGGGCGGGCCTCTCTGGATGCGGCCATCGAAGCAGTGAAGCAGGGGGCCTTTTATTATCTGGCCAAGCCCTTGAAACTGGAAGAGGTTCGCCACCTGGCCCGCAAGGCCCTGGAACAGCGGCGACTCCGGGAAGAAAACCGGTTGCTCCGGGAGCAGCTCAAGCCCCAGGATGGTTGGGGGGAAATGTTGGGCATAAGCCCTGCTATGCAGGAAGTTTTTGCCATGGTGCGCAAAGTGGCACCCTTGGATTGCCATGTTCTTATCCAAGGCGAGAGCGGCACCGGCAAGGAACTGGTGGCCCGGGCCATTCACCGGGAAAGCCAAAGGCGGGACAAGCCTTTCATTGCCTTCAATTGCGCCGGATTCACCGAAGAACTGATCGCCAGCGAGCTGTTCGGCTATGAACGGGGAGCTTTCACCGGCGCGGTGGCCACCAAGATAGGCCTCCTGGAGACCGCCCACCGGGGCACCGTGTTCATGGACGAGATTGGGGATATGCCTCCCGCCATGCAGGCCAAGCTTTTGAGGGTCATTCAGGAGAGGCAGATTTTCCGGGTGGGGGGCAATCGGCCCATCCAGTTGGACCTGCGATTTATTGCGGCCTCCAACAAAGACCTGAGACGGGAGATTCAGGAAGGCCGGTTCCGGGAGGATTTGTATTTCCGCCTTAATGTGGTGCAGATCTCTCTTCCTCCGTTGCGGGCCCGCCAGGAGGATATCCCCCTGCTCATCCAGTATTTCCTGGCAAAATACAACCGCAAGTTCGCCAAGCGGGTGAAAGGCGTCACTGACTCCGCCCGGGCGATCCTCTTGGCTTATTCCTATCCTGGAAATGTGCGGGAGTTGGAAAACATCATTGAGCGGGCCGTGGCCTTGACCGAAGGGGAGGTTCTTACCCCGGCAGATTTGCCCGCAGACCTGCGGGAATACTTCATCACCCCTTATCAGGAATGGGCCCCCCTGGAAGATCAGGAACGGGACTATATCCGCAAGATCCTTGCCTATACCCACCACAATATCGGCCAGACTGCACAAATTCTCAATCTTCCCCGGACCACCCTGTGGCGCAAGATGAAAAAATACGGCTTGGCCAAAACGGTCCCTAAGGAATAAACCAATGCAGGCTCATTTTCTCTTGTTCCATTCTGAAACATTAAAATAGCGTCTAAAGTCTTAATTTTATTTCAATATGAAACATAATGGCTAAGACTATCCCTTCCTGTTAGAATATTCCTTTGATTTCCCTACCAAATTCTGGTTGGCCCGCCTGTTGCTCTTAATTTTCATCAAGCAGTCAGGTTCATCACATTCAGATTCATCAGAGAACTGACCCACCGTTTTAGGGCCATGCCGCCGAAAGTTTTAGTTGCCGTGGATTTCGACACGCCCACCCCCTGGGCCTGGCAATATGCCGTTCAATTGTCGGCCCGCCTGAGGCTACCGCTGTCTTTTTTAGGGGTGCTGGTCTCGGCTGAGGGCGCTGACCGTGAACCGGGAGACGGCCTTTATCCGGAGGAGCTTGCGGAAGGCCCGAAGCAGCAACTGCAAGACGTGTTGCAGCAGTGCCAAAAAGAAGGAGTGGGCCTGGAAATCTTCCTCACGGAAGGCTCATTTTTCCAGGAGGTCAAACGGTTGGTCAATTCAGCCGGAAATTTCAAATTTTTAGTAATGGGGGCACCCCGGACCGCGTCATTGTCGGAGATGGAAGCTTTTTCCGAGGCCATTCGAGAGCTGCACGGACATTTCTCCGGGGGGATTCTGCTGGTGCAGGAGCAAGGGAGCGTCACCCGCCTGGATGATAGGGGGCCAAAAAAGAAAGGAGGGAAACCGTAAGCGATGTGGAATCTTTATCTGCCAGTGGCCGGTAACAGCATCAACATCCTGCTTCTCTTCGGGCTGGGGGCCGGGGTGGGCTTTCTTTCCGGTCTCTTCGGGGTGGGGGGCGGCTTTCTGATGACCCCCTTGCTGATCATGGCAGGCATTCCTTCCACAGTGGCCGCAGCCTCGGATTCCAACCAGATAGTGGCGGCCTCCACCTCTGGTACTTATGCCCATTACCGCATGGGCAACGTGGACTTCAAGATGGGGTTTTTGCTCCTGGTGGGGGGCGTGGCGGGCGGCACCCTGGGAGTTCAGATCATCAAGGTGCTCAGAACCTTGGGAAACGCTGATTTTGTCATCAAGATCACCTATGTCCTTATGCTGGGGCTGGTGGGGTCTT
>Ga0078972_1013850_pt1 | contig 13075 bp, 9 predicted proteins | sample YelNatPaOPGAMG01_FD_67568 | JGI IMG/M metagenome (GOLD analysis project Ga0078972, IMG submission 67568) | Hot spring thermophilic microbial communities from Obsidian Pool, Yellowstone National Park, USA - OP-RAMG-01 (SPADES assembly) (version 2) | ecosystem: Environmental > Aquatic > Thermal...
AGGGGCATCTGGTCATATCCGCACCCCGCTCTGGAAGAAGGAACCCATGTCCGACACGGCCTTTCCCCCGCCCCCGCGGGTCACCGGCGAAATCCGCTCGACGCTCAGAGAATGGAGAGGAGAACGATGAGCATGCGCTACCGACGTTTGGGCCGTACCAATCTGCAAGTATCGGAGATGGGTTTTGGCGCTGCGCGCGGCGCCACGGAGGACCCCAAGCAGTTCATCAACACCGTCCATGCCGTGATCGATGCGGGCATCAACCTGATCGATACCGCCACGGGCTATGACGGCGGCGATAGCGAGCGGGTGTTGGGGCAGGCACTCGTGGGTCACGACGATATCCTCGTCGAGACCAAGTACTGCCCCTACGACAGTTATGCCGTGGGGGCGACCTATGTGGGCGCTCCGGCTGCGCTGGTCGCCTCGGCTGAGGAGAGCCTGCGCCGCCTGCGCCGCGACCATCTCGACGTCTTCCTGGGGCATGGCATCCGTACACTGGAGACTCTTGACCGCTTTATGACTGATGGCTGCTACGAGGCCATGGTCCGGCTGCGCGAGCAGGGCAAGGTGCGCTTTATTGGCATCAGCGAGCTTTCCGAGGGCGACGGCACGCATCAGGTGCTGCAGCGCGCCATCCCTTCGGGCGCCTTTGATGTGGTGATGCTGACGCTCAACTTTCTGCTCCAGACCGCAGCCGACTCGGTGCTGCCCCTGGCGCAGAAGCATGATGTGGGCACGGTGGTCATGATGCCACTCAATCAGGCATCCAAGGTGTCAGGGCTTGTCAGCGTGCCCGCGGCGCTGGAATGTGTGCGCCGCCACATTGCCATTGGCAACCTGCCCGCCGAGCCGCCCTATACCGGGCCCGATCTGTTTGATTTCCTGCAGCCCTACTCCATCCCCGAGGCGGCGCTGCGCTATGTGCTCCTGCACCCGGTCAGCACCTGCTGCGTGGGCGTGCGCAGTCCCGCACGGCTGCAGGAGAACCTCCGCGCCATCGATCCACCCTACCTGGACGCCGAGCGACTTGGGCGCCTGCGGGCGCTTTTTGGTCGCATTCAGAAGCAGGTGCGGTAAACGCCAATATTCGATGCAGAGAGGAGCATCATGCCATGAAGATCCTGCAAGTGACTGCGCCGCGCGAGTTCCAGATCCTCGACGTGCCCACGCCTGCGCCCGGCCCCGGCGAGGTGTTGCTGCGCATCCAGGGCGTGACGACCTGCCCGCAGTGGGATCTGCACTTGCGCCACAATGAGCCTATGTTCGTGGGCCACCACTTTGACTATCCCTATACGCCCGGCCAACCCGGCCACGAAGCCACCGGTGTGATCGAGGCGGTTGGGCCCGGGGTGACAGATGTGAAGCCTGGCGATCGGGTCAGCGCCTGGCGCGATGCGGGGCATCACGTGCCTGGCTGCTATGCCCAGTATGTGATCCACCGGCAGGAGAATGTCATCCGCGTGCCAGCGCACCTGCCCTTGGAAGCCACCGCCTCGCTCGAGCTGGCAATGTGCGTGGGCACCGTGTTCCGCACGCTGCGCCCGATGGGCGCCCTGCAGGGGCGCGTCTGCGGCATCAACGGGCTGGGCCCGGCAGGCCTTGTCGCCTTGCAGATGGCCAAAGCCGAGGGCGCGAGCGCAGTGTTCGGCTTTGACCCCCTGCCCGCCCGGCGCGAGCTGGCCCTCCGCCTGGGCGCCGACGCTGTCTATGACCCGACGAGCGACATAAGCGCCGAGTTCCCCGCGCGGCCGGGCAGGCCCCGCCTGGAAACGGCAGTGGATTGCGTGGGCGCCAAGGCGACCGTCGAGTTTCTGCTGGACCGCACGTCGGATGTGGTAGCCCTCTTTGGCGTGCAGCGCGAGGACTATACCTTTGCCGTGCGCCACTATCCGGTGACCCTGTGCGGCTACAAGGGGCACTCGCGCGAGTCGGCCGAGTATGCGGCAGAGCTGGTCGCAGCGGGCAAGCTCAACCTGGCGCCGCTCGTCACCCATCGCCTGCCGCTGGAGCGCTATGGCGAGGGGATCGACCTGTTGGAGGCGCGGCAGGCCATCAAGATTCTCTATCTGCCCTGGGAGTGACAGGGAGGACTCAACCGAAATGAAGCAGGACAAATACTCGGTTATCATCAGCAATTTCGGCAACCGGTCGGACCGGTTCCTGAGCGGCTATGGCGAGGACCGCACGCTGACGGAGCTTTTCGATGCCGCGGCGCGGACTGACGGCCTGAGCGGCGTAGAGCTGGTGGGTACCTGGCACATCACCGAGAAGAATGTCGCCGAGATCAAGCGGCAGCTCGAGGGCCACAATCTGAACCTCGTCTCCATCATACCCGACCATTTTGCCACGCGCATTTATAGCCGGGGCGCGCTGACCGCTAAGGACCCGCAGGTGCGCGCCCGCGCCATCGCCGATACCAAGGCCATGATGGATGCCGCCGTCGAGCTGGGGTGCGACCTGATCAACATCTGGAACGGCCAGGATGGCTATGATTATCCCTTCCAGGCCGATTATATCCAGGAGCGGGATTGGCTGGTGGAGGGCATCCGTGAGTGCGCCCGGCACCGCCCGGAGGTCCGCGTGTCGCTGGAGTACAAGCCCAAGGAGCCGCGCACGCACTCGTATCTGGGTAATACGGCGGGCACTCTGCTGGTGGCGCAAGAAGTAGGCCTGTCCAACGTGGGTGTGACCATCGATGTGGGCCATGCTCTGGCCGCCTATGAGGATGTGGGCGAATCCATCGCCGTCCTGGACCGGGCCGGTCACAAGCTTTTCCACATGCACCTGAACGACAACTATCGCCTGTGGGATGACGACATGATCGTGGGCTCGATCCACACTATCGAGTACCTGGAAATCATGTACTGGCTCGACCGTATCGACTATCAGGGCTTCCTCTCTCTGGACCAGTACCCCTACCGCGAGGACCCCGACCGGGCCATCGCCGAGAGCATCCAATGGCTGCGCGCCTTTCGCAAGGCCATCGACCGCATGGGCATTGAGGCGATCACGAGCGTGATCCGGCGCGGCGACGCCACCGAAGCCCAGCGCATGCTGCGCGAGGCGCTCCTGGGCGCCTGAGGAGAGAAACCATGCTGCAAGTTTTCGACCTGCGCTGTGAGTATCTGGAGAACCCGCTGGGGATCGGCACCCCGACCCCGCGCCTGTCGTGGAAGCTGAAGCACCCGGAGCGCAACCAGCGTCAGACGGCCTACCAGATCATCGCAGCCCACGCCCCAGAGCAACTCACTGAAGAGGCGCCGGGCCTGCTGTGGGATAGCGGCCGGGTGGCCTCTGCCGACTCGGTAGCGGTGCCCTATGGCGGTCAACCCTTGGCAAGCCGCGAGCGAGTGTACTGGCGTGTGCGCTGCTGGGACGCCCAGGGCCGGCCCGGCTCGTGGAGCGAGCCGGCCTGGTTCGAGGCAGCGCTGCTCGATCCGGGCGACTGGTCCGCCGGCTGGATCGGCTACCCGGCGGCGTGGTCAGGGCGGGCGCTCTACTTCCGGCACCAGTTCGAGATCACCAAGCCCGTCGAGCGGGCGCGCCTTTACGTCTGCGGGCTCGGCTATCACGAGCTCTATGTGAACGGTGTGCGTTTGGGTGATGCGGTGCTGGACCCGGCCTATACGGACGTCAGCAAGCGGATCATGTATCGCACTTTCGATATCGGCTCGCTGCTAACCATGGGGCAGAATGTCTGCGCGGCGGCGGTGGGCAACGGCTGGCAGGGCTTCCCCCGGCTGCTGGCTCAACTCGAGTTGTACTTTAGCGACGGCACCTCGGCCCGTTATACGACCGGACCCAACGATCCGTGGCAGGTGGGTCCCGGCCCCATCGTCGAGCAGAGTATCTACCAGGGTGAGGTCTATGATGCCCGTGAGGAAAAGCCTGGCTGGAACCAACTGGCGGCTCAGCCCGCCTCGAGTCAGGCAGCGGTGGGACCCGCCCCCGAGTACATGCTCGCTACCGAGGATGCGCAGGGCAAACCCAGATGGACGATGGCGATGCCCGTGCCTGCGCCTGGCGGCGTGCTCGTGCCGCAGCCGCTCGAGCCGATCCGGGTGACGGCGGAGATCGCCCCGCAGGCGATTGCCGGCCCCAAGCCTGGCTTGCAGGTGGTGGATTTCGGGCAGAACTTTGCCGGCTGGGTGCGGCTGCGGGTGCAGGGCGAACGGGGCACGCGGGTCGTGCTGCGCTTTGCCGAGAGCCTCTACAGCGATGGGACGGTCAACCAGGAGAACCTGCGCGAAACCCCGGCGACCGATGTCTACATCCTCAAGGGAGCGGGGGAAGAGGTCTGGGAGCCGCGCTTTACCTATCATGGGTTCCGCTATGTGCAGATTGAGGGGTACCCCGGTGAGCTGTCGCCAGGGGCGATCAGCGGCCGGGTGGTCCATTCGGATGTGGAACAGGCCGGCTCCTTCGTCTGCAGTAACGAGCTGCTCAACCGGATCCACAAAATGGTGCAATGGACGGAGCAGAACAATCTGCACGGCATCCCCACCGATTGCCCGCAGCGCAACGAGCGCATGGGCTGGACCAACGACATGACCGCCCGCGCCGAGGAATCGTTCATGAATTTCGACGTAGGGCGGCTCATGGCCAAGTGGATCGGCGATATCTATGACGCCCAGAACAAGCAGACCGGCGCCATCACCAACACCGCCCCACAGGCGTGGGGCCCCGTCCCCGCCGACCCGGTGTGCGCTTGCTACCTGGAGACGGCTTGGTTGCTCTACGCCCACTATGGCGACCGGCGCACCCTCGAGGCCTACTATGACGGTTTCCAGGACTGGCTGCGTTGCCTCACTAGCATGGCGGAGGATCATATCGTCAGCTATAGCCTGTGGGGCGACTGGGCGCCGCCTCTGGACCAGACGGTGCCCGGCACACCGCGCCACCGGGATGCACCGGGCGAGCTGGTCTCGACGGGCTTTTACTACTATACCGCCAGGCTGCTGGCGCGCATCGCCGGCATTCTGGGTCGGGCAGATGACCATCAGAGGTACGAAGGGTTGGCGGCACAGATCGGCGAGGCCTTTAACGCGCGCTTTTGGGATGAGCAGCGCGGCGGCTATGGGACGAACAGCCAGTCTTGCAACTCGTTAGCCCTGTGGATGGGCTTGGTGCCGGAGGAGCGCCGGCCCCGCGTGATGGAGAGCCTGGTGCGCGACGTGGTGGATCTGCACGACCGGCATCTGACCACCGGCAACATCTGCACCAAGTATTTGCTCGAGTCGCTGACGGCCGGGGGCCGGGCGGATGTCGCCCTGGACCTGGCTGCCCAGGTGACCTACCCCAGCTGGGGTTATATGCTCGCCAACGGCGCTACCACCGTGTGGGAACGATGGGAGCTGAGCACCGGGAGTGGGATGAACTCGCACGATCATCCCATGATGGGGTCCGTCGGCTCGTGGTTCTACAAGGCACTGGCAGGCATCAACCTGACGGCGAGTGCATGCGGGTTCGACCGCTTCGAGATCCGCCCTGCCTGTGTGGAAGGCCTCGATTGGGTGGAGGCCAGGCACAACACCGTCCGCGGGACGGTCGGGTCGGCCTGGCGGCGCGAGGATGGCCGGCTTGTGCTGACGGTCGAGATCCCGGTCAACAGCGAGGCGGACGTTACCCTCCCTGCAAGCCCGAGCCAGAGCGTCTGGGAGGGCGAGACGTGCCTCTGGCGCGGCGACGGTCCGGGGCAGGCTGCGGATGGCATCAGCCTGCTGCATTCCAGCGCGGCAGGCATCACCTTTCGGGTCGGCTCCGGGCGCTACGAGTTTTCCGTGCGCAAGGCATAAAGCTACATAGTTGTCAGCCTCCGCGTATACTGATATACTGGAATCAGGATAGGCCCCTGGGCTTGCCGGGGGCCGTTTCCTATCCTACCTCCTGCCCAGGCCAACAACCTGTTGGAGGCGCGGCAGGCCATCAAGATTCTCTACTTGCCCTGGGAGTGATGGGAAGGAATCAACCGAAATGAAGCAAACTCGCTCTCTTCGAGACGACCTCTTCCGCCGCAAGGAGCTTTCCCGTGAAGATCCGTTGTGATGCTGCCCGCATCGAGCGGCTGAAAGAGGCCGCGCTGGTGCGGCGCCGGGAGTATTGCACGCCCCTCGATTCGACTTTATACCTGGATGCCTACCTGGCCAACCTCGACCAGCCCCCCATCCTGCGTGAGGCGCTGGCCTTGGAGCGTAAATGCGCCGGGCAGGAGATCCTCATTTTCCCTGATGAGGTCATTGTGGGCCGCGAGGGGCGTGAGGTCTTTGATTTCAATTTTCTAGGTGGCTTGTATCTGCGCGGCGATTGGCAGGAGGTGGCTGCCCGCGGCCCGGCTGGCCTCAGCGAGCGCCTGCAGCAGGCCGAGGCCCTGGTGACCCGGCGCCGTACGCGTGAGGCGTTGGCGCCGGCGGAGCGAGACTCGATGGAGGCGGGGCTGGCGGCGACCATCTTCGTCGCTGGCCACATGGTTCTGGATTGGGGGTGGCTGCTGCGGGTGGGCGTGGATGGCCTGGCTCAGGCCGTGGAGGCGCGCCAACGCTTCCGCCCTGGGCTGGATCCCGCCTTTTACGCGGCCATGCAGGCGACGGTGCGTGCCATCTCGACCTTCATCAGCCGTCATGCCGAGGCGGCCCGTGCCCAGGTCGCTGCCGAGCCCGACCCCGCCCGCCGCGCCGAGTTGGAGGGGATTGCCGCTTGCTGCGCCTGGGTGGCCCACCGGCCGCCGCGTACCTTTTACGAGGCCCTGCAGCTGATGTGGCTGGTCTATGTGCTGGCCGGCTGCGACTCGCTGGGCCGCTTTGACCAGTACCTGTGGCGCTTTTACGAGCGTGATTTGCGTGAGGGCCGCCTGACCCGCGAGGAGGCAGGCTACCTGCTGCAGTGCACCTGGTGCAAGGTCCTGGAGGGGTTTGGCATCCAGAACCTGACCCTGGGCGGCACGGATGAGGAGGGTGAGGATGCCGCCAACGACCTCACCTTGCTCTGCCTGGAGACGACTCGCGCCCTGCGCACGCCGCAGCCGAACCTGGCCTTGCGCCTCTTTGCCCGCTCTACCCCGGCGCTTCGGGCGGCGGCGATGGAGACGATCGCTCTGGGGTTGGGCGTACCCGCCCTCTATAATGATGAGGTGATCATCCCTGGCCTGCAGGACCTCGGCATTCCCCTGGCTGAGGCGCGCGACTATTGCCTGGCCGGGTGCAGCCAGGTGGTGATCCCCGGCCGCTCCCATTTCCTCTGCGACGATGGTGTGCTCAACGCGGCCAAGTGCCTGGAGTTGGCCCTCAACAATGGGCAGGACCTGCGCACGGGTAAGCAACTGGGGCCGCGGACGGGCGCGCCGGATGAGCTGGCGGACATGCGCCGCCTCCTCGCCGCTTTCGATCGGCAGGTGGAGCATGCTGCTGAGGTGCTGGGCGCCTGCCTGGACGCTAATGAGCGCACCCTGGCTGAGAGCTGCGGCTATCCCCTGCGCTCGCTTCTCATCCACGACTGCCTGGAATCGGGCCAAGGCTTGTGGCAGGGGGGCGCCCGCTACAATGCCGCGCAGGCTGAATGCATCGGTATCACTACCGCCGCCGACTCACTCTCTGCCATCCAGCAGCTCGTCTATGAGGACCATACCTGTTCTCTGGCCGAGCTGACCGAGATCCTGCGGCGGAACTGGGAGGGGCGCGAAGCACTCGCCCTCTACTGCCGCAACAAGCTGCCCAAATTCGGCAACGATGACGACCGGGTGGACGAGCTCTACGCCCGGGTGGCCGATGTGGTCTACCGTGCTGTGCGCGCGCAGCCCTGCCGCCGCGGGGGCATGATCATCCCGGGGTCAGTGATCTTTAGCTACCATGTCGACTGGGGCCGCAGGACGGGCGCCACGCCCGATGGCCGCCGCGCCGGTCAGCCCCTGGCCGACTCGGCTGGCCCTGCCCAGGGCGCCAACCGCCGCGGCCCGACGGCCATCATCAACTCCATGGCCAAGTTCGACCAGTCTCTGGCGCCCACCTGCGTGGTGCTCAACTTGATGTTCTCGCGCTCGGCCTTTCAGCCGGGGCAGCTCTCCTCGCTCATCGAGACCTACTTTGCCCATGGCGGCATGCAGGCGCAGATCAACGTGGTGGATAAGGACCTCCTGCGCCAGGCTCAGGAGCGCCCGGAAGAGTTCCGCCATCTCACCGTGCGCGTGGGCGGCTACAGCGCCTATTTTGGCGAGCTGCCGCGTGAGCTGCAGGATGAGATACTGACTCGTAATGCGTAATACGTGATGCGTAAGGTCATCATTTCGGCATGCCCGAGGCCTTACGCAGGCTTTGCCAGGGCGAACGCCGCGAAGAGCACAATGCATGCCGAGATGATGACCTTACGCATCACGCATTACGAATCCAGAATGCGCTCCATATTCAACCCCAATATCGCCCGCTTGTCGGCGTCGCTGATGCGGGCGGTGAGCAGCGGGCCGATATTCAGCGAGGCGTCGAGGTCGGGGAGATCGCTGCCGAAGAGGATCTTTTCGCTGCCGAAAGCCTGCACCGCCTGGGCGATGGCGCCCGGCCAGGGCACAAAGGTCGTGGTGGTGTAGACATTGTCGCGCCGGCGCACCACATCGGCATAGGCCAGGTTGAGGTGGCCGATGAGAAAGCGCACGTCGGGGTAGCGGGCGGTGATCTCATCCAGGAATTCGGGTTTGCCCCACTGGTGCGAGAGGATGATCTTGCGCCGCGCCTGCGCCCACTCATAGACGGGGAAAAAGCGCTCCGTCTCCTCGGGGTGCCCCTGGTAGGCGGTGATGAGCTTGATGCCGCGCAGCCCCAGGGTTTCGCAGCGCTCCAGCTCGGGGATCAGCTCCTCCGAATAGTTGGCGTTGAGCGTCGTATAGCCGATGATACGCCCGGGGTGTGCCCGCACCGCCTCGGCCACCAAATCGGTCGTTCCCATAGATAAAATCCGACATGACCCGGCAAAGGCGAACGTGCAGATGCGATCGATGCCGTAGCGATCCACATAGGCGACCAGGTCGGCTGCCTCGGGCCGCGGAACATAATAGTGCGTGCTGAGGCCCAGGTGGGTGTGCGCATCGATGACCAGCTCGCCCGCCAGGGGCCGGCCGCTGCGGGCATAGTCGGCCAGGGCAAGGTTCTCTACCATTGTACCGCATCCATGAGAGTCTACAGGTTCCCGCCGGCCACCGCCGCCCGGGTCGCCTCGTCTACCTCGGCATACATCACCGCTGCTACGGCAAAGCTCGAGTCCATATAGGGCCAGTTGGTGCCGAAGAGCAGCCGCTCGGCCGCTCGGCAAATCGTTGACAAGGTCCTACACCTGTGGTATAATACAGAATGTATGGTGTCCTATGACACTTGGATAATAACATAATCCCCGCTGCCCAATGACTATCCAGCCCGCTATCAAACAGTAACCTGGGCTCCGTCATCCCACGCTGAGCGAGAAGCGTTTCATGGGGTCTTATCCTCCACACAGAAGGGCTTTTGCAGTTTGAAGGAGGGCTCCCTGATGGCGACAGCGGCGCGAGGTACCCGGTTCTGGGCATTTACCCGTCGACGAGCTTTTGCGGAAGCGGCTTTGGGCGTGCTTTTCACCTTGCCCTGGCTTATTCGTCTGGCGGTGCTCCACATCTACCCCATTTTGGCGGCCCTGTACTACAGCTTTACCCGCTATTCCGTGGTGCAGGCGCCCGTCTGGATAGGGCTGGACAATTATCACAAGCTCTTTTTCCGCGACAGCCTGCCCATGAAGGCCCTCTATAACAGCGCCTATTACTCGATCGGGGCGGTGCCCCTCGGCTTGATCCTGGCGCTGTTCCTGGCCCTCCTCCTGAACCAGAAAATCCACGGACTTTCCTTTTTCCGCTCCGTCTTCTTCATCCCCTCGGTAGTGCCGGCGGTGGCCAGCTCGATCCTCTGGCTGTGGCTGCTGAACCCACGGGTCGGCCTGATCAACTATGTGCTGACCAGTGTGGGCCTGCCGCGCATCCCCTGGCTGAGCTCGGCACTGTGGATCAAGCCAGCCTTTATCCTGATGAGCCTCTGGGGCATTGGCTGGACCACGGTGATCTTTGTCGCTGGCCTGCAGGATGTGCCGAGCCACCTCTATGAGGCGGCCGAGATCGATGGCGCCGGCGCCTGGGCCAAGTTCTGGAGCGTGACGGTCCCTATGCTGAGCCCGACGATCTTTTTCAACCTGGTGATGGGGATCATCGGCTCCTTGCAGATCTTCGGCCCGGCCTATGTCATGCTGGCGGGGCCCTCAGGCGGCCCGCAAGATTCCGCGCTCTTTTACGTCCTCTATCTCTTCCGTCAGGCGTTCCAATACTTTGAGATGGGCTATGCTTCGGCCCTGGCGGTTGTCATCTTCCTCGTCATCCTCGCCCTGACTCTGCTGGTCTTCAAATCCTCTGAGCTCTGGGTTTACTACGAGTCGTCGCGGTAGGGCAGGCCTCAGACCTGCTCCTGCGGGCAAAGATGCTAGCTATCGGATCGAGTAGCGAGGAGAGATTCCCATGATCTGGACCGCACAGCTGCGTAGAAGGCTCTCCGGGCGCACGTTTACCCGTTCCTTCCAGCGCCTACTCATCTACCTGATCCTGGCTCTGGCCAGCGCGGCCTTTTTGTTTCCCCTGTTCTGGATGCTCAGCACATCGCTGAAGGCCAAAGAGCAGGTCATGGCCATGCCGCCCCAGTTCATCCCCAATCCGATTCGCTGGGCCAACTATGTGGATACCCTGAATGCGCCCGACTTTCCGTTCCTGAACCTGCTCAAGAATACGCTGGAGTACGGCGTCTTTGAGACCTTTGGCATCGTTATCTCTTGCACCCTGGCGGCTTATGGCTTTGCCCGCATGCGTTGGCCCGGGCGCGATTTCTTCTTCATTCTCACCCTGGCCAGCATGATGGTCCCGGGCACCGTGACCCTCATCCCCACGTTCCTGGTATTCAAATGGCTGGGCTGGACGGGGACGATGTATGCGCTGATTGTGCCAGGCTTTTTCGGCTCGCCCTTTAATATCTTCTTGCTGCGCCAGTTCTTCATGACGATTCCAAAAGAGTTGACAGAGGCTGCCATTGTGGACGGCGCCCACCACGGCACGATTCTGACCCAGATCGTCGTGCCCCTGGCCAAGCCGGCCCTGGCCACCATCACCCTCTTCGAGTTTCTCTACTGCTGGACCGATTTTATGGGCCCCTTGATCTACCTGAACCGCGAAGAGTTGTTTACCCTTTCCATCGGCCTCTATGCCTTCCGCGAGCGCTGGGTGATCCGCTATGACCTGATGATGGCGGCGGCGACCATTGTCACGATCCCTATTCTCGTCCTCTTCTTCCTGGCCCAGCGCACGTTCATTGAAGGTATTACGCTGACCGGCATCAAGGGTTGACCTGAATAGACCCGGGGTACAGATTTCACCCAAGACACAAAGAGGAACGTATCTCAAAGGGAGGTGATGCGCGTGACATAACATCTCGGTTATTGTGACAGCGTTGGTCGGTCTGTTCGGCAAACAAGCCAGACTCAAGGAGGAAAAGACCATGGCAGGGCTTCATCTCACCCGGCGCGGCTTTCTCAAACGGGCCTCGATAGCCGTGGGGGCCCTCCTCGTTGCTTCTTGCGCGCCCAAGGCAGCCCCCCAGCCGGCAGGTGAGCAGGGCGGCGAAGCGGTGGCGACGGCAGCGCCTGCGGGCGGCGGCGAACCGGTCACGCTGGAATACTGGTTCTGCTGGTCGGGCCGCTATCAGGAGATTCAGCGCAAGTCGGTCCTCGATGTGTTCGAGCAGGAGAACGGCGGCAAGATCAAGATTCACGATCTCTCGGTGCCCAGCGAGATTGGCCAGAAGCTGCTGACTGCGGTGGCGGCAGGGAATGCCCCCGATGTGGCGAACTGCTTTGGCGATCTGATCAGCCTGGGCTCCAAGGGCGCCTTCCTGGTCATTAACGACTATGTGGCCAACTCCAAGATAGCCGATATGAAACTGCTCTATCCGCCGGCGGTGGGCGCGGCGGTCTGGCAGGGCAAGCAGTACGGATTCCCCTACAACTGCAGCTCTGAAATGATGATCTTCAATACCGAGCTCTTTTCGGCAGCGGGACTCGATGCCACCAAAGGGCCCGAGACTTGGGATGAGTTCACCGAGATGTCGAAAAAGCTCGTCAAGTTCGGGGATGATGGCACCCTCCAGACGGCTGCCTACACAACCTGGAATCCCCGGCACATGGTGGCCTGGTTCTGGATCAACGGCGGTGATGCCTTTGACGCCGCCAGCGGCAAGCTGACCATCAATGATCCCCGGAACGTCGAGGGCCTGCAGACGGTCATCGACTATGCCTGGAACGTCTATGGCGATATCGCCAAGGCCGACGATTTCATGTCGGGCGCGGGCAGCGCCGCCGAAAGCCCCTTCTGCACCGGCGCCCAGGCCGTAGTCTATGGCGGTGACTGGGACCCCTCGACCTATCACGAGTGGTGCCCCAAGATCAAGATTTGGCCAGCCCTCTTCCCCAAGGGCCCGCAGGGCAAGGAGAAGATCGCCATCTATGCCGGCGACTATATTGGCATCCTGAAGGGCTCCAAGCACCCCGACCAGGCGTACCAGTTCATCGAGTGGATGACCTTCAAGGGCAACCTGCTGTGGACCAAGGCTGGCGTGGATACGAACTGCGTCGCCCGCGACGCCGGCGTGGTGCGCCCCGACTGGCCCGATATCTTTGGCGACAAGGCGCAGGAAGTGGCCAAGTGGTGGGCCCAGTCGGCCGGCCTGGCCAAGGCTGTGCAGAACTTCCCCGCCTACAATTTCATGAACACCGAGCTGTGGCGTGTGGCCGACCTGGCCTTCCACAAACAGATGACAGCCCAGCAGGCGCTGGACGAGGCGCAGAAGAACGTCGAAGAGGAGATGAACAAGGCCAGCTAGAAGCTTAGCAAGCCCGGCCCGGCTTCACAAGGGCAGACGCCGGGCCACCTGCTACGCCGCCTGCTGGCAGCCTCCCTTAGGGGTGTGGGGGGTGTTGCTGCCTGTTTTGACGCTCCCCGGAGCGGCCAAACAGGCAGCAACAACCCCCACACCCC
>Ga0078972_1013853_pt1 | contig 13071 bp, 11 predicted proteins | sample YelNatPaOPGAMG01_FD_67568 | JGI IMG/M metagenome (GOLD analysis project Ga0078972, IMG submission 67568) | Hot spring thermophilic microbial communities from Obsidian Pool, Yellowstone National Park, USA - OP-RAMG-01 (SPADES assembly) (version 2) | ecosystem: Environmental > Aquatic > Thermal...
TATCCCTAATTTTATTTCCATATCTTTCTCCTTTCTTCATTTGTCAGATATATTGACAGCTATAAAATATCTAATATATAATATATTATACATTTGAAAGTGAAATTATGTCAATAAGAATAGAGAAGAGGTGATTTTTTATGAGGGTAATTTTGGAGATCAATACAGGGAGAAAGAAGACAGGAGATGTTAATATTATAAAAACTAGGAGGTGAAGTAATATGAAGAGAGCTTTATTTAAGATTTTTAGTATCGTCATTTTGTTATCCCTGATTCTAGGAAACACAGCTTCTGGTGCTGAAAAAACAATTACACTAGAAGTGTGGGGAATACCAAATGACCCTGGGAAATTGAAGGCGTTAGAAGATTTTCAGAAAGAGAACCCTAGTATTAAATTAAACATCGTTCTTGGAGCCTTCGGCTTTCAAGAAAGACCTGAGAAACTTTTAACAGCGATAGCTTCTGGTAATCCACCAGATGTAGTTCTTATAGACCGTATGACTGTAGCAGAGTGGGCTGGTAGAGGAGCTCTAAGGCCCTTAGATGATGTAGCAGAAGAGTATGGGATAAAAGCTAGTGATTATCCGCTAGAAGTATGGAGAGGTTCTGTGTTTAGCGGACATTTATATGCTACCCCTAGTCATTTTAACATTACTTGTTCACTGTTTTGGAATAGACGCATGTATAAGGAAGCAGGATTAAATCCAAATACTCCTCCAAGAACTTGGGATCAAATGCTCGATTATATCAAAAAATTAACTAAAAAGGATGACCGTGGGAATATAATTCAGGCTGGATTCGGATTTGGATATTATGCTCTTTTGTATGTCTTAGGCTGGCAGATGAAGAGTGACTGGATAGCTGATGAAAAGCATGCAACTATTAACAGACCAGAGAATATTCAGGCGTTAGAATTTATCAAAAAAATGTACGATGCACAGGGTGGAAGGGAACTTTACGATAAATTTGCCTCTGGAGTAGCTCTCCCACCAAATCTTGACCTTTTCACCTTTGGAAAAGTAGCTATGATTAGAGGTGCTAGTTATAATCATATCTACTATACTGTATGGGCTCCTAAATTAGATTATGGAGAAGCCCCCTTCCCTATTCCTAAAGGGGGGAAATATGCCAATATAGTTGGAGGACGAGGATGGACTATCCCTAATGGTATAAAAGGAGAGAAACTTGAAGCTGCTAAGAAACTTGTAGCATGGATGGCATTAAAAGGAGGGCTTTCCGTATGGAAAGGAGCTACACACTATCCAGCCAGATTAGATGATTTAAGAAAATTGCAGGCAGGAGATCCTAAGTTATGGGAAATTCCAAGTATAGTTCCGGAGGGGGCAGCTTATAAAACTATTCCATCAATAGTTACGACTAAACTTAAGGTGCAACTAAAAGAGGCAATAGAATATGCTAAACAGAGACCTGTGATGCCTGTAAGTGCATATATGTATGACCAGTTAACAAGTGCCTGGGAAGACGTTACATATGGACGTATGAGCGCCAAAGATGCTTTAGATAGAGCCCAGAGAGATGTACAAAAGGCTTTAGATGAGTTCTGGGCTAGATATAAATGATTTACTATGTCAAACAGGGAGGACTGTCCTCCTTGTTTGACAATTTTTAAGAAGAGGTATCTTTTATGTTTAGAAGTAAGAAGATTACAAGGCGACATGGTTTAGCTAGAGAAAAGGCAATAGCAGGATATATCTGTGCACTCCCTTGGATAATAGGATTCCTAATTTTTATATTATATCCGACAATAGCTAGTCTTTACTATAGCCTTACTTATTATGATGGCATAAATCCTCCAACCTGGATAGGTCTCTCTAACTATAGAAAGATGTTTACTGATGAATCATATTATTTTAATAAGTCTTTAAGTAACACCATCTTTATGCTTATATTTGACGTGCCAATTTGTTTAGCAGTAGGATTAATTCTAGCTGTGATATTAAATCAGAAGGTAAAAGGACTTTCCTTTTATAGAACTGCACTGTATATACCGTGTATCGTTCCTTTAGTAGCTAATTCTATGTTATGGATGTGGATCTTAGATAGTAGAAATGGGATTTTAAATGGTATATTAAGAATATTTGGAATAGAAGGTCCTGCATGGCTTGGTTCTCCTGCATGGAGTAAGCCTGCTCTTATTCTAATGGATGCATGGCAAACAGGAAGTATTATGCTTATATTCTTAGCAGGATTACAAGGAATACCTCAACAGTATTATGAAGCTGCGGAGATCGATGGAGCAGGTAGTTTCTATAAGTTCACTAGAATAACCCTTCCTTTATTAACCCCTACTATATTTTTCAATTTAATAACAGGATGTATAAATGTAATGCAGATATTCGTTAGAGCATACATAATGACTAATGGAGGTCCCCAGGATTCAACATTATTCTATGTGCTATACTTGTATCGAAATGCCTTTAGCTATTTTCAGATGGGCTATGCTAGCTCTCTAGCGTGGATACTGTTTTTAATAACACTAACATTAACACTTATCCAGGTATTTCTTTCAAGAAGGTGGGTCCATTATGAAATCGTATAGCCCTAATAAAATTTTCAAATCATTTTTTGCCTATATAATCCTTTTGAGCCTTAGTTTAATTTCTCTCTTTCCACTTTTTTGGATGATAAGTACCTCTTTGAAGAGTCCAGTTCAGATTACTGAAGCCCCACTTTCATTTATTCCGCGGCCAATAGTTTGGCGTAACTATCTAGATGCACTGACTCGGTTTCCTTTTCTTAACTGTCTTAAGAACACTGTTTATTTAGTCATTATGAATATGCTGGGAGTGTTTTTTTCTTGTCCTCTGGTAGCCTATTCTTTTGCAAGACTCGAATGGAGAGGAAGGGACTTCTGTTTTATTTTATTACTTAGTACTATGATGCTACCATTTGCAGTAACAATGATCCCTTTATATATCCTTTTTAAAAATCTTGGATGGCTAAATACTTTTAACCCCCTGTGGATAAGAGCTTTTTTCGGGAGTCCTTACTATATATTCTTATTAAGACAATTCTTTATGACTTTGCCTAGTGATTTAGAGGATGCTGCTAGAATAGATGGATGTAGTTCTTATGGAATATATTGGCGTATCCTATTACCTCTTATAAAGCCAGCTTTGATTGCGGTAGGTATCTTTACTTTCTTAAATACCTGGAATGATTTTCTAGGTCCCTTGGTTTACATTAATAGTATAAACAACTATACTTTGGCCCTAGGTTTAGAGTATTTTCAGTCTGGTGGATATGGAACTCAATGGCACTGGCTTATGGCTGCATCTTTTGCTACTATATCCCCTATAATAGTAGTATTCTTTATCTTTCAAAGATATTTCTTACAAGGAATTGTCTTAACTGGACTAAAGTCCTAAAAAAGGAGGATGAAAAAATGGATGTGCTTCTCTTAGTAGATACCAATGCAGGGGAACCTGCCAGATTTGGAATTGAAAATTTAAGTAAAGCATTAAAATCGCTAGGGTATACCGTTTCAATAATCAATACGTTTAGGTTTTCTTCTTTAAAGACATATAATGATTCCTCATATGAAATAGTATGTAGTAAAACTAATTCATTCCCTTTAGAAGAAGTTAAAATTAATTCAGATGAAGTTCCAAAGGGGGAAGAATCTTATTCCTTAATAAAGATAAGGGAAGGCTCTTACCTTATACTAGGGTATGATGATATAGGGCTTATGTATGGGTGCTTTGATTTTGCAGAGCAACTTGAAGTTCTTAAAAAAGAGATCAATTCTATAACTCCGCATATTAAATTTCCAGAAGTAAGAATAAGAGGATTATATACATTCCTTCACAATAGTAATATCGAGAAGGAATGGCTTTATTCTAAAGAGTATTGGGAGGAATTTCTCTCAATGCTTGCATATAATAGATATAACGAGTTTGACTTAGTTTTTGGTCACCAGACCTCTCATCTAATTCCTATCTATCCATATCTATTCAAAATAGAAGAATATCCACAGGTTTATGTAGAAGGCCTATCAGAAGAAGAACAGAAAGCGAATCTGGCTACCCTTCAATATATTTCCTCTCTATGTAAAAAGAGAGGAATTAAGTTTTACTTAGGGATATGGCAGTCTAGGCCATGGCAAGCGAAAAATGGAAGGATAGAGGGACTGCATATTCAAGAAAGTAAAGTAAAGGGATTCTCAGAGGAGATACTTATAGATTACACTAGAATTGGGATAAAAAAGCTATTACAACTTTGTCCTGATATAGATGGGATTCAATTAAGGATGAATATAGAATCTGGAATATCAAATCAGAACTTCTTTGTAGATGCTTTTATCCCTGGAACAAAATCAAGTGGAAGAAATATTGAAGTTGAATTGAGAAATTGGGGACTTAAAATAGAAACACTGAATAACTTCAAGCAGTATTTTCCTAAATTAAGAGTTTCCTTTAAATACTTTGCTGAACATCAAGCAATGCCTTATCAGCCCCCTTCGATGGGTAATAGCTATAGTTATGATGATCTAGTCAGAAATGATAGAGATTATGATATATTATGGCAAGTATGGAATTTAGGAACCCATCGATTATTCCTCTGGGGGGACCCCGAGTATGTCAAAAATTTCATTTCCTCCATTCATCTTGGGGAAAGTTTGGGCTTTCATATAACTCCTCCACTCTCTCAGAAAGGATTTAGTCAGTATGGAGAGCGTCCTAGATATTGGTCAATATATAAAGAAAATGTAAAGCCTTGGTATAAGTGGGAATATGAAAGATACTGGTTCTTTTACTCTTTATGGGGAAGATTAGGGTATGATCTAGAAATAGATGATGATTTTTGGATAAATATGTTCAATAATCGATTTGAAGATCAGAGGGGCGAATATATCTTAGAAGCTTATAAATGGGCAAGTAAAGTTATATCATATCTTATATCTCATCATATGGCGGATCCTAATATGTATATTTGGCTTGAATTAGATAATGGGGGATTAATAGACTTTTTCAGTAAGATTCTACCTGGAGAAACGACTCTTTTTATGAATACTGAAGAGTACGTAAGAAATGTCCTTGAAGACAAATCATCCGCTAAGATAACACCATTACAAGCTAGCAAGCATCTTTTGGAAATCTCCAGACATCTTGATGAGATATTAAAGAAGCTAGAATCAATAGCTTCAGTTGAAAATAACAAAGAGTATGAGTTAGCGATGGTTGATATGAAGGCTTTATCTCTTCTTGCCAAATATAATGCTAAAAAAATACTTGCTTCTACTAATTTAGAACTCTTTTATAAAACTAGTCATTTTGAGTTTATCAAGAGTGCTGAGAAAAACATTGAAGAGAGCTTGTCAATATGGAGGGAACTGGCATCTTTAACAGATAAATATTTCTATGATGAACTTCAGCTTGGACCTACTGGTGGTAGTTGGAAATATAATCTGCCATATGTAGAATATGATGTGAGACGTATAAAAGCGGTAAAAGAGATATTTGAGAGATACGGGTTATTTTTATACGGTTTTGACTTTGGTTCACCACAGGAAAAAGGGGAGTTGACTTCTCTATGGTATGAACACCCTACCAGTAATACTTTAGAGCCCAGATTTACTTTAGTAACTCCAGAAACTGTCTATAATCCAGAAGTAGGGTCCGGATGGTTAGATAATAAAGGTCTATTCTCTAAAAGAGCTCCAGTAATAAACTCTTGGGGGCTTAGAGGGACTCACCATCACGAATTAAATATTCCCATAGAAGAATTTCCTAGTGAGATGCTTTCTCCAGATTATATAGGAGGAAAGGGGAAAAGTACTTTTAGAATTGATGTCCCTAAAAAAGGCAGATATATAGTATATATTTTAACTGGAGATCTCTCTGAAGATCCCATCTCTCATGGCCCTATGAGAGTTTCAGTTAATGGAAAACTGATAGAGGGCGAAATTCCTACAGGAGAGATAAAAGAGATAAAAGAAATTGTTGATGCTTCTGATTGTATAGAATTAACTTTTGAGCCATTGGGGAAAGATTGGATCGTAAACGGTATTATAGTTCAAAGTTGTGATACCCCTCAGATATCTCATTCCCCTATTAAAATAGCTAATTATGGAGAAGGTTTAGTTATTAAAGTGACTGTATTCTGTCCTGCAGAAAGACCTTTCGTAAAGTTATTTTACAGAGAAGAGAACAGTAGTAAATATAGAGTTTTAGATATGGAGCAGAAAGATAGCTTTACATACTCTGCCGAGCTTCCAGTAATAAAGCAAGATGCCGAATATTATATGGAAATTACCACTAATAGAAGTAAAGTTAGATATCCAGAAGACTTTAATCTTAAAGTAAAAGTATTACCTCCAGAATATAAGAAACCTCTATTAATAAAACATAATCCGCTTAGTTCATTTATCCATGGAGAAGATATAGAATTCATTTTGGAAGTTGCAGATGATAGATACATATCTGAAGTTAAACTTTACATAAGAGAAGTAAATCAAAAAGAAGATTTTCACTGTATCAGTATGGTGAAAGCAGAAGTTAATAAGTACTATGCTAGGGTTAATACTATAGACTTTCTAGAAAATTATGACCTTATGTACTACTTTGAGATCATAGATGAATTTGGGAATGGAGTATTCTACCCTGACCCTATAAATAACTTTAGTTATGGGAAAAGATACTTTATAATCAAGGAGACTAAAATGAATAAGTCTTCAAGGACCTCTTAAAGGGTAGGTTTTTGGAAACCTCCTTTACAGTTTTATAAGGGGTAGAATTATAATAATTATATAGTTTACGATCTTCTTCAAAAATAATCTTCCTGAATACGCTCTATATAGGGTAAAAGACATCTTCTTAAATCTTCTATTCGTATAGCAATTAAAGCTTATCTATAGAATGCTGATTATTGAGAATGAAAGAGAGAAATGCATTTGTATAAAAAGAGTATTATACGAGTTTTAAACTGGATACTCGTTCTACTACAATAGTTTTTCCTTCCATTGACTGATTACTTACTATGTAATATAATGTATACAAAATAATAAAAGGAAGGGATAAAGATGCTGAGAAGTGAAGTAATTTTATCTTTACGTATTCCAAAAGTATTAAATGAGAAGCTAGAGGAGATTGCAAAGAAAACAGATAGAACAAGGAGTTATCTTGTAAGGAAAGCTTTAGAGGAATATTTAGAGGATTTAGAAGACTATTTAATTGCATTTGAGAGATACACGAGAGAAGATAAAGAATATCTAACTACTGAAGAGGTTAAAAGATATCTTGAAATCTGACTGGAAGGTCATTTGGGACAAAAAGGCTGTCGAAGATTTATTAAAAATTAATAAAGAAGATGCTGAGTTAATCTTGAATAAGGTAGAAAACTATCTATCAAGAGATCCTATAAGTTTGGGTAAACCTTTAAAGGGAAGGTTAAGAATCTTTTATAGGTATAGAGTAGGAAAGTATAGAGTGATCTATTCGGTGGAAAGAAAAGAAGTAACGATTATTGTTATAAGAGTTGGAAAAAGAGATGAGGTATATGAAAAGGGGTTGTAGGAGTTAAGAGGTCTGTCAAGGGGTCTGTCAAGTTTTCTGTGTAAACCCAGAGATTACTCAATTAAAATTAACCCCCTCTGGAGGATATATTTTTATTACCTCCAAGAAGGGGTATAATCTTATTATGAAACCTTGTAAAAGCTAGTATAAAACATTTTATACAATTTTGTAATTCTATTACCCACATTCCGCACGTGTCACTCTCAATTATAATATTTTTTACACTCCTTCCCCATCAATGAAAGAATCTTCCTAGGTACTTCCCTTAAATTCGTCACCTTTACTATCTCTTCTCCCATTAGCTCCATCTTTACTTCACTTATACCCCTGAAACCTACATTCTGTAGGTAGGCTCTGGAAATTTCAGTTTTTCCCATATGGGATCATTATTATCTTAAATTTTCATTTGGCTTCTAGCCTATAATTTTGACACTCCTACAGGGTATGGGCTTAAAATTTACCCAGAATATTTTACATCCTCAAACAATCACTACTTAATGTTTTGCATATTTCTTGCCCACATACTTTATAAGTGTTAGATAGTATAAGTAATTATCAAGGGGAACATCTGGCGGGACTCTATGGTCAGGTGTTGGAATATATCCTCCCTCTTGGATAAGAGGGAGCTTAGAATATACTTCTTCCTTTATACTGGACTTTCCTTCTATAAGTGCATGCTTATCTATCCCACCTATCATAAGTAGATTCTTTCCATATTTCTTCCTCAATGCTATAAGGTCTGTCTTCCATATTCCTATTTCCATAGGGAACATACAGTTTACTCCACCTTCTAACCATAGAGGTATCAATTCTTCTATATTTCCATCACTATCAACTATAATGATATCTATCCCATGCTCTCTTAGAAAATTTGTTATCTCTTTGTATCTAGGGAGCATAAATTCCTTAAAGAGTTTAGGTGAGATTAATGGACCTTTGTTATAAGCCATATCTTCCCAGCCATGGGCAAAGTCTATTGCTACTTCATGGAGGGCTCTATGGATAGTCCTTTTGACAAAGTCTACAATAAAGTCCATCATATCACTAATAAGGCTAGGGTCGTCATAGAATGTCATTACAGTATTTTCTAATCCCATCCAGTCTCTAATCCATCCAAAAAATCCTCCAAAAAATATACCCAAAGGATAATCCCTATTCTTCCATTTTCCTTTTAGCTCTTCCCAATTCTGGGGATATCTTCTTGGGTCATCTGGATTGTATCTCTTTATCATTTCATTGAAATCTTTCCTATTTTTTACTGGGAATTCAAGGAATTGTGGTATAGAACTACCCATTTTATTACGCTTCTGCTTTACACCTGTATGGTCTATAATAACCTCTACATCTCCTAGGTCTTCTAAGACTACAGGTTCAAAGGATGGAATCATTCCGAGGTTTACACCAACTTCTCCACCCGCCTCCCAATTCCTATCCATTCCAAAAAACTCGACTAGACTTGGATAACTTAGATCCAGATCTTCTGGAAGTCCTTCTTCTTTCCATCTTAAAGGTGTCTCATCCCAAAAACCAAAGTCCCAGTAGGGAATTCTATCAACTGGTTCGAAATGCATCAATTTTAAAAATCTTTCCCTTTCTGTCAATTTAATCCCTCCTAAATTATAGGACAATTCACTGATTACTGCTAAAGTATGTTAAAAACCCTCTTTAAGCTTCTAGTATTTTATCACCCTTTTACAGCTCCCAAAGTTAGACCTGAAATAAATTGCCTTTGCATCATAAGGAACAGTATAATCGGCAGTAGTATTACTAATGTCGAACCTGCCATTACTATCCCATATTCTCTTACATAGAGCCCCATAAGGTTAGCTAAACCTATAGGTAATGTAAATTTTGCCTCGGTTCTAATCACTATAAGTGGCCATAAGAAGCTATTCCAAGAACCTATAAACTGATAGATAGTTAAAGCGCCAATTGCAGGCTTAGCTAATGGAAGTACTATTCTAGTAAACATACTGAGTTCTGGGCATCCATCTATACGTCCAGCATCAAGTAGCTCATCTGGAATACTCATTACCATAAATTGTCTCATTAAGAATATTCCAAAGGCGGGGGCAAGTCCAGGTAATATAAGAGCTAGATATGAATCTACAAGTTTTAGACGGTTTATCATAAGAAACATAGGAACTAATGTAAGCTGGGAAGGAATAATCATCGAACCGATAAGTATAGAGAAAAGTAAGCTTTTACCTTTAAAAACATATTTAGCAAATCCATACCCCCCTAATGCACTCAAAAAGACTGAGGAGAGAGTATAAACCACAGTTATAAAAAGGCTGTTTATATACCATCTTACAAATTTAGTGTTATAAATCAAGTTTATATAATTCGTAATTATTGGATTATTGGGGATAAGGGTTGGGGGATAATTAAATATCTCTCCTATGTCTTTAAAGGAAGATGAAACAGACCATACAAAAGGTAATACCATTATTATCCCAAAGAGGATAAGTACTGCATAGAGAACAATAATAGAAAACTTATTCATAAATCTATTCCCCTCCTCTAAATGCCCCTAGATATTTAACCTGTAATAGGGAGAATGTAAATATGAATACAAAGAGTATAACTCCAATAGAAGAAGCGTAACCAAATCTTAGCCATTCAAAGCCAACCCTATAAAGATATTCAGCAATACTTAAACTTGAATCTGCCGGTCCCCCACTAGTTAAGATATAAGGCTCCTCAAATATTTGAGACGCACCAATAAGGGTTGTAACTAGTTCAAATGTTATTACAGGTCTTAACATAGGAAGAGTTATATACCAAAAAGATTGGGCTTTATTTGCTCCATCTACTAAAGCTGATTCATACAATTCTGGAGGAATAGACTGAAGTCCTGCTAGAAAGAATACCATATGATACCCTGTCCATCTCCAGGTAACTAATCCTATTACTGCTAATTTGGATAGTTCTATACTCCCTAACCAATCCAAAGGCTCTTTACCCCATGCTATAAGAGGAGCGTTAAGTAAACCATAATCTCTATCATATAGAAGCCGAAATACTATAGCTATAGCTACAGTAGAGGTAAGAATAGGCATAAAATACATACTTCTAAAAAAGCCCTTAAATTTCAAGATTTTAGTGTTTAATATTATTGCGAGAAGTAAGGCTAGTGGAAGTACGAGTAGTATACTAGCAATTATATACCATATAGTATTTCTTATTGAGAGAGCAAAAGTTTGATCTTTGAATAGACTGGTATAGTTAGATAACCCTACAAATTTAGCTTGCCCTACCCCACTCCAAGATGAAAAGCTCAAGTAAAAAGCAAAAAATACAGGCACTATAGAAAATATCAAAAATAGAATATAAAAAGGAGAAATGCAGATATATGGCGCTATCTTCTTTTGATTTTTAGACCACCAATCTACTATCTTCATCTTTTCATCTCCTTGTAAAAGGGGGTAAGTAGTTTTTCACTTACCCCCTATCAATTTCTTCATAAGAATCTGATCTATTTCATCAAAGCCTTAATCTCTTTATCCATATCTCTAATTGCTTGTTCCGGACTCTTTTTACCGTTCATAGCAAAAGAGACTTCTTTCTGAATTACAGTCATTGCCTCATTCCAATATGGACTTTGCCACTGAAGAGGTATTTTTTTAGCAGCTCTGGAGAAGACTTCACCTATCTTTTGATCCCCGCAGTATGGATCTACAAAATTCTTTACCCTAGGATCATCCATAGCTTCAATCATAGTTGGATAATATCCTATCTCTAAAAACCTCTTAACTTGGTTTTCTTTTGTCATGTATGTGTAGTGTAAAAGATCCCATACTAGATCTGGATGTTGAGATTGCTTTGTAATGGCAAAACCTGTTCCACCCCAGGTACTTACTCTAAGTCCATCTGGAGTCCACGCTGGCATCTCCTGAATTCTCCATTTGCCACTTAATTCTGGAACTTGAGATTTAAGGAAATATACCAGATACCAGTCTGGCATTATGGCTCCAACCACTTTAGACTGTTTAAAAGCGGCCATCATAGGAGCATCATAGGGACTATTAGCAGGGTAGAAAATTTTCTTATCTAAAGCTCCATCTACCAGAAATCTTAAGGCTTTAACAGCTCTTGGTTCTGAGATTGTTAATTTGCCTTCTTTATTAAAGACATTTCCTCCCTGCTGTTGGAAGAGTTCCATAAAGAGTGTTTGATCATTTCTAGGAGCTGCCATTATAAACTTATCCATTGCTTTTATTTTTTCTCCTGCAGTAACAAACTCATCATATGTATCTATCGGCATCTTTATACCTGCTTCTTTAAAAACGTCATCCCTATAGTAGAATACTACTGGACAAAGAGCACTTTCTACACCATATATCTTTCCTTTATCCATATATGGTGTCCATCGCCCTTCTACAAATAGTTTTCTTTCTTTCCCTATAAGTGGAGTCAGGTCTACAAGACACTTTTCATCTATATTATCCTTCATAAATCTTGAAAATGCACTTATCTCAATCCCCACAAGGTCTGGTGCACCCGTTCCAGCTGAAAAAGTATTCAGAACCTTAGTAAAAACCTGGTCATATGGGATTTGAATAAAATCAAACTTAAAATCATACTGAGGATATTTTTCCTTCCATTCTTCTGCTCTAGCTTTGAAGAACTTCACATAGAGAAAATCATGAGTCCACATAGTTATAGTTACTTCTTCTTTGGCAAAGACCACTGTATTTATACTCACAACAAACAATAGTAGTAAAAACAGTCCAACACACTTCTTAAACATTTTCCTCTGTCCACTGAACATCTCTTTTACCTCCTTCGTACAATACTCAAAATTCTTGAAGACTTTTAAATCTCCGTCTAAACTCAATTCTTAGACAGCAATCCTACTCTTTACCCCCACTATTTAAACCTCTCTATTAAACTTTCAAAGCATATTCTAAGACTCTTATCTAAAACCCTACCCTTTCAGGTCAACTTGACTGAACTGCCTCTCAAACTATCTATAAATGCTCTTATTCTTCTTTCCCCCTCTCATCTCCCTTCATTTCCTATCTCCTAACTAGGATTATAGCTCACTTTTCCAGGTTGTCAATAATAATTAAAAAGATAAAGTATATAATCTTTATCAGTAATAAAGCTTCAGAGATATTCTATTAAATCTTCTATTCGTATAGCAATTAAAACCTATCTATAGGATACTAATTATTGAGAATAAAATAGATAAATGCATTCATATAATATCTCTTATACGCATAAAAAGTTTCAATCTCGTTTGTAGCTTACCTATAAGGGATTGAAACCCAGGACGTCTCCACTTCGGTACTCTTTTTCATAAAATTCCCCTCTCTAACAGTGCAATATGCTCTTACCCTACTTCCTCTTCTTGCCAGTCTTTTATAAATTTAATAAAGGAAAAATCCTTCTTTACTGAATTATAGAATTTCTCATCTCCAGTGATTAAATATAAGTTAAATTTCTCTGCTATAGCTAAATAAGAGGCATCATAGGCACTAAGGGAATATTTCTTTGTCAATTCTAGTATTCTATCTTCTATACCATAGAT
>Ga0078972_1013857_pt1 | contig 13066 bp, 11 predicted proteins | sample YelNatPaOPGAMG01_FD_67568 | JGI IMG/M metagenome (GOLD analysis project Ga0078972, IMG submission 67568) | Hot spring thermophilic microbial communities from Obsidian Pool, Yellowstone National Park, USA - OP-RAMG-01 (SPADES assembly) (version 2) | ecosystem: Environmental > Aquatic > Thermal...
GGGGCAATTCTCGTTCTCCAACACATCGGTTTTGGGCAATTCGATAAAGGAATCTGGTTAGCGATACTCATGATACTGGGGTTTACCTCGCAAGTTTTACTGCTCAATTATTCTGAACCTACAATAGATTAAGAGTTCATGGTGACTGTTTCTTATTCATGATAAGATTATGGCATGCCCAAAAGAAATCATCGTTTGATTTTATTTTCTTTGGTCGGGATCAACCTCCTATTAATCCTTTTCGCAGCGGGTTTCATTTGGCGCTCACAGATTTCTTTACAAGCCCCTTTACCGCAAAAACTCCCAACAGAGACATCCGAACCAATCACTCCGACATCCACGCCTCTCACGCTCACGAAGACGCCGGTTCCAAGCCCAATGTCTCTTTCACCCAGTCCAGCCATCCCTACCATCATCCCATCGCCAACCGCATTGCCGGATAACGTCCAAATCATTGGCAGCTCAGCCGGGGGACTTCCCATCCTTATCTATCGGTTCGGGACAGGGAAAAGGGAGCGCCTTATTGTCGCCGGCATCCATGGCGGGAATGAGTACAACACTGTCCTGCTGGCAGAACAACTGATTTCCATCCTTTCCTCCCACCCCGAAATCGTCCCAAAAGATAAAACGCTCTTCATCCTGCCTGATCTTAATCCGGATGGTTTCGAACGCTCTTGGGATATTTACGGTCGTGCGAACGATCATGGCGTTGACCTGAATCACAATTTTCCTTATCGCTGGGAGCAGGAGTGGAACCGCTCCAGCTGTTGGCATTACCTCACCCTAAGCGGTGGCACCTCACCAGGCTCAGAAGCAGAGACCAAAGCACTGATGGGTTTCGTACTCAGTCATCCTATCGAAGCGTTGATCAGTTATCACTCCGCCGCCATGGGTATCTTTCCCGGCGGGAAACCACCTTTTGCGCCATCGCTCGACCTCGCCCGCACAATTGCCAAAGTAAGCAGCTATCCTTATCCGCCGCTCGATACAGGCTGCGACTATAGCGGAAATCTCACCGATTGGGCAGCTACGTTGGGGATCGCATCCATAGATATCGAACTGCGCAATCATCGCGACACCGACTTAGAACAAAACCTCACCATTCTTAATGCCTTTTTGCGTTGGTGAAAATGTCCACGAAACCACCTCAATCCGCGTTAGCTTTACGCTGGTTAGGCACAGGCGGCATTGAATTTCACTATCAAGGAGAGATTCTTTTGGTAGACCCATTCCTCACCCGCCCGACACCGAAAGACCTCCTTTTCAATCCCCTTCGCCCGGACACGGCACTGTTGCGGACAATCCTCCCGCAGGCTGACTTTATCTTGATCACCCATCCCCATTACGATCATCTGATGGATGTGCCAGAGATCATGCGCTACACTGACGCGCAGGCTTTTGGTTCTTCCTTTGCGATGCAAATCATCCAAGCCAATGGCATCCCTCCAGCGCGTTGTCACGTCGTCCGACCCGCACAAGAGCTGCAAGCCGGCAGTTTTTCTTTTCAAGTTTTAGCCGGTGGGCATATCTATATCCCTTTCTTCACCCAAAAATCCTCTCTTCCAAAAATAACGCGCCCCCGGCGAGTCTGGGATTATCAAATGGATGCGTGTTTCAGTTACAGACTCTCTACGCCGCCTTACACTATTCTAATATGGCATAACACGCGCGGTGACAGCGCGCCGCGCGCCGACATCTTATTCTTGAATAGCGAGATAGCTCCTATGGAGTTGAACAAACTGCTCATCAATGTCCAGCCTCACCTCATTGTACCCATTCATTGGGATAACTTCTTCCGCCCATTGAAGCGGCCGCTGCAACCCTTTTTACAACCAACCCACAGACTCTTTCCCCCTATTACACGATTCAACCAACAACATTTTGCCAACCTCATCCAGGATATCTTACCCGGAACGCGAATCATCTTCCCGAAACCTTTTGAATTTATTTCAGACCCGCTTTATTAAAGCTGGGGTATCGCTTCAGCCAGCCACTCAAAACAGCAGTGTCACTGCAAACGAGCGCGTTTTACGAGTAAAGCAGTCTCCCAAGCTGGTTTATTTCTGTTCAAGGGGAGATTGCTTCGGACAAAGAACGCCTATTCATTTCATAATTTGGACAGGATTGACAAGATAAAAACGATTGTCTTTATTGATAGGATATGGCTGTGCGGAGATTCCGCTAAGCGAAGCAAATAAGTTACTTATCGAAATCCATCGCACCATAATTTGCGCTGGCGATTTGCCGAGAAAACCATCCACGAATGGGCCACGAATAAACAAATGACGGTGCTTTTCGTGCATTCGTGTAATATTCGTGGACGGTTTGCTATCACACACAAAGACTATGCATGAAGTGTTCGATGGCATTTCACCTTAGGGGTACGCTAATTGGAGGTATAGTCGAATATCGCATCAACAGTCCGAATAGTTACCAGCTGGCTTATGAAAAATCGCCGAACGTCGGCTGACCGTGTCATTAATAATAACACTCGCCTCGATCCATGTTGCGGTCGATATTAACCCGTAGTAAAATCGAGTATCTCATTCCAATAAAGGCGGCTACGATGACCACAACTTTAAAAGTCATTCTCATTATGTCTGATGCTTTGCGCTATGACACCGCGGTAGACGGCATGGGGTTCCTCGGCCATCTCGTTGAAAAGGGGAAGGCTACCCTGTACAAAATTCATGGCGAACTACCCAGCATGTCTCGGCCAATGTATGAGACAATCCACACCGGTTTGCCAACTATTGAACATGGAATTGTGTCCAACTACGTTGTGCGCCGCTCGAACTACCCTAATCTCTTCCAAATCGTTCACGATGCCGGCAAAATAACCGCAGCGGCTGCATATTACTGGATTTCCGAACTATATAATAAGGCACCCTACGATCCAATCAACGACCGTGAAGTGGACGATGCGCAGCTGCCCATCCAGCATGGCCGTTTTTATATGCAAGACGATTATCCGGATGCCGAATGTTTTCTCTCAGCAGCCACCCTTGTCCGCAAATTCCAACCGGATTATTTGCTCATCCATCCCATGGGAATGGATTATCAAGGGGAAACCTATGGCTCTGATTCCGCCCAGTACCGTAATCAAGCCATTCGGCAAGATGTGCTTCTTTCAACCATGATTGGCGAATGGCTGCAATATGGTTATGCGATACTTCTAACCGGCGACCATGGCATGAATAATGACAAGATCCACGGCGGAACCACCGCTGAAGTGCGCGACGTTCCCTTATTTTTTATTCATCCCACGCTGGTTGGAAAAGGGGATAGCGGAACAGTAGTCTCCCATTTACAACTCGCTCCGACCGTGCTGAAATTGCTTCAGTTACCCATCCCCTCGACTATGCAGGCAGAACCGCTCGTCTAAACGGAAGCACCCTTATCGATTATCTCATGCGGCTGCCAACATCTGTTCAATGATTTTCCCCAGCGTGGCGATCGCGCGCTCCTCCCGCTCAGACCAAAAAGCGGCGTTCAAACGGATGAAATTGTGATATTGATGGGTAGCCGAGAAAATATAGCCGGGCGTAATGGTGATCTCAGCTTTCAAGGCGCGTTTATATAATTCCAGCGAGTCGATTTGTTCGGGAAGCTGCACCCAGAGCACAAACCCACCCTGTGGACGGGTGACCCTTGTATCTGGAGGAAAATAACGCGTAACGGCTTGGGACATCTGGGCAACGTGTCGGGCGTACACCTTACGAATATGGCGCAAATGGTGATCATAGCCGCCACTCGCTAAAAACTCCGCAACTGCCAGTTGTGGCAGCGAGGCTGTGGCAATATTCGTAGTAAATTTTAACCATTCCACAGTCTGGCGGTATCGCCCTGGCGCCACCCATCCCACCCGATAACTCGGGGCAAGATCCTTAGAAAACGAAGAGCATAACAAAACCAATCCTTTGCGGTCGAAGGCTTTTGCAACCAGGGGCCTTTGTTCATCAAAGGTCAACTCCCCAGAAATGTCCACCTCAATTAAGGGGATATCAAACTCTTCTAACATTTCGACCAGTTTCTGCTTATTTTCTGTGGGGATACAGCTCCCCAACGGGTTATTGTAGTTCGAGATGACCAGGCAAGCATGAATACGATTATGGTTCAAGGCGAATTGTAAGGCTTCCAGGCTGATGCCATCGCGTGGGTGGGTCGGGATTTCTAATGCCTGCAGGCGTAACGCTTCTAAGCTCTGCAAAATCCCGAAATACATCGGGGATTCGATGGCGACCACATCCCCCGGTTTGCACACCGCCCGCAAGCTTAATTCAATTGCTTCCACACACCCCGAGGTAGTCACAATATCAGCGGGGGATAGACTACAACCAGCATTGATCAATCGTTGGGCAACCTGAACTCGTAATGCCTCACAGCCAGGGGGAAAATCATACATCAGGTTCTCTAAATCTCGTCTGCGCGCCAAAGATGCCAGGATTTTGTTTAATTTACGCATGGGGAGTAATTCCGGGTTTGGGATCGCCGTACCCAACTGGACCAGTTTAGGGTTATGGGTATCTTTTGAGACCATCATCACCAGCTCGTGTAGGCTAACCCGCGTCGGGTCAGATTCGGGGCTGGAGATCTCTGGTTCGGGAAGCGGTTTATAAATGCGATCGCGCACATAATAACCCGATTGTGGGCGCGCCTCGATTAATCCGCGATCTTCCAACAAATAATAAGCCTGTAATACGGTGGTAACACTCACCCCCTTTTGCTGGCTTAATTGACGGACAGAGGGAATTTTGTCGCCCGGCCGCAGCGTGCCGGCTTCGATCAAATAAGCAATATCATCGGCAACTTTTTCGTAAAGACGCTCTTTCTCATAAGATCTCTCGGCGGTATTTTTCATCAGTTTCATAGCAATTCCTTTTCGAAAGGATAACAGTTTCACTCTTTTTTAGTAGAACAGTTAATTTACATTATACACTGTTATATATACAATTGCTATTTTCTGTATCTGTTATTTATTTTCATTCTGTCTATAATATAGATGAAATTAAAAATTACCACTAATTCTTTCAAATTAGTGCTTCAAAAAGGAAGGTGGATTATGGCAGTCGAAATAAACGAAAAACGCAATATCGCTCATGAATCAATAGCTCAGGAACGGCTCGAGCAGGCTGAGCCTTTTGAAATGGTATTGGAGAAATTATCCGTGCACCATCTCGATGGAGATGCCCGTGGGACAGAGATCACTTGCCTGCAGGGGATTTTATGGGTAACCCAGCAAGATGACGGGCAAGATTACATCCTGAACTCAGGAGACAGCCTGGTCATCAGCCGCCGGGGTCGAGTGGTCATTGAGGCAATGACCGATGCTATTTTACGCATCACCCCAGAGAAATACTTGCCTGCTGATATTGTAAAACGCAGCTCTATTATCAGCAGGAACTAACATCTTTATTCTCCCCTCAATGTTACGCTGGCTTCCCCGCCAGCGTAACCATTTTAATCTCGTTCCCCATCCGAATTTTGAGTCTGCTGGTTTAATGTTTTAATCGAACGAATAAATTGGGGAGTATTCAACCGCCGTTCCAACACATGGGTATAATAGCGTTGCAATATGCTTTCCATCTCTGCCAGCAATATTGCGGGAATACGCGCCTTTCGCGCTTCGGTATAGGTACTGCGTTGTAAATGGCGTAAATATTTCAAGGTTTCCACCGAAATCGCAGTCGCAGTCGGCACTTTTTGCCTGCATAGTGGACAAACCACACCCCCTAATTCAAACGAAAAATATTGATCCTCAGGTTGTATCTTTTCACGGCAGACCACACATTCTGTTAACTCAGGCTTAAAACCCATCGCGTTCAAGAACTGCAGGTCAAAATAACGGGCTTCGAAATCGGCCTCTGCCCCTTGAGATAAGCGCTGGAAAGTGTGAACGATTAATTGGTAAACCTCCGGATTTGGCTCCTCTTCAATAGTAAAACGGTCCACTAACTCGACAATGTAGGAGGCATAACCGAGAAGATGGAGATCCTCCCGCAATGCCGAGAATGATTCCATGGTCTCCACCTGGGTGATGATAGGCAAGTCCTTGCCACGCGCTAACAGCAAATTCACCTGCGCAAACGGCTCTAAATGGCCCGATTTGCGGGAACGCAGCTTGCGCACCCCTTTCGCAACGGCGCGGCGTTTCCCTTCTTCACGGCTGAACAACGTGATCAAGCGGTCTGCTTCACCCCAATCGAGGTGACGCAATACCAAAGCTTGTAATCGAAAAGTGCGAGCGCTGTTCGGCATAAAGAAATTATAACGCTCCTTTCCAAGAAAATGCATTTCGCCATTTTTGTGGTAGAATTGCGCTGCTCTGGCGTAGTACCCTTCGCCAAAGCCTGCATCTGCAGATCTTATCCAGAAAGCAAGGGCTTGTAAAATGAAAGTATTATTACTCAAAGATGTGTACAAATTAGGCAGAGCTGGGGATGTGAAGAAGGTCGCCGATGGCTATGGACGCAACTACTTGATCCCGCAAGGGTTGGCGGTTTTAGCCACATCCAGTGCATTAAAACAGGTGGAGCAGATTCGCCAAAAAGCAGCGGCAAACCGGGCTGTCCTCAACCAGGAATTGAGTGGGGTGGCAGAGAAACTCTCCAAACTGGTGCTCACGTTTCCTGCTAAAGCCGGTGAGACGGGTAAGCTTTACGGTTCTATCACTTCCCAAATGATCGCCGAAGCGATTAAAGAAAAGACTGGTTTTGCAGCAGATCGGCGCCAGCTGGACGCACAGCCAATCCGTACTTTAGGTAGCCATGCCGTAAAGGTACGCTTGACAATTGACCTGGTTCCGGAAGTCAAAGTAATCGTACACCGCGAAGGAGAAGTCCCTGAGCTAGGTGAAGAGGAGCCTGAAAACGAAGGAAGCGAAGCTGGCTCAGAAAAAGAATAGCGGGTTGGTTCCTCAAACGAAACGATAAAGATTAAACCAGCATGAAAATCTGACGGGGCGACCGAAAATCGAACGGTTCGCTCCGTTTTTTCGGTTATCATATCTATTTGCATGGACGAGACAATCGGAGACATCCTCAAACGACAACGCGAAGCGCGCCAGCTCAGCCTGGAACAAGTTTCAGCCGAGACACATATTCGCATCCAATATTTGAAAGCACTGGAAGAGAATAAGTTGGATGAGCTGCCATCCCCTTTTCAGGCGCGTGGGTTTATCCGCGCCTATTCTGCGTTACTTGGTTTGAACGGGGAGGACCTGTTAAAAAAACTGGATACCGGCAATCCCTCGATCGACGAGAAGGACATCCCACCCTCTCAGAAACTCCACAATGACCAGAGTCAGGATTCCGCCCTCCCAATAAATACAGAGGGCGAAAACAATGCGCAGCTAATTCTTGACGAGATTGCCGCTTCCCTGTCCAATGCTCGCCAGCAGCTTGGACTATCCCTGGAAGATGTGGAGAGGCAAACCCACATTCGTGCCCGCCACATCCAGGCGATGGAGAACGGAGATTTTGATGCCTTACCCTCCCCAGTACAAGGGCGAGGGATGTTGGGGATGTATGCCCGCTTTTTAGGTTTCAACGCCGATACAATTTTGCTCCGCTATGCTGAAGCGCTGCAAGCTCGTTTGGCAAGCCGTCAGGCGAAAAAGCCCATGCGTCAGCGCCTGATTGTCAGCGCTTCCGGTAATTTACGTTCCTTTAGTTGGCTATGGTCCACGGAATTCATCTTGATTGCCGTCCTCGGGTTAGGTATCTTAGCCTTTTTCATCTGGGGATTATCCAGTGTTTTAAAGACGCGGGCGAGCGTACCATCCACCCCAACCGCGCTATCGATTGCAGAAATCTTATTACAACCCATCACCCCACTCGCAGAAACCCCGACGAAAACGATTCCGACTGCAACAGAAACATCCGCGCTGGAAGCGGTGAATGTGGCAGCGCAACCGCTCATTTCTGGCACACCGATCACCACGACAGTAGCAACGATGGACGCAAATTTAGTCCATCTCACCATCACCGTTAAGCAAAGAGCGTGGATGAAAGTGCTGGTGGATGGAAAAAAACAGTTCGACGGGCGGGTGATACCGGGCAGCGCGTACGAATTTAGCGGGACGAAACAAATTGAAATCCAAACGGGCAACGCTGGCGGATTGCAAATTGTATACAATCAACAGGATTTGGGGCTTTTAGGTAATGTAGGAGAAGTGATCACGCGCATTTACACATTGGAAGGCGTGGCTGCTCCTACCTCAACCGTGACATTAACCCCAACCGCTACCCCGCGCCCGAGCTTGACCCCCCGTCCAACCTTAACGCAACGTCCCACTGCTACACCGCGTCCCACTTCCACCGTGCGCCCCTCACCCACTCCAAGCGGATAAACGACCATGATCCAAACCAATACCTACCACATTATCTCACTCGGTTGCGCCAAAAACACCGTCGATTCGGATTCCATGAGCCAACTCCTGGATCTAAGCGGATATACATCCATAGACGAACCAAACAAAGCCCAAGTTGTGATTGTCAACACATGCGGGTTCATCGACCCAGCGCGCCAGGAATCTATCCAGACATTATCACAACTCGCCGCGCGGAAACGCAAAGGGCAACTCCTCATCGCTGCCGGGTGTCTTACCCAGCGCTTTGGTGAGCAGGTTGCCAAAGAAGTCCCCGGTCTTGATGGAATCTTGGGAACACGGCGCTGGATGGACATTGTTCAAGTCGTCCAGAAATTGCGCAATGGAAAAGCACCGCAACCCCTATATCACCTTCCCGCCAGCTCTGCTCCCGAAACGGATAACCCAGCGGTGACGCGCAGTGCAATGCAAGGAGCCAGCGCCTATATTAAAATCGCCGATGGATGCCGGCGGCCCTGCGCTTTTTGCTCTATCCCGCTTATCAAAGGAGCGCCAATCAGCCGGCCGATCCCCGCCATTATTGCCGATGCGCGTCAGCTGGCTGCGAAAGGCGTCAAAGAGATTATCCTCATCGCCCAAGATACCACGGACTACGGTTTTGATTTAGGGATGAAAGACGGTTTATCTCAGCTGTTAGAAGCGCTCACCAGCGCAGTGCCAAACATACCCTGGATACGAATCATGTATGCCTATCCAGGTTATGTGACCGATCGGTTAATCGAACTCATTGCCAGCCATCCCCAAATCCTTCCCTATTTGGATATGCCCTTGCAACATGCTCATCCAAAGGTATTGAAACGAATGCAAAGACCCTCCAATATCGACTGGGTCTACCGCACCATTGAGAAAATGCGCCAACAAATCCCCAACCTCGCCCTGCGCACAACATTCATCGTAGGATATCCTGGCGAAACTGAAGATGAATTTGAAACGCTCTTGAATTTTATGGAAGAAATTCGGTTTGACCGAGTGGGCGCCTTCCAATTTTCCTTTGAACCTGGTACCGCCAGCGAACCCTTGGGTGATCCAATCCCACCTGCACTTAAACAGGAACGCTGGGAGCGCCTGATGAGTTTACAGCAATCCATCTCTCTCCAAATCAACCAAAGCTGGATCGGGAAAACTTTGCCTGTGCTGGTTGAAGGACAAGCCGAAGTGAAAGATCAACACGGAAAACCAACCCGCCAACAAATCAGCATCGGACGTTCTTATCGCGACGCCCCAGAAATTGACGGGCTGGTACTTATCGAAGGCAAAGCACCCCAAGGAGAGATCATCCCGGTTAAAATTAGCGGGGCGCTGCCCTATGATTTACAAGCAACCATGCTACCCTAATCCATAGAAAGAGACTTATGATAGATATCCGCAACCCTGAAATACACTTTGCCATCGATGCCGTGAGACAGGCATCGCAATTAGTGGCTGCCATCCAACGCGACCTGGTGACTGCGAGTTTGGTCAAAGAAGACCGTTCCCCGGTAACTGTGGCTGATTTCGCTTCCCAAGCCATCGTGGCTTACATGCTCAACCAAACCTTTCCCAATGAGATTCTCGTGGCAGAAGAAGATGCCACCGCCTTACGCCTGCCGCAATCACAAGATACCCTCGATAAGATAGTTCGATATGTTCAGCAGGTTGAACCTACCGCAACCCCCCAACAAATTTGCCAATGGATTGACTATGGCAAAGGCAGACCGCAATCGCGCTATTGGACGCTCGATCCAATTGATGGCACCAAAGGTTTCATCCGCGGCGATCAGTATGCCATAGCGCTGGCGTTAATCATCGATCAACAAGTACAAATCGGTGTGTTAGGGTGTCCCAAACTCAACCCTCAAGCCGACGCAGATCAGAACGGTCCGGGGGCGATCTTTATCGCCGTGCGGGGTGAAGGCACGTGGAGCAGCGCGCTCGATAACCCAACCCGTTTTGAACGCCTGCAGGTTTCCCGCATAACCGATCCCCAGCAAGCACGATTATTACGCTCCTTTGAATCAGGGCATACCAATGTGACGCAAATCGATGAATTCGCCCAAAAAATGGGATTGGACCATCAACCCATTAGCATGGATAGCCAAGCAAAGTATGCCGTGCTGGCAGCCGGCAAAGGGGAACTCCTCATGCGGTTATTGACACCTTCCCAACCAAATTACCGCGAAAAAATCTGGGATCAGGCTGCCGGCTCTATCATAATAGAAGAAGCGGGGGGGAGAATTAGTGACCTAACCGGAAAGCCATTACATTTCCTCAATGAACGCAGCTTAATCCATAATCTTGGCATACTTGCGTCTAACGGGCATTTACATTCGATTGCATTACAAACTTTGCAATCCATTGGAGCTGTACCGCAACAAACATGACCCGCATCCCCACCCAGACCTGGCATAGATTTTTGCAACAACGCTGGACTACCCTGCTTGCCATTGGGTTTAGTTTGTGTGCCGTGTACGTTTCCCATTTAGTAGCTACTCAAATTTTCGAAAATGTCCCTCACATTGAAGATGAAATGGCGTATGTGTGGCAAGCAAGGGTAATGGCACGCGGGCAAATCATGCTGCCCTCACCTCCTTATGCCAAGGAATTTCTCGTCCCGTTTGTGATTGATTATCACGGTTTCCGTTTTGGAAAGTATCCTCCCGGATGGCCTGCCGTGCTTGCCATTGGTGTTTTATTGAATGCGCGCGATTGGGTCAACCCAATCCTCGCGGGCATGGCAATCTGGCTTCTCTATCGTCTGGCAAGACGGCTATTCGGAGAAGCGGTCGCCTTAGTAACAGTGCTGCTGACACTCACCTCGCCCTTTTTCTTGATGAATTCCGCGTCTCTGCTCTCCCACCCTCTCGGGTTGTTTCTGACGCTCGTGTTTGTATTGTCTTGGATGGATGCCTGGCAGGTTTTGGAAAATAACCCAAGCGAAAAAGCAGGCCTTCCCCGCTGGTTGCCAATCACCTGCGCTGCCTTGAGTTTAGGCTTGCTCGCCCTAACGCGTCCGCTCACCGCTGTTGGTGTAGCCTTACCGTTTGTCTTTCATGGGTTATGGTTATTCCTTAAAGGGGATAAAACACGGCGCTGGCAGTTAGTCTATTTTGTCTTGATAACCGCAGCAGTCAGCTCACTTTATTTTCTGTGGCAATTCATGGTGACCGGCGATCCATTCCTTAACCCATATACCCTATGGTGGTCTTACGATAAAATCGGCTTTGGGCAAGGTTTTGGACGCAGCGAGGGAGGACACACGCTCCACATGGCTTGGGTGAATTTAAAATTCAGTTTAAAACGCGGCAAATTCGACCTGTTTGGTTGGTGGGGATATTCCTACATCCTCATTCCTTTTGGGATTCTGGCGATAATTTGGAAAAAGAACTGGCGCTCTGTGTTATCGGTGCTGGTGTTGCCGGCATTGATCTTCGTCTATCTCTTCTATTGGATTGGCTCGAGTTTATTTGGACCGCGCTATTACTACGAAGGACTGTTTGCTGCCAGTATGGTGAGCGCAGCTGGAGCGGCCTTTTTGGCTGGCTGGCCGATCTCACCAAAGCAAGGTTGGATATCTTATACCGGTTGGCGGAAAATTCGTCCGTTGGCGGTGAGCGCTTTGCTCAGTTTATTGATCGTTTTCAATGGTTTATTTTACCTCCCCATGCGATTAGATGGGATGAAAGGTTTATATGGCGTCAGCGCACAACGCTTGCGTCCTTTCCAAACCGAAACAGCGCAGGTATTTACCCCCGCATTGGTGATTGTCCACCCTCATAATTGGACTGAATATGGGTCTTTGCTTGAACTAAGCTCACCATTTCTGGATTCGCCCTGGATCTTCGTCCGCTCTTTAGGTACAGAAATGGATGAACTTGTCGCAAATGCCTTTCCCCAGCGCACCATTATAGACTATTATCCTAGTGACCCATATCATTTCAAAATAGTCCGTCAGGCGATCAAATAGTTCAAAGTTTATCCGACGCGCTTATTACTCGCACGGTTAAACAAGAAAAAGGGGTATTAGAAATCAGAATTAATCAGCACATGCGTTAGCGCAAAGTAACGCTTTTTACCACGACAGCAATCTCCACGTTGCCAGCGGTCATTGCAAGAGAGCGTACTTAGCAATTGAAGCAATCTCCATGCTGCCAGCGGTCATTGCGAGGGAGCGTACTTTTCTACCGAAGCAATCACCATGCTGCTAGCGGTCATTGCGAGGGAGCGTACTTCGCGACCGAAGCAATCTCCACGCTGCCAACGGTCATTGTGAGGAAGCGTACTTTGCGACCGAAGCAATCTCCATGTTGCCAGCGGTCATTGCGAGGGAGTGTTCTTTTCGACCGAAGCAAACTCCATGCTGCCAGCGGTCATTGCAAGGGAGCGCTCTTTGCGACCGAAGCAATCTCCATGCTGCCAGCGGTCATTGCGAGGGATTGTATTTCGCGAGCGAAGCAAACTCCATGCTGCCAGTGGTCATTGCTATAGAGCGTACTTCGCGACCGAAGCAATCTCCACGTTGCCAGCGGTCATTGCGAGGGAGCGTATTTTGCGACCGAAGCAATCTCCACGCTGCCAGTGGTCATTGCGAGGGAGCGTACTTCGCGACCGAAGCAATCTCCACGCTGCCAACGGTCATTGTGAGGAAGCGTACTTTGCGACCGAAGCAATCTCCATGTTGCCAGCGGTCATTGCGAGGGA
>Ga0078972_1013859_pt1 | contig 13064 bp, 7 predicted proteins | sample YelNatPaOPGAMG01_FD_67568 | JGI IMG/M metagenome (GOLD analysis project Ga0078972, IMG submission 67568) | Hot spring thermophilic microbial communities from Obsidian Pool, Yellowstone National Park, USA - OP-RAMG-01 (SPADES assembly) (version 2) | ecosystem: Environmental > Aquatic > Thermal...
CTCTCGGCGAGCTCGGCCGGGTTGTCGCCTCGGCAGCGCAACTCGGTCACTTTCACCAGGAGGTCCTCGTAGGAGGGCAGGAACTCATGGAGAGGCGGGTCAATCAAACGGATGATGACCGGCAGGCCATCCATGACGCGGAAGATGCCCTCGAAGTCGCCACGCTGGACGGGCAAGAGCTGCGCCAGGTACTTCTCGCGCTCTTCATCGGTCTCTGCCAGGATCATCTTCTGTACGATGGGCAGGCGGTCTTCCTCGAAGAACATGTGCTCGGTGCGGCAGAGGCCAATGCCCTGGGCGCCGAACTCGCGTGCGCGCTCGGCGTCGCGCGGGTAGTCAGCGTTGGCCCGCACGCCCAGTTTCTTGATCTCGTCGGCCCAGGTGAGCAGTTCGACCAGGTCTTTCTGCTCGGTGAACTTGGTCTCGATGGTCGCGATCTTGCCCTCGAAGACCTCGCCGGTGGTGCCGTCAATGGAGATGACGTCGCCCTCTTTGAGCGTCTTGCCGCCAGCCGTGAACTGCTTGCGCTCGGTATCTATGCGCAGAGCCTCGGTTCCGGCGACGCAGGGCAGGCCCAGGCCGCGAGCGACAACGGCGGCGTGGCTCGTCGCGCCACCGTGCTGGGTGAGGATGCCGCGCGCCCTGAGCATGCCGTGCACATCGTCCGGCGAGGTCTCAGGACGGACGAGGATCACGGGCTTGCCCTCGAGGCCCCAGGCTTCAGCGGTGTCGGCGTCGAGAGCGGCAAAGCCGGAGGCGGCGCCGGGCGAAGCATTGAGCCCTTTGGCGAGCAGCCGCCCCTGCTTCGTGGCCTCATCCTTGGAGGCCTGGTCGAAGCGAGGAAGCAACAACTGGTTCACCTGGTCTGGCTCGACACGCAGCAGGGCCTCTTCCTTCGTGATCAGGCCTTCGTGAGTCATGTCCACGGCGACCTTGATTGCGGCAGCCGCGGTGCGCTTGCCGGCGCGGGTCTGCAGCATCCACAGCTTGCCGCGCTCAACCGTGAACTCCATGTCCTGCATGTCACGGTAGTGCTTCTCGAGCAGCTTGGCGACCTCGGCGAACTGCTGATAGATCTCGGGCATGTCCTGCTGCAACTGCGAGATCTTCTTCGGCGTCCGGATACCGGCAACCACATCCTCGCCCTGGGCGTTCTGCAGGTACTCGCCGTAAAGGCGATTCTCGCCCGTAGCCGGATCGCGCGTGAAGGCCACGCCCGTGCCCGAATCCTCGCCCATGTTGCCGAAGACCATGGTGACGACGTTGACGGCTGTGCCCCAATCGTGCGGCAGTTTGTGGAAGTTGCGGTAGTCAACGGCGCGCTTGCCCATCCAGGAGCCAAACACGGCGCCAATGGCCTGGCGCAGTTGCTCGTAGGGATCGGTGGGGAAATCCTCGCCCGTCTGCTCCTTGAAATAGGCCAGGAACTTCTGCACGATTTCCTTGAGCATGTCGGTGGTGAGATCGGTGTCCTGTTTGCCGGCGGTCTTCTCTTTGTACTCGTCCAGGATGCGCTCGAAGGGCGCCGGGTCAACGTGGCGGACGATGCGCGAGAACATCTGGATGAAGCGGCGGTAGGCATCGTAGGCGAAGCGCTCGTTGCCCGTGAGCTTGGCCAGGCCCTTCAGGGTCTCCTCGTTCAGGCCCAGGTTGAGGACCGTGTCCATCATCCCAGGCATGGAGACGCGGGCGCCTGAGCGCACCGATACGAGGAGCGGGTTGTTGGGATCGCCGAAGCCCTTCCCCGTCTGGCGCTCGAGCTCTTTCATAGCGGCGAGCACTTGTTCCCACATGCCTTCGGGGAACTTGCCACCAGATTCGTAGTAAGCGTTGCAGGCCTCGGTGGTGACGGTGAAGCCTGGCGGCACCGGCAGGCCGATGCGGGCCATTTCGGCAAGGCCAGCGCCTTTCCCGCCCAGCAGGTTGCGCATGCTGGCGTCCCCTTCGGCCATCATGTATACCCATTTCTTTGCCATGTTCGGTAAGACCTCCTTAGGTGCTATATGCAGGCAATGTATGGGAATCCGATAACAAGCGTCCTGGTGCAGCCTTTGTGGCGGCTCCGGACGCCTGTCGCATTATAGTGAGCCGACAGGGGGTAGGCAAAGACGTTTTCTGCCCGGCACCATGGCTAGCGACGCCCGACGCCGGCAGCGAAGCCCTACGCGCCCGGCTCGCGGTCGCCAGCCGACTCGGCCGGCGCCGCGTCCGATGCCGCAATGGCGATATCCGGTTCGGCGAAAGCTGCCGCTAGTGCCGCCTCACTGATGGCGCGGTAGGCGGGGGCAAGTATCTCCTGCAGCGACGCGTGGACGACGAAGGGTGGGTCGCCCAGCCGCTTGAGCAGGGGCAGTTCCACTACCGGCGGGGTGAGCTGCAGCGCGATCGAATCGAGGGGCAAGCCGAGGGCCCAGAAGCGCGATGGGTCCGAATCCAGGGGTAGGGGTGCCTCTGGCGTCTCGGCTTCGTGGTCTGGCGGCGCACTCCCTTCCGGCGTGCGCAGTCGCCTGAGTTCCGCGAGCACCTCATCCTGCGTGCGGCCGCGAAGGCGGAAGATCATGAAGGGGTCTTCGTCGAAGCGATCGGCCAGCAGGTAATACACGGCCGCGATATGCTTACAGGGGTTGGCGAAATCGGGGCATGAGCAATCGGTCTCAAGATCGGCATCGCGGTCGGGGAAGAGCGAGACGCCCGCGGCAGCGAAAGCCTGCTCGATATCTTCCGGCATCGTGCCGGCGAGAAGATGGGCGGCAAAGGCGGCCTGGCTCGCCAGAGCATTGATCACTCGCTGCCATTGCTCATCGGTGAGTGGGCGTAGGCGGATGGTGACCTTGTAGGGCCGGGGCTGCGACCCCTGCACACTGGCGGTCACCAGCCCATCCTCCGCTTCATCCAGCGTCAACACCTGCCCTTTGCGTGCGTAGCTGCGGCCGCGCTGCAACCGGCCCGGGTCTATGAGCCGGTTCAGCGCCTGGAGCCAGCGTTTGGACCACCAGTTCGAGGTTGCGGCACCGCGCTGAACACGGGCTTTGATGCCGCCACTGGCCTCGCGCGGCCGGCCAAAGCCGTCGTAGTAACCGTCGTGCTCGCTCTGATATGGCTCTCGCAGCGGGCGAGAGCGGCGCTTCTGCCTCATGGCGCTATTCCTCTACAGCGTTGCGGCGCAGCCTGACCAGGTCTCTCAAAGCATCAGTGGAGAGTTCCGTGAGCCACTGCTCACCAGTACCGATGATCGCTCGCGCCAGGCCGCGCTTGCTCTCGATCATCTCATCAACCATCTCTTCCACGGTCCCGGTGGTGACAAACTTGTACACCTGCACGTTGCGCCTCTGGCCGATGCGGAAAGCCCGGTCCGTGGCCTGATCCTCCACGGCCGGGTTCCACCAGCGGTCGAAGTGGAAGACCCGGCTGGCACGGGTCAGGTTCAGGCCAGTGCCACCAGCCTTGAGCGAGAGGACGAACACCATTGGCCCGCCATCATCGCCCTGAAACCTGGCCACCATCTCGTCCCGCTTGGCAGCAGGCGTGCCGCCGTGCAAGAACAGCGCCGGACAGCCGAGGGCGCCGGGCAAATAGTCGCGCAGCAACTGGCCCATCTCGGCGAACTGAGTGAAGACCAGGGCACGATCGCCTTCCGCAACCACCTCCTCCAGCATGTCGGTGAGCCGGGCCAGCTTGCCGCTGCGCGAAGCCAGGGGGCGGGGTTCTCGCGCCGCGGCCTCTCCTTGGTGCAGGTACTGGGCCGGGTGGTTGCAGATCTGCTTCAGCTGCATGAGCAGGCTGAGCACGAGCCCACGCCGCTCGATGCCCTCGCTGGTTTCCACTCGTTCGAGGGAGGTCTTGACGACGGCTTCGTAGAGCGTGGCCTGCTCCTCCGTCAGGTTGCAATAGACTTTGCTCTCCTGTTTCTCAGGCAAGTCCTGGATCACCGTCGGGTCGGTCTTGACGCGGCGCAAAACGAGAGGGCCGATCAACTGCTTGAGCCGACGCGCCGCGTTCTCGTCGCCGTAGCGCTCAATGGGGATGGCGAACGATTTGCGGAAAGAATCCTGGGAGCCGAGATAGCCAGGGTTCAGGAAGGACATGATGGACCAGAGTTCGGAAAGCCGGTTCTCGACCGGCGTTCCGGTGAGGGCGATACGGAAGGCGGCCGGCAGCGCGCGCACGGCGCGTGCCTGCTGCGTGCTGGCGTTCTTTATGTTCTGAGCCTCGTCCACGATGACGGCGTACCAGGGCAGACGTAGAAGCATGGGGGCATCCTGCCGCAGCGTAGCGAAGCTGGTGAGCACGATGTCGCTGGCGGTGGCGGCGTGCGCGAATTCCTCCCCACGCAGGCGGGAACTGCCCTGGTGCACAAGGGTCTTCAGCGCGGGGGCGAAACGCTGCACCTCTCGCTGCCAGTTCGTCACCACCGATGTCGGGCAGACGAGCAGCGCCGGGGCAGGCAGGCTCCCTTGCCTTTCCTTCTCGTGCAGGAGCAGAGCGATGGTCTCGATCGTCTTGCCCAGGCCCATGTCATCGGCCAGGCAGGCGCCCAGGCCGAAACGCCTGAGGAAGTGCATCCAGGAGAAACCGTAGCGCTGGTAGGGCCGGAGCTGCCCCTGGAGGCCGGCAGGTTGGGGCAACTGCTCCATGGCTTCAGATGCCGAGAGCCCGCGCAGGACTTCACCCAGCCAGCCCTCGGCCTCCACCGAATCTATCGGCAACTGACCGCCATCGGCCAGCGTGGCCACTTCGCCGCCGAGAGCCAGGCGCAACGCCTCCGGCAGCTCCATCTCGCCGGCTGCTTGCTGCTTCTGCCAGAACTGCACCGCTGCCTCGACCTGCTCCGGGTCCAGCTGTACCCACTGGCCGCGTATCTGGACGAGGGGCGACTTGAGCGCGACCAGCGACTGGAACTCCTCGTGGCTGAGGGTGGTATCACCGACGGCAACTTGCCACTCGAAGCCGACCAGGCTGCGATAGGAAAGCTGGCCCGGGGAAACGCTGCCGTCGCCACTTTTGCTCCGCACGCGATCGGGCGAAGCGTGCAGCCGCAGCCTCACGCCCAGGCGGGCGCCGGGCTTGCCCCACCAGGGCGGCACAAGCAAGCCGAAGCCGGCGCCCTCCAGCAACGGTGCCGTCTCGCGCATGAAGGTGTAGGCGCCCTGGCTGTCGAGCCTGGCGGCGACGGGATGGCGCGCCTTGAGGCTGGCGGCGATCGGCGGGCAGAGGCGCGCCGCATAGCCCAGCCCGGCGAGAAGCCGCTCCTGTGGCCTGTCGAAGCGGTGCCCGACATGCTCGAGGACGGTGCCTCCCCCTTTCCAGATCAACTCGGCTGGCAGGAGCAGACTGGGGTCGTCGGCCGCTTGCAGCAGGTAGTGGAGGTGCCACTCATCGCCTTGGGCGCCAGCGTGCAACCCTGCCCGATCCTGGGCCGCCGCCCGCTGCAGCGGCGCCTCCAGGCGCAGCGCCACGCGATAGGAGGCGTCGCCCGCCAGGCGCAGGTTGCGCAGCCAGGCCTTGTGGCTGTGCGCCAGGGCCTGCAGCTGGGCGCGCGAAGCCCGCACCCGGCCATCGTCGCTGAAAAGGCCGCCCAACCACTGTTGCACCGGATCCTGTCGCTCCGCTATCTGCAGAGCCGCAGAGGAAGCCCAGCGCCGGGCCAGCGCATCAACCACCTCGTCGAGGAAACTCTTGAGCAATGCGCTTGAGGCAGGTGGTTCCTGCCCGGGCTGGTGCGCCGCGCGGCAGACGGGAGGCATGGCCTGGGCCAGGCGGCTGAGGCGGCTGGCGTCCATGGGGCTGTCGAGCACTGGCCGCCAGCGCGCCAGAGCCTTGGTGCCGTCCCCATCAACGGTGAGGTCCGGCACCAACTCCTGTTTTGCCAGTGCCTCGAGCGCCAGCCCGGATACCAGACGCCAGAAGCGAGCGTCTGCACCTAGCACCACGCCCGGCGGCAGCGAAGCGGGGGCCAGGCGCGACGAGAGCAGTTCCGGAACGTCAGCGGGAGGCACCATGAGCCCAGAGACGACCCATTCCACCAGCCTGGGCGGTTCCGCGTCAGCGAGGTCCCAGTCATGCACCAAATCGGGGCTGGGGAGGGGGCCGAAGCGGCCGCTCGGCAGCGTGAGTTCGGCTTTGCCTTTGCCCAGGCCGGTTGTACCCTCGAGCACCGCCTGGAGGCGTGCCGGCGTGGCGCAAAACGGGTGCGCTCTGGCGCGTGGCGTGGCGGCGGACCGCTTGCGCGCGGGCGGCCTCGGCGCGGACGAATCCTCAGCCCAGAGCAAGAGCCTGGGATGATCGCCACCATTCCAGTGTGTGTGAAGGACGAGCAAGACGCGCTTCCCCTTTCCGGCTAGCCTTGCCGCGCAGCGCCCGCGCAGCACGGCGGCGACACCTGCTGGACGGCTGCCACAGCAAGGCCAGTATACTACGCTGTCGTCACTTCGGCGCGAGGTGCAGATTCCTCGCAGCCGACCGGCAAGGTCGCCCCTTGGGGCCGGATGCCGCGATTCAGCGGGCCTTGCCGCTTCCCGCCGGACACCAGCGTCGGCGAGCACCGAGGGTCGAGAGACATTGGCCGGCGCTTGGCGCCGCTTGGCGAGTGGTGTAACCTTGACGCGGGCGGGCAAGCGACACTCGAGCTGCGAGTGAGGCAGTGCGCCATCGAAAAGTGAGCAGGTTGGGCCGAAAGAAGAGGCAGCCAGCCGCGCATACCAGCTACGCCCAGCAAGGGAGGCATATCCCGTTGAACAAAGAGACTTCGGACGCCATCAACGCCGCCGCTGCGGCTATCGCTCCAGACTTGTTTGCCTTCGCGCGGCGTCTCGTCCAGACGCCCAGCCCGCCGGGCGCTGAGGGCGAAGTGGCAACGTTGGTGGAAGGCGAGATGCGCCGGCTTGGTTTTGATGCCGTCTGGCGGGATACCGCCGGCAACGTGATCGGCCGCCTTGGCGGCGGGGCCGGCGGCGGTTCGCTGATGCTGAACGGGCACATGGACCATGTGGACCCCGGGCCGGCACAGGCCTGGCCCTACCCCCCATTCGCCGGTGTGATCGCCGACGGGCGCCTTCACGGGCGTGGCAGCGCCGACATGAAGGGGGCGCTGGCAGCCCAGGTGTACGCGGTCGCCGTGCTGCTGCGCGCCGGCCTCCGCCCGGCGGGTGACGTCATCGTGACGGCGGTCATCCAGGAGGAGACGGGCGGCTTGGGCACGCAGTGCTTGCTGGAGGAGGGGCTGAGGGCCGATGCCGCCATCGTGGGCGAGGCCAGCGGACTGGAACTAAAGCGCGGCCACCGCGGCCGCCTTGAGGTGCTGGTGACGGTGAACGGTCGCTCGGTGCATGCGAGCGCCCCGGAGCGCGCTGCCAATCCGCACTTCACGATCGCCGCCTTCGTCCAGCGCCTGCGCAGCCTGCCCCTGCCGGGCGACCCTGACTTTCGGGGGGCAAGCGTAGCGCCGACGCTGATCGTGAGCGACCAGACTGCCGGGAACGTCACACCTGGCCGCCTGGTGCTGCACCTGGACTACCGTACCCTGCCCGAAGAGACGGCCGCGGCGGTGGTGGCGAGTCTACAGCCCTTGCTCGATGCCAGCCTGAGCGACGGCTGCACCGGCCAGGTGAGCATCGAGCGGGCCACGATGCGCACCTATACTGGCCTGGAGCGCAACGTCCTCAACGCCTTCCCTCCCTTCCGCCTGCCAGCCGACCACGCGCTTGTCAGACGGGCGAGCAAGGCGCTTGCCGAGTTGACGGGCAAGACGCCGCCGGTCGGCTTCTGGCGCTTTTCGACCGACGGCGGCCACCTGATGCAGGAGGCTGGCATCCCCGTGCTCGGCTATGGGCCGGGCGAGGAGACAATGGTACACACGGTGGGCGAGAGCGTGGCCCTGGAGCAACTGCAAGGCGCCGCTGCCGGCTATGCCGCGCTGTGTTTGGCGTTGACCGAGCCCCTGTCCACGTCCCAGCCGGCGACGGCTATGTGATCGGCGTCGTCGAAGGGTTCCTGGATGTAGCCGTTCTCGAGGCCGGAGGCATCGAAAGCATCGGCCGCCTCCTCCCATTCCTCGTCGGTGATCTTGCGGCCCAGGTAGGGATGGTCGAGGGCAAGGTGGGCCGGGAAGTACTGGCTCATCAGGCTCACTGCCACCTGGGGGGATAGTTCGCGGGCGATCCAGGACAAGACCTGGCGCGTCTGAGACAGGCCGTGCGGGAGGACGAGGTGCCTGATGATCATGCCGCGCTGGCATACGCCCGTCTCGTCCAGCACCAGTTGGGGGCCGACCTGGCGCAGCATTTCCTTGAGGGCGGCGCGGTTGGCCTCGACGTAACCTGGAAAGCCGGAAAGCTCCCTCGCTGTTTCGTCATCGGCGTACTTGGCGTCGGGCAAGTAGATGTCCACGACGCCATCGAGCAGGCGCAGCGTCTCCACTGACTCATAGCCGCTGCAGTTATAGACGAGGGGCAGGCGTAACCCGCGCGCTGCGGCCACCACGAGGGCACGCAGGATGGCGGGAACGAAATGGGTGGGCGTGACAAGGTTGATGTTGTGGCAGCCGCGCCCCTGCAGTTCCAGCATCATGCCGGCCAGGCGTTCCACGGTGACCTGGCGGCCCACCCTCAGCTGGCTGATGGGGTAGTTCTGGCAGAAGAGACAGCGCCCGCTGCAGCCGCTGAAGAAGATGGTACCGGAGCCACGCCTGCCGCTGATGGGCGGCTCCTCGCCGCAGTGGACGTTCCAGGAAGCCACAACTGGTTGCGCTCCCATGCGGCAGACGCCTGTCTGGCCTGCCAGGCGGTCCACGCTGCACTGCCTGGGGCAGAGGCGGCAGGCTGTCAGGCCATCCCAGGCCTCTCTCGCGCGGCGCTCCAGTTCGCCCGAAGTGGCGAGGGCGAGATAAGAGGGCTCGCTCATCTGCCCCGCCAGCGCGCCTTCACGGGAGCCGGCTTTGCCGCTGCCGGCCCGGTCTTGCGGCGCAACTCCCAGATCCGCTGCCACTCCGGGGTCTTCAGGTCGTCAAGTTGCTGGCGCAGCTCGAGGATCTGATCCCGTATGGCGGCAGCTTTCTCGAATTCCAACTCGGCCGCAGCAGCACGCATGGCCTTCTCAAGCTCAGCGACGGCCCGCTCGAGTTCCTGGCGCGGCATCTCGCCCAGGCTCACGTTGTACTCCGCCTGTGTCTCCGCCACGCGCACCCGCTCGGTGAGGTCGTGAATGGCCTTGACGATGCTCTGTGGCTGGATGCCGTGCTCCTCGTTGTAGGCCATTTGGATACGGCGCCGGCGGTTGGTCTCATCAATGGCTCGCCGCATCGAGTCGGTCATTGTGTCGGCATAGAGGATGACCTGGCCATTGATGTGGCGGGCAGCGCGCCCGATCGTCTGGATCAGGGCCGACTCGGAGCGCAGGAATCCCTCCTTGTCGGCATCGAGGATGGCGACGAGCGACACCTCCGGCAGGTCGAGCCCTTCTCGAAGCAGGTTGATGCCGACGACGACGTCGTACTTGCCCAGGCGCAGGTCGCGCAGGATCTCGACGCGGCCGATAGTGTCTATCTCGCTGTGCAGATAGTGAACCTTGACGTCCAGGTCCTGCAGGTAGTCGGCCAGGTCCTCAGCCATGCGTTTGGTGAGCGTCGTCACCAGGGCACGTTCGTGCCGCTGCACGCGTTCGCGCACTTCCCGCAGCAGGTCGTCAATCTGGCCCCGGGTGGGGCGAACGATCACCTCAGGGTCTATGAGGCCGGTGGGGCGGATGATCTGCTCCACCACCTGCTGCGAGTGCTCCAGTTCGTAGGGGCCGGGCGTGGCCGAGGTGTAGATCACCTGGTTCACCATCTTCTCGAACTCGGAGAAGCGCAGCGGCCGGTTGTCCATGGCCGAGGGCAGCCGAAAGCCGAACTCCACCAGGACGCTCTTTCGAGCCTGGTCGCCGTTGAACATCCCGTGGACCTGGGGCAGAGTCATGTGGGATTCATCCACGATGAGCAGGTAGTCGTCAGGGAAGTAATCGAGCAAGGTCCAGGGCTGCTCACCCGGTTTGCGCCGGGCCAGGTGACGGGAATAGTTCTCGATGCCCGAGCAGTAGCCCACTTCCTGGATCATCTCCATGTCATAGCGGGTGCGCATCTCCAGGCGCTGGGCCTCGAGGAGTTTGCCCTGGGCGCGCAGTTCGGCCAGGCGCTCCTCGAGCTCGGCCTCGATGTCCTTTAGTGCCTCTGCGATCGCCTCTCGGCTGGTGACGAAATGGCGCGCCGGGAAAATGCGCACGCTGTCATGTTCCTGGATCAACTCGCCAGTAAGCGGGTCTATCTCGGTGACGCGATCCACCTCGTCGCCCCAGAACTCGACGCGCAGGACCGTATCGCGGTAGGCGGGGAAGATGTCAACCGTGTCACCGCGAACCCGGAAGCTGCCGCGCTCCAGGGCAACGTCATTGCGGTCGTAATAGATGGTGACCAGGTGGCGCAGCAGGTGATCGCGGCGAAGCGGCTTGCCGCGGGTGATCTCGATCACGTCCTGCCCGTATTCCTCAGGCGAGCCGATGTTGTAGATGCAGGAGACGCTGGCCACGATGATGACGTCTCGGCGCGTGAGCAGGGCCTCGGTGGCGGCAAGGCGCAACTTTTCGATCTCGTCGTTGATCGAGGCGTCCTTTTCGATGTAGGTGTCGGTCCGGGGAATGTAGGCCTCAGGCTGGTAGTAGTCGTAGTAACTGACGAAGTACTCGACTGCGTTCTCAGGGAAGAATTCCTTGAACTCGGAGTAAAGCTGGGCGGCCAGAGTCTTGTTGTGCGCCAGGACCAGGGTCGGAGTGCCGTGCTGGGCGATCACGTTGGCCATGGTGAAGGTCTTGCCGCTGCCGGTGACGCCAAGCAACGTCTGGTGCTTGTAGCCTTTCTCCAGGCCCGCCACCAACTTCTCAATCGCTTGCGGCTGGTCGCCAGTTGGCTGATAAGGGGCGACCAGTTTGAACTGCGCTCTCTCCGCCATGTTTCGCTCCAGGGCTGTGCTCACACAGTGAGGCACAGCACGCTTTATAGTTTAGCATGCAAGGCAAAGATGCGCCGCCTACGGACGTTGGGAACAGAAAGAAGCGCTGCCTCAGCAGGCGCCAGGCGAAGAGCCTCGCGGCGGCTCTCTGGCCTACAGCGCCACAGGCGCCGGTATCGGAGGCTGGGGGCATGGCAACGCCGACGCTGGCACAAGGCGTGACAAGTGTAGAAGAATGTTGGCATATTCCTTGCCATGGGCCACAGGAAATGTCTTGCCCGGGTCTCGAAGCGTGGTGTAGAATAGGTTTTGAGGAGATAGTTCGCCGGCGCCGGTGCGGCAGCAGATCTGGCGCTCACCGGCACGGGCGACCAAGCTTTCGCCAGAGGCAGCGGCCATAGCTGACCAGCCTTGCTTCTTGGAAGCTCGTCGTTGTTGTTCGTTGTGACGCATAGTTATCTGAGGAGGCTGATTCCATGGACATCATCAAGGTCTCTGCCCGGTCGAGATCAACGTCGGTGGCGGGAGCCATCGCTGGGGTTGTCAGAGAGCATAAGCGCGCCGAGGTCCAGGCGATTGGCGCCGGGGCGGTGAACCAGGCTGTCAAGGCCGTGGCGATCGCCCGCGGCTACCTGGCCCTGGATGGCATTGACGTCATTTGCATCCCCGCCTTCGCCGAGGTGGACATAGACGGACAGGAACGCACCGCCGTGAAACTGATCGTCGAGCCTCGATGAGCGAGGGAGCACCGAGCTGCGGGCACGCTGATCTTCACGTCCATAGCAGCGCTTCCGACGGGCAGTTATCCCCGGCGGAGGTTGTCAGCCTCGCGGCGAGCAAAGGCGTGGCGGTGCTTTCCCTCACCGATCACGACAGTACGGAGGGCGTTGAGGAGGCGATAGCGGCGGCGCGAAGCCTCCCCCTCTTCGTCATCCCAGGGGTCGAACTGAACGCCCAGACGCCTCACGGCGAGGCGCATATCCTCGGCTATTTCGTTGACCCGCAAGACCGTCTTTTGCTGCGAAGGCTGAACGAGCGGCGCAACGTGCGCGGGCGGCGAGCCGAGTTGATGCTGCGCCGCCTGGCCGGGATCGGCTACAAGCTGTCGCTTTCCAGGCTGCAAGAGATCGCCGAAGGCGGCAGCATCGGCCGGCCTCATGTGGCGCGTGCCCTCGTCGAGGCCGGGTATGTCCAGGACGTCGAGGAGGCCTTCCGCCGCCTCATCCGCAAGGGCGCCCCTGGTTACGTACCCACTCCGGTGCTCAGCGCCGCCGAGGCTATCGCCTGGGTCATCGAGGCGGGGGGCATCCCCACTCTGGCTCACCCGATCCAGATCACCCAGGCCGTGAATGGCCTGGTTAAATCAGGCCTGCAGGGGCTTGAGGTCTACTACGGCGCCTACAGCGGGGAGGACATGGCCTTCCTGGCCGGCCTGGCCGACAGTTTCGGGTTGCTGCGAACGGGCGGCAGCGACTTTCACGGTCCGAGCATCCTGAGCAGCGCTGAGCTAGGAAACGTGTCGCTACCGTGGCAGGACGTGGAACGTCTGCTGCGCCTGCGCCGCCAGGGGCCGCGGCGGCGCGCGACCGGGCTGCAGCCTGGTCGGGGCCAGATCGCGGTTTAGGACGTCTTCGCCTTGCGGGGGCAGAGCGGCAACTCGGGCGCGGCAACGTTGAGCTGCACCTGCACCATCCGGTCATCGGGCAGGCGGACGAGGACGATCTCGGTTATGATGTTGACGTCCACCACCACCCCGACGCCTTCGGGCGTCTCCATCGTGTCGCCTTTCTTGGGCAGCTTTGCCCGCATCATGGTGTAGAAGTCATCCTCGTAGGCCAGGCAGCAGAGCAGCCGGCCGCAGACACCGGATATCTCAAGCGGGTTGAGGGAAAGGCCCTGGTGTTTGGCCATGCGGATCGAGACCTTGTTGAAATCCGTGAGCCAGTCCCGGCAGCATAGCACTTTGCCGCAGACGCCCAGGTCGCCAATCAGCTTGGCCTCATCGCGCACGCCCACCTGGTGCAGGTCAATGCGCGTCTTGAAGGTTCGAGCCAGGCTACGCACGAGGTCGCGAAAGTCAATGCGCCC
>Ga0078972_1013860_pt1 | contig 13063 bp, 8 predicted proteins | sample YelNatPaOPGAMG01_FD_67568 | JGI IMG/M metagenome (GOLD analysis project Ga0078972, IMG submission 67568) | Hot spring thermophilic microbial communities from Obsidian Pool, Yellowstone National Park, USA - OP-RAMG-01 (SPADES assembly) (version 2) | ecosystem: Environmental > Aquatic > Thermal...
TGTAGCAGCAAAAGAAGATTTAAACTATGTCGATAAGATCGTTAAAAAATATGAAAGTGACAAAATAGTCATAGTCAAAGGTGGAAAAGAAAGATATGAATCTGTATACAATGCTATTCAGACCATTGATACGGATAAATTTAAATACATAATAATTCATGATGTTGCACGTCCTTTAGTTTCAAAAAAACTTATAAATACTTGTTTAAACAATATTAAAAATTACGATGGCGTAATCCCAGTTATCCAACCAGTAGATACGGTAAAAATTGTCAATAAAAAATTTGAAATAGAAAAAACTTTGAATAGAGATTATGTTGTTCTTGTACAAACTCCACAAGTGTTTAAATCAGATGTAGCAAAACATATATATTCGAAACAAGTGTTGAACAAGTGGATAAAAAAATATAAAATTACTGATGACGCACAATTAGCAGAACTTGAAGGATTTAAAATAAAAGTTGTCCCTGGAGAAAGAAAAAATCTTAAAATTACAACAAAAGAAGATCTTAATCTTTTAGATTATTTTTTAAAAACTAGTTTTTAAATGAAATACTTGATAGGTTTTGGATACGACTGTCACAAAATTATTAAAAACAGGCCGCTTTTTTTAGGTGGTGTTAAGATTAATGTACCTTTTGGACTAAAAGGTCATTCTGATGCTGATGTTGTTTTACATTCAATATGTGACGCTATACTTTCAGCCTGTGGAGCTCCGGACATTGGAGAACTTTTCCCTGACAATTTAGAAGAAACAAAAAATATGTCAAGTAAGGTGATTGTAGAAAAAGTATTGAAGTTGTTAAAAGAAAAAAAAGGGAAAATTATAAACATTGATGTAACACTTATATGTGATAAACCAAAAATTTCAGAATATAAAACACAAATTTTGTCCTCGCTTAAGAATTTGTTTAAAACAAAAAACATTAATATAAAAGGTAAAACAACGGAAGAGATGAAATTTTTCAAAAATTATATTCAATGTTTTAGTATAGTTTTTTTAAATGTTAAATAAAAATGAGAATACACAATACTTTAGCATCAAAAATAGAAGAGTTTAATCCTCAACATAACAACATTGTAAAGATGTATGTGTGTGGTATCACACCTTATGATGATACACATTTAGGTCATGGAAGGTGTTATGTAGTTTTTGATATATTACGTAGGTATTTACAATATAAAGGATTTAAAGTTGAATATGTGCAAAATTTTACAGATGTAGATGATAAAATTTTAAACAAATCAAAAGAGTTGTCTATCCATCCAAAAGAACTATCTCAAAAATATATAGAATCATATTTTGATGTTGAAAAAAAATTAAATATACAACCAGCTAAAATTTATCCAAAAGTTACAGAACATATAGACGATATAATTGTAGCTATTGAAAAACTTGTTAAAAAAGAAATAGCTTATGTAACTCCAACAGGAGTTTACTTTGATGTTGAAAAATACCAACAATTAATAACTAACAAAAACAACTTAGTAAAATATGGTGAGTTATCTAAAAAGAATCTTGACGAGTTAATTGCTGGAGCAAGAGTTGAAATTGATGAAACAAAAAAATCACCGTTAGATTTTGCTTTATGGAAATTTACTAAAAATGACGACCCTATATTTTGGGAATCACCATGGGGTGATGGTAGACCCGGCTGGCACATAGAATGTTCAGTAATGAGTATGAAATATCTCGGAGAAACTTTAGATATTCATGGTGGTGGGATGGATTTAATTTTTCCACATCATGAAAACGAAATTGCCCAATCACAAGCAATAACAGAAAAACAGTTTGTCAAATTTTGGGTCCATAATGGTTTTGTTACAGTAAACAAAGAAAAAATGTCTAAATCGTTAAAAAACATTTTTGCTTTAAAAGATTTGTTCACAATCTATGATCCAATGGTTGTAAGATTGTTTCTTTTATCTCAACATTACAGAAAACCATTAGATTTTTCTTTACAAGAAATGGATCAGTTTAAAAGTGTGTTTGAAAGATTTGTGAATGTTAAAGAAAATGCAGAATTGTGGATAAAGAATTTAAAAGATGGCCTGCCTTCAGAAGTTACGAAAAATATTGTAGATAACGCAGTAAAAAAATTTGAAAAAAGTATGGAAGATGATTTAAATACATCTTCAGCTTTATCAGCATTGCATTTAATAATAAATCATTTATATACATTAGAAAAAAATTTGACTCAGGGAATAACAAAAGGAGATATTGAATATTCGTTAAACAAATTTTTACAATTATCCGAAGATGTTTTAGGTTTGAAATTTCCAAAATATAATATACCTCAAGAAATACAAGAGTTAGTAAAACAGCGAGAATTAGCAAGAAAAAATCGTGATTTCGCTACTGCTGATAAAATTAGACAACAAATAATTTTGTTAGGATGGATAGTAGAAGATACACCTTTTGGTACAAAAATAAGAAAAAGGATATAATTATGACTAATTATATTACATCTATAAAATTAATAAAAGAAATAATTAAACAAACTCCACAACAAATTTCAAAATTGTATATATCACAAAATGCAGCCGGTGAAGAAATAAAAAATATTGTTGAACTTGCAAAAAAGAAAGGTGTTTCTTTTCAGGCAGTACCAAAACAAAAATTGCTGGAAATATTCAACCAAGGGTACAGCGGAGTACTTTTAGTGTTATCTCCTGTTAGATTTTTATCATTGGAAGAGTTGCTTAAAAAAAATCAAAATAAAGAAAAATGTGTGTTTTTAGTATTAGATGAAATCAATGATCCACAAAATTTTGGTGCGATAATACGTACAGCAGTAGCGTTTGAAGTAAATGGTATAATAATTCAACAATGGAACCAAGTTATGCCAACACAAACTGTAGTTGAGGTATCACGAGGAGGAGTGTATAAAATAGATATTGCTAAAGTTAAAAATGTATACAACGCTGTGAAAAAACTAAAAGAATTAAATTACTGGGTTTATGCAACAGTACCACCAAACAGTGTCCTAACTTACTCAATAATAGATGATTTGTCATCTTTAAAAAATTTTAATAAAATGGCGTTAGTTTTAGGAAATGAAAACAAAGGTGTAAGAAAAAATATTATCTCTGAATGCGATGGAGTTATAACAATTAAACATTCAGAGAAAATGGAATCTCTTAATGTGAGTGTAACATGTGGAATTATCCTGTATGAAATCTATAAAAATTTGAAGGGTTAAATTGAAATAAAAAACAAATTTTTGTAGTAAAATTTTTATGAAAAAACTTTTATATTTTAGTTTCATATTTTTCTTTTGTTCTCTTTATTCTCAGCAGACTAAACTTACTCAAAAACAACTTGATTCAGACCTACAGTATTATTATAAGACAGTGCAAAAACAAAATCTTTCAGCAAATGATAGATTATACATTCTTAACAAACTTTATGATAAATATAAAAACTCTGGGCTTGATCTTTCAAAACTTGAACAAGAAATAAACTTAGTAAAAGACGAATTAGAGAAACAAAAACAACAATCACAAGAAGTTGAACAAAAAACTTCGCAACAGAACGAACAAAAAATTAAATCAGTTGATGATGACTACAAAATTTCTGCTGGAGATATACTTTTTGTTCGTGTAAGTCCTGCTGAAGAGTTATCTAAAGAAGTTGTTGTCTCTCCTGACGGTAAAATAGTACTTCCTCTTATTGGTACAGTAAAAGTTGAAGGTTATACAATAAAGGAAGCAGAACAAATTATACAAAAAAATTTTGCTGTATACATAACACAACCAAAGGTTAATATAACTATTAGACTTTTTTCAAAAAAACAAGTATTTATTTTAGGCGAGGTTAAATCGCCTGGAGGATATTCGTACAAAGAAGGAATGAAACTTTTTGAACTAATTTCCCAAGCAGGTGGGTTAACTAAGTATGCTGGGACAAGAAATATAAAAATTTATCGTAGTGAAAAAAAAGAACAAAAGTTTATTACAGTAAACCTTGACGAAATAATTGCTGATACAACAAAAGATGTGTTGTTATTACCTGGTGACATTATTGAAGTTCCAAGACAGCCAAAATCTATATCTGTTATTGGCGAGGTTAATTCTCCTGGGATATATGATTGGCATGAACAACTTGATATTATTGAAGCATTAAGTTTAGCAAAAGGATATACACCTATTGCAAAACTTGGTTCAGTAAAAATTTTTAGGCAATCACCTAATGGAGAAAAACAAGTAATACATGTTAACGTAGCAGAAATTTTAAAAGGTAAATTACAGAAAAATGTTGTTCTTGAACCAGGCGATGTTGTTTATGTTCCAAAAAAACCGTTAGTGTCAGGTTCATGGTTTGTAAACACAGTTTTACCTTGGATTACTTTAATCACAAGCGTACTTTTGTTAATGGCTTATCTTAGTAAATAAGGTTGAGTATAAAAACATGAATTCTAATGAACTAAGAAAAAAATTTATAGATTATTTTGTATCATTAGGACATAAACATTTTCCATCTGATTCGCTCATACCATCCTCAGACCCATCTCTTTTGTTTACTACAGCTGGGATGGTACAATTTAAAGATTATTTCTTAGGTAAAAAAACAGGGCTCAGACGTGCGTGTTCTGTCCAAAAATGTCTTCGTACATCGGATATAGAAAAAGTTGGTCATACCATAAGACATCTTACATTTTTTGAAATGTTAGGCAACTTTTCGTTTGGAGATTACTTTAAAAAAGAGGCAATAGAATGGGCGTGGGAGTTTATAACCAAAGTTGTCAACCTTGAAGTTGATAGGTTATATATCACAGTTTATAAAGATGATGACGAAGCTTATGACTTATGGTCGAAAATTGTTAAAAAAGACAGAATCTATAAACTTTCTGAAGAAACAAACTTCTGGCAGATGGGAGACACGGGACCATGTGGCCCTTGTTCTGAAATAATTTATGATTTAGGTAAAGAATTTGGCTGTGGGAAACCAACATGTGATGTTACATGTGATTGTAATAGATTTTTAGAAGTTTGGAATTTAGTGTTTACACAATTTGACCGCCAACCTGATGGTAAATTAATACCATTAAAACAAAAAAATATTGATACAGGGATGGGATTGGAAAGGTTAAATCTTGTAGTAAACGGATTAAAAAATGTATTTGAGACGGATCTTTTTCAACCAATCATTTCTGAATTTCTTAAAAACTTTGATGTTGACTACAATAACAAACAAAACCAACCTTACATTCACGCTATAACAGATCATGTTCGTGCTGCTACATTTGCTATATCTGAAGGTGTTATACCTAGTACTGAAGGAAGAGGGTATGTCATAAGAAAAATTATCCGTCGTGCAGTACGATACTTAAAATTGTTAGGTTGCAACCAATCATTTCTTTACAAACTTGTTCCAATTGTTATAAAAATTATGAAAGATACATATCCAGAGTTAGAGTTACATAGAGAAAAAATTGCTATAATAATTAAAACTGAAGAAGAAAAATTCTTAGAAACATTAGATGAAGGTTTAAAGATTATTAATGAAATAATCAACTCAAATAAAAAACAAGTTTCTGGTGAATTAGTTTTTAAATTATATGACACATACGGTTTTCCAAAAGAACTTGTAGATGAAATTTTTAAAGAGGCTAATATCATATATAACGAAAAAGAATTTTTAGAAGCAGAAGAAAAAGCGAAAGAAATATCTCGTGCTTCATGGAAAGGTGTAAAAGTTGTGGACACTTATATATATACTAGTTTTCCTCAAACAAACTTTGTTGGCTATACACAATTTTCTTGTAAAGCCAAACTTTTAGGTATTATAAAAGACAAAGAAAAGCTTAATTCTATAACAAAAACTACAGATACAGTAGAACTTATTTTTGACCAAACTCCATTTTATGGCGAATCTGGTGGACAAATAGGAGATACAGGTGAGATATTTGTTAATAAAAAACTTGTTGCAAAAGTTTTAGATACTAAAAAGATCGAAGGAAGGATCGTCCATATATCAAAAGTATACGAAGAACTAAAAACAAACGATGAAGTTGAACTTAAAATAGATATAGACCGAAGAAAAGATATAATGAGGCATCACACAGCAACTCATCTTCTACACAAAGCTTTAAAAGAAACACTTGGTGAACATGCGGTACAATCAGGCTCGTTAGTTAGTGATGAATATTTTAGATTTGATTTTGTCCATTGGGAAAAACTTACTAAAGAACAACTTAAAAAAATTGAAGAAATTGTCAACCAAAAAATACTTGAATGTTTACCTGTCAATATATTCTATACAACATTAGATAAAGCTAAGCAATTAGGTGCTACAGCACTTTTTGAAGAAAAATATGGTCAAGAAGTACGTGTAGTAGCAATTGGTCACGAACCTAGCTATTATAGTATAGAACTCTGTGGAGGAACGCATTGCAGTAATACTGGAGAAATAGGTATATTTAAAATCATATCTGAGAGTTCTGTTGGAACAAATCTTAGAAGAATAGAAGCCATATGTGGAAGAAAAGTTTATAAATATATCACAGAACTTGAATCAAAAATAAATTCAATCGGAGAAATTTTAGAAGTAAACACACTTGACGAAATAAAAACTAAACTTGAAAAACTACTTCAACAAAACAAAAAACTTCAACAAGAAATCGAAAATATAAAAACAAAATTTTTTGTCCAGAAAGGAGAAGAAATAGAAAAAGAAATAAACGGAATAAAACTTATAGTAAAACATATTCCATCAACAGAACTTAAAATATTACGGTCTTTATCAGACGAAATTATTAAAAATTACAACAATATCCCAGCAATATTACTATTGTATTCTTTGGAGAATAAAAAAATTTCACTTGTTCTAAGGACAAACGATATCGCAACAAACAAAGGTGTAAATTTAAAACAAATTGCAGAAAAGATAAATAATGTATTAAAAATAAAATGTGGTGGTAGGGAAGATTTTCTACAAGGCGGTGGTAATATAGAAAAAAACATTACTCCCAACGATTTTATTGAAATCTTATTATGAGATTCTCATTTTTTTACTAATCACTTATTTAATAGTGCTGAAAGGCTTTCTTTTTTGTCATTACGGGTCCGCCGAAGTTGGGTATGGCAATAACCGCATTCTGGAGACTGAAAAATGATTATGTAGCAGCAAAGCGGATCTTAACCCTAGACGATAACAAAATAAAACTTGACTCTCTACAGCTACAAAAATACGGATTTTTCAATATTCTCCATTTTGCTTTATAGAGATTTTGATATAAACTATCAACTATTGACTATAAACTAACATGCCCCTATAGCTTAACGGATAAAGCATCCCGCTCCGGACGGGACGATGGAGGTTCAATTCCTCCTAGGGGCATTTTCCATATAATTTTTTAGTTTTTAAACACCCGCCTAAAATCCTAAAAAACTCCAACTTTTCGTTGGAAAAGTAATAACTTTGTGTTTTTGTTGGCTTTTGGTAACCCTTAGTGGTTTTGTAAAGCATAAGAACAAAATAAGAACTTTTTGTGTTTCAAACAGTGATATATAGCAACTATCTCACCTATGAATGTCTTACAAAAAGATGTCGGAGCAAATACTATGATGTTTTCTCCTGAAAAGATGTTGAACTCTTTGATAGATTTTTCTTGCAAAGGTAAGAGTTCTTCAGCATATTTTTGTTTCCAAAGAGATATCAACTTTTGGTCAATACCAAACGCTTCTAATAGGTCAAGTTTCATGTGGGGGAACAATTTGATGTATAATTTTGATTTATAATACAAAAATTAGTTTTTGTTATCAATAATAGTCATGTTTAAGTTGAAATTCGTTTTATCTTTTTGTAAATTTTATTAAATGTTGCGAACTCAATTAATCTGCCGAGGTTTAGGTGAAAAAATTTGCAATAGAAACACATAATGTTGAAACAAACTGGAGAAACTGTGAGAGGAACTCATTATGTTTTGATTAAAAGTAACCCTATAGGAGACAAATGGGACACAAAGGAGACAAAGGACAATAATTGGACAAAAATAAATTGGGAATAAATTAAGTTATGTCACCAGAAGAAATAATTAAAAACATCCAATTTTTAGGTCACGCATCTTTAAAAATCAAACTTGTAGACAAAACAATCTTTGTTGACCCGTGGAAGATAAAAGAAGATAAAGACAAAGCAGACATAATCCTTGTCACACATCCGCATTATGACCACTACAGCGAAATAGATATAAAGAAGATAGCAAAAGATACAACAATACTACTTTCCTGCAAAGAAGTTGTTTCACAGACATCAGTTAAAAACAGACATGTTCTTTTGCCGTTTGAAGAAACAAAAATTGATGACATCACCATCCAAGGGTTTCCTGCATACAATATTAACAAACCATTCCATCCAAAATCAAACAACTGGCTTGGGTTTATAATAAAACACAAGGATGTATCAATCTATATTGCAGGCGATAGTGATGTAACAGAAGAAGCAAAACAACTCAAAGTCAACATAATGATACTTCCCGTAGGTGGTACATACACAATGACAGACAAAGAAGCAGCAGAGTTAGTAAACCTCACAAAACCTGACATTGCAATACCAATCCACTACGGCGACATCGTCGGTAGCAAACAAAACGCAGAAAATTTTGAAAAATCTGTAAAAACGTATACAAAAATTATAGTATTTTGATAAATTTATTAATTTTTCTATTATAAATAATATTGGGTAAATTACTATATTGATAAATTAGAAGAAAAAAAGAAAAAGAATTTTTAGTAATTTGCTCTGAGGGTGAGTATAAAATTCAAAAAGAAGAAAGTTTTGCAGAAAAAGATTACTATTTTTTGAGACGATTAATAAAGTTGATGTGAACTCAAAGAAAGGGATTTAAGATGTACTGAAGAGAAAGACAATTGCTACAGTTGTTGTTTCCGACCCCTCTAATGGACTTATTTAAATATTTATGAAAAAACAAAACTATTATTAAATTCTTAAGCATGAGTTTGGGGTTTCTAGAAGAAAAGAAATTATGATGGATAGTATTATTAAAGATTTTCAAAGGATTTTTCCTTCTTTAAATCAGGATCAAATTGAAGCAATTACTACAACAGAAGGCCCTCTTCTTATTATTGCTGGTCCTGGCACAGGAAAAACTCTTACAATTGTTTTGAGAACTTTGTATCTTCTTATTTTAGGTAAAGCAAAACCAGAAGAGATTATTTTAACAACTTTCACAGAAAAAGCTGCTTTTGAGTTAAGAGATAGGTTAAGCCAGATTGCAAGAAAGCTTGGATACAAATTTGATTTACATTTAATAAAAATGGGGACCATTCATAATTTATGTAACAGTTTTATTATGAAATTTCTTTCTCATACACCACTAAAAAAAGGATATTTAATTTTAGATGAACTAACACAAGTTTTCTTTTTATATGAAAATTTTGAAGAAATAGTTCCTAAGATAAATGGGAAATTTTTAAATAGATGGCAAACAAAGTGGAAATCTATTTCTGAAATAATACCTTATCTTAACAAGATTACAGAAGAGATGATTGATGTATCGGCTTTAGAAAAGAATGAAAACGAGTTTTTGAAACAATTAGCAAAATGTTACAAAAATTATCAAAAAAAACTTTTTGAAACAAATAGAGTAGACTTTGCCCATTTGCAAAAAATATTTTATGATTTACTGAACGATGGAAATATACTTCCCAAAATAAAAAGCGATATTAAATATATTATGGTAGATGAATATCAGGATACCAATTTTATACAAGAACAATTGCTTTTAACACTTGCTAAGCCTGAAAATAACATCTGTGTTGTTGGAGATGAAGATCAATCACTTTATAGGTTTAGAGGAGCAACGGTTAGAAACATAATTGAATTTCCTAAACATTTTGAAAATTGTAAGTTAGTGAAACTTACTATAAATTATAGATCTCACAAAGAGATAATAGATAGATGTAATAAATTCATTACCTCTATTGAATGGGGTGGTTTTAGACATGACAAGGAAATAAAACCACCAGAAGACCAAGAGTTTCAAAATTACCCATCAGTGTTTACAATTTGGGGTGAAAATGAAAAAGACGAGGCCAAAAGATTTGTTGATCTAATAAAATTTCTAAAAGAGCATAAAGTTATTGAAGATTGGAGTGATATCGTTTTACTTCTAAAAAGTGTTCGTCCTGAATTTACAAAACATTATATTGAAGAATTAAAGAGTAAAAACATTCCATATTTTTGTCCTCGAGCGAAGTTATATTTTGAAAATGAAGAAATAAAATTGTTAATCGCTTGTTATGCAATTATATTTGATTTCTACAAAGAAGATGATTTAAAAAATTATCCTCATAAAGAATATATTGAGGAGGCAATAAAATTACTTTACAAAAAAATATCTCCTGCATTAAAAGATTACTTACACAGAAAAGTTATGCAGATAGAAAATCTTAAAGAAGGTTCGTTAGATTTAACAATTCTTGATTATTTTTATCAGCTGCTTGCATATGAGCCTTTTTCTTTGTACTTAAGAGATAAAAATAAAGCATATAATCTTTCTACTTTTTCAAAACTTATTTCTGTTTTTCAAGATTATTATAACATCACACTTGTTACTTCAAAAAATAAAAATAAAATTAAATTTTATCTTTTTGGAAGTTTTTTCAATTTTATTATAGAAGTAGGTATAGATGAGTATGAAGATCAATATAATCCTATCCCAAAGGGTTTTGTTCAAATTATGACAATTCATCAAGCTAAAGGTTTAGAATTTCCAGTAGTTTTTGTAGGTTCTCTACATAAAAAATTTGCTGTTCAAAAACAAGTTGATAGAGATCTTTTGCCATTTTCTAAAAGAGGAACTTTTGAAACAGAAAAACAAATGACAGAATTTGATAGATTAAGACATTATTATGTTGCTTTTTCAAGGGCACAGAAATTGCTTGTTTTGACTACTTCTCAAAAACCCCAAGAATGGTTTCATTCAATATGGGATGGACTCGATCAATATCCATATGTCCAAAAAGAGATTCTTAAGTCACAAAAATTTAAATCAAAACCTCAGTTCGTGCCTAAAAAAACATATTCTTTTTCTCAAATAAATATTTATGAGACTTGTCCACAACAATATTTATTTTATAAAGAATATGAGTTTCAACCATCTCGTTCAGCGCAAGTTTTATTTGGTTCATTAGTCCACTACACTATAGAAGATGTTCACAGAGCAATACTTGAAAAGAAAAAGTTTTCGACTATTGATATAGAAAATTGGTTTGAACAAAATTATAAAGCATTACTTTTAGCAGGATTAAGACCGATATCTCAAACACAAAAAGAAGTGGCACTAAAACAAGTTATAAATTATTACCAACAAAACAAAGATATTCTAAATCGTGTTGTTGAAATAGAAGTAGATGTTTCATTAGAAAAGGAAGATTACATAATTACAGGAAAAATAGACCTTCTATTAAGTGAAGAAGGGAAGTTTGAGATCCTTGATTTTAAAACTCAACCTAAACCAGAAAATAATAATCCTATTTTAGAAAAATACTTTAAACAGTTGTGCTTATATGCTTACATATTAAAAGAAAAATATAAAAAATTAGTAAAAAAAATGTATATTTACTGGACATCTGAAGAAAAAAGAAAAGATGCACTTATGGAGTTTACATATACAGAAGAAGATATTGATAAAATTGGTTCCTATTTTGATGAGTTAGTACAAAAAATAAAAGCAGAAAATTTTAGAATTGAAGCATTACCAGATCCAGTAAAAATCTGTAAAGAATGTGATTTTAGATTTTATTGCTCACAAAATGGAATTATAAAATTTAAAACAAAAGAACTTGAGGAGGTGTAACAATTATGCCTAAAGTAGATATTAAAAAGACGGAACTCGTTTGGCTCGGCAAATATAACGACAACGGCGAACTAAACCCAGTTGAAAAACCAGGTCCATATCCGTTTCAAATAGTTGAAGTCATTAACAAACCACGCACTGGTAGGGAAGAGCAATCACCAACCCTATTTGAATTCTGGAAAGGCGACGAAGGAGACACCTTTGAAGAGGGCTGGAGAAACAAACTCATCTGGGGCGACAACAAACTTGTTATGTCGTCCTTGCTGGAAAAATTTGCGGGCAAAATAAATCTCATCTATATTGACCCGCCATTTGCAACAGGCGCTGATTTCAAGTTCAAAATCCAAATCGGCGAAGATGCTGAAGAAATAACAAAAGAGCACTCAATAATTGAAGAAAAAGCATACAGGGACACCTGGGGTAGGGGGCTTGACTCTTATCTTCAAATGATGTACGAACGCCTCGTTTTAATGAAAGAACTTCTTGCCGAAAACGGCTCTATTTATGTGCATTTAGATTGGCATGTTGGACATTATGTTAAAGTGATGATGGATGAAATCTTTGGATATGAGAATTTTAAGAATGAGGTGGTGTGGTATTATGGGGAAAGACAGTTACCTAGTGCGAAAAAGTATAATGCTAAACATGATGTAATTCTTTATTATTCTAAAACTGACAGCTATATTTTTAATATGCAGTTCAAAGAATACAAAGGAAATTATATAGATAACTTCTTCAAATTTGGATATTGCCAAGAATGTAGGAGAGAACAAAATTGGAACCCTCAAGGCTTATGTGTTAAATGTGGTAAACCTTTAAAAAGATTTCGGAAAAGAGAGATCTCTAACACTTATCCAGAAGGAAGGCAATATTTAAAAGAAGGAGAAGGTATTGCAATGGATACGGTATGGGAAGATATTCCAGCAGTTCATAGTGCAAAAGCAAAAGTTGAACAAATTGGGTTTGACACCCAAAAACCCGAAGCCCTCTTAAAGCGCATCATCCTTGCCTCGTCTAATCCCGGCGACCTCGTTGCTGACTTTTTCTGTGGCTCTGGCACAACCCTGGCAGTAGCAGAAAAACTTGGCAGGCGCTGGATCGGTTGCGACCTCTCAAGATACGCCATCCATGTCACCAGAAAACGCCTCCTTGACATTGAAAACTCAAAAGATTTAGAAAACGAAGACAAAAAATACGGCAGAAAAGCAAGACCTTTTGAAATCCTCAACCTCGGAAAA
>Ga0078972_1013863_pt1 | contig 13057 bp, 11 predicted proteins | sample YelNatPaOPGAMG01_FD_67568 | JGI IMG/M metagenome (GOLD analysis project Ga0078972, IMG submission 67568) | Hot spring thermophilic microbial communities from Obsidian Pool, Yellowstone National Park, USA - OP-RAMG-01 (SPADES assembly) (version 2) | ecosystem: Environmental > Aquatic > Thermal...
TTACATATCTTCTAAGTGCCTCTCTGTCCTTAACTTCAACGGCTTTTGATAATTCTTCTTCTATCATCTCTTCAAGCAACGAATTAGACATATAATTAAATATAACAAATGTTGATAAACATTATCAAATATCAAATTTTGAGTTTTGAGTTAGAAAGATAGATAGGAAGATACTGAATTTTATTTCCCATAATAGAAATTATGTTAACTTTAATAAAAAATATAATAAATTCCTTCTTTATTACCGCTTCTCCACCTCACTAGGTAATTCAAGACATTTAAATTTAAAAAGGCATTTAAAAGAGTCTTATTTCTTTTTCTAGGCTATTATCAAATTTATTTTTTGATGGTCCGTACTTGCCTGTGAATTCTCCTTTTTCTTTTCTTTCTTTAAAAGTCTTTGTTACTACATGTTTTTCTATTTCTTTCATCGCAATTTCTATTTCTTTTTCGTAGTTTCTTAATCTTTCTTCAGCGAACTTGATATACTCATCAGAGATTTCTATTCCTATGTAATCGCATCCTAGAATTTTTGAAGCCACCAAGGTTGTTCCGCTCCCACAGTAAGGGTCAATTACTACTCCTTTTCTACCATCCATAACAGAGTAAATGCACCTTATAGGTAGTTCCAAAGGGAAAGGCGCAGGGTGAGGGTTCTTTTGCTCTGGTGGAAATCTCCAAATGGAGGTTAACAATTCCTATGATAGTATCTTTAGATTTCCCTATTAGGTAATTACTTAATTCAGTATGTGGCCCAGTTGAATAGATTTTTATCACATTTACTAGTTCTTGGTTCATGAGCAGATATATTATAAAGTATCTTCAATTTAACTAAAAATTCTTTATAATTTCAAAAAACACTATAATTATAAATTCTGTCAAAATCTTCTTCGCTCATAAATAAATATCTTATGCCTTCTATTAAGCCGATGATAGCAGGTATAAATGTCCAGCAAAGGAGAAGATAAACAATACCCTGTCCAGTTTTCCCTAAATAGAATTTATGGATCCCAAAGTCCCCCAAAAATATTGCCAACAAAGATGCTACTATTCTATCTCTTTCTTTTGGCTTTAGTGCAAATGTTGGCTGCCTGACACCACATTTGGGACATATTTCAGCTCTATCATCAATTTGCGCTCCACAATTTACGCAATATTTCATGGTTACCTCCCACCTTTAATTACTTTGAATGAGTAGACCGATTTATTCAACAAGAATAGTATGCTTCATAGTTGAATCTCACTGAAAAGCTAATTTACCATACCTTTATAGTAAGGAGGTATCTATGGATAAAAAGTTTCTTATTTTACTTCTAATATTACTACTTGCTTGTGCTATTCCACAGACAATGGGTTTCTCTGAAGATTCTTTGTCAGAAAGAACTGTACTTGAATTCTCACCTACTCTATATGGCCCTACCACATTTGACAGCGGAATTATGGAACTCTGGTTTAAATATAATGCTTCGGATAACTTTGACATCAAGTTAAATTCCACAATTTTGGGGTTCAGTTCTCAGGGTGTGGTATGGGGAGGTCTTTACTTGCTTCCAGAGTATGATTTTGGTTCTTTGGGAATAATTTCTTACAATACTTTAGGAATAGGGATAGGCTACAGTAGTAGTGTATTTTTAGATGCTTATTACTCTACAGCAATTAATTTGCTTAGCGATATACTATTTTTAGGTATCAGCTTATCAGCTGGTATTTTACCAGCATTTTCCCTAGATGGTACAGTTACGCCTATAGTTATCCCTCTCGAGTGGTTAGCGTTTTATGTAGAGATAGATTCTCCAATTGTTACCGGCTCATCTTTTGTTACAAATCTTAGTCTTGACATAGTACCTGGTATTAACATAAACTTTGGAAGGATAGGGGCACTAAGCGTAAGTTATTCTGTGCTTTCTCAAGAAATAGGCGCCTCATACTCACTACCTTTATTTTAATTTTGGTTCAATTTGGTGAGAAAGACTAATGAGAAAGACTAAAAGGAACTAAGGGGGGAAGGACCGCTCCTCCCCCTTTGAACTTAAAGTAAACTTAAAAGCAAAAAACTAGCTTACTAGATTGCTATCTGCCAACTTTCTTTTGTACTTGATTCTTGACCTGATTCTCGACTTGCTTTGTTTGGCTAACTTGCTTGTTTAATTTTATCTGTTTAACCTCTTTGTTCTGCTCCTTGTTCTGGTCCTTTACTTGGGTCTGTTCCTTATTCTGTTCCTTATTCTGGTCCTTTACTTGGGCCTGTTCCTTGTTCTGCTCCTTTACTTGGGTCTGTTCCTTATTCTGTTCCTTGTTCTGCTCCTTTACTTGGGTCTGTTCCTTATTCTGTTCCTTGTTCTGCTCCTTTACTTGGGTCTGCTCCTTGTTCTGCTCCTTTACTTGGGCCTGATTAGCTTGGGCAATTAAAGTGGACTTGTCGATATCAGTATAAGCATTCGCAAAGAAACTTAAGGTAAACACTAAAAGTAGAATTAAAAGTAATTTTTCCATAAACTCCCTCCTTAATAATATTATAAAAATAATAAAGGTATTTTTTAAAATCAAAAACAAATGATATGTTTTAAAGAAGTACTTAAAGACCTGAATTCTTTAGATTTTCCTATTTTGGGAATATACTTCATTTAAAGGTATCAACAACTATGTAGGTTTTACCATCAATTTTTTCTATTTCCAAATTTGCGAAGGTACCTTTCTCGCTTCGCCAATTATTTGAGAATCCCCATCCGTTCCATCCCCAAACAGCAACACAGTTGTTGCATTCACTTTTCTGTTGATACTCTCCTTCAATGACTATTAAATCGTTCTTACCGTCATTATCCACATCAGCGATCTTAAATTCTAAATTTGGCTTACTTAGACTTGAAGAACACCATATTTGTTTTATTTTGTTTTGAATAAGGTTCAAAACAAAAAAGTGATTTTTTACACTCCAATCATTCTCCTTCATCCAAAAAGGCTTTGACCTACCGAAATTACCTGATTTCCAAAGTGACAAGTTTATGTCTATAACTCCATCATTATTTGAATCAGCGATGAAGAAATTATCTATCCACCAATTAGTTGGTGACTGCCAAATAACTTTTCCTTGTTCTGTTATTATTAATCTTCCGTTTTTGAGTTCATAATTTTCGGGAATGTTATCTTTATCCAAATCTTCGATCTCTTGTTTATAAATGATCTCTCTAACCTTATTTGAGGATACATAAACTACAGGAGTTCTTACTTTTTCGAAATCATTTTTGTTTTCGTTCCAAAAGTAGGAAACTCTACTTTCTATTGGGAATTTTAGCCTTCTTAGGATCTTTTCCGCTTCATCCTTATGTGCCATTCTTGGCTGTGCTAATTTTTCCATAACGACTGGTAGAAAGGAAATTTTACTAATATCATCCTTTTTAAAGTAGATTTTTATAATCAGTCCTTCTTGGGTATCTTTTGATTTCATGCGGTCGAAAACGAAATTCCCTAAACTATAAAAAATGTACTTACCTTTGTATTTCTCAATTGCCTGAACAACATGTGGGTGATGACCAATGACTAAATCAGCTCCAGCATCAATCGCTTTGTGAGAAAACATTAACTGCAATTTGCTTAATTTTTCCGTATACTCTATCCCAGTATGCATCGAAACGATAACAAAATCCGCTATTTTTTTAGCCTCTTTTATAGCTTTTATCATTTTGTCTACACGCATAAATGCCGTACCTGCCACCTCATCGGAGGCCTCATATTCTTTTGGGACAATACTGGGATCGGTGTATCCTAAAAATGCAAATATTATTCCTTTTTTCTCAATATAAACAGGTTTATATGCTTCTTCTTCATTAAGTCCTGCTCCAATATATTTTATTCCCACGCTGTTTAAATAATTGAAAGTATCCTTTAGCCCTCTTTCTCCAAAATTTGGCGTGTGGTTGTTGGCCAAGGAGACTATAGAAAACCCAGCCTCCTTTAATGCTTTTTCAGTCCCAGGATTTGACCTAAAAATCATACAATGAGGAGGGATTTCAGCCCCAGGTGTAATTGGCGTTTCCAAATTTCCGAAAACTATATCTGCTGTTCTCAGGTAGTCCCAAATTCTTAAAAAAGGATAATTCATATCCTTCTGCTTCTTAACTACTCTCTCTACCCCTCTTGAGAAAGAAATATCACCAACTGCTATTAAAGAAACCTCTTCACTTATTTGTCGAAAGTTCTCCTTTTGCAATAGGAAATCTGAAAATTCTTTCTCTCCCTCTAACTTACTTTTCAAAATTTTTTCATTTTCAGAATAACACAATAAAACGGAGCAAAATACAAAAACAAATGAAATAAAAACTAAAATTATCAATACAACTTTTATTTTTTTCATAACTACACTTTATTTTGCTATGAAGGTAGTCCAGGACGGCAATTTGGGTGCATCAGAAGAGTACAATAATTCTCTCCACCTTTTGTCGGTTAACCTATCCAACATCGGCCAAGTAAATTCGTAATAAGAGAAAATACCTCCTTTTGTAATCTTTAATTTCCCCTTAATTAGTACAACAGTTGCTAACAATATCCCCCAAACTCTCCCTTTACTTTTCAAGCCCTTCATATTCACCCCTTACTTCTAATTGCTTTAAACAAGTAAATTAGATTATTTCAATCAATCTGCCATCGGTAATCTTTAAGGAGGATAAAAAATTAAAGCAAGCAAAACAAAAGTTAGCAAATTTTTCATAATAACCTCCTACTAAACGAAATATGACCTTTCACCTAATTGAAAATCAAGAATATACCTTCCTCCTTCCTACACCTTACCAACAGGCATAATATAAAGTACCTCTTCCTTGTCAGGTATCCTAAGTAATTCTCTAACTTTTTCATCCTCAAAAGCACCTACAGCCACAGTTCCAAGCCCTAGAGCAGTAGCTTGTAAATAAAGGTTTTCCCCCACATGCCCAACTTCAATATGCACATACCTTATTCCTCTGTTACCATACTTCCTAGTAGTTATATTGTAATCTGCTGAAATCACAATAGATATAGGTGCATTCTTCACTGAATCTTGTAAAAGTGAAAATTTGTGTAGTTCCTCTCTCACATCTCCAGACTTCACCAGTTTTATTTCATGTCCATTCGGGTTGTACTTATATACTCCTTTTTCTAATCCCTTTACCTCCCCTACAACTAAATGAACACTCAAAGGATAGAGAGCACCGGCAGATGGCGAGGTCCTAAGCTTGAAAATGTTTTCAGTGATTCCCTGACAAGCCCAAAGTAATTGAGATACTTCAGAGATTGTTAACGGTAGTTTTTTATAATCTCTTATTGACCTTCTTTTAACTAAAATCTCTTCAAGCGAATTGTTACCTTTGTAATTAGGGTTAGGAAGTTTCATAATCTAATTTTCTAAAAAAGGCAAAGCCTTTTCAACTTAGCGCTGAATATTACCTTGTGCTAATAGCACCTTGTGCTTAACGGTGCTTCATAGCACTTTCTTAGTATGGTTAATTTTAGGGTGGGTGTTGAATAGCACATTCTCATAAATACTTGGAAAGCGTAGAGAGGTGAAACCTCGCACCTCAAAGCACTGTTTAAAACACCTTGTGTTTAAAACACCTTGTGCTTAAAGCACCTTGTGCTTAGAGCACTCTTTTATTGAATCCTGAAGAGTTAAGAGAGGCTCCGCCTCCAAGAGGCTTTGCCTCTCTTAATCAAATAAGATGGGTGGCATGCTTATAGCACCTTCTTAAGTGTTCAAAGCACTATGTGCTAAAAAGCACTATGTGCTAATTAGTCTTTGATAAATAAAAAGCGTTGGGAAGTAAAACTTTCCAATGAATGCTTATTAGGACAAGTGCTTGATAACACTTCTTTGTTAGGATTAAGGGAGGCTGACGCCTCCCTTGAAATCTTAAGGGGCGGGTGGGCTACTAATAGTAATGTGCTTAATTACATCTTGCACTTGAAGCACTTGTGCTTGAAGCACTTTTTAATTATGCTTACCAAAGAGTGAAGAAGCAAAATCTCTCCTTGATAAGTAAAAGGTGTTGAAAAACAGAGTTTTCCAACGATAAAATGGGTGGGTGGGCAGGGCTACTAAAAGCAGTGTGCTTATTAGTGCTTCTTTACTTAACTACTCTAAGAGTGTAGAGAGGCTTAGCCTCTTTACAACGAATTTAACAACCTCTTCTCATTCGGATACTTCCAAAGAAAGAGTGGAGAGAGACACCGTCTCAAAGAGACACCGTCTCAGAGAGACACCGTCTCAAAGAGACACCGTCTCAAAGAGACTTCGTCTCTCTTCGTATTTATTTGCTTACCTAATTGTCTAATGATGATAATAATATTCTCTTCGGAGGGAATTATGAATTATGAGGAATACGCTATTAATCTAGGTAAAAAAGCAAAAGAAGCGTTTAGGTACATTTCAAAAGCAACAACAGCTCAGAAAAACAAAGCGCTTGAATTAATTGCAAACTATATAAGCAAGAACGCTGATCACATAATTGAGGAAAACAAAAAAGATATAGAATTCGCTAAACAAAGAGGTAGGTCACAAGCACTAATTGACAGAGTCGTACTAAACGAAAAGAGAATTCAAGGGATGGTTGAATCAGTGAAAACTGTAATACTCCTAGATGACCCCGTAGGAAAGGTGGTATATAGCTCTAGAAGACCTAATGGCATATTGGTAAACAAAACAAGAGTTCCTATAGGTGTTGTATTAATGGTTTATGAGGCTAGACCTAATGTTACACTTGATGCAGCTACATTGATACTAAAAAGCGGAAATGCTGGAATACTTAGAAGTGGTTCGGATGCTAAAAACTCAAGCATGGCAATGATGGAGTTCATATCGCGAGGATTAAAGGAAGCAGACTTACCATCGGATGTGATACAGTATGTTGATATAACTGAACATGAGGTAGTTAATGAACTATTGAAACTTGATGAGTACATAGATGTTGTGATACCGAGAGGTGGTGAATCATTGATAAGGTCAGTTACCGAGAATGCTAAAATGCCAGTATTAAGGCAAGAAAAAGGTGTTTGTCATGTTTATGTGGAAAAAACAGCAGAAAAAGAAATGGCAGAAAAAATAACAGTTAACGCTAAAGCACAAAGGCCCTCTGTCTGTAATGCTGCCGAAACTCTTCTAATACACAAAGATTACCCCTATAAGAAGGACATTCTGTTAGCATTAATAAACGCAGGAGTTAAACTCAAGGTTTGCGATGCAACGATGAATACAGTTGTTCCTGAACTTCCGGAAGATGCCAAGAAACACATTGAGAAAGCCGAAGAAAAGGATTTTTATAACGAGTATCTTGACTACATAATGAATGTGAAAATAGTTAATAGTACGGACGAAGCAATTGAACATATATCAAAATACGGCTCAGAACACACTGAATCAATAGTAACAAGAGATTATTTTGAAGCAAACAAGTTTTTAGAAAACATTGATTCATCAACGGTTATGGTAAATGCATCTACGAGGTTTACAGACGGTGGCGAATTCGGTTTAGGCGCTGAAATTGGTATTAGCACTCACAAATTCCATGCTAGGGGACCAATGGGACTAATGGAATTAACAGCTGACAAGTGGATAGTTTACGGAAACGGACAAATAAGGACATAAATTTATATTCTACAGGGAGGCCCCCGCCTCCCTAAATCCTAACATTTATTCCGTTTGACTTCAAAAAGAGTTTCAATTCTTTTATAGATATTTCCCTAAAGTGGAAAACTGATGCAGCTAGGGCAGCACTACAATTTGTTTTTTTGAATACTTCCAAAAAGTGCTCCATTTTTCCCGCACCGCCAGATGCTATAACAGGTATCTCTACAGCTTCCGAAACTGCTTTCGTTAACTCAATATCGTATCCGTCTTTCGTACCATCTGTGTCAATGCTAGTAAGGAGTATTTCACCAGCCCCTATCTTCTCAACCTTCATAGCCCATTCAATCGCATCTAAACCTGTATCCTCCCTACCGCCCTTTACGAATACTCTGTATTGTTTCCCTACTCTTTTTGCATCTATTGCTACAACAATACACTGAGAGCCAAATTTATATGCACCTTCAGAAATTATATTAGGATTTTTAACAGCAGTAGTGTTTATTGACACCTTATCAGCCCCCGCAAGAAGCAAATCTCTCATGTCCTCTACCGTCCTAATCCCCCCACCAACAGTAAAGGGTATTGATATATTATCAGCAACTTTCCTAACCACATCCACTAATGTTTTCCTCTCCTCGTATGATGCTGTTATATCAAGAAAAACAATCTCATCAGCGTAACTATCATTGTAAAACATTGCATTCTCTACGGGATCACCAGCATCAATTATATTCTCAAAGTTTACGCCCTTTACTACTCTTCCTTTGTCTATGTCCAAACAAGGTATGATTCTCTTTGCTAGCATTTGCTTAATTGTAAAGGTTTTTCCTTTTTTGCTTCAATAAGAAGAATTTTTTACTCAATAATTGATGCTTCTCTTTCTTTTGCTAAATCGCTTTGCATGTGGCATTTCTTGTACTTTTTCCCACTACCGCACCAACAAGGATCATTAGGTCCCGGTCTCTTTACAGATCTCACAGGTTGTGGCTTACTATCAGTAGTGGCAGAAGCAAACGGGTTAGCCTTCACCGATCCGAACTGTCCCACTTCATCATGCTTGATTGAAAGTCTATTCAATGAAACTACAGATTCGCCGGTATTTATATTTTCCGTTATCTTCATCCTACCAAGTACAAAGGCTAAATCTCCTCTGACATTTTTCATCATCTCATGGAATACTTCAAATGCATCTAGCTTAAACTCAACAAGGGGATTCTTTTCGCCATAGGATCTGAGATATATACCCTCTTTAAGCTCATCAATTCTGTAAAGATGATCTATCCACTTCATATCAATTATATTAAGTAGTGTTACCTTGAGAGCTTCGTAAAAAATATCATCAGGGATGTTGTTACCAATTCTATTCCTAATGGTGTTGAATATAACATCAGCTAATTTATCAGCGATGTCCTCAAAGCCAGAGGATTGCCTTAGTTCATTTTTCAGGAGGTCCTCAGTTGTAGTGAGAAGAAAAGTTTCTTCTAGCAGAGTAATGAGTTCATCCCAATCAACTGAATTACTACCGTTAGTTATTCTTTCCTCTTGGTCAATTATAAAGTCTGCTATCATCTTTTTTACTACCTCTACAAGCCCATCCTTTTTGAGGATCTTGTCGCGTAACGAGTAGACTGTGTTTCTTTGCTCATTCAAGACATTATCATACTCGAGTAGATACCTTCTTATCTCAAAGTTGTATTTTTCTACTCTCTTTTGAGCATTCTCAATCGCTGATGTTAGCCAAGGGTGCTCAATTTCTTGTCCATATTCCCATTTCATTGCTTTCATCATGTTTTTAAGCCTCTCCGATCCGAACAACTTCATTAGTTCATCTTCAAAAGAAACAAAAAATCTAGAGAATCCCGGGTCCCCCTGCCTCCCTGACCTACCTCTAAGCTGATTATCTATTCTCCTAGCTTCATGTCTCTCGGTGCCTATAACATGCAATCCACCAAGTTCCCTAACTCCTTCTCCTAACTTTATATCAACTCCTCTACCAGCCATATTGGTGGCTACAGTTACAGAGAATTTTTTACCAGCTTCGGCAATTATCTTCGCTTCTTTTTCGTGATTTTTAGCGTTCAAAACATTGTGAGGTATTTTTTCCCTTCTTAGCATCTCAGAGAGCATTTCAGATTTTTCTACAGATATAGTACCAACCAACAAGGGTACACCCTTTTTGTGTAATTCTTTTATCTCCTTAACAACAGCTTCAAATTTTTCTTTTTCAGTGGCATAAATTCTATCGTTTGCATCAATCCTTATAACAGGTCTGTGTGTTGGTATTACAACTACATCGAGATTGTATATCTTCCAAAACTCTTCAGCTTCTGTCTCAGCAGTACCAGTCATACCAGCAAGTTTCTTGTACATTCTAAAGTAATTCTGAAATGTTATTGTGGCTAAAGTTTTAAATTCTTGTTTTATTGGTACCCTCTCCTTTGCTTCTATGGCTTGATGAAGTCCATCACTCCACCTTCTGCCATACATGTACCTACCTGTGAATTCATCTATTATTATAACTTCACCGCCAACAATTGAATAGTCCACTTCCCTTTTAAAAAGAGAATGTGCCCTCAAAGCTTGATTTATTGCATGCACAAGAATAAGATTTCTTGGATTAGTTGTGTCAAACAAATTTTTAATACCTGTAAGTTCTTCAACTTTCTTCATCCCTTCCTCAGTAAGGTAAGCATTCTTTTCTTTGTAATTTATAGCAAAGTCACCTGTACCAGGTATTGGCTTTTCTTTTTCATCAAGTTGGGCAGGCTTGAGTTTTCTTGCTACATTATCAGCAAGGATATAAACATCAACAGATTCAGTTGAAGGACCTGAAATTATTAAAGGTGTTCTTGCCTCATCTATGAGTATGGAATCGACTTCGTCAACTATCGCGTAATAGTGACCTCTCTGTACTTTATCCTCAAGAGAGTAAACCATGTTATCTCTGAGATAATCAAAGCCAAATTCGTTGTTAGTACCGTATGTTATATCACAATTGTAAGCATCTCTTTTAGTGGCATTCTTTAGCGTAACCTTAAAATACTCTATAGCTTCACTATTTATCAATTCACTTGGTAATATATCGTCAGTAAAATTGCCTTTTGGCCATGCCCTAATATCATTCTCTATAGCAAAATTGACTCCGTCAGGATTAGACCAATTAACAACATAATTTTTATCATCAGGGTTTATGACGCCAACACTAGATCCAAGAAGAAGGTATATGGGTCCCATCCACTCGGCATCTCTTCTGGCTAGATAATCATTAACTGTAACAAGCTGAACATTATTACCAGTAAGGGATTCAACAAACAGTGGAATCGCAGCAACGAGAGTCTTACCTTCGCCTGTCTTCATTTCAGCAATCTTACCTTGAAAAAGGATGATACCACCTATAAGTTGTACATCAAATGGCCTCATTCCTAATGTCCTTTTTGCCGCTTCCCTGACCAATGTTGCACCTACTATAAGATCATCATTTTCAACTTTGCCATTAGCTCTAACCTTGGACCTCAGATCACTTGCTATTTTAATTATATCCTTGTTAGTTAGTTTATCATATTCTCTCTCTAACTGATTTATCCTCTCAATCATTGGTTGCAATTTCTTTATGTCCCTCTCGTGCTTAGTACCAAAAATCTTTTCCAAAAACATAGCAAATTCTTCTCCCCCAACTACTTTAATATGTAAATTATATTAAAAAAAGTATAAAAAATCAAAATGAAGATTTTAATATCTCTTTAGTTTTCTTGTAAGATAATTCTACATACTCATCTATCCTGTCAAGCACTGAAATATCTAGATTATCTACCGGATACCTCACCAGAACTTTTGGTTTATAACATTTTATTTCGTAGTTCTCCAACTCTATGTTCATTATCATCATTGACCTCTTTACTATACTATAAATAGTTAATGATGGCTCGCCTATCTCAACTTTGAATATATCTTCAATCTTTTCACGCGCAGATCTGCTTATTCTCTCAAGTGTTGTCGGTAAAACTTTTCTATGATCTACCGGCGTTAGGGATGAAGCAAATATTTCATCACACCCTTCATCAAAAAGTTCTTTCAAAGGTAATGGAGCCAAAACACCACCATCTACAATAACATTCCCATCATCTATAATTGGTTTCATAATGCCCGGAATTGATATACTCTTTCTAACTGCATCAAATACTTTACCTTTATCTATCCTAATTCTCCTGCCGTTTGTTACATCTGTTACCATCACTACAAATTTTACCTTCAAGTCCTTAAAGTCTTCAGTACCTATATTCTCCTTAAGAAAATCCTCAACTTTAGGATTTATTACCCCCTTTCTTGATACTGAAAAAGAAATGTACTTCAGGAAATTTTTACTACCCATCCTTTTGAAAATTTCTATCATCTCATCCGATGTCTTGCCTGAGACCCACAGAGCCCCCATCACAGCACCAATACTACTACCAACTACAACATCCGGCTTTATTCCTTCCTCTTCCAGAGCTTTTATAAAACCTAAGTGACAAATTCCCTTGAACGAGCCACTACCTAAACTTACACCTACTTTCATGTTCTTGATGTTCTTAATTATAAATAAGATAGGAAGTTTCTTAAAACTTATAAAATTTTATTTTTTAATGGGTGTGGGTAAATGCTGGTGGATAGGTTTGTTGATTTTACCAAATTGCTATTCAGCATGAAGTGTTATTTAGTATAAGGCGCTATTTAGCATTCTGTGAGTCTAGGGATCCTTTTTTATATTGAGTAAATATTGCTTTTAGTAAAAGGTGCTTCAGTACCCCACCCTAGGTACCTTAAGAAGGCAATGTTTTATAGGTGCTATAAGTACTGTTGTTTAGTACCTTGTTTTTGATTTTTGGAAATTCTGTTTTTTTGATAGGTAAATGTTGTGAGGTGCCTTGCTTATTTTTTGTGGTAGTGTGAGGTGTTCTTGTGGGTGGTGGGTTTTTTGTTTGTTGGGGTTGGTTGGGTTTTATTTTTTATGAGTAAACAAAGAAGTTAACATAATTTTTTACCTTCTTTAAGATTGTTTAAACATACAGGACATATTTTAGATTTAGTTCATAAGAGTTTTTCCACTTTGATAGGATTATAGGAATTTTAGGGCAGGATTACAGGAATAGAATTCTAGGTTTGGGGGGTTGTGAGTTTTTGAAGGTTGTAAATTGAAGAGTGAGTTGGAGGATTAGGTTTGGCTTGGGGAGGGGAGGTGAGGTAATGGTTAGGAAAACAAACAAGTTAACATAACTTAAAGAAATTCCAAGAATTAGAAATTCCAAGAATTAGAAATTCCAAGAATTAGAAATTCAACAATATTCGAGGCTGTTCCAAAATTCTGTTTTATAATTTTGTAATTTGTACAATTAACCTATCAGTTCGTTCAGAATGACTTTTATTATGAGGGTAACAACTACAATAACTCCTAAAAATTATTTCTATTTGTAAATTGTAAATTGT
>Ga0078972_1013864_pt1 | contig 13057 bp, 12 predicted proteins | sample YelNatPaOPGAMG01_FD_67568 | JGI IMG/M metagenome (GOLD analysis project Ga0078972, IMG submission 67568) | Hot spring thermophilic microbial communities from Obsidian Pool, Yellowstone National Park, USA - OP-RAMG-01 (SPADES assembly) (version 2) | ecosystem: Environmental > Aquatic > Thermal...
GTCTCAAGAGTACGGGGATTAATTGGAAAACACACTCTGATATATCATACCAGTGGGTTAAAGTCGGCATCTGGCGATAAAACCCTTAGGAGAGATGTCAGGAATATTTTTGTTCAAAAACGAGATTCTTGGATGCTGAGTGATAATTAAACAGGCTCAATACTCTTAATCCTGCTTCTCTTGAATGTCCTTACAGCATTCCTGAGGTGGCAGTATGCGGTGATGTATTTCCTCTTCCTTTCCCTGATATCTATGATTCTTTCAGTTTTCACCGTCGATCTATCCTGGTACGTGATCTTATAGCTCTTTCCCACAATCAGCTTTGTTCTATGACCTCTCTCTGCTCTCCTGCCCATGTCATCCATCGGGTAATTCTCATTGAACCATGCTACTGTTTCTTTTGGCGACCCGGATTGAAGCATGTTCTTTGTGAGAGCCCTCTCAAGCAGTATGCTTCTTCCTGATCGGATAAGGGTTCCCATGTTCCCGAATGTCCCCTCACAAGCATTCGTGGTAATCTCCTTCCCGGAAAACATCTTCTGCAGAAGGCCGGTGATCCACTTCATCTCCTGAGGTCCATTCTCAACAGCTCCCTTGTATATGAGCCTGGAGGGATCGCTTAGCCTGACTTTCCTCTCGCTGGCCTTCTTTGATCCCGGATTATCCTTTATTGGCTCCCCAAGAAGGGCAAGGGAAAGATCATTGACCTGCTCCTTCAGCATTGGAAATGATCTCCATGCGTTCACGATCTTTTTCTTCACTGACCTGTTTATTCGTCTCCTGTACCCTTCCTTAAGCGCTGAAAGAACATCTCCTATCTCTTTTACCAGGGATTCTGTATCTGATTTCCTTCTTTTCAGTTCTTTCAGGGCTGCATTGAGATCCCGCAGTTTAGCAGCCATGACGAAGTCGACCCTGCCCCTGGCATTCCAGTCCACAGATCTGACCTGATCCAGACAGTTGTGAGCAATTTTCCTGACCTCGTCCTCCGTCATCCTTCTCATGGGATTCCGATGCGTGACGCCCTTGAGACCGGAATACAGTTCCATAACACCTGGAGGTAGCAATGAGGATTCGTCCCTCTTTACCGTCACGGATGAGAATGCATCCGTTCTCAGGTGAAGTGTGAACCACTCTTCCCTGTGGAAATATATGAACACATCGCCCCATATACGATGGCTCTGCAGTATTATTATTGCCTTTTTATTCCACTTTTCAAGTATCTTGTGGGCAACGCTCATCTTCATGTCCATGAGGAAGATGATCCTGTCGGCGTGTATCTGTGCCTCCAGTGTATTGAAGAATTCATCCAGACCATCGCCAGAATCCTCGTTTCCAAGGTTTCCGAATTTCAGGTCACCGGAAACACCAAGCATCAGTCCCTTGTGCCCTTTGTACATCATGTCTATGGTTACTATGCCGTATCTGATGTCATCATATTCAATGGTATTTGGTTCACCATTTCTGGAATAATGTATGTCGGGAAGGGACATCCTCATCTCGTTGAAGAGATCCGATCCCAGGCCGTAAAGGGATGCTGTTCCTTCAGAAGAGGTGCTGTGCACATATGACAGGAATGCAGTCAACTCCTTCCTGTACCTGAATGTGACAAGTTCGAATGTGTTGTATAACGACATCTTCCTCCTGCATTTCATACAGAGGAATTCCTTTGTGCCGGATCCGTTCTTCCCGTCCATGACAAGAGGGGAATAGCAGAACCTGCAGCTGAAATTACCGTACTTTTCCATGATCATGGAGGCGATGCTGTCGTAGTCCAGCATTGGATCCATACAGAGCAGATATTCTGATCGTCTCTGCATCTCATCATCCGGAATATTGAGGTTCCAGTGCTGTCCATTGGTGCGAGAATTCAGGTTTCTTACAGGAGCCTTGTAATCTATCTGATAATCCATCAGTCCTCTTTATCTTCGCTCCCTGGATCAAGCCTTACCGCTCTCACCCTCTTGCCAATCCAGTGCTTCGGAACCAGTATCTTTGCAGAGGTGGCATGCTGTGTCACAACCTTCTCTATTACTTCGTATCCCTCCATCCTGATCTCCATCGGTTTCTCCGAAATCTTCTTTTTCATATTGCAATAATATTGCAATCACCATTATAAAGTTTTGCATTATGAAAGCCGGCAAACATAGATAAAATAGAAGATCACGGGACTCAATTCATATCGATCGGAATTCTAGGGAAGAAGTATATAAGGGATCACTCGGTATCCAAGAATCTCGGTGTGGGACACTATTCCCGATCCTTTCCTCCTTCTGACTTTGTAATTATGACGTAAACTCTCTTGCCGAGGTATTTCCTTGGAACATCAGCCTTGGCTGAAGTACCCTGCTTTGTCACAGTCCTTTCCAGTATACCCTCTATCTCATCATCTGTCATGATCAGTTTGTTATCAAGGACGACGTGCTCTCTTTATTCATACTAGTGGGATGACCCTGAAATCATTTTCAATGCGAAAGAGTAATGGATTTTATTTCTTTAAAGCTTCAATGAATTCTTCTGAAGTCAAGATATCAATATCATCTTGGTTTTTTAATTTGATTTTCATGGAAATCAAATCCTTATCGTAAGTGATTATAATTAGCCCTTGTCCTTCTGGCTATGGCTATTAGGTACCAATCGTTTCCGATCAAATTGAGTATTTTCTGGTCATGATCCAAGTCTTTCATGGGGACATAGCTTAACCAACTGTCAATATCATCCATAAACTGCCGAAAATAGGCCGGATCAAGTTTATTAAGTTTTGGGTCACTTTTAACTATTCTCCCAATTTCTCCCATCAATGCATCGCAGGTGTAAGATGCAACCCTACCATCACTGATCATTCGTATTACCTGCTTGCTTGCAGTTCCAGCCATTCTTCCAAGAATTGCTCGAAAGAATACGTTAGAATCAGTCACAATTTTCATTTACTGGATGCCTAATTCTGTTGAATGCACTATCCAAATCATCAATGGTAACATCATTTTCAAGTGCAAAGGAATCGAAGTAGCTATATAGATTATCAAGTATTAAAACAGATTTTACAGTATATTTCTTATATTTTCCATATAAATAGTCCAAAAGATCTTCCGAATTTAATCTATTGTATGTTTCTTTGATTCTTGAAAGTGCTGTCTTGTGAGCTTGATCCTGGCTGTTCCAAAGCGCCTGTGCATCTTTGAAGCCCTCTGGAGTAAGGGTAATGCCATATGAATCATTTACATGACCAGACATCACTAGGTCATTGAGATCCATGTCCAATTCACGTGAAAATGGCCCATAATAGTGCGGTACAAATTTGAATCCGTCGGCCTTTTGGAAAATTGTCTCCTTAAAAAGAAGGAACATCTCCTTTTGTAAGTAAGTCTTCGAGGGTATGCTTTCATTGTCCCTCATTGTAGATCCTCTTGCATAAATGAGTAATTTAATAAGGTCTGATTTCTGCATATGGGTGCCTATTACTAACATTCATAATAACTTCTTTACCATTTTATTTACAAGAAAAAGGACCAAGTCTAGTTCCCCATGGTTGTATAAATATATTTTAATATTATATTGTTACTTTACACTAATTCTATTTTTGTTGATCAGAGACTGCTTTTTTCCAATACTTTTCTGAAATCATCATGTGGGTGCACTGGTCTTTCAACAGGCTCTTCAGGTTTATGCCCCTCATTTATTCCATAGCGGATACAACGGAACAGATTGATCCTCTCTGTGCACCACATTGTATATTAGGGGAGAATTAGATATGACATAGGTAAGTAAATCATTAATCAATTCATTTATCCATAAAAAAGGTAATCCATTTTAATATACATAGGCACTTAAATTGATTATGGGAAATCCAATTTTTTAAGTTCATGGAGAACAGAGATGTAATTTCCCTCAATGACACAATAATAAAGGTAAAATAGATCACAATGAGTCTCAGCAATAAGAAAGATAAAGGAAAAATTAACTTTTATATTAGTTAGTATAAAAGATTTAAGATGCAATACTTTCCATAATGCACTGAAAATGCTATTGTTAATGATCATGATTTGGAAAGCACCCATCCAAATGTTCAATGATCCAAAATATGATACAATCAAAAAAAGATCGAGAGAAAACATACTTTCATAGATGTGTGAGAAGCCTGCACTCTTCCAGAACATTCACAATGAAAAATACAGAGAACTTGTATCGGTGAAGGAACATATTGAATCTGTATTCTCCAGATACAGTCAACATTTCAGGAACGATGGAATGACCAGGAAAGAGATTATGGAACTAATTGACAGGGGCCCAGATATGATATTGAACACTACACTTAGTGATCATTACTGTTCAAAGGAAAGAAACAATAAATACTATTTAATTTATAAAAATAAGGGATATTATAAATGATTATGGGAACACGGAATAAATAGGTATATATACACGAATTAAAATACCACATGATGGACAAAAAAATTACTGCAGCTATTGCAGTTGTAATTGTAATAGTATTGATAGTAGCAGGCGTAGAAATAGGTCTGTCTCTGAATCATAAGGCTGCTCCAAAGAGTACTGGTAATACCCTTATAATAGCCAGTTCTGCAACGCCACAGTCTATTGATCCGGCGACAGCATTTGATACAGATTCAGTGTTTTTCGATGACCAGATATATCAGACTTTACTTGGTTATGGCACAACCACTGACTCTAATGGGCAAACTGTAGGTACGCTTACACCAGTCCCTGAGCTTGCAACAAACTGGACAGTTAACTCCAACGGGTCAATTCTATTCAACCTCAGACAGAATGTTACATTCTCAAATGGAAATCCCTTCAACGCATCAGATGTTCAATTTTCTTTGGACAGGGTTATAACAATGAGTCAGGGGGACTCATTCCACGTTTCACAAGTTCTAAACGCAAGTGGTATACATGTCCTGGGTACATACAAGATACTAATGGTTCCATCTGCTCCTGATCCATGGTTCCTCAACCTTTTCCAGCTATGGGTTACAGATATTGTTGATCCAACATATGTCAATGCACACGGAGGGGTTCAGAGTGATAGCCAGAGTACCTGGATGAACGATCATGCCATGGGAACCGGACCATATGTCTTAACATCATATTCACCTTCCGAGATTGTTATGTCAGCTAATCCAAATTACTCAGGTCCAGCTCCAAACGTAAAAACCATAGATTATGAGGTTGAATCCAGTCCTTCAACTCAACAAACCCTTCTAGAAGCAGGTTCGGTAAACGTTGCCTTGAATATTCCGCTGAATGAAATGTCAACTCTCAAGAATCACTCAAATATAAATGTAGCAGCTGGACCCACCTCTTCAGAGTATTATATCGGTCTTGATCAGAACCAGACCCCATTTAACAATCTTGATGTCAGAATGGCTATGGAATATGCTCTGAACACATCTGCCCTTACTGCATATTCTACCTTCGGTTACGGAATTCCCATCCACAGTGTAATTTCCAGTACCATAGAATCCTATACTCCAACTTTTGCCAACTATACCTACAATGTGAGCACAGCTCAGAAATATCTAGATATGGCTGGGTACCAAAGTGGATTTTCCACTAAATTCTATTACGTATCAGGTGATCCAATAGGTACCGCCATAGGTACGATCCTTCAGGAGGAACTCAAAGCTGTGAACGTTACAGTTACCCTTGAGCCGGTGGAATCTGCAACTTTTGATGCACAGGTTGGCCTTGGAACATATCCAATGTTCTATGAAGGATGGGTTAACCTCCTGGCAACTCCAGCTGATGGTATGGGACCACTGTTCAGCTCTCACAACATTGGAATCTATGGTAACTATAATTACTTCAATAATACAACTGTCACCAATGACCTAAACGTGGCCGGAACTCTTTACAATCAGACACATAGAGATGCCCTTTACAATAATGTGCAGGAAATTCTAGCCAGACAGGCAGTAGAAGTTCCCCTGTTTAACCTTGAAAACGTAATACCCACAACCAGCAACGTTCATGATCTCTATATTTACCCAACATTCGATATGTATATTGATCAGGTTACCATGGGCTGAAATTAATGAAAGGGTTTCAAAAATTTTTAGTCCTGAGGACATTATCTTTAATCCCCACTGTCCTCGGGGTTCTAATTCTTACCTTTATACTTTCACACGTTATACCGGGAAATCCTGCGCTTATTTTAATTGGGCCAGAGGTCAACAAATCAGAATTAAGTATAATAGAAAATGAATTGGGGCTCAACAAACCACTTTACGTTCAATTTTTTATATATTTCTGGAATCTCATTCACTTAAACCTGGGATACGATTATCTAAACGGCAATACAATCAGCTACTTTATCTCATTCTATTTTCCTCCTACGTTTGAGCTCGCATTAGCCGCTATGATTGTAGGAATACCTATAGGTATAGTCCTTGGTATATTCTCAGCACTGAGAGTAAACAAAACATCTGATCACGTAACAAGAGTTGGGACTCTTCTGGGTATATCAATGCCAGTTTTCTGGACAGAAGTCGTATTCATCCTGATCTTCTTCCTTTATCTGAAAGTTGCTCCTGCACCTCTTGGCCAACTTTCACTTTCACTTACACCCCCTCCAAGAATAACCGGCATGATAGTTCTGGATAGCCTTCTCACCGGGAATTTTGCTGACTTTGTAAATTCCTTGTGGCATCTTGTCCTTCCGGTAGTTGCACTATCACTGGCAGTATTTGCAACCCTTTCAAGGCTTATTCGTTCTAGCATGCTTGACGTAATCAACAAAGATTATATGCGTACAGCATTTGCCATTGGCTTGCCCCGTAATATAATAATCAATAAATACGCATTCAAAAATGCCCTTCTTCCGGCAATAACAGTCATTGCTATTCTTACAGGGGGCTTAATAAGCGGAGTTGTACTGACTGAAACCATATTTTCTCTCCCGGGTTTAGGGTATTACGCTTATACATCAATCCTTAATCATGATTATCCGGCCATAATGGCAGTAGTTATGATTTCAGCCTTGGTGTTCGTTATAGTAAATTTTGTTGCAGATGTTATTTACGGGTTGATCGACCCAAGAATTAAATACTAGGTGAAATAATGGAATCAATAGTTGAATCAAAGGTTAAAGTCAACAATAGAGATCGGGGCAGATTTTTGGAGACATTTTTCAGATTCCTTAGAAACCCTGCAGGTTCCATATCTCTTATAATTTTACTCATATATGTCGTTATTGCAGTAACCGCTCCTTACATAGCACCATATCCGCCTGATCAGATAAACTTGAGTCAAACTTTCCTGCCACCTTCCCTTAAACATCTATTTGGAACTGGTTATTTTGGGCGTGATACATTTTCCAGGGTACTCTTCGCAATCAGGATAGATCTCGAGATCTCTTTTATATCAGTTTCTCTAAGTTATGTTGTCGGGATTGTGATTGGAATATATGCAGGCTACGTGGGCAGGATATCTGACAATGTACTCATGAGGATAATGGACATACTCCTGGCTTTTCCCTCTATTATTCTAGCCATAGCTATTGGCATTGCAATAGGCCCTGGTTTCTGGACCATAATAATAGCAGTTACTGTGGTATCCATACCAACCTTTTCCAGAATAGCAAGAAGCGTTGTGTTATCCGCAAAAAATGATCTTTACGTACTGGCATCGAAATCACTTGGTGGGTCAAGGTGGCACATTTTATTCAGGCATATACTTCCGCAGACTATTTCACCGACCATAGTTATCTATTCACTAACCCTCGGGGCAGCCATAATAATCGCTTCTTCTCTGAGCTTCCTTGGGGTCGGTATCCCTCCACCCACCCCGGAGCTTGGTGCAATGGTCGCAACAGGCTACACATATCTTCAAAATGGGGATTGGTGGTCTTCCACCTTTCCAGGATTATTCATTGTTATAATAGTGATTGCATTTAACATGATGGGCGAAACAATACGCGAAGTTACTGACGTAACACTGAGGAGATAAGATGGATTTAAGCGACGTAAATAATTATGAAAATTACACTCTTTATATAGAAAACCTTTCCATAGAGTATACAATAGGGACAGTTAGGGTTTATGCACTTTCAAATTTCACATTGGGAATTAAGGAAAACGAATCTATAGGGATAGTGGGAGAAAGCGGATGCGGTAAATCAACACTGGCAATGGCTATAGCTCACATACTGCCCCCAAATGCAAAGGTAACTTCCGGAAGGATCTATTTCAAAGGGCAGGTAATTGTTGATGCCGAAATGGGAGCTTCTTTTACTCTGAGACATAATTCTAAGGATCGTAAGATCGAGGAAAAACTCAAAATGGTAAGATGGAAGGGGATCTCTGTTATTTTTCAGGGAGCGCTTGACTCACTGAACCCTCTTCACAAGGTAGGCACTCAGCTTTCTGACATATTCGTTTACAGGGAAAGCCTTTCAAAGGAAGAAGCTACTGCCCGTTCTAAGGTTCTTTTAGCCTCAGTGGGCCTTGATGATTATGTATATGATATGTACCCGCATCAGCTCAGTGGAGGAATGAAACAGAGGGTTGTTATAGCAATGGCCGTTTCACTGAGGCCAGCACTGATTATTGCCGATGAGCCAACAACATCACTTGACGTTATCACACAGTACAGAATTATTGAAGAACTGATGAAGCTCAAAACCCAATATAAAGTATCACTTATTAACATATCACACGACGTGTCCCTTATCTCTCGCTTATCTGACAGGCTTATTGTTATGTACGCGGGAAGGATGGTAGAAAAACTTCCATCTAATAGTTTCAAGCCTGCACGGCATCCCTATACACATATGCTTGTAAATTCAATACCTCGTCTCGAAGGTGAAATATCAGAGATTTTCCCCATACGGGGAGCTCCACCTACTCTGGTGGAGAGGATAATAGGTTGTCCTTTCTTCGATAGGTGTGACTATGGGAGTTCCCCATGTAAAGACCCGGATGCAGTGGAAATGAGATCAATATCCTCTGATCATGAAGTTGCCTGTGTTGTTCTTCCTGTATTTGCAAAGGCCGAACATCAAATGGAGGCAAAAACTAGAGGTAACGTGGGTATTTCATCCGCTGAAAAGGTTATAGAAGCGGTTGATTTAACAAAGGAGTTTCAGAAGAAAAGTGGCATAATGGAAAAAACAGAAGTCGGAGACAATACTATCAAGGCAGTTGACCATGTAAATATTTATGTTGCAAAAGGGGAGATTGTTGGACTTGTTGGAGAAACTGGCAGCGGGAAGACAACTCTCAGCAGGCTTCTTGGCTTACTTGAAACACCAACAAAGGGGGAAATCATCATAAGGGGGAATCCTGCCAATTCATTGGGTAAAACTGCAACAAGGGAATTCAGGCAGACAGTACAGACAATTTTCCAGGACCCATTTCAGAGCATCAATCCCAGATTTTCAATATATGATGTTATCAGCGAGCCTCTTAAAATAAATCCACATCTAATGAAGGAAGAGAGCGCTGAAGACAAAGTTAGGAAGTCAATGGAGGAGGCTGAGCTGACTCCTACTGAGGTTTATATCAATAAGTATCCGCATCAGATCAGTGGTGGACAGAAACAGAGAGTTTCAATTGCACGGGGGCTGATTTTAAATCCAGAGATAATCATTGCAGATGAGCCCATATCCATGCTCGATGTATCTCTTAGAGCCGGAATATTAAATCTCTTGAGCAAACTCAGGTCTGAATTCAATATCTCCATTCTTTATATAACACATGATATAGCTTCAGCCAGACATTTGAGTGATCGTATCTATGTGATGTACCGCGGGCAAATAGTTGAGTCCGGCACATCTGAGGAAGTAATCAGGAGGAGTTCTCACCCATATACCATATCTTTGGTTCTGGCAAGTATTGGTATACAGGGTGAGATAAAGCAGAAACTTGGTGAAAAGATATTCAATCAGGGAGAGAACATAAACCCTAAATCTTGTAAGTTTGAGCCTAGATGCCCTTTTGCTGAGGATATTTGTTCTGAAACTGACCCAGAACTTAAAGAAATATCTCAAGGGCATTTTGTCAGATGCCATTTCGCACAATCAGTTGCTAACAGGAAACTAACTGAACAAGCTCTTATAAAAGGCTAAAAATAATAAGCCGGGAAAATATCAATATCTGGATAATCTGTAAGATTATTTTAATTCCATATTTTTATATCCATTATTTTGTCCAATGGGTTTTCATTTCAAAGTGCTAAAAATCCCTCTAATAATTCAAAAATGTGGGAATTTATATTATTGCAGTGTTTTCAAAACAGTGTGAGATCACTCAGCCAGATTCTCTTTTGCCTCCTTAAACAATATGACCTTCTCTGTTGTGTAGCCAATTCTTGTGGCGAATACGTATATTAGGCCGCTGATGACAGCAAAAGTTATGTAATCTACGGGGAATGTTATGGAATTTATCCCAAGAGACCCGTAGTATGATATGACTCCAAGAACAATATCGTATATGACAAGCCAGGAATATGCCCTGATCACATTCTTTGCGTCCCTCCTGGAAAGCCTGTACAGTGAATACGGAGATGCAGCTATTATTACAGAAAAAATTGTCCAGTAGTAAACAAATGGGAGCAGAGAAAGATCGAAGATAATTCCCAGGATTATGAATAGAATCCAGTATATTGCAGAGAACAGGATTGAAGTCTTAAGATCAATACCGAATATCTTTCTGCCGTATGGGCTGAGCACAAACAGTGGCAATCCTCCATTAACAATCAGGAGAAGGAAGCTTATTATGCTCCATCCTGAAAAATATACCAGCATGGAGGCTATGATGAAACCTGCAGGGGCAAGTATGTACAGGAGTGGAGTTCTGTAAGGCCTTTTGAGTTCTGGAGAAGTCCTCCTCAGGACCGTGTTTGTAATGCCTGCAGTCAGGTATGCGTAAACAGTGAATGACGCATTTATGCCCACAAGAGCATACCAGCTGGGGAATGGAAGCAAGAAAAGAGCACCTATGATAAAGGTAAGTATTATTGAGATCCATGGTGTCTGGAACCTTGGGTGGATTCTGGAAAAGAATTCCGGGAAGTAATTCATCTTGGACATTCCGTAGAAGCTTCTTCCCGATGTTCCGGTGAAAACACCAAGTGTGGCAGCAGAAGATACAACTGCTGCAATAACAAGCAATATTGCAAATCCCACCAGAATGGGTGTTCCTGTGGAGTTGAAAGCATAATAGAAAGGATTAGCTGACCATGCTGAGCTCTGCAAAGCAGACCAGTCTCCAACTGTCACTCCCGCGGCAGTCCAGTTTATGGCACCCAGAAAGACAATCTGCAGTATTATGTAAGTTACCATTGCAGCAATTATTGCACTTATCATACCCAGTGGAACTGATCTTTGTGGATTCTTTGTCTCTCCAGCGTAATCAAGCCCCTGCCTGAATCCCTCGTATGAAAATACTATTCCAGCTGGAACCATTGCAACAAATACAGATGATGCATGGTATGGGAGAAATCCTCCAGGAAGTGAGAAAAAGTTACTGGAATTAAATATGAAGGCTGCAGCAAATATAATTGTAAGAATAATCGCCCCCATCTTGAACCAGGTCATGACCGCATTGGTTTTACCGAAGATATTCACCCCTACATACTGAATGAATATGAAAAGAGCAAGCAGACCGATTGATACCAGAACACCCTGAGTGGTTAATAGCGATATTTTAGCATTGTAAAGTCCAGGGATATAGCTGCTGATAAAACTTGTCAGGGCAGCAGCTTCAACCGGAGGAGTTGCAAGAGCTCCTATTAGATATGCCCATCCAAGTTTGAAATTGCTTGCAGGCCCATGGGAGTATTCGTTAAACCTCACAAGGGACCCACTGTAAGGGAACATTGCACCCAGCTCACTAAAAACAAGTGCCAGAATTACAAAGAAAATGCCAGCTATGACCCATGTGAGAATTGCGGCAGGACCTGCATAACTTGGTCCTGCCAGAACCCCAAGAAGCCAGCCAGATCCAACCATACCGCTGAAACTTATGAGAAATATGTCCAGACCGGTAAGGGATTTTCTTAATTTAGGCACATTATTTGATACAGTTTGATTTTCCATCGAAGGGAATAAAATATTCCATATATTAACATTTGTTAATTATTAAACACTCTACGTAATTAAACCAGCTTTTTTCAGGAGTTTCTGGAATATAAGATTCTTTTATTAATTAAATATTCTAATTAAATAATATAATCTAGACTGACTATTATTATCATTCTTATTCTTTTATTGTACAATTTTTTATAAGTCGTAAATCGTATCAAAAATACGAATTTAGTTAGATAAATTGAAAATAGTTTTTCTGTTTAATGCCCGGAGTTTCAATTCTGCTTTATTATCTGATATTGAAGAAAATTCCAGTTAGCCTGGTAGCACTTAATATAATACTGTGCATATTAATAATTTAGATAATGTAATGGAATTATAGGTCCAAACCTCTTAGCAGTTTGTGGGAAATTCATTGGATTACCTGAAAGAAAGAGAAGGAGGCTGGATTCGAAAGTTCATCTATTTATGCTATCATTCACCGAGGATCTCTTTAGCTGCCTTTATGGGAACAATGCAGATTATTTTCATGTCTTCTGTTGCTGTCATGCCATGTCTCAGGTTTGGAGGTATGAAAATAAAGTCACCCTCTGACGCAATCTTTTCAGTGTTGCCCAAAGTTACCATGCATTTCCCTGAAACAACAAAGATCTCATGCTCATAGTCGTGTGAGTGATATGGGGTATTCTTTCCTTTTCCAACGGTGATGAGCCTCATGGAAAACGTGGGTGCACCATCCTTGTGAGTGATGAGCCAGCGTATTGCTGATCCTCCAGGCATGGGCATCTCCTCAATTTCTGAAAAATTCTTTACAAAACCCTCTACTGACTTCTGCATGAAAATGCTATGGTATTACGGAATATAAGCCTTGACAATATGTGTGATAAAATATGTGTTTTATAGCCGCAGAGGATAAATCAAATTGGTATAATAGTCAATATGACAAATTTTTCTATATCCACAATCAACTCATGTTTTCTGAAGAAAACTGTAGATAAGGATCAATAAAATCAG
>Ga0078972_1013866_pt1 | contig 13056 bp, 15 predicted proteins | sample YelNatPaOPGAMG01_FD_67568 | JGI IMG/M metagenome (GOLD analysis project Ga0078972, IMG submission 67568) | Hot spring thermophilic microbial communities from Obsidian Pool, Yellowstone National Park, USA - OP-RAMG-01 (SPADES assembly) (version 2) | ecosystem: Environmental > Aquatic > Thermal...
GTTTCATTGTCTATTTCATTGACAATTCTTCTTGTTTTGTCCAGTATATTTTCAGAATGTGCCAGAGAAAAATATAACAAAAAGAAAATAAAATATAATCTTTTCATTTTTCAATTAGATAAAAGAGAGTAACCATCTACAGTTTTCAATAATTTAAGTCCGTCAGGCAATTTATCAATTAAAGAATTTTTTGTAATAAGCAATAGTTTTAATTCACTATATTTGTGATTCATTATGCAATTATTGAGTCTTTCTGTTTCTTCTTTAGAAAGTACCTCTGCTTTTTTTTGTGAATAAAATATTATACTTGGTTGATGCAAGTCATATATTATAAAATTTGAATGTAAATATTCCTGTGAGATTTTTTTGGCTTCTAAAGATAAATCATAAAGACCGCCCTGAATATAATACCAGACCTTTGGTGCAATAAAATACATGCTTATGAAATTGAAAAAAAACATACTGGCAACAAGAAAATAGAAAGAGGTCTCTTTGAAATTTTTGTAGAGAAGAATTGATGTTAAACCCATAAAAGATATAAGTCCTATCGAAAGAATCAAAGGCCCTTCACCAAGGTCAATTTTCTGCTGAAGATAAGGAAGATTGAATTTTTGTTTTGCTAATTCTACAAGTTTATCACTGAAACCGAAGAATAAACTTAGCATACAAGTTAGAAAAATGAAAATAAATATGGCAATAGAAATGCTATTTTTTTCTTTCCAGATTTTTCCAACAAGTATAGATGCAGGCACTATTACAGGGAATATATAATTTGGCAGTTTAGTTTTTGCTATTGAAAATAAGATAAAAGGGACCAATAACCAGACAATAAGAAAAACTGATTTTTTGTCTTCTCTTATAGAACGAAATGAGTTTATTAAAGAATCTGGAAGAAAACTTGACCATGGGTAAAAACCTATCAATAAAATTCCAATGTAATAGAACATACTTCCAGAGTGACCTTCAAAAGATTGGCTGAATCTTGCCACATTATGATAAAAAAAGAAATCTTTTGCAAAGTCACCTTTGGTGATTAAACTTACTGCAAGATACCAGGGCAGTGTAATGACTATAAAAATAATAAATCCCTTGAGTATTTTTAAGTCCCGTCTAATTTTTAAGAAATCTCCTGTCAAAAATAGATATGTAAAGACCACACCTGCAGGGATTATAATTCCTACAGGCCCTTTGACAAGAGTTGCAAGTGCACTTGATATATAAAATCCAAAATAAAAATTTTTTCTTTCAGTTAAATATCCTGCAAGAAAAAAATAAATTGCTGTTGTAATCAAAAATACAAGCATGGAATCCATAAGACAGGATTTACTTATAATTATTGTTTCAAAATTTGTTGCAAGAATAATACATGAAAAAATTGCAGTTTTTTTATCAAACAACATATTGAGAAAATAATAACTTATAAGAACAAGGAAAAAACTAAAAAATACACTTGGAATTCTTGCTCCAACTTCGTTTATTCCAAAGATTTTGTAACTGAGCACTAAGATCCAGTAAAATAGAACAGGTTTGTGATAGTAAGGTAAGTAATTATAATAAGGAACTATGTAGTTTTGTGTTTCAATCATTTCTCTTGCAACTTCTGCATATATGGCTTCATCAACATCAAATAGACCACATTTGTCTATTCCATAATAAAAAAATATAAAAATTACTATTGAAGCAAGGATAAGTATATAGATTCTATTCATGCAAATTTCCTATCGAGAAGTCGGTATTGTATTGCCTCTGCTATTGCCTGAGTAGTTATATTTTCTTCTTCAGACAAATCAGATATTGTTCTTGCAACTTTTAATATATTGTCATAAGCACGGGCAGAGAGGCCAAATTTTTCTATAGCATTACTTAATAATTTCTTTGAATCATCATTAAGTATACAGTACTTTTTTATGAGTTTAGAATTCATCTTTGAATTTGTATGTATTTTATATTTTTTGAACCTTTGTCTTTGTATTTCTCTTGCTTTAATTATTCTTTTTCTTATTTCTTCAGAACTTTCGCTAAAAGAACTTTCATCTATTATTTCGCTTACTTTTAATGAAGGAACTTCAAGATGAATATCAATCCTGTCAAGCAGTGGACCTGAGATTTTTCCAAAATATTTTTGTATTTGAAATAAGTTGCATACACATTCTTTTTCAGGATGTCCATAGAATCCACATGGACACGGATTCATAGCAGCGACAAGCATAAAATTAGCAGGGAAAGTTAAGGATGTCTGTGCCCTTGAAACAGTGACTGTTCCATCGGTGAGTGGCTGTCTCAATGCTTCAAGAACATCTCTGTGAAATTCTGGTAATTCATCTAAAAAGAGAACTCCGTTGTGCGCCAAACTTACTTCGCCAGGTTTTGGATAAGAACCTCCACCTATAAGTGCTACATCTGAAATTGTATGATGAGGTGTTCTGAAAGGCCTAAGAGATAGAAGTCCTTTTCCATTGGGCAGAAGCCCCGCAACTGAATGAATTTTTGTTGTTTCAATTGCTTCTTCAAAACTCAAAAGAGGAAGGATTGAGGGAATTCTTTTTGCAAGCATTGATTTTCCTGTGCCAGGAGGGCCAATCATAAGGACATTGTGTGCTCCTGCTGCTGCAACTTCAATTGCCCTTTTTGCAAATTCCTGTCCTTTGACTTCAGAAAAATCTACATCATATTCAACTTTTTCACTAAAAAATTTTTCTTTTTGGATTTCTGTAGGAATAATTTTTATATTATCGTTTAGAAAATCAACAGTTTCTCTAAGGTTTCTTACACCATATACTTTTACTTTTCCAGCTATTGCTGCCTCAATTGCGTTTTCCTGCGGGACTATTATCCCTTCTATATTTTCCGGGATCGCTTGAGAAATTGGTAAAATTCCTCTGACTGACCTCAATGTTCCGTCAAGAGCAAGTTGACCAACAATTATATATTTTTCCAATTTTTCTTGTTTTATTAAACCTGATGCTGAAAGTATTCCTATTGCTATTGGAAGGTCAAAGCCGACACCTTCTTTTTTTATATCACTTGGGGCAAGATTTACTGTTATTCTTCTGGTTGGATATTCATAGCCAGAATTTTTTATTGCAGAACTCACTCTGTCTTTTGATTCTGTTATTGCACGGTCAGGCAATCCAACTGTTGAAAAAAAAGGCAACCCGGGGTTAATATCTACTTCAACTGTCACTATATATCCATCAATACCATGAAATGAGGCAGATTTTACTTTAGAAAGCATTTTGTATTGAAAATTCTATCAAATCCTTTGTGAATTGTCAACGAAATTTGTGACGGTTTTAATTAAATTTAAGGTTGTTGACGAAATCAAGAACCTCACCTTTTAGACCCTTTACTGTCGTTCAGGGTGACACTGTTACCTTCGGCAGAAGAGTCATTTTTGAAATTATATATAAAAACAAATATTTTAGACCTGTGAGAATATAAATAATACCAAGAACCCATATAAAACAACCAATCAAACTACCAATTATCAAACATAAGATAGATTTTTTTCTGTCAAGAGATAAAGCATAACTGGTTACTACAGCAGACCAAACTCCTCCTACATAAATTGGTAAAGCAGATAAAATTAAAACTCCAAAATATCCAAACTTTCTAATTGATTTAACAAATTCTGAATTTTCTATTTCTTGTTTTTCAGGTAGTAACTTAGATATAAAATTTGTGAATTTTGTCTGTATCTTACCTTTTTCAAGAATATATGAATATCCTATTATTTGTAAAATATCAATAGTAAAAGCTGTTACAAAAGCAAATGTTTTACCTGAACCTAAAATGAAGTTTATAGGAATGTTGACTAAGTGGTTAAGAAGAATACGCAGTAGGACAACGAATTTTACAAACATAGATAAATTAACCTGATTGAAAGTTTTTTGTTAAAAATTATAAATGCTGGGGCAGGTAAAAGCGTTTTTTATCAATTCTATCTTATCATTTATCTGAGCAACAACATCAAATCTGAAATTTTTGTTTGAAATATTTTTTATTTTTATGTAATGTAAAGCGGCCTTTGTAATTTTTTTCTGTTTTTTTATGTCAACTGCCAACTGAGGCACTCCGAAAGAATAATTTGTTCTTGTTTTTACTTCTATAAATACAATATCATTTTTTTCTTCTGCTATTATATCTATTTCGCCGAAACGTGTTCTAAAATTTTTATCTAAAATTTTATAGCCGTTGTTTTTCAAAAATACTATTGCTTTTTCTTCACCAATTTTTCCTATTTCAAGCGGAATATTTTTCATATAAACTTTGTCTTGAAACTCTGCCTGTGGATTTCTACCATTCCATAATTTTTTAAGGCAATTCTATGTTCTAATGTTGCATAACCCTTGTTCCTTGAAAAACCATATTGTGGATAAATTTTATCATATTTGTGCATAATTCTATCTCTTGTAACTTTTGCTACAATTGAGGCACAAACTATGCTTGCGCTTTTTCTGTCACCTGAAATTATAGGTTTTTGAGGTATGTCAATTTCTGGAATTTCAAAAGGGCCATCTACAAGGATGAGGTCTGGTTTTATTGAAAGATTTTCTATTGCAATTTTCATTGCTTTATATGTCGCATTGAATATGTTTATTGAATCAATGACTTTATTGCTTACAATTCCTATACCGTAAGAGATTGCAGATGAACATATTTTGGCAAAAAGTTTTTCTCTTAGTTTCTCACTGAGAAGTTTGCTGTCTTTAAGTCCTTTTATTATTAAATTAGGTGGCAGGATTACTGCTGCTGCTACTACAGGTCCTGCAAGAGGACCCCTACCTGCTTCGTCAACACCTGCTATATAAAGGGAGGCATTTTTCCTTAATTTGTTGTCAAAACTGAAAAGAGATTTCATTGACTGTTGGGCGACTGAGAATCAACTTCCATTTTTCCTACAGTTTTTCTTAGGTAATAAAGTTTTGCTCTCCTGACAGAGCCCTTTTTAATTACTTCAATTTTTTCAATATTTGGAGAGTAAAGAGGAAATATTCTTTCAACTCCAACACCAAAAGAAACTTTTCTTACAGTAAATGTCTCGTTTAGACCCCTTCCATGTTTTCTTATTACAATTCCTTCAAATGCCTGTAATCTTTCAGTTTCACCTTCACGAATTTTTGTATAAACTTTGACAGTGTCGCCAGGAGAAAAATCCGGGAAATTTTTCTTCTGTATTGTAATGTATTCATCAAGATTGTTACTCATTTTTTTTCTCCTTTTTTAATTCTTGTTTTATCTCTTTTAATATACTTTTTTCTTCCTCAGTTAATTTCTTTTTTTCTAATAAGTCCTTTCTTTTAAGTAATGTATTTTTTAATGATTGTTTTAATCTCCATTTTCTAATTTCGCTGTGATTTCCAGAAAGTAGAACCTCAGGAACTTTCATTTTTCTGAATATTCTTGGACGTGTATAATGAGGATAATCTAAGAGTCCATCAAAGAAAGAATCACAAATTACTGAATCTTTTTCTTTGACAACGCCGGGAATTAATCTTGCGACAGCATCTATGACCACCATTGCAGGAATTTCTCCACCAGTCAAGACATAGTCCCCAATTGAGATTTCTCTATCTACAAATTTCATTATTCTTTCATCGACGCCTTCATATCTACCACACAAAAAAATAAGATGTTTTTTTGACGATAATTTTTTCGCCATTTCCTGTGTGAATAATTCTCCTTGAGGAGATAAAAATATTATTTCTTTTTCAGATTTTTTTTTAAGAAATTTCTTAATAGCATTGTAAATTGGTTCGGGTTTCAAAACCATCCCTGGTCCACCGCCAAATGGTTTGTCATCTACTGTCTTATGTTTATTCGTTGCATAATCTCTCAAGTTGTGAATTTTTAGATTTATATATCCTTTCTTCTGTGCCCTTCCTATTATACTTGTGTTTATAAATCCATCAAAAATTTCAGGAAAAATTGTTATCACATCTATTCGCATTTTTCATCGATTTTTACAGATTATTCTTGAAACCTACTCAATTAGTCCATCGATTGGTTCAATTATTATATTTTTGTTTTTTATATCAACATTTTTAACGATTTGTTTAATTGCTGGTATTAAAATCTCAGTTCGTTTTACACTTTGAACAACATATACATCATTTGCGCCTGTTTTAAGAACATCTGTCACTTTACCCAATTTTTCACCATTTTTCAGATAAACAGAGCAATCTATTATATCATCTATCCAGAAAAAATTAGGAGGCAATTTTTTTACTTTTATTCCAATGCTTGCCCCTTTCAAATTTCGAACTTTTTCTATACTATTTAGTTTTTCACATCTGATGAGCCAGAAATTCTTATGTTTTCTGATGGAACTTATCTTATAAGAGCCGTATAGGGTAGTTGAGGTTTCAAAAAAGACCTTCTCGTTTTTTTGTAAAGCGACACCCTTATATAATAAAATACATAGTTCACCTTCTATGCCATGAGGTTTAACTATGTATCCTATTTTTAGCAGATGCAAATTTTTATTTTTCTTGTTCAGAAATTTCTTGCCCTGTGGTAAATCTATATTAAGAATTTTTCTTGCAGAGAAAAATCGTTGCTTGGAAGTTTTTTATTTATTCAACTATTTCAACAGACGCTCTTTTATCTAATTTTGCTGCTGCAGAACTTATTATGGTACGGATAGATTTAATTATTCTACCCTCTTTACCAATTATTTTTCCGCGGTCAGTATCTGCAACTTTTAATTCTAATATTGTTGATTTATCTCCCTGAACTTCCTTGACTTCAACTTTCTCAGGATTGTCAACCAATGCTTTGGCAATATAAATTAGCAAATCTTTCATTTCGGCCTCCTTTTGCTTGCTCATATAATCCCTTTAAGAGGTTGGTTGTTTTGCATTTTTCACAAGCGAAGAAACAGTTTCTGACGGTTGTGCCCCCACTTTAAGCCAGTAGGAGTATCTTTCATAGTTTATTTTGACCTTTTCTTTATCTTTTTTTGGGTCGTAATGACCTAAAACTTCTATCGGTCTAGCTTCTCTTCTTTTACGAGAGTCAATAACGACTATTCTATAAAAAGCACCTTTGGGCCGACCTACCCTTGTCAGTCTTATCCGCACCACTATTGTTTATCCCCCCCTTCTTTTGATTGAGTTTTGTTTTGAGAACTTTTACTATTTTATATTAAAAAATTTTCTTTGTCAACTATCCGAGAACCAGCAACTAACTACGGACTTCTTCTTTTTGCAACATTCTTAAATGACTCGACAGATTAGAAAAATTTTTTATATTCCTGGAGGAAGTGTAGTTATGTAGAATTTTCACCAGTGTTTTATATGCAACTTTTGGGCTTTTCTTACCAAATATAGCATTTCCACATACAAGTAAGTCAGCACCTGCTGAGATTACCTGTGGAAGCGTCTTTTCATCTATTCCGCCATCGACTTCCAATAGGCATCTATAATTTTTTGTATCAATGTGTCTTCTTAGCATTTCTATTTTCTTTAATGTTTGTGGGATCAATTTTTGTCCACCAAATCCTGGATAGACGCTCATAACAAGAACAAGATCTAATTCAGCCAGATATGGATAAATTTTTGCAACAGGAGTGTCAGGATTTAACGACATTCCTGCCTTCTTATTTAATCTATGAATTTTTTTAATAATACCCTCAGGAGTAATTGTGGACTTAGAATTGAATATCTCAACATGAAATGTTATATAATCTGCGCCTGAATCAGCAAAGACATCAATGTATTTTTCGGGCTCTGAAAGCATTAAATGGACATCAAAGATTGCTTTTGTGTATTTCTTTAAAGACCTTACAACTGCTGGACCAAAACTTATATTTGGCACAAAGTGTCCGTCCATTATATCAAAATGTACCATTTCTACATTTGCTTTATCAAACCATGAAATTTCTTTTGCAAGGCACGAAAAATCTGCTGTGAGTATTGATGGAACAATTTTCATTGCAGTTCTCTCTCTTCAATTAAAATGTCATTTGAAAAAATTCTAACCTTTGCTTTTCCCTCTTTTGTGTATGGAACATCGATTTTGCTTCCTGGCATATTTATGCCTGAAAAAATTTCCTGTTCCCCTTTTGAATCAATTAAAACTATTCTTATTTTTGTTTCTTTTGAACCTTGAGGCACTTCATAATGAAAAATTGTCTGGGGTTTTTTTTCTGCTGTTTCGGAAGGCAAATAAGAACTTCTCGGAACAGTTATAATTATATTTGTGTCAAAAGTTAAAACTGTATCGGGTTCTGGTTCCTGTGCAATAACAATTTCTTCAGAAGATGACTCTTGTTTACTTTCAACAATCTGAATATTTAGTTTATTGTTTTGTGCCCATCTGTTGACTTCCGATAATTTTTTTCCTTTAAAGTCAGGCATAAGTATTATCCCTTCTGGAGGATTTCCAAGTGAAATTGCTAAGTCGATAGATGTATTTTTTTCTACAACAGTTTCAGGTGCAGGGTTTTGTTTTATGACGATGTCTTTATCAAACCGAAGTGAATAAATCTGGTCTATTTTACCTGTTTGAAGTTGTCTTTTTCTAATTTCAAGTTCTGCAACTTTTAATGGTTTGCCTTTTAAATCAGGAACAAAGACCAGTTCACTGCCTTTGCTAAGCACTACTTTAATAATTTTACCTTCTCGCACAGTCATTCCTGCTTGCGGACTTTGTCTTATTACTGTCTCGGGAGGAAGTTTAGAGTTGAACTCTTCTGATTCTTTCATAATACCGAGTCCAGCAAGAGACAAAATTTCAACTGCATCCTGAAGTGATTTGCCTTCTATTTTTGGAACCATTATTTCTTTTTTACTGTGTATGATTCCTTCAAATGTCCAGTTGACAATGAAATAGAGGAATGCTAAAATCAAAATCCCGACTATAAAAATTTCAATGTATTTTTTCATATAAAAGATTTTTTAGTAAACTCCGCTCTGTGGCAGAGACATTCTTAATGAATTTTCAGTTGTATCCTGTAATTTGGATTGCATTGTCCTGTTATTGATTAAAATAAAGAATACAAAAATAATTTAGAGATGTCAATCTTTCAGGTTTTCATTGCATTTTCTTAGCATCTGAAGTGCATCTGAATTGGAAGGGTCAATTTCAAGAATTTTATTGAATTCAAAAATTGCTTCTGGATATTTTTTTTCTTCATAAAGTTTTAGTCCATTTTGGTAACATTTTTCAATTTGTAGTTTTTTTTCATAATCCGTTTTCCCAAATTTTAATGTGATGGAAAACCTGTGCGAATCCCCAAGTTCTCCATATGGTGAATATGCATAGTCAAAAATGAAATCAGAAATTTTTATGCCTATGCCTGCTCTCAATCCAGAATTTTCCATTAAAAAAACATATCCTGCTCTCAAAAATATTAGATTTTTAATGTTAAACTGCAGACCTAAATTAAAGTTAGAATTTTCTCTATTAAAGACAGAAAATTCAGTCACAAAATCAAATTTATATGTTTGATTGCTGTTGGGTTCAAATCCTATACCAAATCGCAATATTTCAGGTATAGAAGATGGCTCATCAAAAAATTTCATTTTTCCATAAATGTTTTGAATTGATAAACCAGTTCTTAGATTGCCATATTCTAATGGAATATAATAAATTGTCCCAAAATCAAACGAAAAAGTTTCAGCATATTTTTTTTCAAGTTTTTCTTGAATGTATTTTATGCCAGCGCCTATTGAAAGACGGCTGTTTAGAAAGTTTTTGCTATAACCTATTGTAGATGAAAAATCGTATGAATTTATTTTTTTTGTTTTGTTTCCTTCTTCGTCATATCCTTGAAAATCAGCAATATTAAGATAATATAATCCTATTGCAAGGGTTCCAAATTTATCTGGATATGCAAATCCTGAATAGTTATAGTAGATATCCTGAAAATGTTTCTGATGCATAAAACAAATTTCTTTCTTTTGGATCAGACCTAAACCTGCTGGGTTCCAGTAGATACTGTTTACATCTGAAGAAGTTGCACCTGTCTCACCCATGGCGATGTTTTTTGATCCGATGCCAATTTTTAGAAAATCGCCTGCAGTTTGGCCTTTTTTGCAAAAAGAAAAAATTAAAAATATCGCAATTGTTGAATTTATGAGTGAATTCCTGGAAGAACTCATCTTATTATCATTATTTTCCCTGATTTTTTTTCTTCACCGCTGTCTATAATATAGATATAAACCCCGCTTGAAAGTTCTCTTCCTTTTTTGTCTTCTATATCTTGCCAGATGTAAGTTCCATCGCCGTCTGTTTCTTCAAGTTCTCTTATTAGTTCTCCTGAAATTGTATAGATTCTTATTTTGCATGAACTTGGCAGTGGCGCTGAAGGATTTTTCCCAAATTTTATAAATTTATGGCCTTTTTCTTTTTCAAATGGAACAGGATAAGCATAGACATTTTGAACATCTTTATAACTTCTGCCAATGATTGAAAAAATTCCAAACTGATTAGTTCTTGCTGAAACAAGACAATTTTTTTCGTCAACAAAAGAAGGAATTTCTTCCCATTTTGCCTGGCCTTCATTCAATTTATAGATACACAATGCCCTGGAAATTATTTTTGGAGATGAATTGTCAACAATTCCATCAAGGTCTATGTCTCTATAAGGAATAGAAATTTCAAATGTGGAGTTTAAATTTGATATTTTTTCTTCTGGAGATTTGAAGCACATAAATTCTCTCAATGTTTCAGGTATAATTTGAACAAACCTGTCGTCTGAATTTTTTATTTTTTTGTCTGCTTCAGAAATTAAATTATTTTCTGGTTCAGTGTTTATTATTATAAAAGAATCTTCAGGAAGAATACCAGTTTCAATTTTTATTTTGGTTTTTTCATCGTTTGCTGTAATTATGTTTTGTTTTTGGGAGTCAAGAACAGTGTAGAAAAATAGAGAGTAGTTTTTCTCTTGATAGTTGGCTGTAAGTTTATATTTTTCACTTTTTGGTAGATATTTATAGGGTGTAAATTTTATTTGTTTTTCTTCTAGTTGATTTATGCTACCAGAGACAATTTCTTTATTTGAGAGGTAATAGATTTCTACAGATTTTATATCTTTCTCTTTTTCTACTTTTTTGTTAAATTTTATTATTGGTTGAGTATATGGATTTACTCCGTATATTTCATTGTTGAATTTTATTCCACCAATTTCAATATCTGTGATTTCTAAATTTATAGGTTCGCCTGGGTTTTCAGGTGGTTTAACATTTTCTGCGGTTTCAAAAAATGCTCCTGAAATTTTATTCTCATTGTGAAATATTGTTTCAGGTGAATATATTCCTACTAAAGTATCTAAGGAAGATTCAATTGTTGTTTGAAACATCTTTGCAGATGAGATAAAAGAGTAAATTTCGGAATTTCCAAAAGTAATTTTTACAGGATATGCAAATGACAATTTTATTAAAGATATCAGAAGAAAAAAGCCAATATGGATATTTTTCATAGTTTCATTATAAAAGCCAGGGCATAGTATGGCGGTCTGTTTTCATGTGGTTGTGAACCGCCGACAGAAGTAGTAGCAAATCCATAATACACAGCAGTAGGTCCACCCCTGGCCAGACGATTAGAAAAACCACCGATGTCTGAACTAATTATATCCACCTGCCCACCAGTTGAAATCAAATCATGACTATGCGACGGCATCTCTGCAACGGTAAGTGTGACCGTATTCTGTCCACCTGTTGAACCCGGTGAATAACTGTTTCCTGCCCCAACTATGAATCTATCCCTTAGATCAGGTGTAGTAACCTGTGTTCCATCGGGTGCAGTATAAGTTCTACCATCACATAATGCCCAACCGGATGGTATATTAGAAATAGAGCCTGACCACATAACAATTACACCTCGTGGTATTAACTCGTTCCCATATTCTTTTATTTTTCCCTGAACATTGAGGGTTCCTATTTCTATATTGAATTTTTCAGATGTTATTGTTGCTACAGTGCTTGTTCCTATAGAAAAATAAATTGGGCTGTTTAATTTTGAAATGTCTTCTGATGTCTTTGAATGAAGAGCATAAACTTGAGATGTAATTTTTTGCCTTGGTGAAAAAACTTTATTTTCAACTATTGTTTCAATCCAGTAGTTTGAATTTCGCCAGTCAACATTTGGTGAAAGTATACAACTGAATACACCGCTTGAAACATTTACACTGGTATTTTCGGAGGTCCATACAGGTATACCCTCTGTAGGAGTTGAGTAAATATTGAATTTCATATTGCGGATACCATTTACATATTCTCCGGATTCTTTAAGTCGTCCCTGATATTCTATTTCATTAGGTACATCTGAAAATAAAGAAGTTGTAATAAAAAAAAGAATTAAAAGAGATGGATGTAATTTTTTCTTCATAGTAGAATCTCCTGTTTTTATGTGATAAAGATTGAAAGAAACTAAATCTACTATGAAGATTATATCAGAATTAGTGTGAAAAAGGTGTGAATTTGATGTGAATTTTTTTGAATATTCCAACAGATAGAAGGAAGAAGTTTCTTTATTCTACCAGTTAGTCATCAACTATTAGTATAGGGGCGTTTAAAAATAAAAAGCGGGCGAAGGGATTTGAACCCTCGACCTTCTGGTTGGCAACCAGACGTTCTAGCCACTGAACTACACCCGCATGTTAACATTATGAAATTTTAAAATCATGTAGTTGCCTGATTTATCAGGCCTAAAAATGTCAAGTTTAAAAAATGCTCAATAAATTGAGCAACTACATCTGCATCTGTAATTTATTATACAAAAATTTTTTTATCATTACAAGTCGGGCAGAGCCGATTATACCCGCATCTGTTCCAAGTTTTGCAGGGACCAATTTCATTTTATTTGCAGGGTATATTGCTCTTTTTTTAATTTCTTTGCGTGCTGGCTCAAAAATCATTTCTCCTGCTTCTGCAACATTGCCAGCAATTATCGCCATATCAAGGTTAAGTAAATTTGCAACATTAGATAGAGCAATTCCGAGATATAGTCCTGCTTGTTTCATTATTCTTTTGGAGAGTTTGTCTCCCTTTAATGCTTCAAGATATACTTTTTTTGAAGTTATTGGTTCTTTAAGAGATGTTTTTTCTCCTG
>Ga0078972_1013868_pt1 | contig 13056 bp, 12 predicted proteins | sample YelNatPaOPGAMG01_FD_67568 | JGI IMG/M metagenome (GOLD analysis project Ga0078972, IMG submission 67568) | Hot spring thermophilic microbial communities from Obsidian Pool, Yellowstone National Park, USA - OP-RAMG-01 (SPADES assembly) (version 2) | ecosystem: Environmental > Aquatic > Thermal...
AGATAAAGTATAAAGACAAAAATATATATGAAGTTTTAGAAATGACTGTTGAAGAAGCGTTAGAGTTTTTTGCTAATATAAACAAGATAAGAAATATTTTGTCAGTGATAAACGATGTTGGGTTAGGATATATCAAACTTGGTCAACCAGCAACAACTTTATCAGGTGGTGAAGCACAAAGAATAAAGTTAGCAGCTGAACTTTGTAAAAGATCAACTGGTAAAACATTGTATATTCTTGACGAGCCAACAACAGGACTTCATTTTTATGATGTTGAAAAACTTCTTAATGTTTTACATAAACTAGTAGATTTAGGTAACACTGTGGTTGTAATAGAACACAATTTAGAAGTTATAAAAACAGCTGACTGGATTATAGATTTGGGTCCTGAAGGAGGAGATAAAGGAGGTTATGTTGTATATCAAGGACCATTTGACGGTTTATTAAAAGTAAAAAATTCTTATACTGCACAATATTTAAGAAAAATTTTGTTATAATATTATGTACACATATATTTATAAAACAACTAATAAACAACTTCATGGATGGTATGTCCCAGAAGACAAACCTCGTCGTGAATGTACAGCAGAACGATTGCTTATAAATCCGTATAATGGTTGTTCAGTAGGATGTTTTTATTGTTATGCAAGAGCGTTACCTGGAAATTTTGAAGAGTTTCATAAAGAAAACAAGATTTTTGTTTTTAGTAATTTTCCAGAAGTTGTAGAAAAACAAATTTCAGAACTTTTAGTAGCATCGTGTGGGTATTTAAGTCCTGTAACAGATCCGTTCCAAGAAATAGAAAGAAAAGAAAAATTGTCTCAAAAAATTGTTGAAATTTTTATAAATTATAACATACCAATAGAATTTATAACTAAATGTGAGATACCTCAAGATGTAATTGAACTTGTTAAACCATCTTTTAACGAACCTGAAAACAGTTGTAAAAAACATTGTTTTGGGCAGGTGTCAATTTTAACTGTAGATGAAAACTTAAGAAAAGTTTTAGTACCAAACGGTGCAACTGTAGATAAACTATTTGAAAATCTTAAAATGTTATCTGAAAACAATATATTTGCAGTATGTAGAATTGATCCAATTTTTCCTTATATCACAGATAAAAAAGAAAATTTAAAAGAAATTGTTTTAAGAGCAAAAGATAATGGCGCAAAACATATAATAGCAAGTGTGTTAGATATACCATTTAAAATCTATGATTTTGTTTTAGAAAAAATAAAAAAATATTTTGGTACATCTGTTTATTATGACTACAAAAATTTGTATATAGAAAATATTGGGTATATAAACGCAAAACTTGACTATAGACTTAAAATCTTTGACTATTTAAGGAATCTTTGTGATAAGTACGACTTAACTTTTGCTTTGTGTATGGAATATAAAATTGTAGAAGATAGTATCTTTGAAGGGTTGAACAAAATTTTTATGTCGTCAAAAAATTGTGAAGGAATAGATATTCCTGTTTATATAAGAAGACCACAGGAAAAAAAGTTTTATCCAACATATAACTGTGATGGTGCTTGTTTAAATTGTGATAACCCATTGTGTGGTATTGAAGAATTAGCTCAGAAGAAAACCGGGCCAAAAGGGTTAAAACTTAAAGATTATAAAAATTTTTCTAAAAAAATAAATCAACAAATGTTAGTTTTATGACAAACATTTTTTTGTTAATAGGTATTTGTTTAATAGTTATAATTTTTTTAGTAGTTTTGATAGTTTTTATTAAAAAGCCAACAGAAGAAAAGCTTACTGAGTTTGCTACAAAAATTGAACTTTCATCACAAATAATAAACGAATTTAAAAATTCTATCTCACAATCTCTTCTTATTTTACAAAATCATATAAACCAAACTATAAATCAAGTATCAACTACTGACTCAACTTTGAGGACACAACTCGAACTTTTAAGAAAATCTATAAATGAACAAATATCTTCAACAATAGAAAATTTAAATTTACAAGTTAAAACAACAACAGAAACAACCGCTTCTGGATTTAAACTTGTATCACAACAGATTGATGAACGACTTAAAAATACATCTGAAATATTTTCGCAAATAACACAGATGATTTCTAAATTTGAGAGTTCTGCTGAAGAATTAAAATCTAACACACTAGAATTATTAAAATCTTTAGGATCAGTAAAACTAAGAGGAACATTTGGTGAAGAATTGCTTGAAAAACTTTTAGTAGATGTTTTGCCAGAAGAATATGTTAGATTTCAGTATCCAGTTAATCCACACAGTAATGAAAAAGTTGATGCTGTAGTTATTTATAAAGATAAAATTATACCGATTGATTCAAAGTTTAACATAGAAAAATTTTTGCAGTATGAACAAGCAACAAATGAGAAAGAAAAGAAAAAGTATGAAAAAGAACTTTTGGATTCTATACAACAACAAATTGATAGTATATCAGAAAAATATGTATTACCACAATATGGTAGCGAATACGCTTTTATGTATATACCTTCAGAAGCAGTGTTTTTAAAAATAATGAACTTAAAAATAAAAGATGATAGTATCATAAGATATGCAGCAAAAAAACGTGTGATAATTTCGTCCCCACAAACATTGTTGCCATATTTACAATTTATTGTTACAGGGTTAAAAACAGAACAAATTTCAAAAAATGTATCAATTTTAATGCAACAACTACATGCATTGTTGAATAGTTTAGAAAAATTTAAAGAAAATTTTTCTGTTGTAGGTAAACATATAAAAAATGCGTATGAAAGATATATTGATACAGAGAAAGAATTAGCGATGTTAGATACTCAACTTAAAGGTGTAGCAAGTATTGATGTAAAAACAAATTTACAAGAATTGCCTGAGATACAAAAAGATGAATTTTGATAATGTTTTTAAGAAAAAACAGTTTATACCATATATAACTTGTGGATATCCAACAAAAAAAGATACTGTTGACATTGTAAAACTTTTTTTAGATAAAAGTGTAGAAGTTATAGAACTTGGTATTCCTTTTTCAGACCCAGTTGCTGATGGTCCTACAATACAGTATTCATCTTATATTGCATTAAAAAATGGTATTAGTATAGATGATGTTTTTGATGTTGTAAAAGAAACTATAAAATATAAATTCTATTATCCTGTTTTGATGACTTATTTGAATCCACCAGTAATTTATGGTATAGAAAAATTTTTTAAAAAAGCAAGAGATTGTGGTGTTAAAGGAATAATTTTTGCTGATTGTATTGCTGAAGAAGATTATGTGTTTTCTATGTCAAGAAAATATAATATTGATACTATTTTGTTGTTAGCTCCTACTACATCGTATGAAAGAAGAAAAATTATTTATGAAAAAACAACAGGGTTTGTATATGTGGTAACACTTACAGGAACCACAGGGGAGAGGACAAATTTGCCTGAATATTTTTATAAATTTGTTAAAAAAATAAGAAAAGAAACAAAGAAGCCTCTATGTGCAGGGTTTGGAATATCAAAAGTTGACCAAGTTTTACCGATCCTTGATTATGTTAATGGTTTCATTGTTGGTTCTAAGATAATAAACATAATAAGAGAACAAAAAGATATAAGACAAGCTTATAAAAAATTAGAAGAATTTGTAGATGAATTTTTAAAAATAAATTTGGGATTTAAAAATTGAAAAGTTATGAGGTAGAGAAAAAAATGAATAAAAAACTGTTAGAAAATTTTCTGTCGTCGATAAGTTATGATAAAGTTTTGAAACCTTACGAAATAGAAACATGTATTGTATGGACAAAAATGCTTGCTGAATGTGGTATTGTGGACAAAAAAGATGCAAAAAAAGTTATGTTAATGCTTGAAAAAATGAAGAATAAAGATTTGGTTTATAACGAAGATATACATTTTTCTGTAGAATCAACTTTAGAAAAACTTTTAGGTAGTAAAAAAGATTTAGCTGGTATAATTCGTACTGCAAGAAGTAGAAATGACTTAGTTGTTTCCGACGAAAGAATGTATATAAAAGATGAGATAAAAAATATAAATAAACTTATAAAAAATTTGGTATTAAAAATTGTTGAATTAGCTGAAAAAAACATTGATGTACCAATGGTAGGTTATACTCATCTTCAACCAGCACAACCATTGTTTTTTAGCCATTATATTTTATCATTTGCATGGTGGTTGTTAAGGGATTGTGAACGACTTAAAGATTGTTATAAAAGAGTGGATGTTTCAGTTTTAGGTTCAGCAGCATTAGCAGGGACATCTTTTAAAATTGATAGAATCAAAGTAGCAAAAAAGTTAGGGTTTAGTAATGTTTCCTATAATTCAGTAGATGCTGTATCAGATAGAGATTTTATAGTTGAGTTTATATCTTGTTTATCTATTTTATCAATGCATTTATCAAGGATGGTTGAAGAATTGATTATATATTTAACTCCAGCATTTGGTTATATAAAACTTCAAGAAGAACTTACTTCAGGTTCTTCTATAATGCCACAGAAAGAAAATCCTGATTATTTAGAACTTATCCGTGGAAAAACTGCAAGGGTTTATGCTAACTTAGTTGGAATACTTACTTTGATGAAAGCGTTGCCGTTAAGTTATAACAGAGATATGCAGGAAGATAAAATTTATTTATTTGATAGTGTTAATGTTGTAAAAGAATGTTTAGAGGTTTTAACACTTGTGTTTTCAAATATAGTTGTGAATAAAGAAAGGTTAGAAGAACATATTGAAAAGTTTGATTTTATCTTTTCTACAGAGATTTCTAATTTTTTAGTTAAAAATTTTGGTTTTAATTATAAGCAATCATATGAAAAATTAAAAAATATTTTGAAATATTGTAAGGAAAATAAAAAAAATCTAAAAAGTCTTACTTATGAGGAATATAAAAAGTTTTTAGGCGTAGAATTTAGCCAAAAGGATTATCAGAAACTTTTAGAAATTTTTGATGTTAAAAAATTGATAAACTCTTATGATTCGTTAGGTGGAACTTCTTTAAATCAGGTTAAATTGCAAATTAGAAAGATAAAAAACATATGCAACAAAAAGTTGTAACCCCAAAATTAAAATATAAAAACAATGTTTTATATTTTGAAGAAGTAGAAGTAAAAAAACTTGTAGAAACATTTGGTACTCCATTGTATGTATATTCAAAAAATCAGATCATAGAAAATTTTAATAATTATAAAAAGGCATTAAAAGATAGAAAACATCTCATATGTTACGCTGTAAAAGCAAATACAAATTATGAGGTTATTAAAACTATAAAGAATCTTGGTGGTGGGGCAGATGTTACTTCTTATGGCGAACTATGGCGTGTGTTAAACGCAGGTGTCCCACCTGAAAAAATTGTTTTTGCAGGTGTCGGGAAAACTGAAGAAGAAATAAAGTTTGCTATAAAAAACAAAATTTTGATGTTTAATATTGAATCAAAAGATGAAGCGGAATTAATTAATAAAATTGCTAAAAAAAAAGTTGATGTTTCTATAAGAGTTAATCCGGAAGTGAATACTCATACAATAGGGCATATTTCAACTGGTGAGGAAGGGGTAAAGTTTGGTATACCAATAGCAGATGTTATTGATTTTGCAAAATATATAAAATCTAATTGTAAAAATCTTAATTTAGTTGGATTACATTTTCATATAGGTTCACAAATTTGTACAACAAAACCGTTTATTGAAGCAGCAAAAAAAGTAGTGAAAATTTTTGTTGCTTTAAAAGAGTTAGGGTTTAGATTAATTTATATTGATGTTGGCGGTGGATTAGGAATAAGATACAAAGACGAACAACCTCCAACACCACAGGAACTTTTCGCAAGATTAAAGAAAATTATACCGAAAGAAACAACTATTATTTGTGAACCAGGACGTTCTATAGTTGGTAATGCAGGAATACTTGTGTGTAAAGTTTTGTATCATAAAAAAGTTAAAAACAAAAATTTTATTATAGTAGATGCAAGTATGACTGATTTAATACGTCCAACATTTTATGGTGCATATCATAATATTATTCCTGTAGAACTTGTAAATACTAAATCACTAATTACTGCTGATATCGTAGGCCCTGTTTGTGAAACATCAGATTTTTTAGCAAAAAATAGAACGATTATAGATGTTGACAATGGAGGATTTTTAGTTATTGAAACAACTGGAGCATATGGTTTTGTTATGAGTTCAAATTATAATTCAAGATTACGTGCTGCAGAAGTTATGGTTGATAATAATAAGTTTTATTTAATTCGTCAAAGAGAAGTTCTCGGTGATTTAATAAGAAAGGAAAGAATATGAAAAAAATAAAGTTTGCAAAATTTGTGGCGTCTGGTAACGATTTTGTTATAATAAATAATTTTGATAAAAAAATACAAGCTAAAAAATATCCTGAATTAGCAAAAAAGTTATGTCAACCAAAATTTGCTATTGGTGCTGATGGTCTTTTAATAATTGAACCACCAACAAAAGATAATTGTGAGTTCAAAATGGTATATTATAATTCTGACGGTTCTTTTGCATCAATGTGTGGCAATGGAGCAAGATGTATAGCTTACTATGCATACGAACTTGAATTGTGTGAAGAGATTGTTGATTTTGAGACAGCAGCAGGTGTGGTTTCATGCCAAATTAAAAAAAATAATATGGTTAAATTAAAACTTCAAGACCCTAAGGATTATAAGCCTGATATAAACATAAAAATTGAAAATAATAAAGAAATAAACGCTGATTTTATAAACACTGGTGTGCCACATACTATAATTTTTGTTGATGATATTGAAAAAATTGATGTGGACAAACTTGGAAGAGAAATTAGATATCACAAAATTTTTTCTCCAGAAGGGACGAATGTTGATTTTGTTAAAGTTAGAGATAAACATACTTTGATAGTAAGAACATATGAACGTGGTGTTGAAGCTGAAACACTTTCTTGTGGGACAGGGGTTACAGCATCAGCTATTATTGCTTCATTAAAAAATTTTGTTGATCCACCAGTAAAATGTGTTACAAAAAGTGGTGAGATATTAAAAATTGGGTTTAAAAAAAATTCGCCACAGGATTTAATTTCTCCTGTAAGTAATGTATATTTAGAAGGAAAAGTGTATCATGTTTTTGATGGTGAATTTTTTGTATGAAATTAATATAAGGAGGTAGGTATTTCTATGAAAGGTAAAATTTATGAAGGGAAACTTATAGGTAAAGGTAAAAAAGTATGTATTGTAGTTGCAAGGTTTAATGATTTTATAACAAAACATCTTTTAGAAGCAGCAATTGAAACTTTAGTTCAGCACGAAGTAGAAGAAGAAAATATAGATATAGTTTGGGTTCCTGGAAGTTTTGAGATACCGTTTGCATGTAAACAAGTTATTAATACCAAAAAATATGATGGGATAATAGCATTAGGCGCAGTTATAAAAGGCGATACATCACATAACGAATATATTGCAACAGAGGTTACTAAAGGTATAGCACAACTTATGTTGGAATCAAACATACCAATTGCGTATGGAATTATAACACCGGATAATATAGAACAAGCAATTGAACGTGCAGGGACAAAACTTGGTAATAAAGGTACGCAGGCAGCATTAACTTTGCTTGAATTAATGAATTTAAAAATTTAATAATAAAGTTTTTTTTGAAAAAATAATGCAGCGTAGTAATAAAAAATCTAAAGGGCTAAGACGGAAGTCACGAGTTTTAGCTTTAAACATGATGTATTTGGTAGATACTTGTAACTTATCAGTCGACGAAGTAATAAAAATTGTGTTTGACCAAAAAGATAAAGTTTATCCTGAATCTGTAAAAAAATTTTCTTCTTTTCTAATCATAGCAACTGTACAGAACTTGAAGTTTATTGATGAAGAAATAAAAAAATTTCTTAAAAACTGGACCATTGAAAGATTGTGTGCTATAGATAGAAATATATTACGATTAGCAACATGCGAGTTTTTATGTTGCCCACAGACACCACCAGCTATTATAATAAACGAAGCAATTGAAATAGCAAAAGAATATTCTACTACAGATTCAGGAAAGTTTGTTAATGGCGTGTTGGATAAAATTAAACATATTCGTGAAAATAAAGAGTTAATATCAAAATTTTCAAAAATTTTAGAAGAAGATACACCGCCTAAGTCAAAGGAGGTGTAAAATTATGGAAGAAAATGAAGAGAAACAAAAAGCTTTAAAACGAATAAAAGAGTTAAGAGAGTTAATTAGACATCATGATTATCTATATTATGTTTTAAACCAACCCGAAATATCAGATTATGAATATGATAAACTTTATAAAGAATTAGTTGAGTTAGAAAAAAAATATCCAGAATTTATCACACCTGATTCACCAACACAGCGTGTCTCAGGCGAAGTTGTGAAAGAATTTAAACCTGTTAAACATACTTCTCCTATGTTGTCTTTAGACAATACATATTCAGAACAAGAAATATATGATTGGGCTGAAAGAATTTCAAAGTATGTACCGTTAAAAGAACTGGAGTTTATTGTTGAACCAAAACTTGATGGTCTAAGCTGTAGTATTCATTATGTAGAAGGTAAATTATATGTTGCTGCAACACGTGGTGATGGAGAAGTAGGTGAGGATGTTACTTTGAATGTTAAAACAATAAAAAGTGTACCATTGGTATTAGAATCAAAAAATGTTGAAGTACCAAAATTTTTGGAAGTTCGTGGTGAAGTAATAATGTTTAAAAAAGATTTTGAGAAACTAAATAAAGAATTACAAGCTAAAGGAGAAACTGCTTTTGCTAATCCGAGAAATGCTGCAAGTGGGTCACTTAGACAAAAAGATCCAAAAATTACAGCACAACGTCCATTGAGGTTCTATGTACATTCTTATGGCAAAATAGAAGACGGGCCAAAGATTGAAAAAGATGACGAGTTTTTAGAATATTGTAAAAAATTTTCTTTACCAGTAATTCAACATTATAAAGTTTTAAAAACTATAGATGAAGTTGTAAAATATTGTCTTGAATGGCAACAAAAAAGGGATTCTTTAGAATATGATATTGATGGTATGGTAATAAAAGTTAACCAGTTAAAATACAGAGAAAAAATAGGTTCAACTTTAAAATCGCCAAGATGGGCTATTGCATATAAATTTCCAGCAAGACAGGCAACTACTATAATAAAAAATGTTGTTATGCAAGTTGGTAGGACAGGAGTTATAACACCTGTAGCAGAACTTGAGCCTGTAGAATGTGGCGGAGTGATAATTTCTCGTGCGACATTGCATAATTTTGATGAAATAAAACGTTTAGGAGTAAAAATTGGTGATACTGTGTTAGTAGAACGTGCTGGTGAAGTGATACCAAAAATTATAAAAGTTATTGGATCAAAAAGGACTGGGAAAGAAAAAGAAATTGAGGTACCTAAAAAATGTCCTGTATGTGGTAGTAATGTTGTGAAAGAGGAAGGTGAAGTTGCATACAGGTGTCCAAATTCGTCTTGTCCTGCACAAGTGATAAACAGTATTATACATTTTGCAAAAAGAGAGGCAATGGATATTGAAGGATTAGGCGAGTCAGTTGCAGAACTTTTAGTTGAAAGAAAACTTGTGAAAAAACTTTCAGATATATATTTTTTGACTAAACCACAACTTTTAACTTTACCTTTGTTTAAAGAAAAGAAAGCTACCAATTTGCTTACTGCTATTGAAAACTCTAAGAAGCGCCCTTTGAGTAGACTTTTATATGGATTAGGAATAAGGCATGTTGGAGAAAAAGCAGCATATGTTTTAGCACAGAGGTTTAAAACAATGGATAGATTGATGAAAGCATCTATCGCTGAATTACAATCCATTCCTGAAGTAGGACCAGTAATGGCAAGGTCTATAAAAGAATTTTTTGAAAATAAGTTTACAAAAGAGATTATCGAAGATTTTAAAAAAGCCGGAGTTAATATGGTAGAAACTACTTCTGAAGAAGAGAAAAAATTTAAACAAATTTTTGCAAATATGACAGTTGTGTTCACAGGCGAACTTGATTCAATGACAAGATCTAAAGCAGAAGAGTTAGTAAGACAACTTGGAGGTAATCCTTCAAGTTCTGTGTCACGTTCTACCTCGTTAGTTGTTGTTGGTAGAAATCCTGGATCAAAATATCAAAAAGCGAAAGAATATGGAGTAAAAATGATTGATGAACAAGAATTTTTGAAGATGTTAAAAGAAGCAGGTGTTAGTTTATGACGAATGTAGTGTACTATGTTAAAGGTTGTACAAAAATTTCTTTTGAAAAACTTTTAGAAAAAATAGATTTAGATTATATTTCACAAAAAGATTTTGTTGCAATAAAAACACATTTCGGTGAAGAAGGTAATGTTACATATATCTCACCTGAAATTTATTTACCACTGATAAAAATTCTTAAACAAAAAAATTGTTTAGCATTTTTTACTGATACAAACACTATTTATAGAGGGAAACGAGCAAACGCTGTTGAACATTTAATTTTAGCAAAACAACATAAGTTTGATATAAATTTTTTAGGTGTACCAGTTATAATTGCTGATGGTATAAAAGGTAACGACTATGTTGAAGTTGAGATTAATTTGAATTATTTTAAGAAATCAAAAATTGCGTCAAACATATACTACGCAGATGTTTTAATTTGTTTAAGTCATTTCAAAGGGCATATGTTGTTTGGTTTTGCTGGAACAATAAAAAATTTAGGTATGGGCTGTGCTGCACGTCCTGGGAAGTATTTGTTACATAATGTTTTAAAACCAAAAGTTGATATAACAAAATGTATACTATGTGGTAAATGTATAAAAGTTTGTCCTGCAGAAGCGTTAAGAATAGAAAACAAAAAAGTTGTCCTTGACAAAGACAAATGTGTTGGTTGTGGTGAATGTATCCATATTTGTGATAAAAAAGTTTTTTCAATACCATGGGATTTGTCAGATAAAGAAGTACAAGAACGAACTGTAGAATATGCATATGCTGCTACAAAGAATAAGAAAAGTTGTTTGTTTATAAATTTTTTAAATAATATAACAAAAGATTGTGATTGTATAAACAAAAAACAAGAAATTTTAGCGAAAGATATTGGTATTGTAGCAGGTTATGATCCTGTAGCAGTAGATCTTTGTTCTCTGAACATTGTGAACAAATTTTTTAAAAAAGATATTTTTAAAGAACTATGGCCACAAATAGATTATACACCACAGATTGAGTATGCAGTAAAAATAGGGTTAGGTAAAAAAGAGTACAAGATTGTAGAAGTGTAAATAAGTGAATGGATGAGTAGATGTGTAGATAGGTGAATTTTAATAAAACTAATAACTAATTAACCATGAACTATATTGAGAACTATAGCGAGCCAAAATTTTTAGTTGATTTTATGTGTGGAAGGTTGGCAAAATGGTTAAGAATATTAGGATATGATGCTGAGTTTATAAAAGATACTTCTCGACATAAACTTATAATGAAAAGTTTATCTGAGCAAAGAATTGTGTTAACTCGTGATACACGGTTAAGTAAGAAAAAAGTTTATAAGTTAATTTTGATAAAATCTGATAAAATTAGAGAACAAGTTAGACAAGTAATAAAAGAACTTAATCTTAAATTACAGAAAGAAAAGTTTTTTTCAATATGTTCTATATGTAATAAAAAAGTAGAACTTGTAGAAAAAGAAAAAGTTAAAGATTTAGTACCATTGTATGTATATCAAACTATAAATGAATTTTATCAATGTCCAGAATGTAAACATGTATATTGGCAAGGGTCTCATTACGATTTGTTTTTGAAAGAAGTTGAAAAACTTATATAAAAATTATAAGGTTATTTCTATTTTAACAAAATAGGAGAACCAAATGAAAGTACCCTTTATTAATTTATCTGTTTCAGACAAAGTTGTAGAAAAAGAAATAAAAAATAAAATCTTGGATATAATAAAACGTAAAGAATTTATATTAGGTAAAGAAGTAAAAGAATTTGAAGAAAAGTTTGCAGAATATATTGGCTGTAATTATGCAGTAGGAGTATCTTCAGGTTCAGCGGCACTACTTTTATCTTTAAAATCCTTAGATATAAAAGATGGAGATTATGTTATAACAACACCGTTTACTTTCACTGCTACTGCTGAGGTTATATTGCATTGTAATGCAAAAATAATTTTTGCTGATATTGATGAGAAAACATATAATATATCACCACAAGAAGTTGAAGAATGTGTTGAAAAATTTGGGCAAAAAGTAAAAGCAGTCATTCCTGTGCATTTGTATGGCCAACCTTGTGATATAGAAAAAATTGTTGAGATATGTAAAAAGCATAATATTAAAATAATAGAAGATGCAGCACAAGCACATGGAGCAGAAATTGAGTTCAGAGTAAACAAAGTGGTTGACGCTTCTGACTCTGTAACGAAGCGAAATGAGTTACAGCGTCGAAAAGTTGGTTCAATAGGCGATTTAGGATGTTTCAGTTTTTATCCTACAAAAAATTTAGGTTGTTATGGTGATGGTGGGTTGATTACGACTAATGATAAAAATCTTTATGAAAAATTGTTGAGATTAAGAAATCACGGTAGAGTTGAACATTATTTATACAAACACATAGGTTTTAATGCAAGGTTAGATAATTTACAAGCAGCAATACTTTTAGTGAAACTTAAATACTTAGATAAATGGAATAAAGAAAGACAAAAAATTGCAGAGATTTATAATAAAGAGTTAGCAGGTGTTGGCGATATTGTTACACCTTATGTTCAACCAAATGTTTCTCATGTTTATCATCTTTATGTTGTAAGGACAAAATATAGAGATAAATTAATGGAGTTCTTAAAAAATAATGGTATAGGATGTGCAATACAATATGCAGTACCTTTGAATTTGCAACCTGCTTATAAAAGGAAGTACGAAAAAGTTAGCGAACTTAAAACTGTAAAGAAAGTTGCAAATGAAGTGTTAAGTTTGCCAATATATCCTGGTCTTAAAGAATCACAGATTGAATATGTTGTTACCAAAATAAAACAATTTTTTAAAAACATATAAATTTGGTAGCCGCAGGCTTCATCCTGCGAATTAAGAAAGGAGTTCACTATGAAAATTTTAGTAACAGGTGGTGCTGGGTTTAT
>Ga0078972_1013870_pt1 | contig 13054 bp, 9 predicted proteins | sample YelNatPaOPGAMG01_FD_67568 | JGI IMG/M metagenome (GOLD analysis project Ga0078972, IMG submission 67568) | Hot spring thermophilic microbial communities from Obsidian Pool, Yellowstone National Park, USA - OP-RAMG-01 (SPADES assembly) (version 2) | ecosystem: Environmental > Aquatic > Thermal...
ACCAAGACGTACGGCGCCGGACGCATTTGCGCCGTTGAGGGCTGCGGAACACGCCTCTCGGCGTACAACCCGTCAAACGTGTGTGCCTTGCACAGCGGAGCTTGGGAAGAGAGGCTGCATCGCAGTACTCACCAGCGGCGGGAGCGCGAGGAGATAACGCGCACGTGCGCTTACGAACCCTGCGGGCGTGAGTTCGTCACTTACAACCCCGCCAAGAAGTACTGCAGCGACGCTTGTCGTATGCGCGCCTTTCAGGCGCGCACATCGGCCGCACGCCGGGCGGAGTTGGAGACAGCCGACATGGACGTGGCCGAGGCGAGTTAGCGGCGAACTGGCGGGACGCGGCGGCGCTGACCGATAGCGGCGACTGGAGCGCAGTGCGCCGGGTAAGCGTGTTTTGTGCACAGCGTCTTCCCGAACAGCGTTCACTGTGCCTCTGAGCGCCTCATTGCACCGGTGACAGTCTCCGCACTACGACTGTGGGCGTGTCCCGCTGCGCCAGTGGCTACCACGCACCACGCGCAAGGCTATCCCAGCAACGGGCTGACTTTGACTCGCTTGTGGCCTCCTTGCGACACGTGACGATCGCCGATCTTGGCCAAGCTCGAGCGAGCGGCAACCGAGGTTCCTGGCGTCATGACAAAGGCGGGCGGGATAATGGGCAGCGACCCGCGAGCCACGACTTCTGCCGCCTCCTCCAGCGAGTCGTAGACCGGGATGAGATTCGGCAGTCCGACCAGCGCCAGCACACGCCGCACCTGACCAACTGGCCGAGTAAGGATGAGTTCCCGGCGCCCACTGCGCAATTGACGCGCGAGATCGACGACGAAGCCCACAAACGTTGAGTCGATCAAGGTCACCTCATGGAGGTCCAGCCCAATGTGCCGTTTGAAGAAGAACGGCCCGAACGATCTTCGTAAGAAGCGGTCGATCTCAGGCACGGTCTCAATATCGAACTCGCCCCGCAAGAAGACAACCGCAAACCCAGGATCGGGCCCGACGAAACGCAGCTCGAGTCGTGCTGCCGGCCCCGCACAGTGCTCTCGATGGACTGCCACAGCGACCCCCCGAAGTCGTCGTTGATCTGACACATGCGACGTTGGCCGAGGATGAGAAACCGAGTAAAGCCGAGGCCAACGTCGCTTCTCGGATGTGCAGGCCGCTGGCTCACTGCTCAGCTTCGGCCCCGTTGTCGTCAAGGGACACTAGGGGGAACTCGAGGCCGTGTAAAGGGCTTTTGGCGCCCCATTCAGTGACCCTCTGCAGAAGGTTGAGCGATCGATGCAACGCCTGCTGCAAGCTCAACCTAGAGGACAGACTAGGCTCTGCTCAGGTTGAGATTACGGCGAAGCCACTTCTCGGGGCAGGTGAGTGGGCCCGCAGACCGAGAGGCTCTGACCGAGGGGGCTCTTTCAACCCTCAGCGGCGGCGCGACTGGCGAGCTTGCGGTACTGCGGCTCCTTCTCCTTCAGCCAGGTCGCAAACGGGCTGGCAACGAAGATCGAGGAGTACGCGCCGGACGCGACCCCAACGAGCAAGGCGAAGGCGAAGTCCTTGAGGGTCGCGCCACCGAAGAGCAGCAAACAGATGACCGGGATCAACGTCGTCATCGTCGTGTTGATCGACCGCGTCAGGGTCTCCCAGATGGACTCGTTCACCATGTCCCCATAACGCCTGCGTCCCATCTTGGGTGTGTTCTCGCGAATGCGGTCGAAGACGATGACGGTGTCGTAGAGCGAGTAGCCTAGGATCGTCAGCACCGCGGCGATAGCGGCGGTAGTCACCTCGCGGCCGGTGAGTGAGTAGATGCCCACCACGACGAGCAGGTCGTGCAACTCAGCCAAGATCGCCGCCAAAGCAAACTTCCATTGGAACCGGATCGACACGTAGGCCATGATGAGGATGAGGATGATGATGAACGCCTTCCAGGTCGCCGTTACCACCTGGCTACCGAAGGTCGGGCCAACGGTCTGTGACTGGTAGCCAGACGGGGCGATGCCAAAAGCGCCGTTGAGTTTGCTCTGTAGCGCCTGTTCTTGCGGTGAGGTAAGGGTGCGTGTCTGGATTTGGAAACCTGTCTTCGCTCCTTCGAGCGTCACCTGCTGGATCACCGCGTCGCTGTAGCCCGCCGAGGAGACCACGCTGCGTACGTCGGCCACGGTGACTCCTGGCTTCGTAAAGACCACGCTAATCCGCGTGCCGGTCTTGAACTCGAGGCCGTACTTGAGGCCGTGCAGCGGGTTACCGCCGCCGCGCACGAACATGCTGATGAGGCCCGCGCCGATAATGCAGGCCGAGAGCGTGAACCACCACTTCTTGTGGCCCATATAGTCGAAGGAGTAGATGCCGCGGAACCAACCGAGCATGACGGTCACTTCCTCCTTCTCTTGGAGCTCTTCGCCCGTGAGCGCTTCTGGCGCTGCCGCGCCGCGGCGGTCTGCGCCGGCTTCGGCCGCACGCCAGCCGTCGTCGCCATGGTTGAGGCACCGCTCGCCAACAGGTCAGCCGCCCCCGGTTCGCCCAGCTCGCCCGACTCGACAGGCTCGCGCGGCCCGAGAGGCTGGCCAGCGACCTCGTCCGGCGCAGCCGAAGCCGACGGCCCACCGTAACGACTGTTCTCGAGCGATACGTCGCCCGAAGAGGTGGCTACGGCGGCTACGGCGCCGGCGCGGCGCTGGCGCCGCGCCGGCGCCGTAGCCGCCTCCACTTGCGGGTGGATGTCACGCACGCGCACGCCCATGAACTCGGCCCGGTTGAAGAACTCGAAATCCGACAGCAGGCCAAGCATCGCTCGGGTTGCCAAGACAGCGGTGAACATCGAAACCAGCACGCCAAGGATCAGCGTGAAGGCGAACCCCTTCGGCTGCGCGGTGGCGAACTCGAACAGCACGATGGCGGTGAGCAACGTCAGCACGTTCGCATCGAGAATGGTGCGAAAGCCGCGCGCGTAGCCGGAGTTGATCGCCGTACGCACGGTCTTGCCGCGCCGTACCTCCTCCTTGATGCGCTCGAAGATGACGACGTTGGCGTCGGCGGCCGTGCCTATGGTGAGGATCATGCCGGCGATGCCGGGCAACGTCAGCGTGACGCCCTGGTAGCTACCGAAGTGAACGTCGAAGACGCCCCACAGGAGGATGGCGTAAATGATCAGCGCTAGGTCGGCGATGACCCCCAAAAAGCGATAGTAGAAGATCATGTAGGCCAGCACGATAGCGAAGCCGGCCAACCCAGCGATGATACCGGCGCGCAGCGAATCCTTGCCCAGCGTCGCTGACACCTGGGTTTTCTCCACCTGCACGAGGTTGACTGGCAAGGCACCCGTGTTCAGCACTAAGGCGAGGTCCTGCGCCTCGCCGAGCGTGAAGTTTCCGGTAATCTCAGCCTTACCACCCTGGATACCGAAAGGGTTTTCTTTCGGGTCGACCTGCGGGTCGGACTGCATGACGCCATCGAGGACGATAGCAAACGTGTTCGGTCGCCCAAGCGCACCCTGACCGGCCAGCTGTTTGGTGATGTCGGCGAACTGCTTGCCGCCCTCAGAGGTGAAGTCGATGAGGACGTTCGGTCGGTTCTGCTGATCGAAGGACTGGCGCGCGCTCTGGATGGCCGCGCCGGTCATCGCCGGTTTGTTCAGGTAGACGAAGTACTGCTGGGGACTACCGCTCCCCAAGGCGCCCGGCGCGGATTCGATCAGCACGTACTTGCCCGAGGTTTGACCTATGGCCTTCGCCCCGAGAGCACCCAGTGCGGTGAGCTCCTTCTTGTCCGACTGAGGGACAGCCGCTATCGCCTCCTTGATCGCGTCAGCGATGGTAGACGAAGGACCACTGATGCGCGTCTGACCGTCGTTGAAGAAGAGGAGCTGGGCAGTCTTACCGATGATAGCCAACGCCTGCTGCGTGTTCGTCACCCCAGGAAGGGCGACCGAGATTTCGTTTGTGCCTTGACGCTGAACGGCTGATTCCGAGACCCCCAGGCCGTTCACGCGCTTGTCGATGATGCTCACCGTCTGCGCCATCTGGGCCGAGGTGACAGGCTGCCCGTTCGTCGTCCTGGCCTGGAAGACCACTTCGAGTCCGCCACGCAAGTCGAGCCCGAGGCGCGTCTTTTGGCCTGGCGGGTAGATAGCATAGACGGACAGGCCCACGAGGACCGCCACAATGACGAGGATGATCACATGCTGGCGTTTTTGTCTCACGCAGGGATCCTGGCGTAGGGGCTCGGACGAACTGTCAAGGCGTAGAGGATAGAAGAATCGCGTTCCGAGCGCAATCGAACGTCGCCTTGCAGAAGGCGGCGTACTGCCGTGGGAAGGCGTCTCGGCCAGACGACCGCATGGCACCTCGTACGATCGCGCAAGGACCCATCGACGTCCAGGGCGTTAGCTTGACCAGCAGAAGTGGTAACCGTCGACAAGCGCCCGCACGCCCCGCTTAACGATCCTTCAGGAAGCTGGGAATATCGAGCACATCTTCGTCGATATCGAACGTGGGCCGGGGCACATCCGCGATGCGCTTCTCACTCGCAGACGGCGCTTCGGCAACCTCTTCACGCACCGGCTGCTCCTGACCACGCGGGCTGTCGAAACCGGTGGCGATCACGGTTACGCGGACCTCGTCCCCCAATGCTTCGTCGATCACGGCACCGAAGATGATGTTGCAGTCGCTGTCGGCCGCGCTGGAGATGATCTCGGCGGCTTCGTTGACTTCGAACAGGCCCAAGTCACTACCGCCCGTGATGTTGAGCAAGATGCCCATGGCGCCCTCGACGCTCGCCTCCAGCAGGGGCGAACTGATGGCCGCTCTAGCGGCCTCGACGGCGCGGTTCTCGCCGCCCGCAACACCGATCCCCATGAGGGCGGAGCCAGCATCGCGCATGATCGTGCGCACGTCGGCGAAGTCGAGGTTGATCAAGCCGGGCACGGTAATCAGGTCGGTAATGCCTTGTACGCCTTGGCGCAACACGTCGTCGGCGACCTTGAACGCGTCGATGATGGAGGTTCGCCGTTCGACTACCTGCAGGAGCCGATCGTTGGGGATGATGATCAGCGTGTCGACCTTGTCTCTCAGAGCGCGGATGCCCTCTTCGGCCTGCCGCGCACGCCGCTTGCCCTCGAAACTGAAGGGGCGCGTCACCACACCTACAGTGAGAGCGCCAAGCTCTTTGGCGAGCTCGGCAATGACCGGTGCCGCGCCGGTGCCCGTACCGCCGCCCTTGCCCGCGGTGACAAACACCATGTCGGCCCCTTTGAGGGCGTCGCGCAGTTCGTCCTTACTCTCGACAGCGGCTTGGTAGCCGATCGTCGGGTTAGCGCCGGCACCCAGACCACGCGTAATCTTGCTCCCGATGTGGATCTTCACGTCGGCGTCGGTCATGAGGAGAGCCTGGGCGTCGGTATTGACAGCGATGAACTCCACGCCGCGCAAACCAGCGTCGACCATGCGATTGACGGCGTTCGTACCGCCGCCGCCCACGCCGACTACTTTGATCACGGCGAGATAGTTGTTGGATGGATCCATCATCGCCCGCTAACCCTCCTGTCTGCGTCGAGGCCTGCGGCTCGCGCCCATGTCAACCTTCGAGTGACACTTGAGGTCCTGCGGCACGGTGCTTGGCAGTGCCCGCCACTCCTCCCCATTTGCAGCCATTTTTGTGACTGCACAACCCTCACCAGACGCTTGAACCAAGTGTGCAGCTAGCATACTTACGCCTCAGAGGAGTGTCAAACACGGTGAGCGCGCCAATCCTCCCTACCATGTCCGGGCCGAGCAGCTCGTACGAGAGGTAGCACGCACTCAGTCGGGTTTGAAGTTCGCTCGCTGGTCGATCAGCCGCGGCACGTGCATTGTCGGGGATTCCGCCATGCCTGACGCGAGCCACCCGACACCCAGCCCCAGGGATAATCGTGACGATGCTGACGTGCGCGCAGCTGACCGACACGCGCGCCCCGGTGGCCGCACGCCCGCCGGCAAACAGCGCGAGTCCGTCGTACCCAGCGACGCGCGCCCCCGCGACCGTCTCTCTCTCGCAACCCTGCTCATGTTCGGAGTGGAACCCGACAACGTTCACAAGGAAAAGGTCGTAGCGCTGATTATGGGAATGGCTGCGGCGGTCATGGCTGTAACGGTCAAGGTTGCGACGTCGATGAGGTGGACGGCGTCGGTGACAACGGCGGTGAGGTTTGGGACGACGGCGACGGAGTGTGTGACGACGGCGACGCTGCCGGCGTCGCCGGCAGCGTCGCCGTCGTCGTCACGAGGATCGGCATCCCCAGAGGACGATTGGGCAGCGACACGTCAATGTAGGTCGGTGCCACGTGATGACGGTAGTAGGCACCGAGCACCGCGTCCAGGGCGACCATCTTGACGCGCAGCTGGGTTGTCGTGCCAAACTCGATCCGCAACCCGCTCCGCAGGACGGCGAGGAGCGACTCGGGTGCCTGCTTCACCTCGGCCACCTGGGCGCGCAAGCTCGTCGGCAGCGCGCCTAAGAGAGCGAGCGCATCGCGGACCCCCGCGTCGCTGACGATGCCGCCAACGCGCACGGGCACGGTCGACCGCACGATGGGCAGTCTACGCGCCTGCGCCGGAAGTGCCGTCGCGCCCGTCGCTGTCGCCGCCTGGCCAGCCGCTGAGGATGCTCCCGCCGCGCCAAGTGCAGAGGAGCCGGTCGCAGGCTGGCTAGCTGATGAGGCCGGCGATGGAGACGAGAGCGACGGCGAAGCCGACGCAGTTGCAGACACTTCCGACGGCGGAGCTGCCGTGGTCTTCGTCGATTCGCTTCCGGGTCGCGGGCGCTTCGGCGTAACGTCAACGAGGACTTTGCCGTTGTCGGCAACGATGTACCAGCGCTTGGCGGCGAGGAGGCAGGCAACCGGTCGGTACTCCACCAGTCGCACGCGCAAGGTGTTGGGAAACTCGCGGTCAACCTGGACGTCGGCTAAGTAAGGAAACGTCGCCAAGGCGTGCGCCACGTCGGCGGCCTTCACGGCGAAGAGGTTGTGGTGCAGGAACCGGGCGCGCAGCGCCGCGGCGGCCTTGGCCGCCGAGACGCGCTGCGCGCCCACCACTTCGACTCGTTGAACGTCGAATGCCGACGCCCGACTGCCCCACTCGTAAGTAACGAGCGGTACGAGGAGAATCAGCAAGGAGAACAGCGGCAGCAGGCGCCATCGTCTTCTCCTCGCGCTGGGCGACTTCACGTCGTCTCACCTCACTCCTCTGTCGTTGCCGGCCCCTCCGCCCGCGCCACGTCCCTGCGTCGGCAGAAATCCTTCGAGTTGGCGGCCAGCCGCACCCAAGGCGTCGTCCCTGAACGGACACGGGTCCGTGTTCTCTTCGGTGACTTGCCGACGTGACGATTCTTCGGCGAATGCCTTTCAACTCCTTGCCTGCTGCCCGACATGCACGAGCCGTCGCACTGGACAGCGGCCCCGCGGGAGCGCCACACACGTGTCGGCCGAGCCGTTCTGGCGCGGAGATGGCACCACCGCACTAGCCCTCGACGTCTGGGCAAACGCGACCGTTCTCTTAGGCAGCCGTGATGAAGCTACTCCGCGACAGCTGGGGCCAGCCCGCGCTCGCTCTCCTCGGTTCCCGCCAGGCGCGCCAGGAGTTGTGTGCCAACCTTGAACACGTCGCCAGCGCCGATTGTCAGGACAAGGTCACCCGGTCGCACATGCCGCTGCAAGTGCGTCACGACATCGCTCAGGCGCGGCAGGTACCAGATGGGGCCTCCCGGTCGGGCGTGCAAATACGCATCGACCACGAGCTTGCCGCTGACGCCCGGTTCTGGTTCTTCCCGCGCCGCGAACACGTCGGTCACGACAACCTCATCGGCCAGCGTCAGGGCGCGACCGAACTCAGCCTGCAAGTGGCGCGTGCGCGAGTAGAGGTGCGGCTGAAACACGGCGATGACGCGACGATACGAACCCGACTGTGCAGTCTTGAGCGTGGCGGCGATCTCGGTCGGATGGTGGGCGTAGTCGTCGACAACCACGATGCCGTCGTGGCGGCCCATCTCCTGGAAGCGCCTGGCGGCGCCGTGAAAAGTCGCAAGGTGCGGTACGGCCTCGGCAAAGCTCACCCCGACGTGGCGAAGGACCGCCAGGGCAGCCAGCGCGTTGAGGACGTTGTGCTCACCCGGGATACGCAGCTCGACTCGTCCCAGGCGCTCACCCTGGGCAACGACGACGAAGGCGCTGCCACGATCATCGACGTGCTCTACCTCGGCCACGTAATCGCCGTGCTCAAGCCCATACGTCACGGTAGGTGCCGGTCCCAGCCCGCGCAGAAACTCGGTTCCCTGGCCACCCCCGAGCACCAAGAGGCCGTGCTCAGGCAAGAGGGCCACGAAACGGCGAAAGACCTCGCGCACATCTTCCAACGAGCGGTACGTCGCGTGGTGATCGAGCTCGACGTTGGTGATGACGGCCACCTCAGGGCGCAAGAAGAGCAACGAGCCGTCGCTCTCGTCAGCCTCGGCGACCAGCCACTCCCCTTGCCCAACGCCGGCGTTCGCGCCCATGTCGTTGAGCTCGCCGCCAACAATGAACGTTGGCTCCCTACCGCAGTGGTGCAGGACGTGCGCGATCAACGACGAGGCCGTCGTCTTGCCATGCGTGCCGGCCACCGCAATGCCACGCCGCATCGCCATGAGGCGGGCCAACATCTCGGCTCGCTGCAGCACAGGGATGCCACGCAGACGAGCGGCGCGTAGCTCAGGGTTGCCCTCTGGAATCGCTGACGAGATGACCACCAGAGCGGCGTCGCCCAGGTTCTCCTCCCGATGACCGATGGCCACCTTGACCCCGCAAGCTTCGACGTGACGCGTATAGCGGGATGCCTTGAGATCTGAACCGGTGACGGTCACGCCAAGCTGCGCCAGGACCGCAGCGATGCCGCTCATGCCGGCGCCGCCAATGCCAATGAAATGCACCGGCTCGGCCGGCTTACGTTGCAGCACGAAACTCACCTTCGACGTCCTTCCAAGAGTTCTTCGACTTGATCGGCAATGACCTGGGTGGCGTGCGGCCGCCCGAGGGCGCTGCTGGCCGCCGCCATGCGCCGCAGGCGCTCCTCGTCGGCCAGCAGCTCCCGCACGGCGGCCGCCAGCCGCGCTCCATCAAGCTCCTCGTCCTCGATCATGAGCGCAGCCCCAGCCTCAACCATCCAGAGGGCGTTCTTGCGCTGATGCCCGCCGCTCGCGTACGGGTAGGGTATCAGAATCGCTGGTTTACCCAAGGCGGCGATCTCGGCTACTGAACCTCCGGCCCGGGCAATCACGAGGTCGGCGGCCGCCAGCGCGTCGGCTAAGCGGTCCGTATAAGCCAGGACCTTATACCGACGTGGGTCGCCAGCTCGGGCGGCCAGCTCAGCGGCGACGCCTTGGTAGTTGCGCTCGCCGGTCAAGTGCAACAGCTGAAACTCCAGGTCTTGGCCAGCGAAAGCCTCTAGCAGCGCTCGATTGATGCTCTGCGCCCCTTGGCTGCCGCCAAAGGCCACGACGACCGGCGCCTCGGACGACAAGCCGAACAGCTGCCGCCCCGCCGTGGCCGAAGCCTCCACCTGAGCGCGCGTGAGCGCCCGCCCGGTGACCACGTACTTGGGTGGCGTGAGGCCCGCGATGGGAAACGCCAGGCATACGCGCTTGACGAACGGGGCCAGGAGACGGTTCGTCACACCGAGGTGTGCGTCAGCCTCGAGCGCCAAGGTGGGCAGGCCCCGCAGGGCTGCCAGCGCGACAACTGGTCCGGACACGTAGCCCCCCGCCCCGATGACTACAGCCGGGCGCACGCGAGTTATCACTTGCCAGGCTGCCGGCGCCGCACGCAGCAACTGGCGCACGGTGGTTAGGTTCTGCCACGCCAAGGCGCGGCGCTCGAAGCCACGCATCTGCAGTGGGAAGGCGGCAAACTGCCGTCCCACGCGGGCCATCTGCGAGGGTGTCGTGGCAAAACTGACGACAGCTCCTCGCCGCGCCAGCTCATCCGCGAGAGCGAGGGCGGGTGTCATGTGCCCGCCCGTCCCGCCGGCGGCGATGAGCACTGCTGCGCCTTTCAGGACTGACAACGATGTAGCTCCTTCGGTTCGTGGCGATGTTGGCAACGATCCCAATGCCAATGAGGACGACCAGCAAGCTGGTGCCGCCAAGCGAGACGAGCGGCAAGGGGATGCCAGTCAGCGGCAGTAGACCAAGCGCCGCGGCGATGTTGATGAACGCCTGGCCGACGACAGCAGTGACGATGCCGGTGGCAAGCAGCTTGCCGAAGAGCTCCCGGCACGACAAGGCGATGCGATAACCAGCCCACGCGAGAAAGACGTAGAAGCCGATCAAGGCGAGCAAACCGAGCAAACCGAGCTCCTCGCCAATGATGCCCGTGATCGAGTCGGTCGTTTGTTCGGGCAGGTAGCCAAACTTCTGGATCGAGTTGCCCAACCCTACACCGAAGATCCGCCCTGAGGCGATGGAGATCAGCGACTGCACGGTCTGCATGCCCGGTCCAGTCGGATCTCGCCACGGATCGATGAAGGCCGTGAGACGCTGCATGCGGTAGGGCTCAACGATGATCAGAGCGAGCACGGTCAGGGCGCCAGCCATGCCTAGCGTAACGAGGTGCCGCAGCCGCGCGCCGGCGGCAACCAGCACGGACACAACCGCGAGCGTTAAGACCATCGTTGTCCCCAGGTCGGGCTCGAGCATGATTAAACCACCGGCGGGGACCACACCGAGAGCGAACAAGCGCAGGAAGCCGCGCCCACGCAGAACGTCCGCCGGACGCTCGGCAATCAGTGCCGCCACAAGCATGACAGCGGCGATCTTGGCGAACTCGCTCGGCGTCACTGACTGACCGCCAACGATGATCCAGCGGCGCGCCCCGTTGATCTGCGAGCCGATGCCGGGCACGAGCACAGCCATGAGCAGAAGTCCAACGAAGAGGGCGAGCGGCAAGGCCAAGCGACGCCACCAGGTGTAGTCGACGCGGGCCACAACGAACATGGCCACGACCCCAACGAGTGCATACACGAGCTGGCGCTCAAACAGATACCAGCTCGTGCCGTAGGCGAAGTACGCCTTGGCGCTCGAGGCGCTGTACGCCATGACGAGGCCGTAGATCAGGAGGAGGATCGTCGCCACGAGCAGGTAGCGCCGTTCAGCGACGCCGGGCGGCGCAGCCGCCCGGCGTCGCTGAACGGCGCGCCGCTCGCTCTGGCTACGCCGCTCCGCCTGACCACGACGCTCCCTCTGGCTACGCCGCTCGGCAGTTTCACTGCCGGCCGCTGGGGCGCGCCGCGCGGCCGCGCGGCGCGCCGGCTGTGCGCGTCGGTCGGCCGACGCGCGACGTTCACCTTGCCGACGCTCTGACGGCGGGTTAAGCCACGCCGGTGGTTGCGACTGAGACACCGCTTAGCTCCGACTCTCTCGCTCGCTCACCATCTCGATGAAGTGTTCGCCTCGCTCCTCGAAGTTCCTATACTGGTCATAACTCGCACAGGCCGGACTGAGGAGCACGATGTCACCGGCCTGGGCGTGTGCCCGCGCGTGGGCGAGGGCAGCGGCCAGGTCGCTGTGCACCGAGTAGGGCACTGCCGAGCCACCGCCGGGCAGGCGGTCTTCACTGGCTTGCTGGTCACCCGCAGCGAGGGCCCGCTGCCGACGGGCGAACGCCTCGGCCACCTGCGGCCCGGCCTCGCCGATGCAGAGCACCTCCTTCACCTTGCCCTCGCAAGCGGCCGCCAATTCGTCGAACGACGACCCCTTCGCGTAGCCACCAAGGATGAGGTGGACGGGGCCGTGGTAGGCCGTCAACGCCTTCAGCGTCGCATCGACATTGGTGGCCTTGGAATCATTGACGTACGTGACTCCCTCGACGACCGCCACGACCTGCAGGCGGTGACGCACACCAGGGAAGGTGCGCAGCGTGCTGGCGATGTCACGCGCCTCCACGCCCGCGGCTGCCGCCGCAGCGGCAGCCGCTAACGAGTTACTCACGTTGTGGTCACCCTTCAAGGCCAGCTCTTGCCGCCGGCATAGCGTGACACGTCGGCCACCCTGCACGACCCAGAGCTCGTCCCCCGCGAGACCGGCGAGGAGAACGCCGCGCAGGCGCGCGAGATCATTTGCACGGGCAAGCGGAGCGCCGGCCTCGCGAGCGAGCTGTCCATTCGGTTCGTACGCTAGCGGCTCCGGCTCCCTCAACGAGAAGAAACCGATCTGACCGTTTCCCGGCAGAGCGCCGCGCTCGGCCGTCCTTCCTGATCCAGCCGCTCGCGGAGATGAAGACGACGGCGGCGAGTCCGGCTCTGAACCCCCATCCGACACCGCCTCCGCCTCGTCCGCAAGCACGGCCCGCACGCCAGGATCGTCGGCGTTCAACAGGGCGAGACCGTCCCTGTCCTGATGGGCGAACAGACGCAGCTTCGCCCGCACGTACTCGGCGTAGCTCCCGTGGCGATCGAGGTGGTCCTCGGTGAGGTTGAGCAGCACACCCACTTCCGGAGCGAAGCGCTCCACGTGCTCCATCTGGAAGGACGACACTTCGGCGACGATCACCGTCTCCGGCGTCACCGAGTCGGGCAGGAGCGCAACCGGGTGGCCAACGTTACCGGCTACCACCACGGGCACCCCCGCCGCGCGCAGGATGGCTCCCGTGAGTTCGGTCGTCGTCGTCTTGCCGTTGGTCCCCGTGATGGCGATCGTCATGTTGTGCAGGAAGCGAGAGGCGAACTCGACCTCGCTCCAGATGGGCACGCCGCGGGTTACCGCTTCGCGGACGGCGCGGTTGTCGTTCGGCACACCGGGACTCTTGACGAGCAGGTCGACCCCCTCGGGCAAGCCAGTTTGGGGACCAAGCGTGAGGGCGACGCCGGCCGAGCGCAGCTCGGCCGGCGTCGCCCCAAGCTCCTCCTCTCGCTTCTCGTCAATGGCGACCACTCTCACTCCCGGTAGCCGGCGACAGGCGAGCAAAGCTGCTGCACGCCCCGAAGCCCCCAGGCCCACGACGGCGAGCGAACGCACAGCGGTCAAGTCAGGCATGCGAAACTCCAATCCGCAC
>Ga0078972_1013872_pt1 | contig 13049 bp, 4 predicted proteins | sample YelNatPaOPGAMG01_FD_67568 | JGI IMG/M metagenome (GOLD analysis project Ga0078972, IMG submission 67568) | Hot spring thermophilic microbial communities from Obsidian Pool, Yellowstone National Park, USA - OP-RAMG-01 (SPADES assembly) (version 2) | ecosystem: Environmental > Aquatic > Thermal...
TGCATGCAAATCCCTGAGCCCCAATCGCTGCACGTGGAATGTCGATGCTATGCTTCTGAATAAAAAAACTCGGTGAAAATCACGAGGCAGGAACAGAGCAAACAATTCAGTGTTCCATTTTCACCTGGCGCAAAACTCGCGGTTGCTTTCAGACACTATCTCCGGCAAGCAACGAACAAGGCGAGTGTTTTCTATGGATCGTGCTGGCAAGTGACAGCGGTCTACACGATACCGTACGCTGAGGTATGCGTTCAGTCTCATTGAACACATCTCCTGGGACTCTCCGAAAGCATGTACAATGCCCAGGGCCAAGTCGACTTGTAAAAGATCTCTGCGGGCCAATATCCATCCCTAGAAACACGGCTCTCGTCGTGGTGCTTTTCCAGAGAGCCCCCCGCTTATCCCGAATGTCATTTCCCTCATCCCGAAAGCTGCGCGAATACATGGCGGAGCTTCCCAACGGGACCTTATCTAGCGATCTGCATCCAAGTAGCGGCGGTGCGATGCGATGACAGCCTCCACAATGCGTTTCTCTATTTCCGTGTCCGACTCGGGACACTCGATTTCCTCCATTCGCCCGTTCTCCAGAATCCATACCCTATGATGGCGTTCGTGCAGCAGGTTCGCAACCATGATATGGGCTCCGCTGCGGCTAGCAGTCAACTGTGCTCGTTCGTGCAAAGTCTCCATACTGGTTTCGAGTTTGAAAGCAACGACAAACGCCTGTGGCGCCCAGAGCTCACGCAACAGGTCCAAAAGCTTTGGTGTGCAGCTCAACTTCAACACCAACGCAGAGTCCGAGGTGCGCTTATGACTCTTGAAGTCTTCAAACCGCAGGTAAAAGTCGGAAACTGCCGCAGCCATGTACAGGATAGCATTGCGTTCGAAAACAGCAGATGCACTCGCAATCAACTCCAAATACTGTGCGTACTCATAGACGGTGCAGAACGGCACTTCGAGAACTCGCTCCTCCTTGAGCGCGCGTTCGTACTGCACAAGCGCTGCCTGCGCATCCGCCGTGACTCGGAAAGACGCAACCCCTTCCTTAATATGGCCCTCTGACACCAAAACAGTGACGGGATCCGTGACGAGTTTCGCCAAGCGCCGCTGCAGCGGCCGTAACGAGCCCTCCCTATACAGAAAAACCACTGCGTACTCTGACTCCAGAAAGTATTCGGCTGAAGCAGCTCCTCGACGCCCTGTAGAAAAGTTGTCCAAAAACCGTACGGTATGCTTCTCCAACGGTACCGTGGTGCCTCCAGAACTCACCACCGCTAGGTTGCGCTGGAAGCGTCTCTGCCGCTCCAAAAAGTTGCGTATGCTGCTCTGGAGAGGCAGTTCTGCGACATAGTACGCAGTAAACGATGGATCCATCGGTTCATATGAATCGTGTGGCTCAAGCCAGTAGCGGTACCAGACGAATCGCCGCTCTTTACGGGATCAGAGCACACCAACAAAGCCAGCCTTGCCGGGTATCGAAGCGCTTGGCGTCCGTAACGACGTCGCCAGTAACCCTTAATAACGCTACAGCATCCACTGGGTATCCTTGGCGCAATACCTACGAGTATGCTGCCTCTAACTGCTAAAGCAAGTGCTATATTCCAGGTGGCCAGGTTGCTTCTCGAGTTGCGGCAGCTGGGCGTCGAGCGTTCGGCCGCGACGTCCTTCGGGGCCGCCCCCCGCGCAGCAGCGCCGCTCTCCCGGTGGGCATGTCGTCACTGCGAGAGCCTTTGAACAGGTTGTTTTTCGTGGCTCTTCACTTTGATCCTTGACGAAAGGCGTCAGAAGATCGCTCTACGGCAGCGGTACTATGATCCTGCAGCGAGTGCTGCGCTCAGCGCGGCCGGAGCGGTACGCTGGCAGCCTCGAGCGACTCACTCGTCTGACGCAGCGTCGACAGTGGACGCTTCCTTTGCGACAGTCTCGCGGGTTTAGCAGCGAGTCTGATGCCGCCGCAGCGGAGAACAAAGAGCCACCAAGCCAACCCAGTGAGCATTCTGCAAGTGACGCTGTTGCGCAGCCGCCTTCGATTGTGCAACGGGTCCCGTTTCGGGAGCTGGTACTGCCTTGCATCCCGCTGTACCGTCGGCCGCTCTTTCCCGGAATTGTTGCGCCAATTCTGGTCCAAGACTCGGCTGCATGTGAGGCGTTCCTTGCAATGAAGGATGGTGGTAACCGGTTCGCTGGCCTCTTCCTCCATAAAAGCGCAGGTCAGGGTCGCCAACAGGGTGGCGGCGAAGCGCCCGGGGGCATCACCGCGCTCCCCGCTGACGGACTCTTGCGCGGAGCGCCGGATCCGGATCAACTGTTCAAAGTTGGGGTTATTGGTGAACTGCTGCGTATGGCTCCGCGACCGAAGGGTCTCGAGCTCACCTATATGTGTCACCATCGAATCCGCGCCACCGGGGTTGCTCGCCGCGAGGCGTTGCTGTTCCTCCACACGGAGCCCGTCCAGGAGGAGAAGGTGGAACAGACCACCTCCATTCGAGCGTATTCTCTTGCGGTAGTTGAAACACTGCGAGAGCTCTTGTCTGCGGGATCGCTGTACAAGGAACAACTGGAGCTGCTGCTCGAATCCGTGGATGTGAACAACCCCTATCATCTTGCAGATCTGGGCGCTTGCCTCGCCTCGACAGCAGACGCTGCCGCTTTGCAAGAAATTCTCGAAGAGCCACGACTGGAAGAGCGTTTGAGCAAAACTCTTGGACTTCTCAAATCCGAGCTGGAGACCATTCGCGTGCAACGCAAGATCAGTCGGCAAATCGAAGAGAACGTCTCCAATGCGCAGCGCAAGTTCTTTCTCAACGAGCAATTGAAGTACATTCGCAAAGAACTCGGCTTAGAGAAGGATGAGCGCGAGTCAGTGAAATCCAAACTTTTGGCTCGACTGGAGCAGAAGCAAGTACCAAAGCAGGCGGCCAGCGTCATCGACGAAGAGATGCAGAAACTGAGCGCCTTGGACCCGGCCAGCTCCGAGTACAATGTGACGCGCAACTACCTCGACTGGCTGACCATCATACCCTGGGGTGTCTACTCGCAGGATAACCTCGATATCCAGAATGTACGAGCGGTGCTAGACGAGGATCACTATGGAATGGATGATGTGAAGAAGCGGATTCAGGAATTCATTGCCATTGGCAAACTCAAGGGCACCGTCGAAGGCAAGATTCTACTGCTGAGCGGACCCCCCGGGGTCGGCAAGACAACCATTGGCAAGTCCATCGCTCGCGCACTGGGCCGCAAGTGCTACCGTTTCTCTGTCGGCGGTATGAGCGACGTCGCTGAAATCAAAGGTCATCGGCGAACGTACGTGGGCGCTATGCCCGGCAAGTTCATCCAAGCGCTCAAAGTTGCGCAGACTCAGAATCCGCTCATTCTCATCGACGAAATCGACAAACTCGGCCGAGGCTGGCAAGGAGATCCCTCGTCGGCACTCCTCGAAGCACTGGATCCCGAGCAGAATAACGCTTTCCTGGATCATTATCTGGATGTGCCGGTGGATCTCAGCAAAACCCTCTTCATCTGCACGGCCAACGTAATCGATTCGATCCCGTCACCGCTTCTAGACCGCATGGAAAACATCTCCCTACCCGGATATATTCTGGAGGAAAAAGTTGCCATTGCCCGACGCCACCTGGTACCGCAGGCTCGCAAGGCAGCTGGCCTTACAGCTCGTCAACTGGTGATCCGTGAAGGCGCTCTGCGGGCGCTCGCACGCGATTACTGTCGCGAGGCTGGCGTCCGTAGTCTTCAAAAACAGATTGAACGCATCTGCCGCAAAGTAGCGCTGCAGATCGTGAACCAGGACATCGGCCAGATGGTTGTCAACAGCGAATCGCTCCCGGAACTCGTCGGAAAGCCCCCGTACGCAAGCGAGCTCGCTTATCGCCGCATGCCGTCTGGGGTAGCGCGGGGTCTCGCCTGGACACCTCTGGGCGGAGCAGTCCTCTACGTTGAGAGTATTGATACCGGGCATCAAGGTAGTGGAGGCGCTTTTACTGGTGGTCCACGCCTCCATACGACGGGCCAAATCGGCAGCGTCATGAAAGAGAGCAGCGATATTGCGCTCTCTTTCGCTAGACGCTTTCTCCAGGCCAAAGATCCAGCAAATCGCTTCTTTGAACGTGCCTATATCCATATGCACGTTCCCGAGGGTGCCACGCCCAAGGACGGACCCTCTGCCGGCTGCACCATGGTGACGAGTCTGCTCTCGCTGGCGTTGAATCGACCGGTACCCAGCGACTTGGCCATGACTGGTGAGATGACACTCACTGGACGCATTCTGCCGGTTGGCGGCATTCGAGAAAAGGTTGTTGCGGCGAAACGTGCCGGGTTGAAGCGAGTCCTGTTACCCCAGCAGAATATCAGAGACTGGGAAGAACTGCCCGACTATATTCGTCGGGGCTTGGAGGTCTCGTTTGTCAGCTCCTACGACGACGTCTATCGCATTGCATTTGCCAGTGCTGGTGCCGGTGCCAGTGCCGGTGCTAGTGGACCAGCAGACGCCAACGCAGATGACGCACGAGAAACCACAGCGGTTGCGTGAGCGCGCTCTCGAGGTACGACCAGTGAACGATTGCTGTTCCAGGAGCGTATACACTCCAGAGGCATATGCTGGTCGCTTTACGCCTTAAACAGAAGATGCGACGACGACGACGACGACTGCTGCTGCTGCTGCTGCTGCTGCTATGCATATCGTCCATTCATGCATCGTGCTAGAGAATGCAGTTCGTACGTGAACGCGAGGCGTTGACGCGGGAATTCTTGTTCGTGCTGTGCGTGTGTGTGTGTGTGTGTGACGCACGCACACACACACACACACGCTCGATATTGCATCTGGTCCGGTTCTTGCAAATGTGTAGAATCAGAGGCTAGGGTGGCCACTGCTCTTGAAACGCTTGTTTTCCGTGCCGCCCGGGGATTGCAGCGCATGCCAGACCAACTGCGAAACGATTCACGTGCATGGAGTCGGGTTCCAGAACGCGTACAAAGACTGCAGTGCTCGACTGGTGGTGCATGTTTCCCAGCGACTTGTCGTGCAACTGCCGCTGCACTCGCATTGATCGCTGAGCAGACGGCCCTGGGCTGTGCCGCAGCGATCGCACAAACCATCCTGAACGAGATAGGTTTGTAAAAGCGCGGATAAACGTCCCGCGACTCGGTACCGGAGTTGTGCTTCCGATAACGGACACGCACATATACGACAGCTTCGCATTGACAAAGCTTCCGTCGTCTGACTCGACGCAAGCTGGGCCACATTCACTGCAAAGCACCGGCTGCAGACAATAGGGTCAAGAACGATGACCCGATGGCTAGCGTCCAGCGATTTCGCTTTGTACGCAAACGGACTGCATTTGAGGAAGCGGAAGACCGCATGCTCAACTCCGAGTAGCGCCTCTTGCCATGGACGATAGAGTAGCAGGAGGCGAAAGAGCCAGTGCGCATCCTGGGCTGCTGCCTGAGGCTCCCGATCAAGCGACCATTGCTTCACAAGGAAAAAGATTTGATCGGCAGCCAAGGGCGTGAGCGCCGCTGGGGCGGCACGAGCGCCCACGGTGCCGGCTGCTGTCACATGGGGAGCGCGGCCCTGGCCCTCTTGTCCAGCAAGGGCGAGATGCTGGAGCAGGCCCTGGGCCAAGGCCGCAAACTGTTTGCGGGCAGGCGCACTCCAGTGCTCCGCATCGCGCCAGCTGTACTCGAGCCGATACGACAGCGCAACGTTCCCATTTGCTGTTCCGTTTGGTATAGCTCCTGCCTCTGTTGTTGTTATTGTTGTTGTCGTCGTCGTCGTCGTCGGTGCTTCTGCTTCGGTTTGGACTGGCGTCGTTTCCATGGTCCATGCCCAGTAGTGATCGGAATCGTGCCAGAATGCCGCGCGTATGTAGCGAAGCACAGGCGCAAAAATGAGGCGCCGCAGCACCGGCCGCGTGCGGCACGACTCGAGCAGGAACCGACAGTAGGCTTTCGCTTCGGATAGCTGTCGCCGGTGCGTGCAGAGCATCAGCCGGAACGGCGTCGCGTGGATCACAGAGGCATTCATTTCGGCAAGTGTTTCCATGAGATGGTGAAAAGTCTTCCGAATGAGATGCAGCAGCTCAGCACAGAGCATGCGACTTGTCCGACCCGCAAGGCCTCGAACGATCCACCGATGCAAGTGACTCGTTAAGAGCGCTGCGCTCTGGTCCCCGTTCGCTTCGAGGCCGACCCAGGTCTGCACCAGCGGCCGAAGAACTTGTACCAGCAAGCTACCGGACGGTGCTTGTGAGCGATCCATCGCGTAGAGCGTATCAGCTTCGAGAATGGCAACCAGTGGCAAGTCTTGAATCTCCAGATCAATGCAAATACCCGAATACGCACCCGGAACCGACACCTGGGGCCAGGTCTCAGCGTCGCTCGTGGTATCCACATCCAAGGTCAGGGAGTCACCTCGATGAAGCCAGTCCAGCGGCCAGCCTCGCTGCAGCAGCGCCCTCGCCACGGCCACATCAAGCGTCTCTGCAACCAGGTCGCCACTGAGGTTGCCGATCGGCACCCCATATAGGTCACTGAGTTGGAAACGCAGCGGCAGCTGAGCGCACAGCGCTGTCACTCGCTGCAGGGTGCGCTGCATGGCTGGTGCCTCCCAGCCAGTCGGCTGATAAGAGCAATCCGCGGCGACGTGCGGTACCACAGCGAGCGGGTAATTGTTCAGCGCCGGAACACGGCGGCGCATCAGCGCGACGGGCACGGCAGTCTGCAGAAACAACAACGGTGGCCGAGCGCCCCCGGGGAAACGATTCGCTAACGTGAGTCCGAGCAGGCGGAGGCCTCGCTTCCAGTCCTGAGCGTGAATAATCTCCGTCTGATTGAGTGCGTTTCCGAGCGTTTGCAGTGAACCATCGCCATGGACGCTGCTTTCGTGTCGCAGGCGCATCAAGGTGGATCGCGTTTCAGCGTCGGATCGGAACGAACCGACCAGGATCAGAACGATGCGGTCGGGACTGAAGATGACCCAAATGCCACGGCCAGAACGGTCTTTTGCGTGACTACCGCAGACTATGATCCATGAAGGAGAAGCGAAGTCTGCGGGCTTCCGTTTCTCGACCGAGTCCAGGTCGGTGAGCGCGATGCCCTGCAGCTGAAGCGCACGTAACGTCTGTTTGGCTGCATCCGGTTTCAGCACACAAACAATGCCCAGCGAGGCAACGGCAAGCAAGAGCGGTGACACCTGCACACCATAAAGTCCAACCAGATAGCCGGCGTGTAGACAGAGAGCGTCCCGGGCCATTGTGGTCAACTGGGCCTCGCTGATGCTCGCGTCACGGACGGTGAGCGTGTGCACGGCAAGCTCGTCACTGCACCAGGCTCTGTTCCTGCTCGTTTCGATCGGTTGACCCAGTGCGTCGGGCGGGAGTCTGCGGTAGAGCAACCAGAGTTCGTGCGGCACGTGGACAGGCAGCGAGAGCACACGTCCCCTGCTCGTTTGGAACCAAACTCGACATGTTTGGAAAGTTCCTGTTTCGCGAATACCAAGGACGAGAAGCGGTTCGACAAGGTCGGCGTGCTCGAGAACCAGTCCGCTGAGGCGGCAACGTAGACCTGCTGGGTGCGCTGCTGCACTTCTCCTGGCTCGCCGCTGGCGGACCCAGAGACGCCACTGCGGCTTGGCAACCGCTTCAAGCCACTGCTGGTACGATATCGGTCGCGATGACGGCGGCTCGCCACGGGCTGCTGCGTCCGAATGAGGTCGACAACGGCCTGGCTGAACCACCTGTTGCACACCGGCCCGAAACGGAGCCAAACGTGAACCTGATGCGTCACGCTCAGTAACTTGTTCCTGAGCGCTATGAGCAAACCCAACCGACGTACCAGCAGCAGTCCACTTCAACGAGGTGCTCACAGTCTCAAGTACGGTACGAGCAAGGTCAACCGACGACGTAGCACCAGCGGCACCAGCGGCACCGGCGGCAACTGCTGCGTTCAACAAAGACGTGTTCGCAATGCCGCGAGCATCGCTGCAAGGCTGCCTGCGCGGCAACGGTCCGGTTTTGACGACAACGATATCCTCGAGGTCGGGTGTGGCCTTCTGGTCGGCTCTGAAGAAGCTCTTCAACGTAGTTTGCTTCTGCGCGCAGGCAAGGTCTCGCAAGCGCCGTCGCAACCAGTCGGGATGCTCAATACGAGGCACCGGATTCGGTACGCCTTGGCAAGCTGCTGGAATGGAAATGATCCGCTGCACGGTGTTCGCGAGGCGGCCGCGATAATAATCCCAGTCCAGGATTTCGCGGAAATTGTACACGGGCTCCCGTAACCACTTGCGCAACAAAGCCTGGCGTTGCTCGAGGTCTGCGGAAAAGATCTGCACGGGAATAGCTCGCTCCGTCACTTGCGTTCCCAGAGGATACCGCGCAATCACATAGCGACAGGCGAGGCCCTTGTCGCGAACCATGTCCTTGCCCAAGAATTCCTGTATCCGTTTCGCACAGGTTATTGCGCTGCTCTTCTGGCCAGCTTGTATGTATGCTGCTAGCGGCTTGCTCATATGTGTCTGCTCTGCAACGAGTTCGAGAAGCTCAGCATCACTGAGCAGGCCGCCATTACTGTCGAGCACATCGAGCCAGAGGTTCGCAGTCTCGCCAACGGCAGCATAGCATTCGGCTAGGGTGCTGCCTTCTAAAAAACGCCCAAAGATCTCACTCTGAAGCACCTTGATCAGTTTCAGTTCGCCTCTTCTTTTCAGCTCAAAACCTTTGATTTCGGCGAGACTCCCATCGCGCTGGAATACGGCGTAACGTTTCTTGATGCTTTTCCCCTCCTCGCGACTGGCGGGGAGTACCATCGCTCGATATGGTCCGTCTATCTCGAAAAAGATACTAAACTCGGAGCGCTGCTTGTATGTTCCCTCGTCCGGTGACCACTCCTGGTATTGATGGTTCGTATACTGTGCGGCGACTTTGGTGTTGAGAACGGTGCAGAGCAAAGAAATGGAAATCTCTCGACCACTGCGAGTATGGAGTGTTATGTCGTTCGGAAAGGTAGCTGGGATCGCGCACCAGATACCGTCAGTGTCGAGCTCAAGTGGCAAGCCGACGCGCTCGATCCACTCGCGGGCGAGGCGAATGATACTCGCACCGGTCTGTGTGACAACACCCGCCATTTCCATGGAGTACCAGCGAGCAGCTCTGCGCATGACGTAGCCGTAAAAGGAGTTCAGGATACACTTGTGCGCGAGTTGCATTGAATCATAGACGATGCACATGTTGCGCGCTTCGATGGAGGCGCCGCCGCTTTCCGCCAGCGCTTTGCGCCACTGCTTGAGTAGCCGCTTGTATTCGTAGCGACGGTCCCGAAACGCTCGCACGGTGTCTACGTAGAAGGGATTCTCGCGCTGACATATCCAGGCTTCTCGCGTCTGAACGGTCGGTTCGAGGACTCTTTTGTGGACCTTCATGCAGTACTCCCGTAGTCGTTTCCTGTACATGGCCTCAGCGTCATCATCCGAAACTTTCTCTCCTTGCCGTCGACGGGCCCGTACGGTCGTCAGGACTGAGGCGCGGATACTCTGCACCTCTCCAATGGTTGCAGGATAGCACTCTCCTCGCCAGACCCAGTGCATCTTGCGGCGGCAGTCAGACGTGCCGTTAAAATCACAGGCTGCGCAAGTTTCCCGCGTGACGCAAGCGTGTGGCTGCAACCGGTTCGTCAGGATAATATTCGGGTACATGGCGCCCACATCCAGGTGGAGAATCAGGGGGCGCTCCTGCAGCAGCGGCTGCTCGGCAAGGCGTTTGAGTCGTTCCGCGAGGTCTGCCCGCACATTTTCATAGTCCGTAATTTCCTCCAGATGCAAATCCTGTTCACGCTCGATTGCGAACTGTAGGAATTGGTCCAAGTTTTCTTGCAGCTCCCGAACAGCCGCTGTGTCAATTCTGAATGGGATGGGAAGGTCTGCACGGTAGATACCTGACTGCAGTGCCTCGACATGGCCACCAATGTAGGTCTCATTGGCGAGCAAGCGGCTTTGAAACGTTCGTTCTGTCGCATTGTTTTTGAACTTGTTTGGAGCTACGATGTTTCTCCGATGGGCCTCACACATCAAGAGGCTTTCGCAGAGAGTGCCCGAGCCTTTTCGAAGAACATCATCCGGTCCAAATGGCAAAATGTTGCACAACGAAAATATGAAAGGTTGGACATACTTCATATACAACTGATAGGTGGCGACTGCATCGGACACCGAGTAGGCAGCGAGTTCCTGAGGCCGTGTCCGCGCAGCTGTTAGCATCTCCTCGGGGTCGAGTTCGTGCGGTTCGTAACCTAGCAAAGCCCTGGTCACTGCTTTGAGACCACGGGAGCCTTGCGGAAGGTAGCTATCTCGATTCACCCAATGGATGCAATCCATGTGGACTGCAGCGCGTCCGCGGCATAAGCCTCTTGCTGCCGAGAACGACATTCCGATCTCGTCCAGAATGTTGATGCCTAGACGGCTAGCACGGACATGCACGAAAAACCAATCGAAGGCGTCTCCGTTGTACGTTACGTAGACCCGCGGTTGTGCGGCTCGCGCCTCGGCGAAAAAGCGCCGCAGTAGCGATGCTTCATCGGGTTCGTTGAAGACGACAAAGCTAGATTCAAACTCAGGCTTCGGAGCGTATGTAAACCCGTGGATGTCCTCTGCTATGATCTGGCGATTCACGCCTAGATAGCCTCGGCCGTCTAACATCCATGAAATCATCATGATTTCATCATCCGCATATGGGTCGGGAAACTTCAGCGGGGCCTTGGTGCACTCGATGTCGTACGCGAGCACGGTAGGATTCGCACGCTCGACGAGCTCGGACAAGAGGTGTAATTTTGGAGCAGCCCCTCCCGAGGATAATGAATGTTCCACGCGATACCAATAACCGCAGCGAATGTCGCAATCGATGCAGACCCGCGTCACATAGGGGACGTCGTATTCGCGGAGTTCCACGATGTTTTCGTACGGATCTGTTCGACGAATCCGCTGTGCCGCGCTCGAGAGGGAAGCGGATGCGTCTGTACTGAGATCCCCAGGTATGAGGCTGGGGTTTTGCTTACCATTCGCATAGGACAGCAAATGACTGCGGATTCTTACCAAATCATCGGTTGTAAACGTTTCCACACGAAGGAACAAACGTCGGGCTCGCGTCGCCAAATGATTGAGCATATCCAGGTCCTCGAGTTCGGCCCGATGAATCCCACTGAGCACATCGCTGAAATCCCGTTTCAGCGCCGACTCTACATCAGTCTCCTTTCCTGGTGTACATCCCACATAGAAATAAGGCCTATAACACAGCGTCACACGAAAGTCGCCACCACCTTCATCCCCGGAAAGGAAGTAACAATCCAATGCGCTCACTTGGCGGCCACTCGCTGGGTCATGTACGGCTGCAACGGCCACATTTAGCAACCATCCGATCCTTTCTGGTGCTCGAAAACCGTCCAGAACCGGGGGCAATGGGAAAAATCCAGCCATCCGATCCCGAGCATCCAGCGCAGCTCGCGAGTCTCTTTCTGCCTGCGTGTCGTGCGCAGGCAACGTCCGCACGTCCACTTCAGCGTCTTCATCTTCAGCCCCAGAGGAAAGTTGTTCCTCATCAGGGTCAAGATACCCGTCTAGTGCCATAGGTAAGCACAGTCCCTGGCGCTCTCTAGTCGTTCGCAACGACGGGGCGCGGGAAACGCACACGTCTCACAAGGCCTCGAGCGCAGTGCGCTCTCGAAGTTTCCCAAGCGATGTAGTGCAGCTTCCTCCTCAGAAGCTTCGAAGCGCGCACGGCATCAAAACACACGCGCCACTGGCCCCCGGAAGAGCTGCAACGATTGTCCAGCCGCCTCCGTCCAGCTCTCCCAAAGTCGCCTCACGTTCCGAAGCTGCCAGGCTTGGCAAAGATACGAGAGGCACCTTTGCGACGAGAGTTCCGCGTTACCCTGTCTCGTCACAAGATGAATCAGTTGTTCCCTACTTGCACTCACGCCTCACACACGGCCTCGAAAGAACACCAATAAGCACCGCAACTAGAGCGCTTCCTATGCACGCATAATCTTCGTGGAGCGCGGAAGCGTGTCTCCAGTGCACGCATACGTTCCCGCGACGACACGCATCGCCCCGCCGCAGAGACACGTATGCATTCCAGGTAGAAGGTGTCAGACAAAGCGCGCCGCCGTCCACTGTGCGCGAATTTTTCGCGCGCTTTTTCGCTGTCGCCTCCAGACACGATTTTGAGTTTGGCACAGGGATCGGGCGATTGCGTGCCCGGGGTGTTGCGACGCGCGAGTTCTCAGTGGATAGTGCGATATCCCGCATGGTCATGATGGCCGGCACACCGGCACCGGTGTAGCTCGGTTCGATCAAACAACCGATCTTTCGATAAATAAGACGACAAGCGAATCAACAGTAGGGTCATTCGTGCTGCTGTCTAGCGTAAGCGAAATACCCCGGGGAATGCCTTATTAGAGAGCGCTGGTGCAAGCGCACCGGACGGTCCATGAATGCGAGCATCGCGAAAAAGAGATCTCGTTGCTGAGACCGCGAGCACAACCACACGCGTGCTGCTTACATACGTTCTCTGGGATTCTTCCGAGCGACATGCCTCTTCTGTGCAGAGCCATTTGATACTGTCCGCAGCATTACTGAAGGCGCTAATACCATGCTTCAGAAGCACAGCTTCCCGCCGAGATGCAGAGCGTTCATCCTGGAATGGTCGCCGGCTTCCCGGTGTAACGTTCCTGGATCGATAATTCAGAAAAAACGTATGCAGCGTGACGCCGGCGACAGCAGCACAGGAGGCGAGGAGAACATATTGCAATCCGCACGGGAAACGCTCGTCTGTTGCTGTGTCTCTTTTTGGCAGATTTCTTTGGGAATTCACCAACGGCATGACGAGAAAGGCGACGACTTTCTCGATACACCCATGCCAAAATAAAATGAAATGGGTCCAGTTAGCTAACTCGGTCGCCAAAACGCTAGCATTCGGCTCTCCTTCTATCTATTTTCATCAACATCAGCCTGTGCGGGCTTTGAGTGCGACTGATTCCTGTCCCTCTCGCTG
>Ga0078972_1013877_pt1 | contig 13046 bp, 11 predicted proteins | sample YelNatPaOPGAMG01_FD_67568 | JGI IMG/M metagenome (GOLD analysis project Ga0078972, IMG submission 67568) | Hot spring thermophilic microbial communities from Obsidian Pool, Yellowstone National Park, USA - OP-RAMG-01 (SPADES assembly) (version 2) | ecosystem: Environmental > Aquatic > Thermal...
TCCCGCTGTAGAAATGCAGGCTGCCGACCGTGCCCACCGCATCGGGCAGGATAAGCCGGTCTTCATCTACAAATTCATTGCCCGCGAGACGGTGGAAGAGAAAATCATGCAACTTCAAGAACGCAAGCGCGAACTGGTAGAACAATTGATTTCCGCCGAGGGCAGCATCTTTAAATCACTCACCAAAGAAGATGTGCAGGCGTTGTTTTCTTGAATCCTGCTGTATAGAAAGGACTTTGACCATGCACCCTTTCCCCAGACCTATCCTATGAGGCCGTTCTGTATGACTTGGCAGCCCTCCTCACCGGCTCCATCTCACTGGACTATTGGGATCGGACAGGCGCCAGCATACAAACCATCCAGCGCAAAAACAAAGCAAATCGTAGGTAACATTATGCACCAGATGATTCCGGTTTCATTCCTCTTCTTCCATCCGCAAACCCTGCTCCACAGACCAAGATCAGAATCTGTATTAATGTGATAGGTGTATAACAAAGCATGAGGAATACGATGTACTGGAAATTATTTATTTAGCTCGATCTCTTATCCTTTCTTAAGTCGCATTTCGAACAAAGCGTGCGCTACGGCGCTACAACTGCCCGCAGGGAATGATTCCAAGGCTAATCGCCGAGCAAAGGCACCCTATGCCATGATTCGCTTACTACCTAAGCTGGAAAGCAAGAAGGTCTCCGTAAGCCGTAATCATGTATAATAAAACTATGATACCGTCCTTGTATATAAATTTCTGGTATTTCCCGTATCCGCTAGTAAAGATACGGTGTACATACGGTAGTCATGCAAAAATGGCCTATGACAGCCTGTAACCCCAACCCCCTTGTCTTGCTCGCCCTTCCTCCCCATGTTGCCCCGCGTGGGCTGCCGCCCATCGCCGAAACCCTACCTGCTGCCCTGCAAAACCTGATCGAACAAACCCAGCCGGAAAAAATCATTCTCTTCGGCTCTTACGCCTACGGTAACCCTACCCCTGATAGCGATGTAGATTTGCTTGTGATAGTGAAGGGCAAGGAGGGAGAAACTCGTCGCGAGCGCTATCTGCGCGTTGCCCTGGCTCTCTCGCCGCGCTGGTTTCCAGCGGATATTATCGTCCACACTCCCGAAGAACTCGAAGAGCGCCTCACCCATAGTTTCTTCCTGCGTGAAATTCTGACCAAAGGGAAAGTCATATATGAAAGAAAATGATCCTTTGGCCTGGGCCGCTTATGCTGAAGAAGACTTAGAAACCGCGAAGTCAGCCTTGCGCGCTCGTAAACCGCGCTTAATTACAGCGTGCTTTCACGCCCAGCAATGCGCCGAAAAATATCTAAAAGCTTTGCTGCTCACCCGTACTTCGGATTTCCCCAAAACGCACGACCTGATCCATCTCAATAATTTATGTCGTGCCAATGGCATTTTGACTGAATTTTCGGAAGCTATGCTTGGCGAGCTTTCCCGCCACGCCATCCTATCCCGCTATCCGGGCGAAGAACCCACTCCGGAGGAAGCACGCCAATCGCTGCAAATCGCCAAAACCGTGCGCGCTTTTGCCCGCAAGTGGCTGGCGGTAAAGTAACCTGTTATTATGGGTTATTACGAGCACATTTGCTCTGCTCAGTGTAACCTTCGCGAAGCCCTCTCCCTTCACTAATGGAAAAAAATCTTGTTCATCTTGTAAATCCTGTCTATATTGCGTGATGAGCAGTAGTGCAGCGAGGCAACCCACCACCCTACGGTTTTCTGCCGGTCAAAGCCTGCCCTGAGGGTTTGGAAGGAAGCACCTGCGCAAAGACATCCTGTAGATTCCTGACCAATAACAAAAATCGCTCATTCCATCTCTTGACTTTTTTCTTTTTTTCTGTATACTTAACTTTGTAAGTACACTAAACTTACAAAGTCAAACTCTCTATTACCATGAAAAAAGCTACCCACCAGCAGACTAAAGAGCACAACCGCAACCTCGTGCTAAAGAACATTTTTGAGCATGAGACAATCAGTCGGGCTGAAATCGCGCGCATCACCGGTTTAACCCGCACCACTGTTTCAGAAATTGTCGCTGAATTAATCGAAGAAGGCCTGGTCAAGGAAATCGGTACGGGCGAATCGATTGGCGGAAAAGCACCAATCCTGCTTAGTTTGGTGGCTGATTCACGCTATTTAATCGGCTTATATTTAGCAGAAGATCAATTCATTGGCTCCATCATCAACCTGCGGGGTGAGATCAAAGAGACGATCGAAATACCAATCAAGAATCAAAGCGGAGATGAAGCTCTTCGCTCGGTCTATGCTATCTTGGACTTGCTTACTGCCAAAGAATGGAACCCTATTGTCGGTATTGGCATTGCAACCCCGGGTTTAGTGAACACAAAAGAAGGGGTTGTAATGAATGCTGTCAATCTTGATTGGCAAGATTTACCTTTAGCGAAACTTGTCGAACAGCGCTACCAGATACCGGTTTCTGTTTTAAACGATAGCCAAGCTGCCGCAATTGGTGAATTCGTTTATGGAGCGAACCATCATCCCGAAAGTAATTTAGTGGTCATCAATGTCAAATATGGCATTGGGGCTGGCATTCTAATCAACGGATGTTTATTTCAGGGGGATGGCGGAGGCGCGGGTGAGATCGGTCATGTGGTTGTACAAGAGAACGGCATACTTTGTAGATGTGGAAAAACAGGCTGTTTAGAAACAGTTGCGAGTGCAAGAGCAATCATCCGCCGAGCAATCATCCAATTACCAGATTTTCCACAATCCGAATTAAACAAAAACCCGCAAAATATCTCTTTGGAGAGAATCAAATCCGCCTGGTTGAACAACGATCCCCTAGCCGAGCAGGTTGTCTCTGAAGCTGCCCACTATTTAGGATTATCTATTGCCAGCTTGGTGAGCGCCCTCAACATTCAAAACATTGTGCTTACGGGGGACATCACTTGCCTGGGAGAAAATTGGCTCAATAGGATCCACCAAACCATGGTTCAATCAGCGCTTAAAAAACTTGCCTTGAATACCAAACTCGAACTAGGAAAACTCGGTTTCAAGGCTTTTACCTTAGGCGCTTCGGCATATATGTTATTAGGAGATTATCACCTTCTCTTTATAAGGTGAAGGTTTCAGGGAAAACAAAATGATTCAAAGCCTAACATTAATCCCACCAAGTGTTTCTCCTCCTCTCGATGCAGATTTTCGCCCAATCAGTCTGACAAATTTAAGATTCAGCCAACAGGTAGCCGGAGATGGCATCCCGCTACTCATCGGGTTGGAACGCAACGACGGGGAAATATCGCGATTTGAAATGAAGATTTACCCTGAAGGTCATCCCGATTTTGATAAGAATTACCAGATAGTAGAACGGACTATAAAATTTTTATTATGGCAACGCGGCGGATTTCGCATCTATATCGGTGGATGCAAACCTATCGGGGATTTTATCCAAAAATGTTACTCGCCAAGTGGAGAAAGGGCATTTGACTATCACTTCATGAGTGAGCAGGTGTATGAAAGGCCTTTCGAGGTGATCACCTGTGATCCTCATGAAATTCCTCTTGCCCATGAGAATGGCAAACTAATTGGTCATCATTTAGACGGCTGTCGCGTTGGCTTTGATCTAGGTGCATCAGATCGGAAAGCCAGCGCTGTCATCGATGGCAAAGTCGTTTACAGTGAGGAAATTATTTGGGAACCGCGCCAGCAAAGCGATCCCGAATATCACTATCGTGAAATTATGTCCGCCATTCAAAGCGCAGCCTCAAAAATGCCCCGCCTGGACGCTGTCGGTGGAAGCTCTGCCGGAATATATATCAATAACCGACCCATGGTTGCTTCTTTGTTTCGCGGTATCCCAAAAAATCACGCTGATCAGGTGAAAAATCTATTTGTCAGGATTCAAAAAGAACTTAATGTTCCCTTAGTTGTGATCAATGACGGAGATGTGACAGCCTTAGCTGGTTCTATGTCGATCGGGGATAACGCGATTTTGGGTATTGCGATGGGCTCCAGCGAAGCAGCAGGATATGTCAACCCGAATGGCAATATCATGGGGTGGCTAAATGAATTAGCTTTTGCACCTATCGACTATAACCCACACGCTCCCATCGAGGAATGGTCGGGGGATAAAGGTTGTGGAGCATCCTATTTTTCGCAGCAATGTGTTTTTCGGCTTGCTCCAAAAGTCGGAATTGCTCTTCCACTCAATATCCCCGATGCAGAAAAACTGCTTCATGTTCAACATTTACTCGAAAGCGGACATGAAGGGGCTCAAAAAATATGGGAAACCATGGGGGTATATCTCGGCTATGGTATAGCCCATTATGCCACTTTTTATGAGCTCCGCCATGTCTTGATCCTTGGCCGTTGTACATCCGGTAAGGGGGGAACCCTTATTCTGGAAAACGCCAAACAAGTCCTCAGAACGGACTTCCCAGAATTATTGGAACGGATTGAAATTCAATTGCCGGATGAGAAAAGCCGCCGAATTGGACAATCCATCGCAGCCGCATCCCTGCCGGTTATCGGGAAGGAAGGATAGGAGTTGGAATGAAACTAAATAATGAGACTGCTGAAATTTTTATCACCGATGAACAATCCTTAGAAACTGGTCTAGCCAGGACAACCCACCTATGTATTGCCGCCCATCAAGACGATATTGAAATTATGGCAGCACAACCCATCATCGAATGCTTTCAACAAAAGGATAAGTGGTTTAGTGGGGTGGTAGTCACCGATGGACGCGGCTCTCCACGGGATGATTTATATAAAGAATATACCGACGAGGAAATGCGGCGCGTTAGAATGCAGGAACAACGCAAAGCTGCAATCATTGGGGAATATGCAGCTCTGATAACGCTGGACTACCCCAGCAAAATCGTCAAAGATTCTTCCCAGCCAATGGTAATTGAAGACTTAGTCCAAATTTTCAAGGCAACGAAACCAAATTTTGTTTACACCCATAATCTCGCCGATAAACACGATACCCATGTCGCCGTCGCTGTAAGAGTAATTCATGCACTTCGTCAGCTCACCCCCCAGGAACGCCCGCAAAAACTGATTGGGTGTGAGGTATGGCGCTCACTAGATTGGCTTATTGATAGCGATAAATTTTTAATGGACACCTCCCAACACGAGAATCTACAAATGGCATTGTTAGGCGTTTATGATTCTCAAATTTGTGGCGGAAAGCGTTATGACCTTGCCTCCATGGGCCGACGGCGCACGAATGCCACATATTTTGAAACGCATGGGGTAGATGTTTTTCAGGGTTTGTCTTTTGGCATGGATCTCACGCCATTAATCACCGAGATGCATCTTGACATAGATGGATATACTCAACAATTTGTGGAACGTTTCAGCCGAGACATTACCGAGCGCCTCAAGCGGATTGGCTGAAAGTACAACAGATGATCGTAAGGAGAAAGGAGGCAAAATATTGCGGACAAAATCAAAGAGGTAACCAATTAGCTACTATCCAATTTTAGATTAAACACACAAGGAGAAGAATTATGAGCAAGAAACTGTTAACAATCTTTTCGGTTCTCCTAATTGCCGGATTTGTGTTGAGCGCTTGTGCATCCCCCACCAGCGTCGCAACCGAAGCCCCCGCAGTTACGGAAGCCCCCGCTGCGACCGAAGCACCAGCAGCGACAGAAGCACCGGCTGCAACCGAAGCGCCAGCCGCTACGGAAGCACCAGCAAAAGAAGTCACGCTAACATTGGGTTCTTGGCGGGTAGACGATGTGGCAGCTTGGGAAGTAATCGATGCAGCTTTCCATGAGAAATACCCTAACATCACCGTTAAATTTGATCCTACTAATCCCCCCGATTATAACGCTACCTTGCGCACGCAATTGGAAACAGGAACCGGGCCGGATTTGTTCTTTGTTAGATCATTCGCGACCGGACGAGAACTTTTTGATGCGGGCTACATTGCTCCACTTAAAGATTTGCCAGGAATTTATGACAATTTCACCGACGCAACGCGCGCACCTTGGTCTACTGATAGTGGGGAGCCATATGCCGTTCCGATCATCGCTGTTTCTCATGGCATCTACTACAATAAAGACATTTTCCAGGCAAATGGATTATCCATTCCCACCACTTGGGAAGAATTAATAGCTGACGCTAAAAAATTATCAGACGCTGGGATTACTCCCTTTGCAAATGGAACAAAAGATGCCTGGGATATTAATGAAGTCGTCATGATGCAATTGATTCCCAGTGATATCGGTGGCTATGAAGGGCGAATGGCTTATTTAAATGGAGAGCGCTGTTTTAATAGCCCAGAAATAGTTGCTGCCTTTCAGCAAATCCAAGACTTAAAACCCTATCTTCCTTCGGGATTTGAAGCGATTAGTTATTACGATGCAGAACAATTATTTGCCCAAGGGAAAGCAGCAATGATGTTTGATGGTTCCTGGAGCATTGGAGCTTTTGAGAAGGATGCAACGGACTTTCAATGGGGCGTGTTTTATCCACCACCCCTCAAAGGGAAAGACCTTTATGTAACATTCCACATTGATGCTGCTATAGGAGCAAATGCAGCGACTCCAAATAAAGAAGCAGCAATGACTTTCCTACAATGGCTAGAAACTCCGCAATTCGCTGAGTTGCTTGGAAATAATCTTCCAGGATTCTTCCCATTGACAAAAGAAGTTCCCGAACTAAAAGATCCTATTGCAGCCGAATTTATGGCTTTCAATAAAATGGCGAAAGGAACTGATATTCGCTTCGTTTGGGAGAAACTACTCGCAGCACCATCTGGTAGTGTGGATGCTTACACATCCTTAAATAATAATGTTATCGCAGTATTGAAAGGTGAAAAAACGCCTCAACAAGCCGCAGATAGTTTCAATGCAGATATAGCAGCTTGGTATCCACCGGCGTCTAAATGTAAGTAACCCCAACGTGGCGGATTGATTATAGGGGTGGAATATTCCACCCCTATACCTCACTTAATCGAAATACAATTGAATTACAATGAATATGATCAAATCGGAAACATACTTTTTATCAAAAATACTATAATTAATAAAAATTGAAACGACAAAAGCATGTCTCTACAAATGAATCATCAAAAGAGAATTAGTGAGAATAAGCGCAAATTAACTTGGTTTTTATTCATTTTACCCGCCTTATTGATTTATCTCACATTTATGGCCGGTCCATTATTTGATTCCTTACGATTAAGCTTATATACTGGCGAAGGGTACAATCCTTCCCGATTCGTGGGTTTTCAAAATTACCAAAATTTATTTACGAATCCACTTTGGCGGGAGAAGTTTTTTGGTGCTATCAAGCATACAACAATATTTTTCCTTATCCATATGTCAGTCCAAAATAGTTTTGGGTTGTTATTTGCAAATTTACTTTCATCAGAATTCAAGGGAAAAAATATTTATCGTACAATCATCTTTGCCCCAGCTACACTTTCGGTTTTAGTTGTAGGTTTTTTATGGACTCTTATCCTCAACCCACAATGGGGGGCAATCAATCAACTATTAATCGCAATTGGGCTCAAACAATTCGCTTTACCTTGGCTCGGTAGAGAGAATTTAGCATTGCCGGTTATTTCCCTCACATCTGTGTGGCAATGGGTAGGTATGCCTACTGTTTTGTTTTTAGCTGGTTTGATTGGTATTTCTGACGAGCTAATTGAAGCAGCTAGAATTGACGGTGCATCAGAGTGGAAATTATTTTGGCATATCAAATTTCCTCTCCTTAAACCGGTTATTGGCATTGTCGCAATATTAACATTTGTTGATAACTTCAACGCTTTTGATGTGATTTATGCCATGGCTGGGGTAAAAGGAGAACCAGCCTATTCCACAGATCTATTAGCGACGTTATTCTATCGTACGGGAATTGCCGGCGAACATCCTGTCGGAATCCCAAATATGGGTATGGGTGCTGCAATTGCTACAATGACATTCTTAATATTAATGTCAGGCGTTTTGCTATGGCTTTATTTCTCACGCCAACAGGCAAAGGAATAAAGATGATATGTTAAAACTTAAAATCCATCATTTTTCCGCTTATATCATCCTCACCTTATGGTCGTTGATTGTCATTTTTCCATTATGGACATTGATTATCAATTCCTTTAAACCCCAAAAAGAGATCTTCCGTGATCCATTTGGCTTACCAAAAAATTTTACATTGGAGGGATACAAAGCAGCTTGGCAAACTGGTCGATTTGACCTCTATTTTACAAACACAATATTTGTAACTATTGTTTCCCTCACATTGATCCTTTTTATCGGATCTATGGCTGCCTATGCAATGGCAATGTGGAAATCAAAATTTTCAGTTGCATTATATATATTTTTTATTGCTGGATTAATGATTCCTATCCGCTTGGGCACATTAGATATCGTCAGACTTGTAAAAGCACTACATTTACAAGATACATTATGGAGTTTAATTCCAATCTATATCGCGATGGGCATGCCAATTGCCACATTTGTTCTCACGGCATTTATCAAAGAACTTCCATCTGAAATGTTCGATGCAGCAAAAGTAGATGGTGCTTCAGAGTGGCAAGTCTATAGCCAAATTGTATTACCTCTAATGCGGCCAGCTCTTGCTACCGTTGCTATTTTTAATATGATCAAAATTTGGAATGATTTTTGGTTTCCACTGGTATTAATACGAGCGGAAAAGTCGCGCACTGTTGCCTTAGGAGTTTCTTTGCTTTTTGGACAATATCGCACAGATTGGACTCGTGCACTAGCAGTCCTTTCTTTAGCAGCATTACCCATATTACTTCTCTATATTCTCCTCTCCCGAGAATTTATTAAGGGCTTGACAGCTGGCGCTGTGAAAGGATAACCATGAACGGACGTGAACGTATTGCACTAGCAATGCAGCATAAAATTCCCGACCGAGTTCCGGTGATGTGCCAGCTTTCGCTTGGTCATTATTTTTTAAACGCTGGCCTTGCGCCCCATGAAATTTGGTTTACCAGTGAAGGTTTTGCTGAAGCTCTTGTCAAATTACAAAAACGGTATCAATTCGATGGCATATTAATCAATATTCCTGGACGGCCTAACAATATTTTAGAGAAAATCCAGCATATCCAAACAACCAATGAAGGAGAATTAATAACCTGGATTAACGGACATGTCACTCTTGTCCCATGGGACGATAACGCACAATATATCTATAGTGGCAGACCAGATTTAAAGCAGCGGGCTGATTTTAATTCTATCGATCCTGATCATTTGGAAAATCTGGATCAATTTATTGGATATATTTGGAATATATACCATATTCCATGGATGGAAGAAAAAGATGATCCAGGTTTATTAAAAGATATTCCACCTTATTTTTATAATACCATCGATGCGGTCAAATCAAAAGTAGGAAACTCCATATCCATTCATGGTGAAGTATTCTCACCCTTTACGCATTACCTTGAACTTTTTGGCTACGAAAACGCCTTACGAGGTTTAAAAAAAGATAACATCAAAGCCAAAGCATTATTGGAACAATTAACGGTATCAGCAATCACATGGGCGGTTGCACAAGCACGCCATGCGGTAGATGCCGTGCTTATATCCTCTGCATTTGCGGGAGGAGGTTTTATATCTCCAAAAATGTATGAAGAATTTGTTTTACCCTATGAAAAAAAGGTGGTGGATGCTGTCAAAGCGGAAGGTGTGCCAATTTATACACACACATGCGGAAAGATTGGTGATAGATTGGAATTAATGGCTGCATCGGGAACGATGGGAATTGACACCCTAGATCCACCACCCTTGGGCAATATTGAGTTAGCAGAAGCAAAGCGCCTAGTGGGTGATAGGCTATTCCTCAAAGGGAACATGAATTCAGTGGCTTTATTACAATACAAAACTAAGCAAGAAGTAATTTCTGAAGCTAGCGAAAGAATTTTGATCGGAAAAGAAGGTGGCGGTTATATATTAAGTTCAGCCTGCTCAATAGCACCACGTGTTGAGCCCTGGAAGATTGAGTTATTCGTTCCCTTGGCTGAGGAACTTGGAAAATATTAGCTGATACTTCTTTAAGTTACACAACCTATATCTACTGAGATAATCTGTCAACCCCCCAGATTAATCGCCCCGGCGCTGTTCCATGAGAAACAGCGCCGGTTCGTCCCATCAATAACCACCATATCCCGCAGGATTGGCAAGTGTCTCCCAAATGTGTTCGTTCGCAACTGTGCCTTGGGATAAAATAACTTCAAACTGACCCCACTCCGCATAACCGCCATCTCGCCAACATGGGCTGTCCTCAAGTTCTGTTCCAACCCAAACAATCTTATAGTGCCAAACCTCGCCGCTTCCACCGGGCACCTTACCATTCCATTCGTTATCCTCCCATGCGTCGCACGTCCATGGAGCACCATGAAATCGAGCATCATCCCATGCCTTCGACCATTTCATGACTAAATGATCGTTTGCGTAGGTGGGATCTCCCCAAACGGCCCCATCCAAAACGCGATCTACGCCATCTGCTGCTCCAACAAAGATCCTTGCTGAATAGTTATAGCCAAATTCATCAAAGCCGTTTCCTCCCGCCAAAACCGCAATGCTCGTAACCGCGAGTAAAGAAAGGACAATAAAAACGGATGTGAAGATTTTAATTTTCATTTTTTTCTCCTTACTATCAACGATCTAATTTATCTGCCATTTATTTCTGCAACAATTCTCTGAATCATGCATAGAAATATTTAAGCCAATTGTCAAGGATAGCCTTTTGTCATTTCGATCGATACCCACCACCTCCTTTGCATTGTTTTCTGTTCAATATAAAAACGAACATCCCAATATACTTTGAAGAAAGAGTTAATCGAATTTGGCGATAAATTCCGTCACAATCGCCCCATCAAAGGATGTTTCTCTTAAATTAAAAAACGTTTATTTTAATAAATGTTACACCATCAGGTATTCCATATTTATAAAATAATCTCCACATGTATTTATTCCCAATCTAACCCTGAAATTAACGGTAAAATTAATTATGGTGCAACAAAACTCGCTACAACCAGACAGTATCTATTCAGAATTCAACCCCGACACTCTCAGCGGCATCGTCTTCGATATCCGCAGATATTCCATCCATGATGGTCCTGGCATCCGCACCGCGGTTTTCCTCAAGGGCTGTCCCCTCTCCTGCTGGTGGTGTCACAACCCCGAAGGACAATCCACCAAAATCGAGATCCTTAAACGCGACAATCGCTGTATCCATTGCGGGGAGTGCTTGAGCATCTGTCAATACGGTGCAATCCGACAGGTTGGTGACCAAATCCTGTTCGACCGAACCAAATGCACGGTATGTGGGGAATGTATTGACGAATGTTATGCCGAAGCTCTGGAACTGGTTGGAAAAAGGATGAGCATTGCAGAAGTAATCAAAGCGATCAAAGCCGACCTACCCTTCTATGAGCAATCCAACGGCGGTGTCACCTTCTCGGGCGGAGAGCCCCTCTTGCAACCCCAATTTCTGCACGGCCTATTAGCCGCCTCGCACCAGCTGGGCATCCATACCGCCGTGGACACATGCGGATATGCCAGTTGGAAAACCATCGCTAGCCTGCGCCAAGAGGTGGATTTATTTCTATATGACATTAAAGTACTGGATGACCAGCTGCACCGCAAATATACTGGTGTTTCCAATCAGCTTATTTTAGAAAACCTGCGCCGCCTCTCTGAACTGGGTAGCAAAATTATCGTTCGGTTTCCTGTTATTCCTGGCATTAATGACGATGAAGTCCATGTGCGTGGACTAGCCAACCTGGTGAAGGGTTTAGAGCATATTCAGGAAATTGACGTTCTGCCCTACCATTCCTCTGCCATTAATAAGTATAATAGCTTGGGATTGAATTATCCTTTAGAAGGATTGCTTTCTCCCCAAGATGAACAACTTCAGGAGATTGTCCAAATTCTCGAAGATGCTGGATTGAATGTGAAAATTGGAGGATAGCCTTATGAGTATGACCGAACGAGTGCGGAGACTGCGCCAGGAAAGCCTGGAAGCTGTGCCGACCATCTCTACCGAACGCGCCGAGTTGATCACCGAATTTTACAGCCGCAACCACACCTTGATCTCTGCCCCCGTCCAGCGCGCCTTAGCTTTCCAATTCTTGTTGGAAAACAAAGCCATTTATATCGGCGAGGGCGAGCTGATCGTCGGTGAAAAGGGGCCTGCGCCGAAAGCTACACCCACCTACCCCGAGTTATGCTGTCACTCCTTGCAAGACCTCGATATCCTCCATTCACGGGAAAAAATCCCCTTTAAAGTGTCCCCCGAGGCGCGCAAGATTTACGCCGAAAAGATTATCCCGTTTTGGCAAGGGAAATCCCTGCGCGACCTGCTCTTTCGCGAAATGACCCCCGAATGGAAAGCCGCCTACGAAAGCGGCATCTTCACCGAGTTTATGGAACAACGCGCCCCCGGTCACACCGTTTTGGACGATAAGATCTATCACAAGGGCATGCTCGATTTCAAAGAAGACATCCGCCGCAGTCTGGAAGGGCTGGATTTCTATCATGACCCCGACGCCTACGACAAGCAAGAAGAACTGCGCGCCATGGACATTTGCGCCAGCGCGCTGATCCGCTTTGCCGAACGGCACGCCGAAAAAGCCCGCCAAATCGCCGCGCAAACCGCAGACCCCCAGCGCCGCCGTGAGTTAGAGCAAATTGCCGAGATCTGCTCTTGGGTGCCAGCCCATGCCCCGCGCACCTTTTGGGAAGCCCTCCAATACTACTGGTTCGTCCATCTGGGCGTGACCATCGAACTCAACACCTGGGATTCTTTCTGCCCCGGCCATCTCGACCAGCATCTCTATCCTTTCTATCAGCAGGAAATCGCAGAAGGACGGCTCACCCGCCAGCAGGCCGAAGAACTGCTGCAATGCTTCTGGATTAAATTCAACAATCAGCCCGCCCCGCCAAAGGTCGGCGTAACCGCCGCCGAAAGTGGCACCTACACCGACTTCGCCCAGATCAACCTGGGCGGCGTCAAACCCGATGGCTCAGACGCAGTGAACGAAGTCACGTATCTGCTCCTGGATGTGATCGAAGAAATGCGCCTGC
>Ga0078972_1013878_pt1 | contig 13044 bp, 15 predicted proteins | sample YelNatPaOPGAMG01_FD_67568 | JGI IMG/M metagenome (GOLD analysis project Ga0078972, IMG submission 67568) | Hot spring thermophilic microbial communities from Obsidian Pool, Yellowstone National Park, USA - OP-RAMG-01 (SPADES assembly) (version 2) | ecosystem: Environmental > Aquatic > Thermal...
GCCAAAAACTCGGCATCCAGGAGGGCGAGGCCATGATCCGATTCAAAAAACGTGGCGATCTATTCGAGACCACGAGCGTCCTGCAAATTTTCGAGCCGCTTGGCCTAATCGCGAGGATCCCGGAAAACGTTGCTGAGGCCTTAAACCTCCAGCCCGGCGATCAACTGATATGGGTTGAGGCGCGGCGCAACATAATCAGGTTACGGCTGAAGAGGGCATCGAGAGCCTAAAAACCCTCTCCCCCCTTTTCTTTTTTATTTTTGGCCCGCCCGTCAGTTTTGAGAAAGCCAATCACGAGATCAGACATGAGCATGCTCATCATCGGGCCATGATCATCCCCGAAAATCAATAAAACCGTAATATGGGATCCTCGGGATCCTTGGTGGATCTCTTTTTTCTCGCAATTGCATGCAATTTTTTGCATCTAATTACGGGCCTCTCCTTATTAATGTCTCCCCATATCGTTATCGGAGGCTCGGGCTCCCCGCGATAATGCGCAATAAGCCTTAAAACAACACTATCGATCGTCTCGGCTGGATGATTGCGCAGTTGATGCAGCCGCCTCAAGGTCTCAACCCTGATCCTGATGCTGGTGCTCATGATTCTCGCCCCCCAAAATCCTCGCTAGCCGATGATATGCGGCTGGGTTGCATGATCTCAGGTGCTCAACAAAGCTCTTGAGATCTGTTATAACGTAGGAGTTGCAGAATCGGCAAGTTTTACCAATTATTTTGGATCCCATCCTCTCACCTATATGAGGTGGTTCGGAGGAGTTCAATCCTCTCGATCTTACCTTCAATCTTTTCCAAGATTATGCCTTCCCGACTTTCACTCTTCTTTACATAGAAGATTATTGAAAGGCTCTCGGGTGTCAGATCATGGGTTGAAGTGATAACTAATTCTCTCGCGCACCATCGGATGAGCTGCAATAAGTTGTTGAAACATTTAATCTCGATGCCGGCGGGGCTCTCGGGAACCTCTTTTAGATAGACGCGATATATGCGGCGACCGATATTTTTCACGGCCATGGCCACGCCACCTCTACTAACATCTTTTCATGCTTGGGCTTTTTCTCCACTTTCCTTGATCTCTTTCTCTTAGCCTCATCCAAGATCTGGCGCGGAAATATTACATACCTTTTTCCGCCCCTTCTCACTACTTGCGCCCCATGCGAGCGTAAGACATGGGCTAGGATCTTCCCCCGGAACTTCAGCTCACCCTCATTTGACTGGGGCCATATGATCGACTCAAGCATCGTGAGCGGCAGCTCTATGCGGTAAGGTAGATGGGGGAGAATCCTTTGAACCTCATTCCATAAACGGGCCTCATCTACGTTTTTCATTTTTCCACCTCAAATGATAGAGCTTCACGGGCCCGACTCTACTAACCTCGAGATCCCAATCTCGCCTCAACCTTCTAAGAAGGCGATCCGCCCTATGCCACGAGAGGCCGGTCAATCTAGCAAGCTCGGCGGGCCATAAAAAGCCATGCCTATTTAATGTCTTGATTGCGATCTCTTCAGCCTCCCTCAAGCCCATCGCCTCCCGAAACATTTATATATGATGAGTTGGCCTCACCTCCCTTATCATTTGTGCCAGTGTGCCAAATCGTGGAGGGGCTTGGATTTGGCTTATTTTCGCCTGAAAGGCTTGGAGATTTGGCATTTTGCTGAAATGCCAGATCTTCTGGCTCCTTTTCCTGAATTAATGGCCAATTCGGGCTTATTTCCGATTTGGCAATCTGGCACCCGGATAATAGGAGTAGGGCCACGGCATCCTGAATCATTTTTAAAGCTTTCTCCCGCATATCCGAGATATCCATGTTCAGGCTCTCGGGGCTCTTAGCCAGCATGATCCTATGAGCGCGTCCCTCTCGATCAACGATTATGTAACCCTTGGCCTCCAAATTTGGGATTATTCTATGCCGCAGTGTGGAGCTTGAGATTTTAGATACCTTGGCCAGCTCCACGTAAGTCCATTCATCCTGTTCTTTCAATAGCTCTAAGATGTAGCGCTCCTTCTCGTTGAGATTCGTGATGATCTGCTGAAAGCTACTCTCCACTAATGGCAGGACATTCAATAGATCTTGGAAATCCGCCACCAAGAGTAGCCTCTCATTAATGCTGCCGGCATTCTCCTTCAGCATTATTCGATGAGGCCAGAAGATTATCGCGGAGGCCTTGATTAGTGAGGTGAGTTTCCGGAAATCTCTCCTCAGTTTGGTATCCGGCTCATTAATCGTCTTCAACCTTTCAACGATAATCGGTAAAAATGGGATGATTACATCATCGAATCGCGGAGTTTTCTCCCAAAGCATCCTAAAGAGCTTGGAGCATCCTGCCTTGAAGTCCTCGAAGCGCCGCTTATAGACATAGTTTGATTCTATTTCCATATGGTGATCAATTATCCTAAAAGTCTGCGACGCGCTTTCATCTAAGTTGATTAGAACGCATCTATGGGCTAGATCCGGGTAATCCTGCCATCTCCAATTTGCGGAGGTAACGATTAAGAATGGCGTCCCATTAACCTCGTATTCGATTGGCACGAAGCGTCCATTCTCGCGTTCAGTGATGCCGATCCGAAGCTTGCCCTCAGAAAGCATTATATGCAGTTGGCTCGGGTTCGAGCTCAATTCTTGGATGTATAAGATGTGGCCATCGAGATCGGCATCCTTAAACTTTCTCTCGAGATATGGCCCGGTCAGCCTGCTGAATTCGAGGATTAGCTGGCCATTCTCTAAGGGCCGTAATGGCTTGAGGATCTCCTTGACGAGATGGGATTTGCCTGCACTATTACTCGATTCTACGATCACGCCCATGATCCTGCTTTCCGGATCCTTCAACTTAGTTGAAAATAGGCTTAGGATTATGAGCTGAACATTTAAATCTTCGCCCGCGATACCCGGGAACAAGGCCCTCAACTCACTCAAATTTTGGGGCCAATAACTCTGAAAGGCCATGTTCTTTATCTTCCAAGCCTCGGCGGGAGCAACTCCTAGCAGGTCAGCCAGCTCCTTTTCACCCTCCAAGCTGAATGGGTCGCCGAAAAGCTTCACTTCTCTACCATTAACGCTAAAGACCCATCCATCACGAGTTAGCCTTACAGAGGGCGCCTCTAAATTTAAAGGTGAGACACCAGTATAGCTACTCATGGAGATCGCCTCCGCGGCGGTCTCCCCCCTCATTATTCATGGGCCACGATACATAGAAAATTCGGATGTTCTTGATCTTCAATAGTTTCTGGATGAGCTTTTCTAGGGTTCTTCTCGAGCCACTAACACCGATATACATGATGGTCCTCATGCTTCCACCTCCTCGATCGAAATTATCTGAAGGGTTTTCGTGAACCGGCGGCCTCTAACCTCATAGACGAGTTTTAGCGAGCTCGGTTGATTCACGCCTCGTGTAATTACGTAATCCTCGCCCATCTCTATCAACTCATGGAAATGTTGCCTCGTGAACGGATCATACCCATAAGCTTGGAATGATGGGTTTTTAGCAGTCTTTGGGAGATCGGGCCTCTTGAAGCGGATAAGCCATCTCTTGGCGCGGCTTATCCTCTCAGTCTCGAGCGTCGGCTCGCTATATGATGCAGCCTCTTGATATAGCTGCTCCTCTAGCTCAGAGTAAAACTCGATTGGCTCGAGTTCTTTAACCGGTATGAGGAGTCTATCAAAGCGCGATGTGGCCCCGCCCTGATCAACTAATTCTCCGCTAACTAGCAGTAAATTCATGCCGCGAGCCTCGGCGATTTCAGCCTGAAGAATGCATCCGCGATATAACGCCCTCATCTTTTCTTCACCTCCGCGACAAAATGGTATGCGTGGGTCTTTCCACAGAACGGGCATGGAAATGGCCTTTGAACCTTATTAACATAGAGGAATCCTCCGAAAAGGCCATTCTTCTTAGCATATCGCGGCGGGATTGTAATCCAGTTTGCTATATCGAATTTTATTAGCTCATTCTCGTATTCGCGTAATAAATCATACCGCTCCCTAATGTTGCTTATCTTCTCTAACGCGTCGTTGAGCGAGGATGCTTGGAGGCTTTTGTAATCCTCCTCAAGCTTTACCTTGAGACTATTAAAGCAGGGCCAGTAGCGGTAGAGCGTGCCGATGACGGGCTCGCCATATTCGCCGAAGCGACCCATGTAAAGATCTAATCGCAGCGGGTTTATATCGAGAAAGGCCCAGAGCTTCGCGTCAAATTTTTCCCCATCGATTTCAACGTGATAGGATAGGGGATCTATCTCCTTGCGTTTTTCCACGCATGTGGCCACACCTGAATCCTCGAGCAAATGCCAATACCTAACTATACCATCCAATAGCTGGATCTGACTCGAGTCAAGATCCGTGAATAGAAATTCTTCAAAGACCCGGCCTGTCTTCTCGTGGAGGAATAATATTTTCTCAACGGTCTCCCGCGAAGTTTTTACTATAAGATCCTTTATCCGCGAGTCGCCGAGATTCATTATCTCGATTAGGCGCTTATAGGGCTGTAGGGAGGGATCGTTAGATTTCACGATCTGCTCCCGCAAACTCGTTCTCCTATATTTCATGGGAACATTCACGGCTCCAATTTGAATCTCTTGAGGGGGCAGCTCATATTGTGATAAGCTGGCTGACGCTAGCATTCTGACATTGGGCGATGCTAACTCCTTCTCGCCAAGCTCTTCGCGAAGTCTAAGAAATGATGCTGGAATCTTTTCATACTCACCATATACCGTAGTATATTTTTCATTTTTCTCCGGCACCTTAGCTCACCTCCGCTTTCCTTAACATGATCGAGCCATCGTGGCGCTCGACCCACGCGTATGACCAGCCCTCAACCCAGCTGGCCGGCAGCGTTACGGCTACGCTTGAGCCGAGCTTTATCACGCGCCTTAACTTACCCCTATTCTGAAGGCTCATCATGGGGGTTAATGATTAAGCGATATATTTATATACTTCTTTCACTAAGTAAAGTTGAGGTGGGTCTAAACGGCTCAAGAAAGGCGAAATAAGTCAATCCAGCTCATCCTAGAAGAAATATATCGGCTTGAGGAGGCGGGTGAGGCCGTTTACTTCACGAAATTGCAAAGGAGGTTAAAGGTTAGCACTCGAACCCTTGCTAAGTATCTCGATCTTCTCGAGGGGGAAGGGGCTATAATTAGGAGAAAGACAGGCGAGTTGAAGCTCATACTCTTGAATCATGAGAAGGCCGATCAAATCCTAAGAAACTTACGCCCATCGGAATTCAGGGTAAATCCCGAACTTTGGCAATCCTTGCGCGATGAGGTCTTCGACCTGGCTATGGAGACATTCTATTTTCTTGAGGCCCTGGCTGAGACTCATGGCAGATATAGAATGCCAGTATGCGAGTTCTCGGAATTAAAATTTATGACCTTCTTCAGGAGGTATCGCCGGAACATATTCTTACTGCTCCTTAAATTAGCTAGCCTAGAGCCCCCATCGGAGAAGGAGAAAGCGCTATACTATGGCATCCTAATGTTCTTAAGACAACATATAAGAACTTTCCCATTATCAGCGTTCATATTCTTCCCCATCTATGACATCCCCGAACAAGAGCTGAGAAAGCTATCGCCCAAGGCCTTGACGATAATGTCTCATATTAGTCAATTAATACGCATAATGAGCGAGGCCTAATCCCGCTAAATTCTAAGAGCAAAGCTTATAAATGATGGGTGCGGAAATGGCTGGTAGCCCCTATTATTGTGGGGAGGCGTGCGGCGGTAGCCCTCCTTCTGTGTTGAGGCGGGATTCGTCTAATCGGCTTGGAGGAGCCTCGCCGGGAGGCATGCTCACAGGCCCCCCACCCTTTCCCCGCGCGGGACGCCCGTTTCACCCGATCCCACGCCCTCGCTCATCGGCTTCACTGTGCCGAGTCATCCTCATCCGGGCGTGGGGGGTCTCGTTTCTGCGGCGTTGCCCGGGGTCTCCCCCGGTGCCTCGCGGCACCGCGCGCCTCCCGGAACGGGGGAGGAACTTCCTCGGGAGCTCCCCGTGGCCCGCCCCGCCGCTCGCCCCCTATTGAGACACATTACCGGCTCTCTTATTTCAGGTTTCCTTCCTAGGTTCTAGGTTAGGTCTCCGCACTCGCATAGAGCGTCGTTTATCAGGTTGTATAGGTCTTGCATGCCCTGCCCAGTCTTTGCCGAGGTTTTCACAATTCTCATGGCCTTCGAGTACTCCCTTACTAGGTTCATGAATTTTGCTGAGAGTTCTGCGGCGAGCCCATGCTCTTCTAACGCTATCCTCTCCACGAGCTTAGACTCGTCTAGCAGCATCCTCTCGAGCTCGATGGTGTTGAGCAGGTCCGCCTTGTTTATCACGGAGACAACTGGGATCCTGAGCCTAAGCCTCGTTATAATGGACATCGAGATTCCGACCGCAAAGCCCGAGAGGCTCGAGGCGAGAAACGGGTCGAGTATGTAGACGGCGACGGCTCTCGATTCCTCGGATAACCTTTCGACTATCCTAGGCCCCATCTCCCTGAAGAGGAAAAGCTCCATCTGTCCTGGTGTATCGATGAGCCTGAATCCGGTACCATTAATAGATCGTATTCTCACAACAACATCATTCAGCCTCTCCTCGATTATTTCTGCTGCCTTAATCATCGCACCATTCGGCCCGAGGCCAGTATCCCTCATCAAGTCATCAACCCTCACAAGAGACCTGATATCATAGCTAGGCTTATATGGGAGCTTTAGAACGCCGGGATCCAAGTTGACATATATGGGTCTCTCGCCGAGCTCCTTCTCAAGCCACCTGCCAAATGAAGCAACCATCGAGGTCTTACCACACCCAGCCGGCCCGATCATCACAACATTTATCCAAGCATCCATCCAAGACAAAATCTACACAACCCGAAATTTAAATAATGATGAAGGGAACCCTCAAAACAGAACTCACCATCATCTCGGAAAGATAATATAATCGTCCTAGTTGATGTTCCTTGAATGATGTATGCGGCCGTATCTGACCGCGGTGGATGATGATGACGTGCTTAGCTGATTTATCCGTGAGAAGCTTTTACTTCATTATTCTTATTCTTCTCCGGTCTATCGTCAGGATAGCCATTGTTATGGCTATAGCTCCGAAAATTATCATCCTGACGTTGAGGTCTATTGCGAGCATGCTAAGCCCCGAGTCAAGCCACCTGATTATCAAAACCCCGAGCAGAGTTCTATGGACCCCACCCACGCCTCCGGTTAGCGCGGTTCCCCCAACCACGACGCTCGCGAACAATGGTATCATGTCAAGAACTCCTACCTGCATATGTGCGCCCTGAATCTGCGATGCATAGAGTATTCCGGCTATGCTGGCGAGCAGGGAGCAGATCATGAAGACCAGAGTTCTCACCATCTTAACATTTACCCCGGCCAGCCGCGCTCCAACGATATTGCTGCCCACCGCGTAAATCATTCTGCCGAAGGGCGTCATAAATGTCATGAAGATGCATATTACCCAGACTACTATAGCCCAGTAGAATATTGAAGGTAGTCCGAGTATCATGGTCGTGGAAACGGCCCTGAAAGCGGGATCGGTGATCATCCTCGTATATCCCCCGGAGATTACCTGCGCCAGTCCCTCAGCCACCATCGATGTCGCAAGTGTCGCCATGAATGATGGTATATTGAATCTGGCTAGCAGGATGCCGTTAATGAATCCGAAGATGAGCCCGACCACGATTGCCACGATTATCGAGGAGAATCCCATTGAAGGATAGAGTACGGCGAATATCATCGCCGAAAGCTTTAGGACACTGGGTACCGAGAAATCGAATGATCCCATTAGTATCACGAGCGTTAAGCCACATGCAGCGATAAGGAACCAAGACATCCCATAGACTAACGTTATAACGCTATCCCAGCTTGTCAGGAAGTAGGGGTTCGCCATCCTAAGAGCGATTACTAGCGCGATGAAGCCCATGATAGGTATTATCGTGTTAATATTCCTCTGAAGCCATTCTCGGGAAAGCCAAGCTTGAGCCATTTTTAACCCCTCCTCACGCTATCAAGGCCCCCTTAAGAGCTCTGGATGCGGCGATCACAGCTCCCAGCAGTAGTGTTCCAACATACAGTTTGAGATGGTTTGGATCCACTCCTGGCAGGAGAAATAGCCCGTTGAATATGAGAACGTAAACCAGTGCCCCGAGTAGTGTTCTATGCGGTCCTCCCATGCCACCCGCGAGAGGAGTTCCTCCGAGAACTATAGCCGCGAGCCCCCTTACAAGCTCACTGGGGTCAAAGTCCACCCTCGTTTGGCATCCGAGGTGGACGAAGATGGCTATTGAGCCAAGCCCTGTCAGCAATCCGCTGAGCGTGAAGGCTAGTATCTTGTATTTTTCCACATTTATTCCAGCGAGCTTCGCTCCCTCCTCATTTGACCCTATTGCGCAGAAGTACGTGCCCAGCTTCGTGAAGAACATTATGAATAGGGCGAGTACTATTACGGGGAGAGCTAGCAGGAAGGGCGATGGAATATATGGTATCGGCGACTCTCGCAGGAAGTTATATGCTGGGACAATTAATGTGAGAACCCCAGAGATATTCCTAACGTAGGTTGTTAAAAAGGCGAGCACCGCGGTCACAGCGATCGTTAATATAAATGATGGCACCTTAGCCTTTACATGGACTACGCCATTGAAGAGCCCTACTAGTAGGCCGAAAATCGGATATATCGCTATTGATGCCAGCCCTAGATAGGGATACAGCAGCCAGACGAGAGCTCCGCCAAACATCCATATACCCATGTATGATACATCCATGGAGCCAAGCAGTATTACGAAGGTCGGCCCTACAGCTAGCATCGAAGTAACGGCAAAGTTCTTCAGTATAGCCACCAAGTTGCTTGTTGACAGGAATTTGTCGGGCACTAGCGCCGAGAATATTACGACTAGCGCAACTATCGCCCATACAGCTGGATTAACCTTAACAAGCCTCCATATTGATGCCGCGATTACCGAGCCAATCTTTAATCGCTCCACTTCGCTTTTCATAGTCCCATTAACCTCCTGAACTCCTCATTAGTATAGGTTGCCTGTATAACTCCACCCCTTATAGAGATTATCTTGTCGCATAAGATGGCATACTCCTTAGGATCATCGCTCACGAGGATCATCGCTATGCCGTTCTTCTTCATCTCGAGTAGGACTTCGTATATCTCCTCTCTTGCCCCAACATCTATGCCTATTGTCGGATCCTCAAGTACGAGTATCTTTGGGCTCTTCTCAAGCCACTTACCAACCGATACCTTCTGCTTATTTCCACCGCTCAGTGAATAGCATTCAGTCTCCACATTCGGTGCCCTTATCCTGAGCTTCTTCATTATCTTCTCAGCCAGCGATCTCTCAGCATTGAAGCTTATCACTGATATAATTTTCAGCGGCCTCTTTGTGACTTTATCAAAATTCACTATCGACACATTCTTCCTTATAGGCCAGAAAAGGAAGAGCTCTTTCCCCGTCTCGCCTGAGAAATACCCTATGCCCAGCTTAACCCTCGCATATGGCTCGCTCTTCAGCTTAACTTTCCTGCTATCTACGAGGATCTCACCAGCGTCGGCGGCTATCTCTCCATATAACGCCTTGGCTATCTCGCTTTTACCACATCCAGCCGGCCCAAATAGCCCTATGCATTCCCCTTCATGGAGATCAAAAGAAATATTCTCAAAGTAGCCCTTCTTCGTTAGGTTTCGCACAGATAAGACTACGCGCCTCCCTTCCACAGCACCCGCGCTATATACATATCTCGCCCATAAGTCGTAGTAGGATTCCCTTCCAACAATCTCCCTGAAGATTTGATCTTCAGTAACTTTCTCTGATGAAAGATCATGATGAGCAACCACTCGCCCATCCCTCAACACATAGATGCGATCACTGAACTTCATCACCTCTGGGATTATATGAGAGACGAAGATGAATGAGTTTGATTTCTTCAGGTTGAGGAGGTAGTTGAATAGCTCGTCCCTTTCTTCAATCGAGAGAGGCGCTGTCGGCTCGTCAAGGATTATGACAGGTATTATCTCAGCCTCACCATCCATCCCAACCATCAACCTTACGCTTAATATTGCTCGAGCTATCTCAACCATTTTCTGAGTTGATGGTGGGAGCTCATACATGCTGCTTGCTAGATCGCATTTTAGCCCAAGCTCCTCGAAAACGGATTTTGCTAAGCCAATGATCTTCCCGAGCTGCAACCTCCCAAGCCTCGTAAACTTCTCCTCGAGGCCAAGGAATAGGAACTGATAGACCTTCAGATGCGGTATGACCCCCCTTTCCTGATATACTATCGAGATTCCTCTACTAAGAGCATCCAAGGGATCCCTCGGGAATGGGACTTTTCTGCCCATTTGATACATTTCTCCACTGTCCGGCTGGTATACCCCAACTAAGATCTTCATCAACGTGGATTTTCCGGCCCCATTCTCGCCGACAACACTCACTATCTCATTTCTTCGAACCATTATGCTAACATTATCAAGCGCTCTAACAACTCTATCGAAGGTCTTAGAAACATCCCTGACCTCAAGAATAGGGTCTAAGGTACCCATTATGCTCGCATTCACCTAGAATATAAAAAGAAATGAGAATTAAAAAATATTTAGTGTATTTACTGTCTGTATCCTCATAGAAATTGTTAATCCCCAATCTTGCCCCAGAGTGGTTCCAGCTTTAGTCCCTCGGCTTCAGCAGCTTTAATCTTCGCCTCGTTGTCGTTCCAAGTGTCCCAGTTAAGGTCAAGGAAATATTTCATCGTTAATGCGAACTGTTTCCTGAAGGACTCGAGGTTCTCTCCCTTCGTCCTGTCATCAGTAACCTTCATCCTGCTCATTAGTGGCACATAATAGAAGTCATTTGCTGTTAAGTAGTTCTTCGCATGCCTGTCATATGTTAGGTTAAGCTCCTTGCACTTGCCAACAGACAGCGTCCTGAAGTCATATGGGTATGTCTTGGACGGATATACTTCGCTGATCTTCAGGAAGTCTAGGAGCTTTGCTGCATCAACAGCGATGAAGTTCGGGTGCCACCATAGGCCCGAGGCCTTAATAAGCTCCTCGTTCTCCTCCTTGATGCCTGGTGTCGATAGATTTAGAACTGTTGTGACCCATGGTGATTGCACCATCTCATCTCTCAGTGGATAGGAGGCCCCGGTGACCGCATCATATGTATCAGCAACACGCTTTCCGCCGAAGTACTGGAACTCGGTCAGCGATGTAACGAACCAAGCCCCTTTGATCACCTCCTCGACACAGGCGACGATAGCGTCCCTAGCGGCTGCGAAGGGTCCTATGTCGATCCCTCGCTCCTTGAACACCGAGACCGTGCCCATGGCCTGGTCGTCGTTGTGACCCCAGACGGCATCATAATCTGTTCTAACGGCCAGTGCATCCTCTCCAGCCTTCCTACCTCCTGGATAAGCCCACTCACCCCAATAGTGCCCGAGTAGCAGTATGAATGGATACCTTCTCCAAGCAATTGAGATACCCTGATTAATGAGTGCTGTTGAGTCTGGGGCGATTGTCTTCGAGGACTGCACATGCAAGACCTTGCTCTTGCCATACTTCCTCATTTTCTCGAAGAGCAGTGTCATGCAGTGGAAACTCATCTCATCAGACATTGTACTGAATTCTAGGAACCAGTACGGGCCCTTGTCGCCGGGCAATAACGCTGGATCCCTGCACCATGCAGTTGCAGCGAACACCTTGTTATCCTCACAGAGCCTGACTATCTCCTGCATAGCAGCGAGAGCTGGAGCCCAGTAAACAACACCCTTAGCTCCAGCCGCGATCAGGGAATCCGTGGCCTCCACGGCCTTCAGAGCCTCGGCGCCAATTTCAATTCCCTTAAAGTCTAGCCCAAGTTGCTTGCATGCCTGATCGGCGCCCTGATAATCATATTTCGGCGCCTCCTGAGCTAGGGTCCAGGTGACATATCCTACGAGGAACTTCTCGCCCGGCTTGCCAGTGGCATATCTCTGAGCCAGCTCCCTCCTCATCTCCGCGAGACCGGTGACCGGAGGAGCTCCCGTCACTGTAGTGGTAACGGTCTCCCTTACAGTTGTAGTTGCAGTGACCGTCCGCTCTGCGGCCGCCACCGTGGTAGTGACAGTTGTTGGCACAGTCCTTGTTACTGTTGAAGTTACAGTCTCAGCAGGGGCCGCTGGCTTCGCGAAATAGCCGACAATTCCTCCTACCACGAGACCCGCAACTGCAGCTCCAGCCACCTTAGCGGCAGTTCCAACGGCCCTCCTACGCGTCATCCTAGCCTTTAGCACATCTAACCCCTCAAAATTCTTCTTCTCCGACATACCTATTTCTCACGTATAGTGCGGGATCGACCAAGAATTAAAGTTTTCTAATGCATAGTGTCATGCCAGCGTTATTTAACACGTCTATAAGAGCTGTGAGTTTTTATAAACTTTAAAAGTTTAAAAATTAAAAACTAGTAACTTTCGGTATCAGTTACTAACATGGGCCCTTTCAGCTGATATAGAGGAAGGGGGATACACATTTAGGGTGGCTTCCTTAGTATTTTGTGGATGACTGTGAATGTCTGAAAGAAGTTACATAATTCGCGATCCATTCCTGTTGCATCGTGAGGGTGTTCTTAGATCTCGAGGTGAGAAGGCTAGGGAGGGGAATATTGAGGTGGCTAAAACTATGGCCGAGTTCTTGAGGAGCTCCTTGGGGCCGATGGGTATGAGCAAGCTTATGATAAACAAGTTCGGCGATACCGCTGTTACAAGAGACGGCGCAGTTATACTCGACATGATGGATGTATATCACCCAATTGCCAAGTTTTTAAAAGAGGTTGCCAAGAGCGTTGAAAGCACCGTCGGAGACGGTACGAAAACGACGATAATATTAGTTGGGGAGCTTGTAAAGCGGGCTGAAAGATTATTGCAAAGCAGGATCCAGCCGGGGGTTATAGTTAGTGGATACAAGAAAGCGTGTGAAATAGCCTTGGGACATTTGAAAAGGCTTTCCAAACCATTTAGCATAAATGATCCAGAGTTGATGAGGAGGATTATAAAGAATATGATT
>Ga0078972_1013882_pt1 | contig 13041 bp, 7 predicted proteins | sample YelNatPaOPGAMG01_FD_67568 | JGI IMG/M metagenome (GOLD analysis project Ga0078972, IMG submission 67568) | Hot spring thermophilic microbial communities from Obsidian Pool, Yellowstone National Park, USA - OP-RAMG-01 (SPADES assembly) (version 2) | ecosystem: Environmental > Aquatic > Thermal...
AACGGGCATGGCTGGCGCCCTTCTGGCCTTGCATTGGCCGCTGCAAATCCTATAATACGCGTATTGCCAGTGCGGGCGAGGGGGCTGCTGCGTTCCCTGCAGCATCGCCTGCCATCTGGTGGCGATACCGGCCATGCTCGCGCTCCCTTCGTATCGGCTGTGGGTAGGCCAGGCTGCAGGCCGGAGGCCTGGGCGTATCCTGCGAGCGATCCTCTCGATGTTGCTGCCTTGGAGGCGGTCACCGTAGCCAATCTCTGCCTTGGTTCGGAAAAGGGTCCTCGGGGTATGCCGCGGTACTATTGGATGCACTTTTACAAGGCCCTCGCCGAGGCGAGCCCATCGGAGATCGTGCAGAGCACCGTCGACGGGCTGCTGGCTGCGCGCTGCGTCTACCGCTTTGCGCGGGTCAGAGAGAGCCACGGCGGTTTGCCGGCGGAAGGGCGCCAGGCTGCGGCTGGCGGCGAGCTCATCAGCGATGTGGATTGGCCCCTCGATGAGGCCACGGCGTACGCCATCAACGACGTCGAATTCCTGAGGAGCACCACCAGGCGCACCGCGCGTTGGCCGCGCATCACCCTCGTCTTTGAGCGCGACTTTCGCTTCGACAGCAAAGTCAAGGCGCTGTGGACGGCGCGCACGGCCCGCGAGGTGCGGCAGGTCACGCTGCACTTCCAGGTGAACCAGGACCCGCTGTTTGGCGAAAGGGTCACCATCGCCCTGCGCACCTGGTACGACTATGTCCTGGAGGGCGGGCGCGCCGAGACGCACATCTTTAACAAGCGCCAGGTCGTCAAGATCGCGGCCAGCGTGTGCGACCGGGTGCACCCCCACTTTGGCTGGGCCGATGGCAGCAGCCCGGCCGACCGCTCGTACCCGCTCCTCCTGGCCGGGCAGTGGCCGGTGGAGAACGACCTGGTGGCCATCGGGCCGCAGTTGATGGCCCGCATTGCCGCCTTCAGGCCCGAGGCGTCGCCGGCGCTGGTCTCTGCCCTCGATAATGGCGGGGTGATCCTGGGGCGCGAGGCAGGCGGAGGCGAGCCCGACGCCGAAACGGCGGGCTGAGGGACCAGAGCGTCCGGGGGAGACCAGGGGGAACGCCCGACGGCACCTGGGCCGCGCCTTGGCGCAGGCCTGCGGGCCGCTGCGGCGCCCGGAGGGCCCGACGCGGCCTGTTTATTGCTGGGTGGCTACTGACGAGCCCTCGACGGGCACAGGCCGGCCCCACGTGTCCGGCAAAAGGAGGCATGACATGGCCCGAAGCAAGCCCACCGCTGAGGAATGGCGGGAGCTCTATCAGGCGGCAGAGCGCCTGAGGGAGGCCGCCCCGTGGGAGTGGATGGCAGAGGCCGATGTCTTTGGGGTGCAGAACCCCGAGACACAACAGCTGGGCTTTGTGAGCATCTCGGGCGCCTTGGGCCAGCACTATGCGGCATCCGTCTATCTGGGCGTGGAGGGGCTGAGCCGCTTTTGGAAGCTGGAGGACGGACCCGACGGGTGCTCGCCGGAGGAGCTGCTGAACGTCCCGCAGCTCCACGCGTCGTTCGAGGACCGCGATCAGCTTTCGAAGGAGGATCGCGACGTCATCAAAGAGTTGGGGCTCAAGTTCCGCGGGCGGAATGCGTGGCCCCTGTTCCGCAGCTACCGGCCGGGCTACTGCCCCTGGTTTCTGGAGCCAGCCGAGGTACGCTTCCTGACTCATGCTGTGCAGCAAGCGGTCGACGTGGCCCTGCGTTTCAGAGAGGACGCTGCGATCCTCGCGGCGCCAAACGAGGACCGCTACCTGGTGCGGGTGCCGCGGCACGAAAACGGCGCCTGGGTTTGGGAAGACCAGGTCATGGACGTGCCCTCTGCCACGAAGGATATCATCCACATCGTCGTCGACGGCAACCTGTTGGGCGCAGCCAGGCGCTGGCCACGCAGCGATGCCACCATCGAGGTGGATGTCTTCCTGATGCCAGGCTGCGTCGGCGAAAGGGGCGAACGGCCCTTCCTCGCCTACGACCTGCTGGTGGTCGACGGTGCCACGGGCCTGATCCTCGCTACCGAGATGCTGGACCCGCGCCCAGGCCTGCTGGCAATGTGGGGCAGCGTCCCTGAAAAGTTGCTCCACTTGCTCTCCACGATACGGGTGCTGCCCGGCCAGGTCCGGGTGTCGAACCGGCTGCTCTACACCGCGCTGCGGCCTGTGGCCGACGAGTTGGGTTTCTCCGTCAGCATGGGAGCCACCCCTGGCGCGGATGAGGCCAGGCAGACCATGATTGATTTGCTGAGCAGGTAGCGGCCGCCGTGCGGCGGCGCCATCCGTTCCGGTCGGTGACCCGGCGTGCAGTTCAGTTTGGGGTTTGGGGCGGGCGCTTTGCGCCCGCCCCAAACCCCCATCGAAGGGCTCCCCCTTCCCGCCGCGGTGGGAAGGAGGCCGGGGGGATGGGCCTCATACCTGTCCAGAACGCTGGTCGCTGGCTTGCCCCCAAAATGAACTACACCTCGCCTGGAAAGCTGCTTGACCCGGCCGACTCATCGGTGTATGATGTGTGCGTAATCGATGCCATCCCCAGCAGGCCTCCCGGCGTGGCGAGCCATGCCACCACGGGCCGCCTGCAAGGTAGTCCTTTCCCGGTAGCGCCGCGTGAACCAGCGACGATGTTTCTGGTCAAAGGAGCCCTCTGGGCCTCGCCCCGGGCTCGTGGGGCCGTGGTGCGAGCCAGCAGGGCGCAGGCGAGTAAGGAAAGGAGCTCCGAGATGGACTTTGTCGGCTATTGCGTCAAGTGCCGCAAGCAGGTCCAGGTCAAGCAGGGCAAGCTGGAGAAAACGGCCAAAGGCCGGCCCATGGTCCGTGGCACCTGCCCACACTGCGGCACGATGGTGACCCGGTTCCTCTCCGACAAGGAAGCCAAGAAGTAGCTCCGGCGCCCGGCGCCGGAGCACTGGCAGCCCGTGACCCTGGCGGGCATCAGGGCTCGCGCCCGGCGGTGCTCGCCGGTGGCCGTGCGCCTCGGCGCCGGGCTGTGAGGCGACCTTTTGCTCGCCTGCCCTCCAGCGGCTGGTCGACGTCCGCCTGAACTGCGATTCCCAATTGGCCGGCTTTGCCAAGGCACAGGACCTGCCGTTCTTCTTGCGTGAGCTCTGCGGCGCGGAGTACCTGCACGAGCCCCTGCTGGCGCCCGCGGAGGACCTGTTCCAGGACTACCGGAAGAAGGCGATCGACTGGCACCGCTTCGAAGAGCGGTTCCTCGAACTCTTGGCCGAGCGCCAGGTGGAAAAGCGCCTGTCGCCCGCCCTCTTCGACGTGCCGACCGTCCTCCTGTGAGGATACTGACAAAGTACTACACTTGCTCCAACCTGCACCCGGCAACAGCCGGCAAACCTGCTCCGCGCCTGGCCGGCCCTAACCCCCCTAAAGGGGTCCGCTCCGGTCAGGTGCGAAGCGTGATGCCCGGATGGCGTGTACGGCCCGGCGGTGAACACCTCGGCAGTCGGAGGGGGCGCCGCCCCTCGATGCGGCGCGAGACCCACTTGTCACTCTGAGCGGCTCCCGCCGCCAGCTCTCAGACCGGCGCCAAGCGAGCGAAGAGTCCTTGCTAGCCATGGCAGCGCGCCCGGAGTGGTTTGGCGCCACCGCAAGCAAGGATTCTTCGCTGGAATTGGCGCCCCAGTGCTACCTGGCCGTCACTGCCGCTCAGAATGACCCTCACGGCGACGGTGGCCACCAGATGCGCCGACGATTTTGCGATACACCCGGCGGCAATGTTGCACGGCACGCGCGGGCGACTATACTGTACGCCATGGCCAACCCTTCGTCTCCTCGCGGGCCGGAGTTCCAGCCCGGCGCCGGCTCCGAACGCCTCGTCCGTGTGGGCTGCCCCGCGCACAACTGCGGTGGCCGCTGCCTGCTGGTGGCCCACGTGCGCGATGGGGCCATCACCCGCCTCGACGCCGACGACGCCGCCGACACCCTGGCCGCGCCCCAACTGCGCGCCTGCGCCCGCGGCCGCGCCTACCTGCGCCGCCAGTACCACCCCGACCGCCTGCTCTACCCCCTCAAGCGGGTGGGGCCGCGCGGCGAGGGGCGGTTCCGGCGCATCTCGTGGGCTGAGGCGCTCGACACCGTGGCCCGCGAGATCGAGCGCATCCGGGCGACTTACGGCAACGGCGCCCTCTTCATCCCCTACGGCACCGGCAGCGACAGCCAGCTCAACGGCGCGCGGCCCGCGCGGCGCCTGCTCAACCTCTACGGCGGCTCGCTGGGCTACTACAACAACTACTCCTGGGCCGCCATCCAGGCCGCCACGCCCACCGTCTATGGCACGCAGCGCACCGGCAACGAACGGCAGGATTGGCTGAACGCCCGCACCATCCTCATGTGGGGCTGGAACCCGGCCGAGATGCGCGACGAGACCAACTCCGACTATCTCCTGCGCCTGGCGCGCCAGCGAGGCGCGCGCATCGTCTGCATCGACCCGCGCCTCACCCCCAGCGCTGCCGCTCTGGCCGACGAGTGGGTGCCCATCCGCCCCGGCACCGACGCCGCCATGATGAGCGCCATGGCCTATGTGATGATCCAAGAGGGCCTGGTCGACCGCGAGTTCGTGCGCACGCACTGTGTGGGGTTCGACGCCACGCAGATGCCGGCGGGCATGCAGGGCGCCGAGAGCTACTCGGACTATATCCTGGGCCGCTCCGACGGCGTGCCCAAGACGCCCGAGTGGGCCGAGGCGATCACCGCCGTCCCCGCCGCGACCATCGCCCGCCTGGCCCGCGAGTACGCCACCCAGAAGCCGGGCGTCCTGTACCAGGGCTACGGCATGCAGCGCCGGGCCTATGGCGAGCAGGTGGTGCGCGCGGGCTGCGCGCTGGCGGCCATCACCGGCAACGTGGGCATCCCCGGCGGCTGGGCCGGGGGCATCGCCTTCGCCCCCGACGGTGGGCGCCAGGGCGACTTTTTCCCGGTGGGCGAGAACCCGGTGCCGGCCCGCATCCCTGTCTTCCTGTGGACCGAGGCGGTGCTGCGCGGCACCGAGCTGGGACCTGCGGATGGCCTCGTCGGCGCCGACCGGCTCGAGACGAGCATCAAGCTCATCTACGCCGTGGCGTCGGATTTCCTCAACCAGCACGCCAACATCAACCGCACCGCCGCCATCCTGCGCGACGAGGGGCTGGTGGAGTTTATCGCCGTGCAAGACAACTTTGTCACGCCCACGGCCCGCTTCGCCGATATCGTCTTGCCCGCCTGCACCCAGTTCGAGACCTGGGGCCTGCAGGATGGCTGGAAGTACAGCAAGGACGTGCTGCTTTTGCCCAAGCTGGTGGAGCCGCCTGGCGAGGCGAAGAGCGACTATCGCATCTGCGCCGAGCTGGCCGAGCGGCTGGGCATCGGCCCGGCCTTTACCGAGGGGCGCGACGAGCGGGCCTGGGTGGCCTGGATGCTGGAGGAGCTACGCCGCACCCGCTTTCCGGATATCCCCACCCTCGACGAGTTCCTGGCCCGCAACCTCGGCGCCTACCGCGTGCCGGTGGAGCAACCCGCCGTGGCCCTGGCCGATTTCCGCGCCGACCCGGCCGGCCACCCGCTGGCCACAGAGACGGGCAAGATCGAGATTTTCTCGCCCCAGCTCCATCGCCTGGGCCGGCCCGATGAGATTCCGGCCGTGCCCAAGTACATCCAGGAGTGGGAGAGCCCCTTTGGCCCCGAGGCCGCCCGCTACCCGCTGCAGGCCATGGGCCATCACACCCTGCACCGCGTCCACTCGACGCATGACAACGTCGACTGGCTCGAAGAGGCCTTTCCGCAGCGCGCTTTCATGAACCCGGAGGATGCGCGGGCGCGCGGCATCCGCGATGGCGACCTGGTGAAGGTCTACAACGACCGCGGCGCCATGGTGTTGCCCTGCCGGCTCACGCGGCGCATCATGCCCGGCGTGGTCGACATCCCTCAGGGCGCCTGGTGGACGCCCGATGCGCACGGCGTCGACCGCCGCGGCGCAGTCAACGTCTTGACCTCCGAGCGCCCCACCCCCTACGCCTGGGGCAACACGCAGCATACCATCATGGTGCAAGTGGAGCGCCCCCTCTCCCCCCTGGGGGAGAGGGTTGGAGTGAGGGGGGGATTTGCACCATCACAGGCTCCCCAACGTGCGAGACCCAGCTCGCCTGCATCCACCCTTGGCGCTTCATGCCGCGTTTCACCTTCGGCCCCATCCTCTCCCGTCGAGGGAGAGGGGAAGGCAGCGCGCCAGCTCGCCTTCTACCTCGACGCATCGGCCTGCACCGGCTGCAAGGCCTGCCAGGTGGCCTGCAAGGATCACAACGGCCTGCCCGTAGGCCTGCTCTGGCGCCGCGTGTACGAGGTCAGCGGCGGCGGCTGGCGGCACGAGGGCGCTGCCTGGGTGCACGATGTGTTCGCCTACCACCTCTCCCTCGCCTGCAACCACTGCGAGCGGCCGGCCTGCCTGGAGGTGTGCCCGGCCGGGGCCATCCGCAAGCGGGCCGATGGCATCGTACTCATCGACCCGGAGAAGTGCATCGGCTGCCGCTACTGCGCCTGGGCCTGCCCCTATGGGGCGCCGCAGTACGACGCGGCCACGGGGCGCATGACCAAGTGCACCTTCTGCGTGGAAGAGATCGATGCCGGCCGGCCACCCGCCTGCGTGGCGGCCTGCCCCATGCGCGCGCTCGACTATGGCGAGCGCGCCGAGCTGGAGGCGCGCCATGCCCCTCGAACCGGCGAGGTAGGGGCGGTTCGCGAACCGCCCCTACCCCCCGGCAAGGCCGCCGTGCCCCTGCCCGATGACTCCCTCACCCGGCCGGCACTCCTCATCCGCCCGCACCGCGATGCGCAGCGGGCCGGCGGCGTGGCCAACCGCGAGGAGGTGTGAGGTGCGCGAAGCGCCACTGGTGGCCTTTACCCTGGCCGGGCAAGCCGCTGCAGGGGCCTACGCCATCGCGGCCGGCCTGCAGCTCATGGCCGGGGCGCCCGTGGGGCTCGTGGACCTGCGTACGCTGGCCGTGCTCCTGCTGCTCATGGTCGTGGGCATGGCGGCCTCGCTCTTTCACCTGGGTGCGCCCCAGCGGGCCTATCGTGCCCTCTTGGGGCTGCGTACGTCGTGGCTGAGCCGCGAGGTGCTGGCCGCGGCGCTCTTTGCCGGCTGCCTGGGCGTGCAGGCGGGCGCCGCCTGGCTGTGGGGCGCCCGCCACATCCCGGCCGGCCTCGCCCTCCTCACCGCCCTGGCCGGCCTGGCCCTCATCTACTGCATGGCCCGCGCCTACATGCTGCGCACGATGCAGGCCTGGGATACGCCGGCCGTCCTCCTCTCCTTCGTGGCCACCTCGCTCGTGCTGGGCAGCCTGCTCGCCCTGGTGCTCGGCCCTGGTGTGGGGCCGAGGGGCGGGGCGCTCCTCTGGCTGCTCGCCCTGGCCGCCGCTGCCGATGCCGCCTTGGGCCTCTGGCGCCTCCGCCCGGCGCGCCCCGGCAAGTATGGCAGCCTGCGCGCTCCTGCTCGCCCCCATGCCGCCCTGGCCGCCCTCCACGTCGGCCTGCTCTTCCTTGGCATCTCGTGGGCCTGGTGGGCGCTGGTGGCGGCGCGCTCGTTCGTGCCCGCTCTCGCGCTCGTCGTCGCGGCCGAGGTCGCCGGCCGGGCGCAGTTCTACCGGGTGTGAAGGCGGGTCGCAGGGGGTGGCTAGCGAGTCACCACGTTGACCAGCCGGTCGGGCACGTAGATGACGTCGGCCACCTTGCGGCCGTCGAGCACGCGCTGCACCCGCTCGCTGGCCAGGGCCAGCTCCCGTGCCTGCTCCTTGCCCAGGCCGGCCGGCGCCTCGATGCGGTCGCGCACCTTGCCATCGACCTGGATGACCAGGGTCACCGTGGGCTGCTCCAGGTACTTGGGGTCGTAGGTGGGCCATGCCTGCTGGTGCACGCTGTACGGCAGGCCCTCGCGCTCCCACAGCTCCTCGGCGAGGTGGGGCGCAAAGGGGGCCAGCAGGATGATGAGGGTGTGCAGGGCCTGGCGCCAGGCCTCGGCCGAGAGGTGCTGGCGCGCTTCGGCCAGCCAGTTGGTGTACCGCATCAGCGCCGCGATGGCGGTGTGGAAGTGCAGCACCTCGATATCGGCCTGCACTTCGGCAATGGTGCGGTGCATCTCCGCCAGGTCCCCCTCTGCCCCCTGGGGAGAGGGGGCTTCCCTCTGCCCCCGGGGCGAGGTCACGAGGGCCCAGACGCGGTTCAGGAAGCGGGTGATGCCGCGGATGCCGGCGTCGGAAAAGTCGCCGCCCTCCTCGTAGGGGCCCAGGAAGAGCAGGTAGAGGCGCAGCGTGTCGGCTCCGTAGCGGCGGATGTACTCATCGGGGTTGACCACGTTGCCGCGCGACTTGCTCATCTTGGCGCCGTCTTTGATGATCAGGCCGTGCAGGCGCAGCTTCTTGAACGGCTCTTCGAAGGGCAGGTAGCCCAGGTCGTGCAGGGCCATGGTGATGAAGCGGGCGTAGAGGTGGTGCAGCGTCGAGTGCTCGATGCCGCCCGCGTACAGGTCGACCGGCAGCCACTTGCGGGTCAGCTCGGGGTCGAAGGCCACGTCGTCGCGGTGGCTCGATGGGTAGCGCAGAAAGTACCAGGCCGAGTCGAGGAAGGTGTCCGACACGTCGGTCTCGCGGCGGGCAGGGCCGCCGCACTGCGGGCAGGTGGTGTGCACGAACTCGGGCACTGCGGCCAGGGGCGAGGCACCCCCGCCCGTGGGCCGGTAGTCGGCCACGTAGGGCAGGCGCACGGGCAGCTCCTCCTCGGGCACGGGCACGATGCCGCAGCGGTCGCAGTAGACGATGGGGATGGGCGGGCCCCAGTAGCGCTGGCGGCTGATCAGCCAGTCGCGCAGTCGGTAGGTGACGGCGGGCCTGCCCTGGCCGCGCTCCTGCAGCCAGGCGGTGATGGCTGCCCGTGCCTCCTGCGACGGCATGCCGTCGAAGGGGCCCGAGTTCACCAGCACGCCCTCGCCGGTGTAGGCGCCCGGCACCTCTGCGGGGGTGGGGGCGGCGATGACCACGCGGATGGGCAGGGCGTGGGCGCGGGCGAAGGCATAGTCGCGCTCGTCGTGGGCCGGCACGGCCATGATCGCGCCGGTACCGTAGCCCATGAGCACATAGTCGGCCACCCAGATGGGGATGCGCTCGCCGTTGGCCGGGTTGATGGCATAGCCACCGGTAAAGACGCCGGTCTTTTCGCGCTCGGCAGCCACGCGCTCCAGTTCGCGCTTGGTGCGGGCCTGTTCCGCATAGGCTGCGACGGCGGCGCGGCGGTCGGGTGTGGTGACCTGGGCCACGATGGGGTGCTCGGGCGCCAGCACCAGGTAGGTGGCGCCAAAGAGCGTGTCGGGCCGGGTGGTGAAGACGCGGATCTCGGGGCCGGCCTCGGCGCGGAAGGCGATCTCGGCGCCCTCACTGCGGCCGATCCAGTTGCGCTGCAGGGTGACGGTGGTGGCGGGAAAGTCGGCCTTGGCATGGCCCTCGAGCAGCCGGTCGGCGTAGGCGGTGATGCGCAGGAACCACTGCTCCATCTCTTTCTGCACCACGGCCGTGTCGCAGCGCTCGCATAGCCCGCCGACGACCTGTTCGTTGGCCAAGACGGTCAGGCACGAGGGGCACCAGTTCACCGGCGCCTTGGCACGATAGGCCAGGCCGGCCTTGAAGAGCTGCAGAAAGACCCACTGCGTCCAACGGTAATACTCGGGGCGGCTGGTATCGACGGTGTGCGTCCAGTCGAAGAGCGTGCCCAGCTCTTTCATCTGGCGCTCGTAGCGTTCGGTGTTCTCGACGGTGAGCTCCATGGGGTGGCGGCCCACGCGCAGGGCATGGTTCTCGGAGTGGATGCCAAAGGCGTCGAAGCCGATGGGCTCAAAGACGTCGTCGCCGCGCAGCCGCCGGTAGCGGCCGTAGGTATCGGCGCCCGAGTAGGTGTAGACGTGGCCGACGTGCAGCGCCTCGGCCGAGGGGTAGGGGAACTCGACCAGGTTATAGAACGGCCGCTTGGCGCGCGAGAGGTCCACCCGGTAGATGCCGCTCTCGGCCCAGATGCGCTGCCACTTGGGTTCGATGGCCCGAGGATCATAGCGTTCCATCGCTCCCCTCCGGTAGAATCGAAAAAGCCCTTCGTCGCTGGGGACGAAGGGCTTCTCCGCGGTACCACCCCGCTTGGCAGGGTGATTCGGAAGGTGGAGCTGAGGGGATTCGAACCCCTCGCCTCCTCAATGCCATTGAGGCGCTCTACCAAATGAGCTACAGCCCCATGTTGCGGACTCCCTGCCCGCTCGAGCACGTAACGGGTGCAACCGGCGGCGGTTACTGGGCGGTCCGCGAGCTTGGGCGGTTCTCGAACCGCCCCTACAACAGTGCGGGACGGGCCGCGTTCACCACCGCGACTCCCGGGCGAGTTCGGCCTTGCGGGCGCTCCCTGGGGGCACCACCGCCCGGCTCTCACCGGGCCTTGTGCCGGGCTCTCTGCAGGGATGGCCTACTGCTCCCGTTCATCGCCATTCCCTATGCCAGGTGGAGCTGAGGGGACTCGAACCCCTGACCTCATCAGTGCGATTGACGCGCTCTACCAACTGAGCTACAGCCCCGCCCCTTGTGCCAGTTATTATATGCAGGGGGCGGGGGCGTGTCAAATGCCGAACGCGCGCGGGTGAAGCATGTGGAGGGCGCCACTCTGGCTGGGAGCCACTCGTCGCGCCGCATGCTTCACCCCGACCGGACACCCCTGAGGCGGGCAGAGGCGCAAATGCTGCAAATGTGCTATAATGCGGGCTGGGCGTGCTCGTTGTGAGGGGGCCCCTTTCGCCCTGGCGCCTGCTGGCGCGCGGGTCGAGCGGCGAGGCTTTGGAGGAGCCCGGAAGGAGGCGGAGATGAAGCGGTTGCCGCAGCGCATAGCCCTGTCGCTCGTCACACTGGTGGCCCTGATCGGGAGCGCCGCCTGCGCGCGGCCTGGGCCACGCTCGGCCCCCACCGCGGCCGCGGCGCCGGCCACGGAAGTGGCAACCGCCACGCCGGCCCCCACCCTGGCTCCCACACCGGCCGACCCCTTCGCCCTCATCTCTGAGGAGCGCCTCTTTGCCGCCCTGGGCGAGCTGACATCCATCCGCGCCAACCAGGGCTGGCGCAGCTCGGCGACGCGCGGTGAGGCCGAGGCGCTCGATACCGTGGCCGCCCGGCTGGCCACCATGCCCGGCCTCGCGAGGCTGGGCCTGGAGGTGGAGCGCCAGAGCTTTCGCATCCCACTCAGCCTGCAGCTCTGGCAGGCGCAGCTCGAGCTGATGGTCGGCGGCAGGGCGGTAGAGGTGCCCGCGAACGGCCTGCGCGGCAGCCGCGACGACCTCTCGGCGGCCCTGACCTTCGACACCGACGGCGCGCTGAACGACTCGGACCCCAACCCCTTGGTGGGCGAAGGCCCGGCGCTGGCCGTGCGCTCGCTCGCCGAGTTGCGCAGGCTGGCGCCCGCCGGCGCGCAGGGCAAGGTGCTCCTCGTCGATTATGCCGGTGTCGACCGCGTGGTGGCCTCGGCCGACCAGGCGGGCTCCTTCGCCCGGGCGCTCCTGGAGGCGCAGCCGGCCGCCATCGTGCTCGTCACCCACTTTTCCAACCGCCCCGGCGAGAGCCATGGCACCTTTGTCGCCGAGGGCAGCATCTTCAGCAACCTCAAGAGCCGGCCTGCGCCGCCCCTCGTCTACGCCCGCCTCGAAGACCTGGCCCCCGCCGGCATCGCCCGCTGGGACGACCTGGCGCGTGTGCAGCGGGCGCGGGTGACCCTGGATGCGGACCTCTTCTCGCCGGCCAACTCGGGCAACCTGGTGGCCCGCATCCCCGGCGCCAACCCGTCGCAGGCAGTGATCCTGGGCGCCCACATCGACAGCCCCAACGTCGCCGGCGCCATGGACGATGGGGGAGGCGCGGCGGTGCTCCTGGAGGTGGCGCGGGTGCTCGGCCAGGCCCAGGTGCGCCCGCCCGTGGACCTCTACCTGGCCTGGTTCGGCAGCGAGGAGGCGGGCCTATACGGGTCGGCCCACTTTGCGGCCACCCACCAGGAGCTGCTCGATCGCACCCTGGCCATGCTGGAGGTCGATTGCCTGACCCGCCCCCTCGACGGCATCTCGGCCCGCCTGAGCCTCGACACCTGGTCGTACGGCTGGCTGGGCGATGGCCGCCTGGCCTGGCCCGACTATCTGAGCCAGGCTGCCGCCCGCCAGGGGGCGCCGGCGCAGCCCGACAACCTGTACGGGATCGACTCCGACAACAGCTCCTTCGCCGGCTTTGGGGTGCCCAATGCCGACCTGAGCTACATGGACCCGCGTATGGAAGAGCTTGGCCTCCACTACGCCGGCCACCTGCACGACCCCTACGACACGGTGGAGCTGGCCCGCGACGTGGCCGAGCCATTGGTACAGATGGTGCGCGTGGCGCTGACTGCGGCCCTGCAGGCCGGGCGCGACCAGCCCGACCTGAGGGTGGCGCCGGCCCCGCGGCGGAGGGCGGTCTTTGTGGGCAGCCACACCGAGGCGGTGCACATGTCGCCCGCCGCCCTCCTCCAGTTCGGCATGCTCCTCACCTGGGAGGGGTACGATGTCGATCTGGTCCCCTACGGCCGGGCGGTCACCGCTGAGGACCTCGAGGGCGCGGCGCTGGTCGTGGCGCTGCCGGTGGTCGACTATCCCTATGAGGCCGGGGGCCCTGCGGCCTACGACGAGGCCTGGCAGCCCGAGGAAGTGGCCGCGCTCGAGGCCTACGTGGCGGGCGGGGGCTTGCTCGTGCTCACCGACAGCGCGCACCGGCTCAAGTACATGAACACCCCCCTTGACGCCAATGAGGATTGGAGCGACGCCAATGCCCTGGCTGGGCGCTTTGGCATCACCTACCAGAGCGGCGTGTTGCCGGGGGCCAGCGCCCGGGCCGAGGGGGCGAGCCCGCTCCTCGATGGGGTGGCCGAGCTGAAGCTGATCGAGGGCAACGGCGTGCCCTTCCGGCTGGAGCAGGGCCAGGTGCTGGCGCGGGTGGCGGGGCAGCCGG
>Ga0078972_1013883_pt1 | contig 13040 bp, 10 predicted proteins | sample YelNatPaOPGAMG01_FD_67568 | JGI IMG/M metagenome (GOLD analysis project Ga0078972, IMG submission 67568) | Hot spring thermophilic microbial communities from Obsidian Pool, Yellowstone National Park, USA - OP-RAMG-01 (SPADES assembly) (version 2) | ecosystem: Environmental > Aquatic > Thermal...
AGACGAAGGCCAGGAAAGGGCTGCCGTTGACCGCGACGGTCGTGTGGATGGTATGCCCCACGAGTGAGCGTTGCAGGACAACGTCGTTGAGGGCGTTGCGCGACACCCTTCCCGCCCTGCCGTTGCCTCCAGGCGGTGGTTCACCGAGCGTAACGTCGAAGGTCATTCGCGCTTCGACGGTGAAGTCGCCCTCCAAGAAGCGCCCCAGGGCGGCCCTCAGACCGGACGGTTCCGCGACGGTGAGATAGCCGAGATGTCCGAGGTTAACGCCGAGCACGGGCACCTCCTGGCTGCTCACCAGGTCCACGGTCCTCAGCATCGTGCCGTCACCGCCCAGGCTAACAGCCAAGTCCAGATCCGGTGGTACAGCGCTACCCTCCGAGGCCGAGGGAGCCGCGCTCAAGATGTGGGTTCGATGCCCGTGGTCCACGAGCCACGAGGCGGTCTGCTCCGCGAGTTGCACCGCCTTCGGCCGCGCCGAGTTGAAGACAAAGCCGATGGACGCCACGGCCTCTACGCTCCACCCCGGACGCTGTCCACGCCCTTTGCGCTCCCAGACCCTTGCACCGCAGCCGCTACCGCCCGGTCGACCAGGTCCTCTATTGGCGAAGCCGGGTCCTCGGGTGCGCCGCTGCCACCTCGAAAGTCGGGCGACCGGTGCTCGGGCCACCGAAAGTGGGACAGGAACTCCACGTTACCGCCGGCTCCTCGCAGGGGTGAGACCATCAGGTTCATCATTACCGCTCCCGCCCCTCGCATGCTAGTGGTGGCCGACTCGAGAGCGGACCGCCATACATCAGGGCTGCGGATCACTCCTTTGGCTCGTGAAGCCTCTGCCCGCCCCGCCTCAAACTGGGGTTTGACAAGCACGACGATATCAGCGCCAGGCGCGGCGAAGCTGACCAGCGCCCCGGCGACGCTTCTAAGTCCGATAAACGACAGGTCGGCCACGACGACGCCCATACTCCCCCGGTACACGTCCAGCGCCTCCGAGCGGACATCGGTCCTTTCCAACGGGATGACCCTCGGATCGGACCTGATACGGGGATGCAGCTGGCCTCTTCCGACGTCGACCGCTACCACCCGCTCGACGCCGCTTTGCAAGAGGCAGTCGGTGAAACCGCCGGTGGAGGCGCCCGCATCAAGTCCTTGGGTTCCTGCCGGGTCGACGCCGAAATGCTCAAGCGCAGCCCGGAGCTTCTCCCCTCCTCGGCTCACATACCTCGGGGGTTCACCCGCGAGTCTCACCGGTTCACCCGCTCCGACAAGGCGAGAAGACTTCGTGGCCGACGAGCCACCCACCAGGACCTGGCCGGCATCTATCAAAGCGGCGGCCCCAGACCGGGACTCGGCCAGCCCCAGTTCCACCAAGGCCACGTCGAGTCGACGTCTAGGCCGGCGCAGGTCAGCCCCCGGAGCCCTCGGAGGACCCGCCGCTGTCGGAGGGTCCCGAAATCGAAGCTCCGACAGAACCCGCAGCGCTACGCCGAGAAGGGCCTGAAGGCGCTTTCGCTGCCGGCGCTTTAGGTGCCGGCGCTTTAGCGGCTGGCGCTTTCGCGGCTGGCGCTTTAGCTGCTGGCTTGGCTGGCTTGGCGGCGCGGGGCTTTGGAGAAGCTTCAGGTGCTGGCGCGCTGTCGGCTTCGAGGGAGGCGAGACGCTCCTCGACACGGGCCTCCAGCGCCCCGAGGTCCTCTTTGGTTGCGAGGCCCAGAGCGCCCAGCTGGCGGCTGACCTCGCTTCGGACAGCGTCGACGAGACGGTCCGTGGAGCGCTTCGAGCCTCTAGCGAAATCGTCGAGAGCCTCCTGGGCGCTTTCGCCCGACCGGGAAAGCTCTTTCAAGAACTCCTCCGCCTTGGAACGTGCCAACTCCAAGAAGTCGACTCCTGCCGACTGGACTTTTCTCACTTTTTCATCGCGGGCCATACCTTATCTTACCAGCAAAACCCCCCTAGTGCTCGCGCCAGTTAGCACTTGGGTTCGCCAGTGCCCGCCGTGTCAGTGCCCGCCGTGTCAGTGCCCGCCGGCGAGGAAGACGTCCACGGCCTCGGCTGCGTCCGCTGCGACGATACTGGGCGAGGGATCGACCGGCAGGTCTTTTTTGGACGTGACTCCGCTCAAGACCAACGCGAATGGGGCTCCGAGAGCCTCGGCGAAGCCGCCATCGGTCCTGGGGCTGTCCCCGATGACGAGGTCGGGCACACCGTGGCGCTTCCTGAGCAGTTTCGCCATCGCCTGGTTGGGCTTGCCTGCCACCTCTGCGCGGCGCCCGGACGCAACTTCCAAGAAGGCGATGAGGGCGCCGGCGCCCGGCTCTAAACCGTTGGGAGTCGGGAAGGTAGCGTCGTCGTTCGCTGCCACGAAACGCGCTCCGCCGCGAAGCGCTTCGCAGGCACGGCTGAGCCGTCCGAAGTCCAGATCCACGGTCCTGCCGGCCACGACGGCATCAGGGTTCTCTTCCGGCTCGACGAGTTGCGCACCGGCCGAGCCGACAGCCTCGAACAAGCCAGGTCCGCCGAGCACGCTGACCCGCTCCCCCGGGTCCACAAGCGTGGCTGCCGCTTGGGCGGACGTCGCTAGCTCGCTCGGGTCGACCTCGACACCGGCGCGCCCCAGCCGGCCGACGTAGTCGGCCAGTGTGGCGGACGAGTTGTTCGTGACGAAGACCACCGAGACCCCGGCCTGGCGCAGACGGGTGACCGCCTCGGGAGAGCCGTCGATCGGGTTCCCCGCCAGCCAGACAACACCGTCGAGATCCAAGACGCAAAGCATGAGGAGACACGTTAGGCGTCCAGCGCAGGGGGGTGCGCGTCTGGAAGACTGTCACGCCGTGCCCCGCTTCGAAGCTTTCACAGGCCTTAGGTACTCCCTTTCCCACGTTCGGTCCCTGGAGGACGTGATCTGCCCTCCCTACGACGTGATCTCCGACCCTGAGAGGATCGCCTTGGAGGGGCGCAGCCCTTACAACGTGGTGAGGCTGGAACTTCCCCACGGCGAAGCTGACCGCTACGTCGGCGCCCGCAGACTCCTCGACGCCTGGCGGGACGGAGGGATCATGCAGCGGGACTCCAAGCCCGCCTTCTACGGGTACCGCATGTCATACCGAGACCCGCTCGGAGCTCCACGTCAGACCGTCGGGGTGATCGGTGCTCTCGGACTCGAGGAGCCAGGCAGGGGCATACTCCCCCACGAGGAGACGACACCGAAGGCGAAAACCGACCGTCTCGAGCTCATTAGGGCCACCCGCTCGAACCTGTCGCCGATCTGGGTCCTGTCGCCCACTGCCGGTTTGAGCGCCCTGCTCGAGGCGCCCGAGCATCCCGCCGAGCACGCCCGCGACGCCGAGGGGGTGACACACGAAGTGTGGCCTATTACCGCCGAGGCCTCCGTCCGTGCGATCTCCGAAGCCGTCGGCGCGAATCCCGTCCTCGTCGCCGACGGGCATCACCGCTACGAGACAGCCCTCACTTTTCAAGAGGAGCTGAGGTCCGGGTCCTCGCCGCAGGGCGGGGAGGGCTACGTGATGGCGTTGGCGGTCGAGCTGGCCGACAGCCAGTTGAACGTCCAGGCCATCCACCGGCTGATCGTAGGTCTGCCCGCTGGTTTCGACATCGTGGCCGGCCTGTCGGAATGGTTCGACCTGGTACCCGCCGGCCCCGTCGACCGCTCGATCCTAGCGAGGATGGAGGAGTCCGCGACTATGGGCGTTCTGACCGAAGAATCGGCGTGGCTCGCTCGGCCCACCGAGCGGACCCTCGAAGCTGCCGCCTACGACCTGGACTCCAGCCGTCTCGACGTCGCTCTCAGCTCGCTTCCCGAGCATACCGTCGTCTACCAGCACGGCTGGGACGACGCGGCCGCGGCGGTCGCTACCGGAGCCGCCTCCGCTGCGGTGCTTCTCAGGCCCGCCACGGTAGAGCAGATCTCGGCGGTCAGCCGCGGGGCTTCGAGAATGCCCCCAAAGACCACCTTCTTTTGGCCCAAACCGAGGACGGGCATGGTCATCAGGGAACTCGCCTGCTGAGACGCCATGCCCCGCCGCACCAGCTCTGGCCAAGCCGGCCCAGAGTGACCGGCCCAGAGTGACCGGCCCAGAGTGGCCGGCTCAGAGTCAGCTGCTCAGCCCACGGTCCAGGTCGGGCCGGAAGTGAGCAGCTTCGCCAGGTCGCCAGGTCCTTTCGCTTGGCGGGCGTCGGCTACCTGTGTGTTCACCAGCGAACCGTAGTCCGGTCGCTCGACGGCTCGGAACACCCCGATCGGCGTCGGGGAGGTCACACCCGGAGCCAGCCTCGACAAGGCGAACGCCAGGGACGGATCGGAGCGGTGCGCGTCGTGGACGAGCAGGGCTTCCTCTCCCACTTCAGCTACGTCGACGACCTTCGCTTCGCCGCCTTCGAGGACCACCCCGTGCTCGCCCTGCGGCCCGAAACGGATCGGCTCCCCGTGACGCAGCGGGATCAGCATGTTGGGACGGGCGTCCTTGGACAGGATCGCCTCGAAGGCGCCGTCGTTGAAGACGTTGCAGTTCTGGTAGACCTCGACGAGCGCGGCTCCCCGGTGCTCGTAGGCAGCTTTGAAGGTCTCCATCATGTGCTTGCGGTCCATGTCGTGGGTGCGGGCCACGAACGACGCCTCAGCCCCCAACGCCAGCGACACAGGGTTGTATGGCTGGTCGAGGCTCCCGAACGGCGTCGACTTGGTCACCTTCCCCGTCTCGGAGGTCGGCGAGTACTGGCCTTTAGTCAACCCGTAGATCTGGTTGTTGAACAAGATGATCGTCAGGTTCACGTTGCGTCGCAGGGCATGAAGGAGGTGGTTACCGCCTATCGACAAGGCGTCCCCGTCCCCTGTGATCACCCAGACGTGCAAGTCAGGGCGGCTGACCGCAAGACCGGTCGCGATGGCAGGCGCCCGGCCGTGAATCGAGTGCATCCCGTAGGTGTTCATATAGTACGGGAACCGCGAGCTGCAGCCTATGCCGGACACGAAGACCGTGTCCTCTCGCTTTGCGGCGAGTTCGGGCATGAGCATCTGCACTGCGGTGAGGATCGAGTAGTCCCCGCACCCCGGGCACCAACGAACCTCCTGATCAGTCGACCAGTCCTTTTTGGACGTCGCTGGAGCGCCGTCGGTCTGCGATCTGCTGAGCGTCGAGGGGGTGAGGGGCTCTGCCAGGTCAGTCATAAAAGCGTCACTTTCGTGTGTTAGATCTATCTTTGCGCTGCAGTGCTGTATGCCTTGTACCGCTGCGTCACGGTTCAGCCGGCTTGTCCAAGGCCTCGAGGATCGCAGTTTCGATCTCCTCCGCCTGGAAGGGCTTGCCGTACATCTTGGTCAGAGGCTTCGCGTCCACGAGGTACTCGGCGCGGACGAGCTTGACTAGCTGACCCAGGTTGAGCTCGGGTACGAGAACTTTGTCGTAGGAGCGGAGCAGGGCCCCGAGGTTGCTGGGAAATGGGTGAAGGTGGCTCAGATGGACGTGGGCGACTTTCAGTCCCCGCTGACGCACCCGGCGCGCACCGGCGGCGATAGCCCCGTAGGTCGAGCCCCAGCCGAGGACCGCCAAGGTTGCTTCGCCGCTCGGGTCGTCCACCTCGGCTCCGGGAACGTCATTGGCTATCCCGGCGACCTTGGCCACTCTCACGCGGCTCATCAGGTCGTGGTTGGCCGGGTCATAAGAGACCGACCCGGATCCGTCCGCCTTCTCGAGCCCCCCTATCCGGTGAGCGAGACCCGGTGTGCCAGGCACCGCCCAAGGGCGGGCGAGGGTCTCGCTGTCCCTAAGGTAGGGCCAGAAAGTGGCAGTTCCGTCCGCGTCGACGTGATTCGGCGCCGTCGCGAAGTTCGGGTCGATCTTCGGGAGGCTGGCAACGTCAGGAACGGGCCACGGTTCGGCGCCGTTGGCGAGGTAGCCATCGGAGAGCAGGAAGACCGGGGTCCTGTATTTGACAGCTATGCGAACGGCTTCTATCGCAGCGTAAAAGCAGTCGCCCGGCGTCCGAGCTGCGACCACCGGGACTGGGGCCTCGCCGTGACGACCGTAGATAACCTGAAGTAGGTCGGCCTGCTCGGTCTTGGTCGGCAGGCCGGTAGAAGGGCCACCCCTTTGGATGTCCACGATTATGAGCGGAAGCTCCAAGTTCACGGCGAGACCGATCGACTCGGTCTTGAGGTCGACTCCCGGGCCACTCGTGGTCGTGACGCCGAGCGCCCCGCCGTAAGCGGCTCCGATCGCTGCTCCTATTCCTGCTATCTCGTCCTCCGCCTGGACGGTGGTCACATCGAAGTTCTTGTGCTTCGAAAGCTCGTGAAGGATGTCCGACGCCGGGGTGATCGGATAGCTACCCAGGAAGAGTTTCAGACCGGCGAGTTGCGCAGCGGCTATGAGACCCCAAGCGAGCGCAGTGTTACCGGAAATGTTCGTGTAGGTGCCAGCCGCCAGAGGCGCTGGCTTGACCTCGTAGGTGTTGGGGAAAAGCTCGGCGGTCTCCCCGAAATTCCACCCCGCCTTGAACGCGAGCGTGTTCGCCTCGGCGACCATCGGCGTCTTGGCGAAACGCTGACTTATCCACTCGAGGGTCGGATCCTGGGGTCGGGAGTAGAGCCAGCTGATCAAGCCGAGCGCGAAGAAGTTCTTGGAGCGCTCCGCGTCCCGGGGCTTGGTGCCCGAAGGCTTGACCGCCTCGAGGGTCAGGCTTGTCATCGGCACCTCGAACACGGTGTAGCCGTCGAGGCTTCCGTCGGCCAACGGGTTCGCCTCGTAACCAGCCTTGTGCAGAGAGCGCTCGTCGAAGGAGTCCTTGTTGACTATGACCGTCCCAGAGGGGTGTAAGTCGACAAGGTTCGCCTTCAACGCCGCCGGGTTCATGGCTACGAGGACGTTCGGATGATCGCCGGGGGTGAGGATGTCATGGTCGGATATGTGAACCTGGAAGGCTGACACCCCGGCGAGAGTCCCGGCCGGGGCCCGGATCTCAGCCGGAAAGTCCGGAAGGGTAGAAAGATCGTTGCCGAACAGCGCCGAGGAGTTCGTGAAGCGGTCGCCTGTCAGCTGCATTCCGTCACCGGAGTCCCCGGCGAAACGGATGACGGCACGGTCAACATCGATGACTCGTACCGCGCTGCGCTTGATGTCAGTCATAGGTCGTCCTTCCCGCTGATCGGCTCAGCCGGGCGTTTAGAAGCTAGGTTGCCGCCTCAGCCTACAGCGGGCGCCGGCCGCAGCGCAGGAACGGATCCGGCGAGCTCGATCAGGCGACGGTGATCGACGGGTCGAGGTAGACGTCCTGGATGGCGTTGAGCAGTTCCACGCCCTGCGCGGTGGGCTTCTGAAAGGCTTTCCGGCCGGAGATCAGACCAGCCCCGCCGGCCCGCTTGTTGATCACTGCGGTCCGCACTGCCTGGGCAAGGTCGGAGTCCCCGCCCGACTCCCCACCGCTGTTTATCATCGGGATCCTGCCCATGTAACAGTTCACCACCTGCCAGCGGGTCAGGTCGATCGGATGGTCCGTAGTCAGCGTGTCATAGACGAGGGGATCTGTGCGACCGAAGCCTATGGCGCCGTAGCCGTTGTTGTTCTCCGCCTGCTTTTGCTTGATTATGTCTGCCTCGATCGTGACACCGAGATGGTTGGCCTGGCCTGTCAGGTCAGCTGCCAATGAGTAGTCCACGCCGTCCTTCTTGAAGGCGTTGTTGCGCAGGTAGCACCACAGCACGGTGAACATCCCGAGCTCGTGGGCTTCGGCGAAGGCGTCGGACACCTCTTGGATCTGGCGTGTAGCGTGCTCGGAGCCGAAGTAGATGGTCGCCCCGACCCCGGCCGCTCCGAGGTCGTAGGCCTGGCGGGGGGATCCGAACATGATCTGGTCGTACTGGGCCGGATAGGTCAAAAGCTCGTTGTGATTAAGCTTCACGATGAAAGGAATCTTGTGGGCGTAGCGTCTTCCGACAGCCCCGAGCACGCCGAGTGTCGTAGCTACGGCGTTACAGCCGCCTTCGATAGCCAGCTCGACGATATTCTTCGGGTCGAAATAGGCCGGGTTCCGCGCGAACGACGCTGCACCGGAATGTTCGATGCCCTGGTCGACAGGCAGTATGGACAAAAACCCTGTGCCAGCGAGCCTTCCGTGGGAGTACATGCCCTGAAGGTTGCGCAGGACCTGGATCGTCCGATCCGACCAGCTCATAACTGCGTCGATCGCGTCCGGCCCGGGGAGCACCAGGCTGGCCCTGTCGATACCCTTGCATTCGTGGGACAAAAGCTCGTCGGCTTGCGCCCCGAGAAGGCCGTGTAGATCCATCGCTTCGAACTCCCGTGGTAGGGCCCGGCTCCGAAAAGCGCCGGGACTCGTGATCTTGCCAATACACGCTAGCGAGCGTCACCGGCGGCGGCTACCACCGAGCGAAGCCGGGACCTACACCAACCTCACGATAGCGCCGCGGCGCTAGTCAGCAGGAACCTTGCGACTCGGCGGCGCCTTGTAGTGCCCCGACGGCATCTCGCAGGATCGAGACGACCTGACGCTGCGACGTCGAGCAGGTTCCCCTCGCTGCGACGACCTCGGTCCTGCTCTGGGTGACCCCACCCGCCCGGAAGAAGCGCCGGCGGACCCTGCCCGCTACGACCACCTCCATTCCGACTTGAAGGTCGCCGGCCCAGGCCGGCGGGTCGAACCACGACACCGGAACGGTCTCAGCCGGACCTTCAAGCGGCCGGACCGTCACCTCCAAGTGCACGAGGCGACCGCCCGAAGGTAGCTCGACCAACTGTGCCGGGCGCGACACGACACCCCCGACCACTACGACGTTCAGCATTTCGCCACCACCTTTCCGAGCAGGCACCCGGCCCGCTCGCCAGAGGACTTTCCAAGTGGCCGGCGCTCGGCGTCGGCGAAAGGCGGCACCACGACACGAAGCGTCGCGGCGAAGCGCAAAGCAGACTCTAGGAGGGGGGTGTGACGTCCCTACAGCGGGTGGCCGGCTGCGGCTATTCAGGGCGGCTATTCAGGGCCGGCGGCGGCCCCGGTCAGTGGAGCGACTTCAGCCTGGCACGGACGTCGAAGGCGTCCCCATCGATCGACGCCACCCGGTTGAAAAGGTCACGTGCGCGCGGCAGGTCCCCTGCGCGTTCATAGAGGTCGGCTAGTGCGTACCACTGGCGCAGATGACGATCGGATGGCTTGGCGACCTTGCGCGACGCTTTCTCGAGCATGAGGATCGCTCCAGCGAGGTCGCCGCGATCAGCTTTGACCCCGGCCGCGACGATCCGTCCTTCGGCGACCACGTCACCGCTCGGCGACGCTTGGCGCAGCTCCGCCCACATCAGCTCGGCGTCGTCGTATCGCCGCAACGCCCGGTAGCAGTCCGCAAGCACCGGGTGCTGGTCGTAGGAGCCGGAGAGCCCCTTGAAGGTCTCAAGCGCTGAAGCAGCCTGCGCCCAGTGTCCGCATCGGTAAAGGGTCAGCCCGTAAAGCTCCCAGACCGCCGCGGAACCGGGAACCTCGCCCACCAGTTGACGCAGCACCCGAAGGGCATCCGAGTATCTCTCCTTCTCGTAGGAGTAGGTGGCATCCGCTATTCGAGCGGCCAGCTTCTCGCCTTTGGCCTTACCGGCCGACGCCACTACCTCGTCGACGACCCGACGGGGTACAGTCCTCCGTCTCCCGCCGGGTGCCGGCGCACCTTCCCGCCCTACAGCGATATCCCTGTAGACAGGGGCGGAAGGCTGCGCAGTCTTGGCTCCGACGAGCTTGGCCGGCGCTTCCGGTTCGAGGATCCAGGTCTCGTCAGGCTCCCAGGCCTGCGTGCGCAATGCCTTGCGCTCCTCGTCTTCTACTGCTTGCCTCCAAAGCTGAGACGACGAAGGCCCGTCGACATCGCTGGCGTCCCGGTTCAGCTCACCGATCCCCCGCCGCGCCACTCCACCCCACTTGCGGCCTGGCGAAGCTTGGTCCTGCTCCCGCCAATCTGTGCGCTGGTCGCCCCGGGTGGCAGACGCCCCTCTCGATGCCTGTGAACCACGCGCGGACTGTGAACCCCGCGCGGGCTGTGAACCACGCGGGGACTGTGAACCCCGCGCGGACTGTGAACCACGCGCGGACTGTGAACCCTTGACGGATCCCTTGGGATCGTTGCGGCGCTGCCCAGCAGACCCGGACGTCCGCCCGTGGCTCGCAGGGTCCTCCGTATTGCGTCTATAGCCGCCGCGCCCCTCCTGCACCGGGCCGCGACCATCTGACCTTCGACTTCCACCAGGCCGTCCCAGCGTGGAGTAGCGCTCTGATCCCTCCGAGCGACCAGACCCAGCTGGCATGCCATCGCGGCGCCCTTGGCTGCGGGAACTGCCGCGGCCGGCGGCGTCGCGCCCTGTCGGCGACGAACGCCGGCCGGGATCGTAGGAGCCGCTACGGTCACGTCGCTCAGTACCCGTTTGCGACGCCGACCTCCGGGCAGGCCGATCCGGGCTGTCCTGGCGTGCCCACGGATCAAGCGACCGCCGGGACTCACCCCTTCCTGCGGTCCCCTTCGACCGGTCGTCGCCCGTGGGGGCCCCGTCGGTGAGACGGGGGGAGCGCCGCGGCTGGGTGCTGGCATGCCCCGACGTTCGCCTGCCGCTCGGCCAAGCGCCGTCGGGGTTACCGCTCGACGGCCGGCCGAATCGCGGCACTTGGCCGCGACGAGCTGAAGCCGAGCGGGCGCCGCCCGAACTGGAGCCCCGCCGAGCGTCACCACCGGCGCTGGAACTGCGAGGGCGGGACGGTCGATTCTCGGGCATAAGGGGACCATCATACCCACCAGGGCCATGACGCGAATAAGGGCCGCACCTCCAAGAGGTGCGGCCCTTATTCATTTGAGAAGATTCCGGCGACGTCCTACTCTCCCAGGGGGCAACCCCCCAAGTACCATCGGCGCTGGCGAGCTTAACTTCCGTGTTCGGGATGGGAACGGGTGTGACTTCGCCGCTATGGCCACCGGAAAACCTGCTCTGCGCGTGCCGAACCGGAATCGGTCCGAGCACGTCTTTGAGCGTTCCATAGCGAGCACGAGCAAAAAGGTCTCCAAGCCCTCGTCCGATTAGTACCGGTCGGCTGAACGCATTACTGCGCTTACACCTCCGGCCTATCAACGTGGTCGTCTACCACGGGACTTACCTGGTTAACCCAGTGGGAAATCTTATCTTGGAAAGAGCTTCGCACTTAGATGCTTTCAGCGCTTATCCCTTCCGCAGGTCGCCAACCAGCCGTGCCCTTGGCAGGACAACTGGCACACGAGAGCTGCGTCCGTCCCGGTCCTCTCGTACTAGGGACAGCCTTCCTCAGATTTCCTACGGCTACACCGGATAGGGACCGAACTGTCTCACGACGTTCTAAACCCAGCTCGCGTACCGCTTTAATGGGCGAACAGCCCAACCCTTGGGACCTACTTCAGCCCCAGGATGCGACGAGCCGACATCGAGGTGCCAAACCTTCCCGTCGATATGGACTCTTGGGGAAGATGAGCCTGTTATCCCCGGGGTACCTTTTATCCGTTGAGCGACGGCGCTTCCACACGCAACCGCCGGATCACTATGCCCTGCTTTCGCACCTGCTCGACCTGTAGGTCTCGCAGTCAAGCTCCCTTGTGCCATTGCACTCGACGGCTGATTGCCAACCAGCCTGAGGGAACCTTTGGGCGCCTCCGTTACTCTTTAGGAGGCGACCGCCCCAGTCAAACTACCCACCTGACGCTGTCCCCCATCCAGATAATGGACGTGGGTTAGATTCCCGTCACATGCAGGGTGGTATTTCAACGTTGACTCCACCCCAGCTGGCGCTGAAGCTTCCAAGTCTCCCACCTATCCTACACAACATGAAACAAAAACCAACATCAAGCTATAGTAAAGGTCCACGGGGTCTTTCCGTCCTGGTGCAGCTAACGAGCATCTTTACTCGTACTTCAATTTCGCCGAGTCTGTGGTTGAGACAGTAGGAAAGTCGTTACGCCATTCGTGCAGGTCGGAACTTACCCGACAAGGAATTTCGCTACCTTAGGACCGTTATAGTTACGGCCGCCGTTTACCGGGGCTTAGGTTCAGAGCTTCGCCCTTGCGGACTAACCCTTCCCCGTAACCTTCCGGCACCGGGCAGGCGTCACAGCGTATACATCGTCTTGCGACTTCGCACGCTGCTGTGTTTTTAGTAAACAGTCGCTTTCCCCTGGTCTCTGCGACCCTTTCGAGCTCAGGACGCTAGGTCCTTCACCCTATAGGGGTCCTCCTTCTCCCGAAGTTACGGAGGTATTTTGCCGAGTTCCTTAACCACAGTTCTCTCGATCGCCTTAGTATTCTCTACCCGCCCACCTGAGTTGGTTTGGGGTACGGGTGCCGTGCCAACTAGCGACGACGCTTTTCTTGGCAGCATGGGATCAGTGACTTCACCTAAATCGGCTCGGTATCACGTCTCAGGATATATGAGGCCCGGATTTGCCTAGTCCTCTCCCTACACGCTTCCCCCAGGACAACCAACGCCTGGGATCACCTACCCTCCTGCGTCCCGCCTTCGCTGCCCTCCCCAGGTTTGTCAGATCGCCCGAAGGCAGCCCTTTAGTACCCTGGCTCAGGATTGACGCGGACACGGCAGTACAGGAATATCAACCTGTTGTGCATCGACTACGCCTTTCGGCCTCGCCTTAGCTCCCGACTCACCCTGGGAGGATTAGCCTTCCCCAGGAACCCTTGGGCTTTCGGCGGAGGGGTTTCTCACCCCTCTCTCGCTACTCATGCCAGCATTCTCACTCGGGCCCGCTCCACGACGGTTCACACCCCCGCTTCACTGCTGACCCGACGCTCCCCTACCACTCCAGCTTGCGCTGAAGTCCGCGGCTTCGGCTCTGTACTTGAGCCCCGTTACATTGTCCGCGCAGGACCACTCGACCAGTGAGCTATTACGCACTCTTTCAAGGGTGGCTGCTTCTAAGCCAACCTCCTGGCTGTCTGTGCAATCCCACATCGTTTACCACTTAGTACAGAATTAGGGGCCTTAGCCGGCGGTCTGGGCTGTTTCCC
>Ga0078972_1013886_pt1 | contig 13037 bp, 11 predicted proteins | sample YelNatPaOPGAMG01_FD_67568 | JGI IMG/M metagenome (GOLD analysis project Ga0078972, IMG submission 67568) | Hot spring thermophilic microbial communities from Obsidian Pool, Yellowstone National Park, USA - OP-RAMG-01 (SPADES assembly) (version 2) | ecosystem: Environmental > Aquatic > Thermal...
AAAATAACAGGGTTTTTTTTAATATGAGGTACTAATATATTAGTATTTTTTTTATTTTTCTTTATTTTTCAGCATCTTATAAGCTTCTTGCCAGATTTCTTTGTTTTTGTCTTATCTTTTTAATGACCAATCTTAAAACAATAAGTTTTAAAACTTACAAAAAGTATTTTTTTAAGTGCATTGGTGGTCCAATGGTTAAGACAATAGCCTTCCAAGCTATTTATCCGGGTTCAAATCCCGGCCAATGCATTGTAATTAATTTTTAAACTCAAAAAATATAAAATAAAATGACAGAAAATCAAAAAGAACAGAATCAAAGAAGCAAATATGATAAATTATATAAACCAATAGTTTTTATTCCTTTTTTAATTTTTATTTTTTGCATTATTTATATGATAAGTTTTTATAATACAAATCATGATTTTTTTTATAAAGATATTTCTTTAAAAGGAGGGACTTCTGTAACTATCTATCATCCTGTTAATATTAATGATTTATCATCATATTTATCTCAAAATTTTAAAGATTTTAATGTTAGAGAAATCTCTGATTTAAGAACAGGAAAACAAGAAGCAGTAATAGTTGAAGTATCTGAATCTTCAGAAGTTGTAAAATCAAGCTTGGAAAAATATCTAAATTTTACCTTAACAAATGAAAATTCTTCTATAGAATTTACTGGTTCAAGCATAGGATCTGGATTTTATAAACAAGCTCTTTTTTCTATACTTTTGGCTTTTTTATTTATGGGTATGGTAATTTTTTTAATATTTGCAAAAGGATGGAAAATAAAAGTCCTTGTCATGATTCTTTCTCTTATTCCCTTAATTTTATTTATAAACAAAGTTCCTATAAATAAATTATTCTATGTTATCTTAATAGATTTAGTTATTTGTATGTTTATTTATTTTAGACATAATATGCCAAGTTTTTTTATTATCTTATGCGCTTTTCTTGATATTTTTATGACTCTAACTTTTGTGAATATTTTAGGAATAAAAGTTTCAACAGCAGGAATAATAGCTTTTTTGATGTTAATAGGGTATTCTGTTGATTCTGATATTTTATTAACAACAAGAGTTTTGAGAGAACAAGAAGGGACTGTAAATGAAAGAATTTTTTCAGCATTTAAAACAGGAATTATCATGACAACAACTACACTTGCAGCAGTTATTGTTTCTTTATTAGTTACTAAAAACTTTTCTGCTGTTTTAAAACAAATTTTTACTATCTTAACAATAGGATTATTTCTTGATATTATGAATACATGGATAACAAATGCTTCCTTAATTAAATATTATGCAGAGAGAAAAAAATGAAAAAAATAAAACTAGGATTTAGAATTTGGTTATTGATAATAATGTTAATTTTTTCTCTAATCATGATTTCTCCTAATTTTGAAAAAGGAGTTGTTATAAAATCAATTGATAAAAGTTTTGCTGATGCAGGTTTATCCGAAGGAATGATTATAAAAGAAATAAATGGTGTTAAAATTAACAATATTTCAGATTATGCATCAGTTATTTCAAATATTAATTTTGATGGTAATATTACAAAACTAATTATTAAAACAAAAAATCAGGAAGTTGTTATTTATACAAATGAAACCCCAAAAATAAATGTTGGGGATATTCCAACATCTAAGTTAAAATTAGGTTTGGACTTACAAGGTGGTGCAAGAGCTTTAATAAAACCCGAAAATGTAACTTTAACTCCGACAGAATTAAATGATTTAATTTCTGTTACAGATGAAAGATTAAATGTTTATGGAATAACAGACATGGCTATAAAACCAGTAACTGATTTAGAAGGAAATACTTTTATGTTAATAGAAATTGCAGGAGCTTCCCCAGCAGAATTACAAGAACTTATAGGAAAACAAGGAAAATTTGAAGCAAAAATAGGAAATGATACTGTTTTTGTTGGAGGAAAAAAAGATATAACTCATGTTTGTAGAAATGATGCTTCCTGTTCTGGAATACAATCTTGTAATGAATATCAAGATGGCTATATATGCAGATTTCAATTTTCAATAACTCTAAGTGAGGAAGCAGCCCAAAGACATGCAGACATAACATCTAAACTTAATGCAGATGTAGTTGAAAATGGCGAAAGATATTTAGATAAAAAATTAGATTTATATGTTGATGACAAACTAACAGATTCTTTGTTAATATCGGAAAATCTAAAAGGAAAAGTCACAACCCAAATTGCTGTTTCTGGAAGCGGAACAGGAAAAACAAGAGATGATGCAATAAAAGATGCAAGAATAAATATGAATAAATTACAAACAATTTTAATAACAGGAAGTTTGCCTTATAAAATAGAGATAGTAAAAATTGATACAATCTCGCCTGCATTATCTTCTAAATTTTTAAAATATTTAATTTATGCTGCAGCATACTCTCTTTTAGCAGTTGCTATTGTAATCTTTTTTAGATATAGAAAAATAAAAATATCTTTAGCAATATTATTAACAAGCTTTTCTGAAATTTTTATCATATTAGGAGTTGCAGCATTTATAAAATGGAATCTGGATTTAACAAGTATAGCTGGTATTCTAACAACAATAGGAACAGGAGTTGACCAACAAGTAATTATTATTGATGAAGCAAGAATAAAAAAAGAAATATCTATAGTTCAAAAAATAAAAAGAGCATTATTTATAATTTTTGGTGCTTTTTCAACTACTTTGGCATCCCTACTTCCTTTATATTGGGTTGGCGCAGGATTGCTAAGGGGTTTTGCATTTACAACAATTTTAGGAATAACAATAGGAATAGCAATAACCCGTCCTGCATTTGCAGAAATATTAAGTAAAATAGAAAAATAATACATAAAATATAGAGCCAATTTAAATCTAATAATATAAAACACAGATTTTAGATGCAAACCAAATATATAAAATAGTAAATTAACAATAGAAGGATAAATAAAAAATGTTCCCGTCCAAACATATAATTTATAGTTTTATTTTCTGTTTGTTTTTATTAATAATTCTTCCATATGGAAATTATTTGTATCTTTTAATAATTTTTTTATCTTCTGTTTTAATTGATATAGATCATTATTTGCTTTATGTTTATAGAAACAAAAATCTTTCCTTAATTAAATCATGGAGATGGCATATTTATCTGCATAATAATTTAAAAGAATCAAAAATCCCCTTTTTGCACATTTTTCATACATTTGAATTTATTTTTTTAGTTTTTGTTTTATCCTTATTTTATAAAATTTTTATCTGGATCTTTATAGGTTTAATTTTTCATGTTATTCTTGATTTGTATGACATGAGAAAAAGAAAATTATATAATCAGAGAGAGTGGTTTTTAATAAAAGCTTTATTAAAAAGATAAAATATACAATAAAAGACATAAATCTTTATATATAATTTTTGACTTATTTTAACTTATGGAAAAAAGAAAAAAGCCATTAGTTTATGTTGGAATGTCTGCAGATTTGGTTCATCCGGGACATCTAAATATAATTAATGAAGCAAGAAAATTAGGCGAGGTTATGATTGGATTGCTTACAGACAAGGCAATCGCTTCATATAAAAGACTTCCATACATGACTTATGAGCAAAGAAAAATTGTTGTTGAAAATATAAAAGGAGTAAAATATGTTGTTCCACAAACAACCTTGGATTATGTTCCTAATTTAAGAAAATATAAACCAGATTTTGTTGTTCATGGAGATGATTGGAAAGTTGGAGTACAACAAAAAACAAGACAAAGGGTTGTAGATGTTTTAAAAGAATGGGGTGGCAGATTAATAGAAGTTCCTTATACTAAAGGGATTTCTTCAACGCAACTTAATAATGTTTTAAAAGAAGTTGGGACAACCCCCCAGATAAGAATGAAAAGATTAAGAAGACTTCTAGAATCAAAAAAAATTTCAAGATTTTTAGAAGCACACAATGGAATATCTGCTTTGATTGTAGAAAATATAAAATATGAAAATAAGGAATTTGATGGAATATGGATTTCAAGTTTAACAGATTCTGTTGCAAAAGGAAAGCCAGATATAGAACTCCCTGATTTATCAGATAGAATTTCAAATATAAATGAAATTTTAGAAGTTACAACAAAACCTCTAATAGTTGATGGAGACACAGGCGGGAAAATAGAACATTTTAAACATTTAGTAAGAACATTAGAGAGATTAGGAGTTTCTGCTGTTATAATTGAAGATAAAATCGGTTTGAAAAAAAATTCCTTGTTTGGAACATCTGTCTTCCAAACCCAAGATTCAATTAAGAATTTCTGCAAAAAAATAGAAGAAGGAAAAAAAGCACAAGTAACTTCTGATTTCATGATTATTGCAAGAATAGAAAGTTTAATATTAAAAAAAGGAATGAGAGATGCTTTGAAAAGAGCACGAGCATATATTAAAGCAGGAGCAGATGCTATAATGATTCATAGCAAAGAAAAAGACGGAAGAGAAATAATTGAATTTTGTAAAAGATATAATAAACTTAAAGAAAGAGTTCCTCTTGTTGCTATCCCTACAACATATTCTCATTTTACAGAAAAAAAACTTTCCGGTTTAGGAATAAACATTGTGATTTATGCAAATCATTTGTTAAGAAGCGCCTATCCTGCTATGAAAAAAACAGCAGAAAAAATTCTGGAAAATGAGAGAGCATTAGAAGCAGAAGAATATTGTATGCCTATAAAAGATATTCTTGAGTTAATTCCAGGAGGGAAATAGTTATATATTATATAATCTAAATATTTTATAAAAATATAAGATAAGATGGCAATAACTTGTGAACAATTATTTGAAATATTTAAGAAAAATAATATAGATTTTTTTACTGGTGTTCCTGACTCAACTTTTAAGGATTGGATGACTTTTCTTGCTGATAATCATGAAAAAAGATTAACAAACAGGATTGCTCCAAGTGAATGCGAAGCAATAGCATTTGCTTCTGGTTATAATCTTTCAACAGGAAAAATTCCAGTGGTGTATATGCAAAACTCAGGATTAGGTAAAACAATTAACCCTTTAACCTCTTTAGCAGATAAAGAAGTTTATTCCATACCTTTGCTTTTAATGATTGGTTGGAGAGGAGAGCCAGGAAAAAACGACGAGCCACAACATAAAAAAATGGGAAGAATTATGCTGCCTTTATTAGATATATTAGAAATTCCTTATCAAATTCTTCCTCAAGATTTAAGTGGGATAGAAAAAATAATTACAGAAATGACACAAAAAGCAAGAGAAATTTCCGCTCCAACAGCAATAATAATAAAATCAGGCACTTTAGAAAAGTATCAATCAATAAAGCAAAAAATAAATAAATATGAGATGACAAGAGAAGATGCATTATTGTTAATAGCAGATTTTCTTAAGGAAAAAGATATTATTGTTTCAACAACAGGAAAATGTTCAAGAGAGTTATATGAATATAGATTAAGAAAAGGACAATCTCAAAGAGATTTTTTGCAAGTAGGAAGTATGGGGTGTTGCGCTTCCCAAGCATTTGAGATTGCATGCCAAAAAAAAGACAGAAGAGTTTTTGCATTTGACGGAGATGGCGCTGTTTTAATGCAGCTTGGAAGTTTATCAGCAATAGGAAATTATAAGCCAAGCAATTTTTACCATATAGTATTTGATAATGAATCTCATGATTCAACAGGGGGGCAACCTTCTTTATCTTCAAATGTTAATCTCCAAAGAGTAGCTTTAGCATGTGGTTATGAAGGTTCTTTACAAGTTGATAATAAATATGATTTAATAGAAACATTAAAAGTTTTAGATAAAATAAAAGGACCCTACATGCTAGTTGTAAAGTGTAATCCAGGTTCAAGGCAAGATTTAGGAAGACCAAAATCTACGCCAAAAGAAAACAAAGAGGCATTTATTAAACATATTAATTCTTAATAATGAAATGCTACAAGAAGAATATTCAGGATATGGAAGTATAATTAATTTAAGAAGAATTTTATCAAAAGAAGTTCCTGAAAATATTTTTTTAGTTACAGGAAAAGATTCTTATGAAAAATCAGGAGCAAAAAGAATTCTAGATGAACTTTTAAGAGAATTTTCCGTAACAAGATTTTATAATTTTTCTTCTTCACCTCAAGAATTTGAAATTTTAAGGGGATTTAAATTATTTAATCAAAGAGATTATAATTTGATAATCGGGATTGGGGGCGGTTCTGTAATTGATACAGCAAAAGCAATTAAACTATTTCATTATCAAGATAAATATCAAAAAATTCCTTTAGTTGCGATTCCAACAACAGCAGGCTCAGGAAGTGAAGCAACACATTTTATTGTTTATTATAAAGGAAAAGAAAAACAATCAAAAGGAATTTCAGATATAACCTTGCCCGAATATGTTATTTTAGATCCAACATTTACATTAACTCTTTCAAGACAAATTGCAGCTTCTTCAGGAATAGATGCTTTATCACAAGCAATTGAATCGTATTGGAGCATAAATTCAAACCAAGAATCAAAAGAATATTCTAGAAAAGCAATAAAAGTAATTTTAGGCAACTTAGAAAAAGCAGTTTTAGGAAACCAATATTCAAAAGAGCAAATGTTATTCGCTGCAAATTTAGCAGGAAAGGCAATTAATATTTCCAAGACAACAGCCTGTCATGCTGTTTCATATCCATTAACTGCTTATTTTAATATTCCCCATGGTCATGCTTGTGGGTTAACATTAGGAGAATTTCTTGTTTATAATTCGCAAGTTTCTGAAAAAGATTGTAATGATAAAAGAGGAGTTGAATATGTAAAAGGAACAATTAAAGAGATTAGCATAATTTTAAATTCAGAAACCTTAGAAAAAGCAAGAGAAAGAATAAAAAGACTTATGGAAAACATAGGATTAAAAACAAAATTATCTAAATTTGGATTAAATCAAGAAGATTTACAAGTTGTTATTGATAACGGGTTTGCTCCAGAAAGAATGAATAATAATCCAAGATTAGTAACAAAAGAATCTTTACAAAATATTCTTAAAAGTATATTCTAAATCTTTATAAACAACTTTTTTCTCTTTACCTTATGAATATTGTCAAGGAAATAAAAAAAGCAAATGCAAAAGAAAAAAGCCTTAATACAAATTCATGGTATGCAAGAAAAGTCGCCCGTCCAATATCTATTGTAATAACAAAACCCTTTTTATGGATGCATCCAAATACAATAACCTTAATTATGATTTTAATAGGTTTATTAGCAATGCCTTTCTTTGCTTTAGGAACATATAAGAGTATAATTATAGGGGCTTTAATATTGCAATTGCATTATATTCTTGACCATGTTGATGGGAATGTAGCAAGATTAACAAATAAAAAAAGCAAAAGGGGATTATATTTAGATTATATAAGCAATATAACAATAAATCCATTTACTTTAATATTTTTAAGCATAGGAGTATTTAGGGCAACAGGAAATATAAATTATCTTTATTATGGTTTTTCTTCTGGATTTTTTTTACTGGCATTAGAGCCAGCTCGTTTATATAGATTTTTTATTTTTTATGAGAATAAAATAGTAAAAAAAGATAATTTGCCTATATGGAAAACAAATTTTATAGTAGTACTAAATAAAAATTTGAATGATTGGATTTTTAATTTCCCAGGAATAATGAATCTAATTTTGATATTTGCTTTGTTTAATGCAACAAAATATCTTGTTGTTTTTTATGGGCTAACTCTTCCACTATTGTTTTTAGCAAGGATAATTTACGAATTTGTTGAATGGAAAAGAAAAGATTTAGATAAAGTTAATTAATTTAAAATGTCAAGCATAAAAAACGCATTATCAAAATTGAGTTTTTATTGGAAAGATAATAAAATTGTTTTTGCAAAGTACCTTTTTTATACTTTAAAGAGAATAATATTATTTGAAGGTTATAAAGAAAGAAAAAAGTTCGCTCATGATTTAAAAAAATTTTCTGAAATTGCAAAAGGAAAAAAAGAAATAGTTTTTTATATAGAATATGATAAAAAACGCAAGGCAAAAATAGTTCTCCCTTCTAATGATAGGGGTTTATCTGTAGATTTAATTGCAAATAAGATAAGAGAACCAACAGAGGTTTCTTTATTTATAAAAGAAGTTAAACCAAATATGAATATTATAGATTTAGGAGCCAATTTAGGTTATTATGTATTACTAGAGAGATTATTAACAAAAGGCAATATTTATGCAATAGAGCCAAACCCATATACCATTTCTTTTTTAAGAAAATCAATTACTTTAAATAAATTCAAAAATATAAAATTATTTAACATAGGGATTTCTAATAAAAAATCCAAAATAAATTTTTATCTTTCAAAATATCTTAACTGGAGCAGATTTAATAGATATATTAATAATAAAGACAGTGATATTGTAGAAATAAAAAAAATTAAAGTAGATTCTTTAGATAATTTATTTGGAAATAAAAAAATTGATTTAATAAGAATGGATATTGAGGGATATGAAAAAAAGGTTCTTGAAAGCATGGATAAAATATTAAAAAATAACAAAAATTTAAAACTATTTATAGAATTTCACACCTCTATGTTTAACAAAAAAGAAAGACAAGAAATAATAAACTGGATAATAAAAAATAATTTTAAAATAAAATATCTTTGCCATAGCGATAAGTTTAAAGTATCAAAAATACATTATAATGTTAATCCAAAAACATTATTAAATCAACACCTTGATTTATGTCTTGTATTAGAAAGATGAACATGAAAGAAAAAAATAAAATAGCTTCTGAATTTTTAGGAAATTCATTTTATAGACTTATTTTCATTTTTTTAGCAAATATAGGGGGAGCCTTATTTACTATTTTTACAGCACGTATTTTAGCTCCTGAAAGATTTGGAATTTATACTTTGGCTTTATCAGTGGCTTTAATGTTAATAGCAATAGCAGAAGCGGGATTCTCAGAAACCTTAATAAGATTTGTTTCTTTAAATGCAAATAATAATAAAAAAGCAAAGTCTTATTTTGTTTATTTATTAAAAATAAAAATAACAATATTGCTAGTTTTATCTATTCTACTTGTTTTATTTTCTAAACTGATAGCAAATTTTTATAATAACTCAAACTTATTTTACCCTATTTTAATTTCTGCCTTGTACTTATTTTTCTATTCATTAATGCAGTTTATATCTGATTTATTTTATGCTTTTAAAAATCTTAAGGCATACTGCTTAAAAGAATTCATATTTCAAATATCAAGAATAGCGCTTATATTTTTATTTGCTTATCTTGCTTTTATTTCTTCTTCTATGCCAATTATAGCAACTGTAATTTCAATTTTAATTACAATTATCTTTGTTTTGATTTATCTTAAAAAAAGATATAAAGAATTTTTCAAATCAGAAATTCAAGAGATAAATCGAAAAGAACTTTTTCATTATTTAAAATATCTGACAATAAGCTCATTTTCAATTTTATTGCTTTTTTATACAGATGTTTTAATATTAGGAAAATTTGTTTCTCCAGAGTATATAGGATTTTATAAAACCGCATCATCAATAGCAGCATTCGCATTTTCAATTCTCGTTTTTACAACAATAATTTATCCTATATTAACAACAGCTTCTAAAAATAAAACAAAAAATATTTCAAATATTTTATTATATTATATCTCTATATTTGCTTTTCCAATAACAGCCCTGCTTGTAATCTTATCAAAATATTTCATTAGACTATTATTTGGATATGAATATTTAGATGCATATTTTCCTTTGATTGTTTTATCTTTTTTAGTAATAATAACCCCAATTTCTGAATATTTTAGAGTTTTATTGAATTCAAAAGGATATACAAAAAACACAGCAAAAATAATAACAATAGGAAGCATTCTTAATGTTATCCTTAATTTAATTTTTATATACTTCTTTTTTAAGTTTTGGGGTCCAAAAATGGCTGTTTTAGGAGCCGCAATATCTACAGTATTATCACGATTATATATTGCCATAGTTCTTATCTCTAATTCCAAAAAGAAGTTTAGCATTTATTTAAGGAGAACTAATGTAGTTAAGCCTTTTATTGCAAGTTTATTTATGGCATTTTTTATGTTTTATTTTACAAAATTGATATATGGAAGAGCAAACATTTGGCTTGTTTCCTTAGATCTGATATTAGGGATAGGGGCCTATGTAATTGTTTTGCTTGCTATTAAGGGAATTTCTAAGAAAGAATTTAGATATTTGAAAGAAGCTATTCTTCAAGCTAGAAAGAGTATATAATTTAATTATAATAATCTTTAAATATAAAAAATCTATACTTTTCTATGTATGGCTAAAATAAGAAATTTAGTACTTCTTGAGACTAAGGAACAGGTTCAAGAATTTATTAAAACTAAAGAAAGATATAGTAATGCTTTAGTAATTTCTATGCATTTTGATGCAGAATATGAACTTGAACGAGCAGGAATTCTTTTTAAATCTTCTGATGATTATGAAAATGAAGAAACTTACAAGAACATAGATGAAGATTCTATTAACTTAGCTAATAAAATAATAAAAATAATTTCTTTTAAGTATAGAAATATAGATATTCCAACAATCTTTTCTTGGGATTTAACTTATTTTTGTTCTTTTATTCTACAAAGGATAATTTTAATAAAAAAGATAATTTCACTAGAAAAGCCAAATAAAATAATTGTTTTTGATACAAAACAAAGAGTAAAATCAATAACAGTTTCAAAATATGAGACATTGTACTCTTCAATAGTTCCTTTAATTTTCAAAAATACAGAAATAAACTTCTTTGAGATAATTGACAAAGAGAATAAAAAAATAATAGTAAAAGTTGCAGATAAATTTCAGAATTTATTAGCAAAGTATAATTTATTTTTTTCAAAAAAAGACAAAATAGCTTTTATTGGGGCAGAGAATATATTCAAAGAAGTAATTTCAAAACTTCCAAAAGAATATGGGGCTTTAAGATTTAGAGATTCTGAAGGAAAAAGTTCCTTTATTTCAGGAAGGTATGTCCCATTTGTAAATCTAAGGAATTTTATTAAGTATGATAGGGAGGAGATTAAACTAAGTGAGAAACAAGTAAATCTATTGAAGAAATTAAAGTTCAAAAATTTAGCTCTCTTTGAAGTAATAGAAGAGAGAGTTAGATTCATGGTGTCTAAATATTCTTATTATATAGAACTAATAGACGTAATAAATTCTTTTTTAATAAATAATAATATTAAACTATTAGTTTTATATGGAGATTCAACAACCTTTGAAAAATTATCTGTTTTAGTTGCTAGAAATTTAAAAATACCATCTTTTGTTATACAACATGGAATAACAGGGCATAAAATAGGTTTTGTTCCATTATCTGCTTCATATATATGTGTTTATGGAAAGGAAAGCGAGAGATTCCTAATTAAAAATAAAATAAGCAAAAAAAGAATAGTTCTAACCGGTTCCCCAAGATATGATTTTTTCAAACCATTAAAAAGTAGAAAAACAAATAAAATTCTTTTTACCCCTCAAGTCTCAAATAGAGAAACTTTTTTCCCAAATTATCATATAACGCTTAAACAAAGAAAGAATATGACAAAAATAATCTTTAATGTTATAAAAAAATCTAAATATAAACTTATAATAAGTATTCGCCCAGGAGACAAACTTGAAAATCTATACCATAACATCGCTAAGAAATTAAGGTTCAAGAACTATGAAATGTTTTATGGTTCAAATATAGTAGATGCAATAAATAATTCAGATATTGTTATTACACCATTTTCGACTGTAGGTATAGAAGCGCTTTTACTTGGAAAAAAACTAATAAATATCACAGATAAAAAGAAAGAATTAGTTCCTTATTCAAAGTATAAGGCCTCTATTACAGTTCATAACGAAAAAGAACTATCGAAAGCATTAAAAACTCTACAAGCTAAGTATTATTCGCCAGATATTTTTTTAAAAAATTATCTTTATACAACATCAAACTCAACTGAAAATATAATAAATTTAATCAAAAAACTAATATAAAATGCCAGAACCAATCATAATAGGAAATAGAAAGATAGGAGAAGGCTATCCTGTTTTCATAATAGCAGAAATAGGGCAAAATCACAATGGAAGTATGGATATAGCTAAAAAATTAATAGACCAGGCGGCTCATGATAAAGTTGATGCGGTTAAATTTTGCAAAAGACATATCCCTTCTGATTTAACAAAAGAAAAGTATAATCAGCCATATCTAAACCCAAATTCTTTTGGAGAAACATATGGAAAGCATAGGGAGTTTCTCGAGTTAAGCAAAGAGCAATATAAAGAATTAAAACAATATGCAGAATCAAAGGGATTAATATTTTTTGCTTCTGTTTGTGATATACAAAGCGCAGATGATTTAGACGAAATAGGTGTTGAAATGTTTAAAGTAGCTTCAAGAGATTTGACAAACAAGCCATTAATTGAACATTTGGCCAAAAAAGGCAAACCCATATTTTTATCAACAGGGATGTCAGATCTAAAAGATATTGAGAGAACTGTTAATTTAATAAGAGAATATCATAATAAGATTTTATTATTTCATTGCACTTCAGAATATCCTTGCCCTTATGATCATCTAAACCTGAAGGCTCTAATCTCATTAAAAAATAAGTTTAATTTAAATGTTGGGATGTCAGACCATTCTATAGGAATTATGGCTGCTTGCGCAGCAGCAGTCATGGGAGCTGTTGCAGTTGAAAAACATGTTACTCTTGATAGACACATGAAAGGAACAGACCATATTGGAGCATTAGACCCTCCCGGAATGGAAAGACTTGTTGTTTGGATAAGAAATTATGAAAAAGCATTAGGGGATGGAATAAAATCCTTATCTAATCAAGAAATGTCTACAAAAATAAAGTTAGCTAGGTCTATAGTTTCTTCAAGAGACTTAAAAAAAGGAGAAATCTTAACAAAAGATATGATAACCGCAAAAACCCATACTGTTCTAGGCTTAAATCCTTTTGACGAGGACAAAATATTAGGAAAAAGATTAAGAAGAGATATAAATGCAGACAATTTAATATTAGATGAAGATGTTGAATAAAGAAAAGTTTAGAAAAATAAAAG
>Ga0078972_1013888_pt1 | contig 13036 bp, 16 predicted proteins | sample YelNatPaOPGAMG01_FD_67568 | JGI IMG/M metagenome (GOLD analysis project Ga0078972, IMG submission 67568) | Hot spring thermophilic microbial communities from Obsidian Pool, Yellowstone National Park, USA - OP-RAMG-01 (SPADES assembly) (version 2) | ecosystem: Environmental > Aquatic > Thermal...
CGGCAAACTCGCGCGCTGCCTTGGCTTTCTTTAGAGCGTTCCGCCTGTTAATCTGGGTGAACGTGCCACCAATGGCCTTTCCGGTAGCGCCGCCGGGCGCGACTCCACGGTCTGTCTCCCGGTAAGTGTCAGCGCGTTGCTCCCAGTACTCGGCTACCTCGATTGCCTTGCGTACAGCATCGCTCACCGGCTCCGCCACCTGTGGAACGGCACCAGCTTGCTGCGGCGCCGGCGTCGGCTCAGGCCCGCGGCTTGCAGCGCCACCGCCACCGCTTGGGCGTTCGCTCTCTTTTTGCCGTACCTCCGGAGCGTTCTCTGGTACGTTGGCCCCTTGTGGAATTCCCGGATGTTCTGGCTGATTACTCTCTGCGATCTTCCTTTCTTCAGTGGCATACGCAACTTCCTTTCCGATTCGAATGCGTTCTCTTGGTGTCCCAACCCGCTCAGAAGGCACGATGAGCGGCCGTTCGGGCGGTTCGATGATTGTCGGCTGCCCGCTGACAGCGCGTTCAATCAACGCAGCTCGGCGTTGTCGCTCGGCCAGTTCTCTGGAGATTGGCGGTTGCGGACCGACCTCTTCTGTCAACGGCGCGACTTCACCTGCTGCCTGCACTTGCTCCGCCTCTGCCATAGACCGTTCAAGCGCTCTGCGTTGTACGCGTTCTTCTGCTGTCTCCAGGAATCCGGGACGTCGCTCGACAAACGTTGGCGCAGGCTCTAGCTGGACCGTGCCCGCCTCGTAGCTTGGTGCGGGAGCGACCGTGGGTTCTCTGCGCGGTGGGAGTTGGACCATGACCTCATAGACAGGTTTTCCACCGCGGATCGCCTCCTCCTCTGTGCGCAGCTCTGGCACGACCTTGGACGCCTCGTAATTAATGCGCTGCATCTCGGCATCGGCGATGTCCAGCACGTGTGTGCTCGGCAATGGCTTCGGCGATTCCGGTACCTTGGTCCGCAGAGCGCCCAGCGGGATGCCCAGCCCTAGTAATCCCTGCACTGCGGCGCTCGTCTGCAACCTGGCCGCCGCCTCGGTGTCTCCCTGCTCCGCGGCTTTCTGCGCAGCCTGAAGCGACTCCGCAGCTCCCTGCAGGAGGTCCGAGCTGAACACGGCGCCTATGGCGGTCCCCGCCCCTCTTCCAGTCGCGGATGCTGCAATGAGCGGTGCGATGTCGGGACTCATCGCAAAGCCGGCGGCGTTCTCGAGCAACCCTTTGGCGATTCCGAGCCGCTTCTGTGGGTCAACGGCAGGTATGTACTTCGCCAACGCCGGCCCCCACGCTTCCGCAAACCTACGCGCTGTGTCAGCACCCAGAGCACGCAGCTCAGCCGTCGTAGTTTTCAAACCAACGAGCCTTGCCAGTTGGTCGCTTATGTGGCCGATGGCTTCGGGTAACTTGGTCGTCGCTCCTTCGACCATCGTGAGCACGTCCGATGCTGCACGCTCTGCTCCGCCCCATAACTGCGCGCGTTCAGCGGCTTTCTCCGCTTCATCCTGAAACGCGCGCGCTTTTAGCGCTGCCGGTCCCGCGGCTATTTCCCCGAGGGTCGGAGGCTGCAGAGCTTTCGGCCCCATCACGGCAAGCTCCTGTGCGCTGCTGAGCACCTCGTACGGGACTTCACCACGCGCGGCCTGCGCGAGTTCCTCCGGAGGACGCTGAGCCGCAAGCATGTCCTCCGGAGTAGTCGTAGCCGTCTCAGGCTGAATGTTACGGAATTCCGGAATCTCCGGCGCCGGCTCGTTTGACTTGCCTCGCGTCAGAATCCACGCAAAGTTCTCAAGCTCAGACTTCTCGGGCGCGTAGCTGAAAGTCAGCTTGAACTTCTTTCCCTCAGGAGTTGTAACCTTGTACGACGGCATTGCTACTCCTCCATCAGGTCTTCCTCCGTCTCGTCGAGCGGCTCGATCGTCACGGTGCCACTTTCTGTTTCGATCCGTTGCGGGTACTGCGGCTCTGTGCTTTTCCCCTTCATGAGCTCGCCAAAGATGCCCATTAAGTTGTCAACCTCGGCCAGCTTACGCGCCCGTTCCTCCTCTGGCATATCCGCCTCCGTTATAATCCTTCGCGTCGTGCCGAGCCTGGTATAGGCCATCGCGGCGTCGGTCAGGCTAATGTCCTTCGGGATGGTGCCCTTGCGCGCCGAAGCGATTATCTTGGCGGCGCGTTCCCTTGCTTTGGCGTACGTGTCAGCCACCTCTCTCCTTGTCCGGTTGGCTTCCTCGGCAATCTGTTTCCTGACCAAATCGCTAAGCAACTTCGATTGCGCCGTCAGCTCTGCTGCCTTTGCCAACCGCTCTTGTTGCGTGGCTTGCAACGCCAATGGTAACGCGCCATAGTGCCCGGATTGGAGCGCGGCAAAGGTGATCGCCTCGGGAGTGATGTTGACAGGCATGGTAGCCGCCTGCGCCGCCGGTACCGGTGCGACCGGCGCCGGGGTCAATCCCCAGAGGGATTCAGGCTCAGCCACTGGCGCGGTGTAAGCGCGTAGCGCCGACATGAAATTCTCCTGTTCCTTCTGCTGACGTAGCAGTTCAGCGGCTTTGCGGTCTGCCTCTTGCTTCCGTAACTGGAATTCTTTTTGGGCAAGGTCGGCTTGAATCTCTCGAAGCTTGTTCAACGCGTCGGCCTCGCGCATTTCTTGCAGCATGCGCTGCGCCTGCAGTCGAATTTGATCTTGCTGCATGGCCTGCTGCTGTGCAGATTCAGCGAGGCCCGCCCCGAGCTTGATCGGGCCTAACAAGTCTGGAACGTAAGAAAATCCGTTCATGGTCGGAAACTAAGTGCGTAGTTCCACATCGGTGTGTACGTCGGAAACCGGGGCTGGAGCAGGCTCTGCAGCCCGTACCCTATGCCGATACCGCCCAATTGGCCGAGCGCGTTACCCCAGACGGCTGTTTGGCCTGGCATGCCGGCTGCCTGTGCTAAAAGCTGCTGTTGCGCCATCCGTTCTTGCTCTCGAAGCTGCACGAGCTGCTGCGGCGTCAGGCCAGCTAATTGAGACACGTCCATCGGCTGTGCCCATGGCATCGCTCGTGGTATCTGCATCATCGTCTGCATTCCGTAACGTACGCCTTCTTCACTCGTCTTGCCTAGGTCGCGCCACGTCAGTGACCTGTGCATGGGAGTGCCCAAGCCAAGCCCTGTGCCGAGCGCTGTACCGGCTGTCGCCCGCATGACGCTCTTGGTTACGTCTTCGGGCAACACGCCAGCCATGTAATCCCGTGTGCGTCCCATTAAAGCGCCAACGCCGGATGCGTACCCGGGCAACGCAGACTCTAGCATGGTCGCAAGCTGCTGAGCATTTGCGGCGCCGGCAGCTTGGGATACCGCACTGGCCTGCGGTATGTACCTGAGCATGTTAGACAATGACTCACCCGTCAGGCCGCCCACGTCCACTCCAGGCAGGTTAGCCGCAGCCAGTAAGCGTTTCCGCGCCTTGTCAGCCGCACTGCCGCCGAACAATCCGCCAAGGCCGCTCAGTAAACCGCCGCCGACGAGTCCAATGATTGATCCGATTGCCATATTACATGAATCCGGAGAATAGTCTGTTGGGCGTCGCCGTACCGTGACCGGTAGCGATCACCACGTTCGTGCCTGATGACATCTTGTCAAGCTGTCGCTGTAATTCGCGTATCGCCTTGCGCATTTCAATCTCGGCACGGTCCGTCTCGCCGACTTCCTCCAACTTGACCGATAGTGCGCCGAGCTTCAAAGCCGGTTCGTTCTGGATTATGAACCAGTCAGTGTCTGTTACAACCGGCACGTGCTGTAAGCTCACAATGGCCTCAACCTGCGTGAGTTCGTTGCTGCCAGCATAGGGCATATTGCGGATGTAACTACGCCTGTACATCGGCGCAACCTCGGTCGGTTGATAACGGCCCAGCAGACGTTCGACACTGGTCCCACCCCACTGGTACATAAGAACGTCGTAGCTCGTCACGTCTTTCTGGACGCCTGTTATTCCACCGTCGAAATAGTTGACGCTGTCGGCACCGGTCAGGGAGAGCGTGATCCACTCGCCATCGACAGTCGTGCCACCGTCGTTGGTCCGAATCCACTGGCCGTTTTCGTCACGGCCTTGCACGAGTATCCTCTTGCCCTCGTCCTCGGCTCGCGTGGCGTACACCCGAACCTTCTTGTTCGTGCCGCGTATGTCGGTTACGGTCGGGCTCATTCCTCTGTCAACCAGTTCAAGCGACGATCCCGCGGCGTCCCATTCCTGCGGTACATTCGGCCCGCTGAATTGCCTGAACTCGTACCAAAGGTTCCGTATCGGTACAGACGCGTCCGCCAACTTTATTGCCTCGATTGTCGCTACTTCCCTTGGCCAAGTGACGCAGTTGTCGCTGACGCAGAACATGACGCGTGCCACCGTGCCATACCATCTCCCCCTGTTAAGCAGCCGTTCCTGAGCTTCGTTGAGCCACTGAACAAGCCGCGGATCATCGGCGCACACGCCAAGCGCTTGCGGTGTCCGCCCCTGCTTTATCATGCCAAGTGTCAGTCTCATACCGTGTAATAGACGCGGCTTGTTCGCTTGATGAAGTAAACACCAATCATCGGCGGAAGATTGTTGTGTGGCTCACCACCTTCGTTCTGACACGTGGTTCCGCTGCAATCTTCATTGTCAGGATGCTTGTACATAACCTTTTGTGAATCCGAGTCTCCTTGAATGCCTTCGCCGCTACCGATTCGCGGATCGAAGTAGCCGTGCGTGTGAGGCGCTACTTCTTCGGCGCTCAGCGTGTGTTCATCCTCGCCGGCCACGTTCTTATCGGTCGTGCTATCGCCGACTGCAATCGTGCCAGCGTTCTGGAACGTGCCAACGCCCACAGGAAACTTCGCCGCGAATTCAGGGTCCAGCTCCCACATCGGGCCTGACGCCTCGCCGATCGGCCCAGTGTCACCGCCGTCATACGTCTGCAGGTCTGACAATGAGCCAACGTAAATCAGCCGGACATCGCTCGACGGCGGGATAGGGTGCGGTTTCACCCACGCGCCGACGTTGACGTTCCAGTAGTAAAGGCCGTCCAGTGTCCCAGCGCCGGTCCGCACCCAGGCAAACTCGCGCCTGTCGGCAGGCGGTTCGGTATCGCCTATGTTGTAGTACACCGTGCCCGTGGCCGAAAAGCTCACCGAGGTGTACTTGTACAGGTCCACCGCAAAGTCGTCTGGGTTCCCCGGCCAGCAGTAACCTGCAGGGAAGCCATTAAAGTTCAAACTGATCAATCCGTTCATGTTTCAACCTTGTAGTCAAAAGGGTCAATCTCGCATCCGCTGATCTCGGTGCAAGCCTGCTCACCGCAGGCCGGCCCTGCAATCTCCGTCTCAGCCCAAGCCGATGCGATAAACGACTTAATGCGACAGCTTCCGCGGATACCGATCACCACTTGGAACTTTCGGCCAACGACGTCAATCTCATCGTTCATGGCATTGCAGGATTCGCCAGGTTGTGGAAGCCGCATCCGCGGCCTGTACTGTAGTGGGCGATTCTCAAGCTCGACGCACTGGCCGTCCTGCCCGCAGGTCTCGTTCACCGCGCACTCGCTCCAATGATGCCAGTCCGACGCCAACGGGTGATCGTCAACCTTGAACTTCACGTCAAACGTGACCTGGCCTTTCAACTTGTCGGCCCAGAGAACAGCCGGCCCAAGACGTTTGCTCTGGAACGGCGCGCCGAAGCTCATTTGCCGGCTGGCGAACATCCACTCGATCGGCTGGCTTCCGGCGTCAGCAGTAAGCGCGTTTGTTATCTCCCACAGTTGCAAGTACCCATACCGTGATCTGGAGATGAGGATGCACCGTTGCACCCCGTTGTAATTCAGTGCCAAGACCTGATGGATGTCCAAACCTGTCCAAAGTCCGTCCCAGACAGGTGCGTCAGCCTGCCTGAAACTGGCGATTGGATCGAAGTCCATAACAACCAAGCCTCCATGGACTATGCCCTGCTCTTCGATCAGGCGGGGCGCGCAGGTCATTAGGAGTCGATTGTCCCACAGCGCGCCACTCGCGTTGTCCAGAAACTCACGGTTGTCGTTCCGGATAAAGACCTCGATTTCGCGGCTGATAGGCGTGTTGGCCCAACCGCCGAAATTACGCCGGGCGATTGCGTAACTTCTGATGCCGTCGATCGACCGGAGAAAGATGTCGCCATTTACCACAACGCAGCCCCAGTCGCTGAGTGCCCCGTGCTGGTTTTGGCTGATCGTCTGAATCGGGTTGGTCATGTCCAACCACACGTCCCGGTCCAATGGCGCGTTGCAGGAAAAGACAGCCGTGTCGGTGAAGATATGCACCGGTCCCTGACCGGTTGCGTTGTCCAACAGGGCTGGAACGACAATGGCCCGGATGGCACCGCAGGACGCTGGCACGACGAAGTCTGCGCCCTGAAGGTATTCGCACTCCGTCTCCTTCAGGACGTCTGATCGATTTCCGTTGCCGTAGGCAATGTCTGTCGCTCTATAGCGCCTGCCGTCGGGTAGCGCATACCAGATTCTGCCCCACGCATAGGCCCCGCATGTCCCTGGCTTGATCTCATCCGGACCAGGCCTGCGCGACGTCGAGCCGTCGAATATCAGAGGTTTGTCCAGCCCATTCTGTTTGATCAACCATTTCTCAGCTTGGATGAACCAACAGCGCAGGAGATAACTGTTGTCGTAATCGTCTTTGATGCTGATGTCACGCACCAAATTACCTTCGGCCAGCCTGACCTCGAACAGACGGCCTCCAACGGACAAAACCACCCGCGGGTATTCCCGGTCGGGATAGTAAACGGTCGCCCCTTGGAACACGCCGGAATTGAACGCCTCCTCGACTTCACCGGACTCGAACCTCAGCTCAAGCTGGGTGAAGGCCGGCCTGTGCGTGACGTAGCCGCCGCGGTGGACGCAGTTAACGGCAAGCGCGGTCCGCGCAGCCATCTCAGGGCTGTCAGCAGGCGTTGCCGCGTCCATGCCCTCGGCTACGCTGGTGAAGCCGTCGTATAGTATTTGTCCGCGTGCCAAGCTCATCTTGCGTCCATGAGAACCGTTCCGATGATGTCGCCCGTCACAGGCGATTTCAGGAACGCGAAAATGTTGTACGATCCCAAGCCAACGGTGGTCAAATCAGGCGCTGTACCGCCGCGCCATTTCACGGCGCCGAATGCACACGCATACGCAACGCTTGCGTTCTGCTTCACAATAAGCATGATCTGTTTGCCGCAGACCGTGTTGGAGAACGAGATTGACGTGTCGCCGTTCAGTTCCTTGTAGAACACTCTGCCTAGCGACCAGTCAACATCGGTTCCTGTGTCGAGGAGAATTGCGCTGTACTCGATGTCACTGTCCGGCACCTGCAGTACGGTTGACGGAACCCCGGCGCCCTGCTTCAGGTAACCGTCTGGCAGCTCTCCGATAACAACGGCTTGGGTGAGTTGCTCGGCGGGACTCGAAAGCCAGAACGTTGCATCGGGCGGAACGTCTGAAGACGCGGGCCTTTCAAGCTGGCCAAGCTCACCCTGAACGAGCGCATCAAGCGCGTCAAGCCGCTCACGCAAAGCCGTGATCTCGGTCTCGATGGTCGAGACCGCATCCCGCAGGTCGTCAGACACGCCCTGCTGCAGCCGCGCCGACCAGTACCGTAGCGACGGGAAGCGCTGTTTCACATCTTCTGGTAGATCAACTTTGCTCATGTGCAATCGTACTCGCCTTCCGTTTCGCCCAAAAGAACCTCTTCACCCGGCAGAACGATGCCGATCTTTCCAACCGTAGAGTCGTAGCCGCCAGACGGCGACGTGCAGGTGTAAATCTTGCTGCTGCCGGGAGGGATCTCCGACTTGTAGTATCCCTCTGCATCTGGCCCAGTCTCGCCAGATGTCGTTGGTCCGCTGATCGGGCTTGTGAACTTCTTCCAATAAACGCGCATCGTGTACGGGTTCGGATTTGTGGCCGTAATCCTGCATGTGTACCCGGTCGGCGGCGTGCAATAGCTCCACGTCCACAGCGAGCCACCCCAAAAGTGCAACCCGTAACACGTGTCGCACTCGGGCCAAAGGAGCCCGTTGCCACCGTACTGCCAGTATGGAAAATCAGTAAGCATTCAACAGAGACGTTCCGATAACGGCTGCCCCGTCGTACACGAACGAAAACACGTTGTAGGAGCTCGTGTTCGAGTTCGTCAGAACCGGTGCCGTTCCGCCGGCCCATTTCACAGTCGCCGGCCATGTAACGTTGTACTTAACGGAAGCGTTTTGCTGGATCACCACCAGAATTTGCTTTCCAGTGGTGAGACTCGAGAACGTAATCGCTGTATCCGCTGTGAGCGACTTCTTGAACACGCGGCCAGCCGCCCAGTCGATGTTCGACCCGGAACCCAAGTTGACAACGCTGTATTCGATGTCGGAGTCGGGAATCTCGCCAACCGTCGATACAGCGCCTGTCCCTGTGGTTGACTTAACATAACCGCTTGCCAAGCCGGCTAGAGCGGTGGCGTTGGTAAGGCTGGGGTGCGACGTCCGCAGAATGTACGAGGCCTCCGTTACAGAGCTGCCATCAGGTCCTTGTGGCCCAGATGGGCATATCAAGGAACCGGTCGGCACGGTCGTGCCGGGCGGCACGTTGTCAGAGTACATGCCGGTGGCGCTGTTCTCGAGGTTCTTAAGCGTTACGGCTGTCGTGCAACCACCAACCCGTGCCACGACCTGCATCCAGCCGGCGTTCTCGACGTACACTATGCCGCCCTCGGCAAGACTGCGGTTCTCATCGACACCGATCGCAACGTCTTGGCCCTCCTCGGGCATCTCAAAATCAGCCGTCGTGACGCAACACGCGTTCAGACCATCAGCGCCGTCGGCACCGTCCTTACCGTCTGCGCCGGGAGGTCCTTGCGGTCCCGGCACAAGCGTCACTCGGTCCTCGCAGGAACCGCCACAGTCCACGTTGGTTGGCAGTGCTTCCATATCAGCCCCGTACTCGTTTTAGGCGCGGATTCGCCCGTTTCGCAGCAGCAGACGCCTTGCGCGTTCTGGCAGCAAGAATCGCTCTAGCGCGTTTCATGCTGTACCCGCCGCGCCTCGCAATGCTCTGCGCAACCCGCTCGAATCCCGGGTGCGCGGTGCCGAAGCGCTTGCGAGTCCGCTGCTGGGACCTGAAATATGAGCTCAGACTTGTTTTTCTCATGGCTACCTCACTTTCCAGCCGCGGCACGTATCGCCGCGGAAATTACAGCTTCAACGATGTTTGATGCCGCTTGGCTTTCCTGCGTCAGCGTACCTACGCTTGCGCCTTGCGTCTTGTCTGTCTGGGAGGCCTTCCAGTTCGCAAGGGCAGATCGGCTCGCAAACAACGTGTAGGCCGTGGCTCTCGTGGTAATCGTTCGGCTCGACCCATCTTGATCGACCGAGACGTCTGTTTGGACGGTTGTGAACCTTGCACATCCTCCGATGAGGAGTCCGCTTGCAATGATTGCATAAGCAAATCTCATTTTTCCAACTTATGTTTATTAGCCGTACTACAGCTCTGACACTTACCTTCGTGCTCTCGGCGCACTTCGTCAAGCCACTTGTCCACAGTCTCGTCCGCCACCGCAGCCGATCGCGCGATCGCCAGGACAGCGACCATGGCAAGCAGCCAGCAAACGCCGCATATCGCGATTATGATTCCGGTGTCCATTTTTTTGACTTCTTCTTACCAAGCCAACGGTAGTGGGCCACTACTGCCAAGCGACCGTACGGCGTCACAATCCGAAAGTTTCGCCGCTCGAGAACGCCGCCGTGCACGAGCTTCCTCAGCCGATACGCCGCTGCGTTGATCGTAATCCCGGACATGTCCGCTATTCTGCGTTCGGTCAGCCATTCTGGCCCGGGATTGTCCGCGCCTGCTACCTCGTGCAATAGTTCGAGATAGTCGTTTTCGGACAATTCTGTCTTTGCCTTTTGTCTCATACGACAGTTTTCGGCCTTTGCATGCTCTTTATCCAAGCCCGCGTGTGCAGCTCGTTGTCGCCCTGCCTGACGAGGATGCCACCGATCTGCGGCATCGTTATCCTAGAACCAGCCGCACGCCACGCGAATGGCGTCTTCAGCTGCCAACCCGGGGTCACAACGCACGTGGCAAACGTGACGTGCTCGCTGCGGCAGGTTTTCGGCACTCTGACCTCTATCCACCTGTGCCTGTGCGATCTGACGACTACGTCAGGCGGCCTGAGCCCTGTCCGACCAGCTTCGACGTACTCGGCCTTCAGCTCAGCGTCCACGGCGCTTGCTTCGTGATGGCTGCTGCTCGTTGTGCCGATATGATGCATGCAGTGTACCAGACCGCTCCCGACCATCATCCACAGCGACCACCGCGCGTACCGACCATCCTCGTCAGGCACAGCACCGAGCGTACGCGCAATCCGTTCCTCGTCCGCCGCGGACATCCCAGCGTGTGCCTCCGTACCGCGTATGACAAAGAGCCTGCCGGAAACACGTTCAAGCGCCTTTTTAACTGGCGCCATCGTTTCCAGCGCAATCCGTTCTTGATCAGCCGGGTTCGAACTGATCAGCGCCACTGTTCCACGTGGAACACCTTCGACCAAGTCCCCGTTTATGACCACGTCGAAGCGTTCGCCTCGGGTGGCGTGTGGCACCCAATCCTGCCAGAACGCCAGCCACCATCGCCACAGTACCTTTTGGCCAGAGTTTAACTCAGCCCTGTTTCCTTCATCGAGCAGAACGCCCGGTGCACACAGCCCGAGCTTCGACCCGCAGTGCGTGTCAGAAACAACGACAAGGTTGTTAACCTGCCCGTTCGCCGGGCTTCCCATTCTGGCCGCCATTTTGGCTCGCATAAACCTGTTTGACCACCTGGTGGCCCCAAACCGCCATTCCTCCAAGGACGAATCCCAGCAGTGGATCAAGGCCTTTTAGCCATGCGAACACGGATCCCACTGCCGGCAAAATAATCGGAATCAACGACGGAATGAGCCCGAACAGCGCGTTGATCGCCTTCGCTCGTGGAAAATCCTCCGGCACAGACAGATTCGCCGCTTGCTTCAGCACAAGGCCAAGCACGTTCAACGCCAGCACGCATCCAACCGCGGGTCCCCAGTTCTTAATCAACACAATCAGTTCATCACTCATGGTTAGTCCTTTCTCTTGCCGCCAACGGCGTACGGTTTCTGCCGTGACGTTGTTCCGTAAACGTAGGCGTACGATCGCGTGCTGCAATCAACTACATCTGATGTCCCAAGGCGAACCTCAAGGAAATACCTCGGCACGGCAAATGTCACATCTCGCACCAGAACAGGCTTGCCAGCGACCATGTCAGAAAATCCGATCTTGTTCAGGATTGGCGATTCGGATACGGAGACCTCAAGCGCGACCTCGACCGGGTTCGTTCTCCCAAGGCCGGCAAACGGGCAATTGCCACCCGCTGGCCCGAAGTACGACGGCTTCTTCAGCCCGGATGCGTCAACATAGGCAATGCTTAGCTGGCCCCGCGCTTCGCCGGATAGCTTCGCCGTCCAAACGGCTTTCGGCTCCGCCATGGCCGGGATCACTGCCCATGCCGTGTCGAATTCGGCCGCGCCGTATCCGGTCGCTGGGTTCCTTTTACGGATCGCGTCGTAGCTCAACCACACGAAGCCGAAGTTTCCCCAGTAATACCCCCACGAATTGGCGATTTTGAAAGCTCCAAGTTCGGTCGGCTGAACCACGCCGTCACCGTTTATGTCAACCCAGACGTCGTCGTTGTAACCAACGATCGTCATGGCATGTGCTCCGTCCGTTCCGCTGACGTACGCAATCGCAAGCTCGTTCAAGAACCGATCGTCGGCGCATGTTTGCGGGTTATTTCTGACCCGTTTGAACTTGGCGGAGTAGATGTAGATCGCGAAGGAGAATATCCTGCCAGCCGCAATCTCTTGCTTCAGTCGGCTGATGCCTGTGTCGTTCGAGAGCCCGTCGATCGCGGTCCAACCTGCAGCACGTCTGTACATCGCGTTTATCCATGTGGTTAAGTTGGTCGCCCATCCCGAGTAATCGTCGTCGTACGGAAACTCTGACATGGTCGCACACCCGTGGAACCGCGCGATGTCCCATCCGTCAGTGTACCACGTGCCATTGTTGCCGGCATAATTCAGCGCGTTGTACGTCCACTTCGGCGATAGAATCACCGGCTGACCGTACAGCTTGCTGTATTCGTAAGAGAGACAGTAGTAAACCCCAGACCATTGAGCGCAGGAACCGAGACCGCCTTGATCACCGACGGGAGGAAAGAACGGACTCTGCGAGTTGTCAACCGAAGATGGCAGTGCACCGGCAAGGCTAACCCGTGGGGGTCGGATTGCAGCTTTGAGCGCTTTTGCGTGTTCGGCTGCGCTCGGCACACGCAATCCTGTGGCCCGCCTCGAACCGTCCGCTGGCAGCGGGCAGTCGTCAGCAAAGCACGATGCGCATAACAGAACTGCGAGAAGTTTTCTCATGGCCGCTTGTTCATGTACTTCAGCTCAGTCTCAATTGATGCCAGTCGCGCAAGGACAGCCTGCTGGAAATCGTTGTTCTTCTGCACGCAGTCCTCAAGTATCCTGATGCGGCGTTCCATGTACTCCCGGTCGGTCTGATACTGCCTCACATCGACGTAACCTGCCAGCGTAGCAGATGTCGCCGACCTGACCCAGAACCCAAATACCCCGATGATCGCTAACGTCACCAATTGCGCTATAACAACACCACCATTTCGTTTAACCCATTCGCTCATGTTAGTAGTTCCTTGATAACGAATCGAACCACACTTCAGCCGGAGCTCCAGACATGTCGTTGGAGATGAGCTGTAAGATAACTACCCCCTTCCTTGATGGCGTAAACGAGGACAAAGTCAAAGTCACCCATGTTTCAGACGATCCGTCGGCAGTCACAGTTTCACCGGTATCACCCGGTATCAGATCAGGCTGTGCAAGACGCTTGACTTGTGGGCTTGTGCCGGTATACGAATCAGACCAACGCACTTTGATTGACAGAGTCGTCGGGGTAGCATTAACTGGCACTTCAATCTGATGGTCACCCGGACCTGTCAGTT
>Ga0078972_1013889_pt1 | contig 13036 bp, 14 predicted proteins | sample YelNatPaOPGAMG01_FD_67568 | JGI IMG/M metagenome (GOLD analysis project Ga0078972, IMG submission 67568) | Hot spring thermophilic microbial communities from Obsidian Pool, Yellowstone National Park, USA - OP-RAMG-01 (SPADES assembly) (version 2) | ecosystem: Environmental > Aquatic > Thermal...
GGGGGGGGGGGGGGGGCGCGCTCCCCCCCGCGGGCGGGGGGGGGGGGGGGGGTTTCCTCCCCCCCCCGGGGGGGGGGGGGGGGGGGGGGGGGGGGGGGGGGGGAATTGTGCCAAATTCAACCGTGCCCAGTATAGCTTCTGCGGTTTGCGGCTTCTTTGCGACGCCGTTGCTCGGCGAGGAGAAAGCGGGACAGCGTTTGTTCGACATGGTCGTTGACACGCACGTCGGCACTGGGCAGAAAGCGAAGGCCGCAATGCCATTCCTTGTCGTACTGCGCCACAAAGACAATCTGGGACGGGATGGAAAGATTTAACTGAACGGGGGCTGGGGCGCCCCGGCCGAGCAAGCGGATGACAAAAGCGTCGCCGACGTTCAGAGGGCCGACCTGTTTCCGCAGCCGAACGCGGACGCCTCCAAGAGAAAGATCGAGCACCTCGCAAGCGAGCACAGGGTCGTCTTCCGATCGACGCAGCTCCGCCCGCAAGACTTCTTTGGGCTCGAACGGATGGCGATAGGTTTGCCGTCGATTTTCCATAAGGGTTTGGGATTTCGATTTTAGGGGTCGGAAACGAGGGCCTTGTCACCAGGCACTCTTTGCTACAACCTAAACGCAACCTCCCAAACAAGTCAATGTGGAATTGCCTTATGCATGTATGGGCCAGTTATTTGGTTGGCTTTCTAGGGACCGGCTCGCTGTTCTCGGCGACGCTTTGTACGCTGCCGCTCGCTTCCGTACCGGCTGCAACCAAGGCGGCTGACCCGGCACCCGAAGGCGCCGCCCTGCCGCTGCCGCGTGTGGGCGCTCCTGCCCCTGCCCCTACGCCGGCCGAGGGGACAAAGGGAACAGTCGTGGAAGAACCGGCCCCGATCCCGCATGAACTGCCGCAACAGCCTGGGGGGACGGGCGTCCTCCCGGTCCTGCCGTTTCGCGAGGAAGCCGCGCCGATGCCGCGCGAACAGACGCCGCTGCCGGCCCGTTTCTGGACGCCCGCCACACCGCGCGACCCCTCCCTGCCGGATGTGGAGTCGTTACACCGTCAGTTGGAGAGCTTGCGAATGGAACGTGCGGCCATGCTTGCCGAGGAGACAGATTTGACTACGGCCAAGGACTTGCGCGCCGCCCGAAGCGCCGAGGCCGACCTGCAAAAGCGTATTGTGGAATTGATCGCCAAGGTTGCTCAGCAGGCCAAGAAAGAGAAAGAAACCGCCTCCACGTCGCCCCCCACGTCCGCTGCCCAACCGGTCCCAGGCCCGCAGCGCCAGCAAGGACGCGAGCCGAAGCCAGGCGATACCCCTGCTCCAGCCGTGCCTCCCGCATCTTCTTCCATGCAGCCCCCGCCCCTGTCGTCGCCTGCGGCGTCCGGGGAGCTGCCGGACATTATCAAACAGAGTTTGGGAACGAATGAAACGGTCACGGATGCGCCCGTCGATCCTCTGGTGCTGGCCCAGTCGCTCTTCCGGGCGGGGGACTACACGGCCGCGCTGAACGCTTATCGCAAACTGGACAAAGAAGACCAAAAACCAGAGGACCGCATCACCATCCAGTACATGATGGCATGTTGTCTGCGCAAGTTGGGCAAGATGGATGAGGCATCCCTCCTCTATCGGGAGGTGGCCAATGCGTCGGGCAACGAGTTTGTGGTGGAAAACGCCCAGTGGTATCTGCGGAGCATGAAAGAGCGGCGCGAACTGGAAGCGCAGTTAGAGGAGCTGCGACAGCGCCGTCAAGCAATAAGGTCGAGGAAGTCATGAACACTGCCTCTGAGGAATTCGGTGCCGTCCTGTATACGGCTTATCTGGAGGAAGCAGAGCAATACGCAGCGGCCTTAGCGTTGGCAAGGGAAGTGACCGCCGCCTGCCGCCGCGGAGAAGCGATGGAGGAACGGTTGAGTCAAGTCTTGGCCCTGCTCACGGAGACGGCGAAGCGGGACGCCCTTCTCGCCCCGACGAAGCAGCGCTGGGAACAGGCTGGTCGACCCAGCAACGACGCCTTACGTGCCGTCATGGACCGCATCGCCGGGCTAATTCAGCAAATCCGCGACGAGCTGCAAGTCATGGAGCAGACTGTGCAAGCGCGGCGCGACCAACTAGCCGACGAACTGGACGTTTGCAACCGTCGTTGCCGGATGCAACGCGCCTATCAGAGGAAATCATGAAGGTCCGGCGTCCCGGCAAGCCGCACCGGAGAGCGGCGTGTGCTATCTTACAGCTGCTGTGCTGCACCCACCGTGTTACGGAACCTGTTTCCATGCCCGCGCTTTCCACCTTGTCCTTGCTCTCCACCGCTGTCTCCGGCCTGGTCAACGTCGCCGGGCAAGCGGCGGAGGCGCTGCATAATGCGAAGACCGGTTCGGCTAAGAAATCCGATCCTCCGAATCAAACGCAGGATGCAAGCCAGCTGGCCGGCGTCTTCGCTGCCTACCTCGCCGCCGTCTACGCCGCTGCCGGCACGACCTCATCCACGACAGCCTCGCCTAACATGGCCCGAAAAGGACAAGGCAAATCCACAAAAGAAGAAGCCTTATCGCTTTTGCCGCTGTCTGTGATGCTGGCCGCCGGGCCGACCATGGCGCTAACGACCGCCGTTGCCTTGCGTTGCACGCCGGTGGGCGGCACGGCGTCTGCCTCGAAGACCATCCCGATAGCTTCTGCCCTGCCGGGAACGGCCTCAGCGGTGTCGCCAGCCAAACAGCCTGCTGATCCGGGCGCGAAGACGAAAGGGACGCAAACTATCCCACTGGCGAGGGGCAGCGAATCGAAGGCCCTGACTTCGGCCAAAGGGGTGCAAGCGGTTCTGAACGGAGGGCGTCCGTTCTCTGAGCCTTCGCAGCTCGGGAGGCCCTCGTCTTCCTCCCCAGGGGCCTTTTCTGCACCGGGCCAGGAGACGGCGACCGAAGTGCCCGTCCTTGCTTTGCACGATGTTCCAGGACCGAATGTGCAAGACCATTCGCATCCGGCGGTTGTTTCAACGGCGTCGTGGAGCGACGAACGCTCCGCACCGGCTGGGTTGTCAAGTACGCCCTCGTCGGCTGACCCAGATCGTTCGCCTTCGAAAGCGTTACCCGTTTCCGCAGTCCTGCTGCAAGCCCAAGCTACCCAAACGAAGTTGGCAGTAGAGGTAGGGTCTGGGCATGGCCCGACCCTCGCAACCACGGCCTCCGGAGGTTCGGTCTCCCCTGCGGCCCGCAGCGATTCTCCCCAGCAAACTACTTCGCCTCCATCCTCCGCGCCTTCGTCTGTGTTGCCGCCCACGATCGCTGCCGTATCCGTCAGTCCTCTTACGGGGAACACCACTTCTGCGACTGCGAACAATGCACAAACGAACGTTCCGGTTGCTGAGCAGCTCAGCCGTGCGCTCGTCGCGCAGGCGAGCGTCGTCGCCCAGGAGGGACGAACCGATTTCCACTTGCGCTTGGAGCCGCCACAGCTGGGCAGTGTGCAAATTCACTTGACGACGACCGACCACAACACGATCTCGGCCCGTATCATCGTCGCTCAGGAGGGAACGCGGCAACTGATCGAGGGACAGGTGCATCAACTGCGCCAAGCGCTGGCGGAGTCTGGCGTAGTGCTGGGCACGTTCGATGTGACGCGTGATGGCGGCGGTTTCGCACAAGGTGGCCACCGTCAACCGCCGGAGCCGCCGCCTCCGGCCCCGCTCCCTACGCAAAGTGCGGCCCCGACAGCCACGCAGAGCGTGGGAGCAAAGGTCGTGCAAACCGTCTCCACGGACGGTATTGACCTCCTGGCTTGACCTACAGAGTACATGGGTACACTCTGCGTAGGATCGAAGTTTTTAGGAAGGAAAGGAACTCATGACGGTATCGAGTATATCCGGCGGGTCCACATTGACGACCCAAAGCAGCAGCGGATCGTCGCAAGTCCTGCTGAATCAGCAGCAATTTCTGCAATTGCTGACGGCGCAATTGCAGAACCAGGATCCCCTCAATCCGCTCAGCAGCCAGGATTTCACGACGCAGTTGGCCCAACTCTCTACCGTCAGCGGTCTTCAGCAGTTGAACAGCAGCATTCAGCAGCTGTTGCAGTTGCAGCAACTCAGCCAGGGGGCGGCCTTAATGGGTAAGACGGTCACTTACGTCGCTTCCGGCAACTCGTCCGGCAAAGGAGTGGTCCAAGGGGTCAGTTTGCAAAACGGCCAACTACAAGTTCAGGTCGGCGGCCAACAGGTGCCGATCAGTCAGATAAACGGCATTGCCCAGGGATGATTTTCGTTCTCGTGTTCACACCAGGAGAGAGGCATCGATGTCCAGTTCATTGCTCGCCGGCGTTTCGGGACTCAGCGCCGCTCAGGATTTGCTCGACGTAGTGGGGAACAATCTTGCCAACCTCAATACCACCGGCTTCAAGTCGCAGACGCCGTTGTTTTCCGATCTGCTCTATCAAACGCTCTCGCCGGCATCGGCGTCGAGCAACGGCAGCGGCACCAATCCGATCCAAGTCGGCTATGGCACCTTGACCTCGACCATTGATACCAATTTCAGTCAGGGCGCGCTAACCACGACTGGCAACCCCCTCGACGCCGCCATTCAAGGGCAGGGCTTTTTCGTGGCCAATGATGGGACGCAAGATCTGTACACACGCGCCGGCGCTTTCAGCATCGATGCCAACGGCTACCTGGTTGATCCGGCCACCGGTTACCTGATTCAGCGCACCGGCACAGTCGGCGAAGCCAGCGCTGTCAATCCGGGTTTTCAGACGCCGGGCGACGACAACATCCGCATCCCGTTGGGCACAGGTATTCCGGCCAAGGCCACGACCAACATTACCTTGGCAGGCAATCTCAGCGCCCAGGCGTCCGGCCCGCTGGCCCAGACCTTGACCTCGGCAAGCCCCTTCCAGACCAGCAGCGGACCAGCCACCACTTCGACGCTGCTCAATAGCCTCGCTGACAACATCAGTCCGTATCAGACTGGCGACTCCCTCGTCTTGCAGGGCACGACAACAGCGGGAACAGCGGTCAACGCCACTTTGCCGGTCAATTCCTCGACCACGCTGGGTGATTTGATTAACGCTATCAACACGGATTTCCCCGGTTCCACAGCGTCGCTGGACAGCAATGGCAACTTGATTATCCAGGCCAACACTACCGGCCCTTCTCAGCTGAAGGTAGCGATCAGCGACAGCGCAGGCGATCAGGGCAAGTCCAATTGGAACAATCACGTGTTACAAACGACGACCGTAGGCGCAGATGGTACTACCGTCAATACGGCCATCCAAATTTATGACACTCAAGGGACGCCGCACACATTGTCGTTGACTTTTCAAAAGCAAGCCAACAACACATGGAACTTGACCGCTTCCATTCCCCCTGCCGACGGCACCATGATTAACGGGACGGTCACGGGCATCACCTTCGGCCCCAATGGCTCTTTCAGCGGGGTCAACGGTTCGGGGAGCATCTCATTTGCCCTCAATGGTCTGCCTACTCCGCAGACAGTGAGCCTGAATTTCGGTTCGCCGGGCGGTTTCAACGGCCTGACGCAGTTCGGCGGCGGATCATCGGCGGCGGCGACGGCGCAAGACGGCTACGCAGCTGGTACACTTTCCAGCGTGTCTATCACTCAGGACGGTACGATCAACGGCTTGTTTACTAACGGCCAAACTTTCCCCTTGGCGCAACTGGCGATAGCCACCTTCGTCAATGTGCAAGGGCTTAGCCGCGTAGGGCAGAATTACTACCAAGAGACGATCAATTCCGGTCTGCCGTTCATCAGCGGCGGCCAAACCGGCAGCGCCGGGTCGATTCAGGGAGGGGCCTTGGAATCCTCCAACGTGGACGTCTCCAAGCAGTTCACGCAGTTGATTACTGGACAGCAGGCTTACGAGGTCAACGCGCGCTCTATCTCTATCAACAATCAAGTGATTCAAGATTTGGTGAATATCATCCGGTAAGCAGAGGCCCTTCCTCCGAGGCGGAAAGGGAATCGACTTTTCCCTCCCCCTAGTGAGGGAAAGAGTTGGGAAAGCTTTCTCAGGGCGTTGAGGCGATCCCACTCGCCTCGATCGAGAGATGCACCCAGTCCCTGGTTACGCTCTTTTTTTCGGCTCGGCAACTTCTTTAATGCGGATGGCAAAGCAATCATCGACGACGACGACTTCGCCTCGCGCCAGCAGCACGCCCTGGACCATCAGGTCAACCGGTTCAGCAATACCGCGATTCAGTTCCAGCACGGAATTGACATTGAGATTGAGGATGGCGCTGATGGGCAGGGTCACGCGCCCTAGCTCAGCGGTGACAGTGACAGTGACATCAAGTAAGCGGTCCAACGGCGCCGGCGCCGTCGAAGGAGGAGTGAGAGACTGTTCCGCGAATTCGGCGACGCGAGCGATCACATTGTCGCGGCGGGAACGCGAATCGTCCTCGGTGCCCTTAAGAGCGGCGGAGGGATGGACAACACTGATAGGTTCCGGCATACGTACTTCGCTTTCGGCGGCCATGTTTCTCACTCACATAAGAGATTCAATTTGCAGCGACTGCCGCGAGCCGACCCGGCCGGGCCAACCGCGGAACTTGGCCCGCTTATCTACCCGGACGGTCAATGGTTCGGCGACGCGCTGATTAAGGATCAACAAATCTCCCGGGGCCAAATCAGCTACCTGCGCCAAAGGCAATTCGACTGTGCCCAGTTCCACAGACACCTCAATCGGTAATTCGCGCACCAGGGCCTCCAACTTACGCAGCGTCTCTTGGGTGGCTCGTGCGTTCTCGTCCTCTCCGGCCCGGTTGATTAGCTCGTACAGGGTTGGGTAAGGCGCTAGCCAATACCAGTCTTGTTCGCCGAAGGAAGTGCGCAAGGTAAAGATGCATTGCAGCACCTGCTCGACCTGGATAAACAGCCGCGTCCAGCGTGGCGACGGCTCATGTTCGCTCACCGTCAACTTCAAAGGGGTTTTCCCCGTCCATGTTTCTTGCAAAACGACGGCCGGCAGCCCTTGCATCAGATACTCGCATAAGGATAACTCGACGGTGCTCAGTTCGCGGTCTTCCGGCAGGGTGGTCGGGGTCTCGCCCATCAAACCGGCCACCAAGGCGAGGGCCAACGGCCTGGGCCAAACGAACAACATCGAGGGCGGCTCGTTCCCCAAGGCCACCCGATAGCCGATCATGGCGTCGGACAGGCAGGCTAGCGCCTCGGCGGGAGGGACGATCTCCAGATGGCGCGGCGTCATCTCGATGCGGAAAGGTAAAAAAGCCGACCCCTTCTCGCCGGCCATCTGCCCGGCGGCGCGCAGCCACGACGTCAAACGTTGTTCCAGCGCTCCCGCCAGCCGGTCCGGTTTCCGGAAATTGTAGGGCCTGAGCGTCATTGCACGACGAACTCTTCAAAGAAGATGTCCAGGATCTTTTCGGAGCCATCGGGGTAAAGTTCCGCATTAAATTGATGCCAGATCTCGCGGCGGAGCTTGTTCATGCCCGCAGCCCCACTGATCTCTTGCAGCGACTTGTCCGACAAGTAAGCGATCAACCAATTCCTCAGGAGCGGTTTCTTCTTCTGAACCAAGTCGCCCAGCGCCTTCTCCTCGCGGGCGTCGCTGACCAGAAGGATCTTGACCTTCAGGTAGCGCGTCAGGCGCTCTTCGTTGAGGTTGACAATCAACTCGCCGAACGGCACATAAGCATGCTTGACAGCCGAGTTATGTCCGTGCGGCTCTTCTTCTGGCGGGCTAGAATGGTCCTGGGCCGGTGCATGCAACAGGAAATAGGGCAAGGCCCCGCCCGCAGCCAGCGCTAAGAGACCGCACACGAGAGCTAAGATCCAGGTCATCAACTTGCCGCCTTTGGTTGGCGATTCCGCCTTCTCATTCGCCATGACAGACGGTCTCCACTGGGGTTTCCGTCCAGCCGATCCGGCATCTCATTCAGCATCGGTTCGCCGGACGGACTACCTTGAGGATCATTCCGAATTTAGCGGGCCATCTCATCGCCCGAGCCAGTGATAATAGTTGCGCAGCTTCTCGTGCATGGCCGTTTCGCTGAGAATGCCTTGGTTCACCAGGTCCGCCGCGAGAAGTTGGGGCGACTCTGATTGTAAGGCAAACAGGGCAGCCAGCTGATTAGACGTCAGCAGACCGCGTTCGCTGGCGATCTCGTCAAAGCGGCGGCCGGCAGCTCGCTGCTCGCGGAGGACGGGCCGTAGCTGCTCCGGGGTCAGCCAGCCCAGACGGCGCGTCAGCCGGCCCGGCGCCTCGAAGCGGGCGCGGCGACCGCCAGGCGGCGTGGCCACGCCCGACTCCCGCAACCACGTCCCGAAACGCTGGCGCTCCACAGCGGCCAGGAAACGCTGATCCGCATCGCTAAGCAGAGAGACAAACGTGACCTGATTTTTGCCCCGGGATTTGGCGGCATACATGGCTTGGTCGGCGACGCCGAGAAGTGCCGTCGCCGATTGCGAATAAGTCTGCGGCCGACACAGGACTACGCCGATGGAAGCACGGATGGGGACGCAGCAGCCTTCGGCATCCAGGACGCGATTCCGGAAAACCTGCCAGAGCCGATCCGCTAGCGTGTGCAATTCCTCTGGAGAGGTGTTCTCCACAAGTACACAGAACTCATCGCCGCCGTAGCGAGTGACGGTGTCGCCAGGCCCTACTACGGTGAGGAGGCTGCGGCAGGTCTCCTGGAGGACGCGGTCACCGAAGAGGTGGCCGAAGCGGTCGTTGATTCCCTTGAAATCGTCGAGATCAAGGAAAACGGCGCCGAGCACCGTACCACGGCGGCGGGCGCGGCGAAATTGCAGCCGCAGCTGCTCTTCCAGACCTCCGCGGTTCAAAGCGCCGGTGAGCGCGTCGCGCTGAAGCTCGTCGCGCAAGCGATGCGTCTCCTGCTCCACTTGGCGTTTCTGTTCGAGGATGCGCATCTGATCCACGCGGGTCTCTAGCGTCAGCTGAGCCAGCGTCTCCGCCGCGCGGGCCAAGATGCGCGGATAATGGTCGCAAGCGCCGATATCGAGGTCCACAAGCGCAGCGAAATCTTCAACCTTTTTGGCCACAGGCTCGAGGAAAGCCGTCAGGGCAGCTTCGTCCAGGCCGTAGTGCTCGCGGCCGAAAGCGAGGATGTTGCGCAGCAATTCAGGCTGGTCGGCGTCGAGCTGGAGTTGAGCGATAGAACTGGCAAAATACAGCAGGCGCACGCGTTCGGCCACCGGAGGCGGCAGAGCCCCTGCTTGTTCGGGAGCGTGATGATAGCGGACCGCTTCCGTAATGTCTTCGGGCAACCACCAGCGGCGGAGCAAAAAGGCGCTAGCTTCGGCATGGTCCACGCCCACAATCTGCCGTTCGAGTTTGCCACGGTTGCGAGCCAACTCTTGGGCCGGCTGGGCCAACAGCCGCGCGTATTCCGTCGGAAAAACCTGTTGCAGGGCCAGGACGCCGATGTCGCGCAACAGCCCGGCTACCAGATCGTCTCCGGCGCTGAGGCGGCGCAGGCGGAGGGCCAATTCATGAGCGACAATGGCACCGGCGATCGATTCTTTCCAAAAAACCTTGGTAGGCCGTTTGTTCGCCGTCTGCTGTTGCATGGCCGGCAGCGAAAGCCCCAAGACCAGCGAACGCACCGGGTTGAGACCTAATAGGGCAACAGCTTGTTCGACCGATGTTACCGGACGCGGCAGACCATACAGAGCCGAGTTGACCGTCTTGATAATTTTGCCGTACAGGGCCGCATCGCGGTAGATGAGCGCCGCTAACTCCGCTGGCTTGCAACCAGGCTGGCTGGCTTTCTCCAAGACTTGCATGACCACCCCTGGAGGGCTGGGCAGCAAGTGGGGATTATCGGCCAGGCGGGCCAATGACCTCTCGGCGGCTAAGCCTGTCGGCTCTCCGGAGTGACCTGACAGCGCAGGCCCTCTGTTCCGTACCGTCGGAGCGCGATTATCTTTTTGCAAGGGGACTGTTTGGAGCGACATTATTGCAATACTCGATTATTCCACTGGGGAACTATTGCTGCTCCCAATTCTGGTTTACAAGGCGTGATTTGTCAAAGAAATCCACACTACCGTCCGCAAGGCGAAACTTCTCAAGAGACGAGTCAGCGCAACCGATACAATCGACATGAGCCTTACGATTCCCCAAGCCGAGCTTTTGACCCGCCTGCTGGACGTGGCATCTTTGCGCCACCAGGTGATTTCCCACAACCTTGCCAACGTGAATACGCCAGGCTACCGACAGCTCGAAGTGTCCTTCGAGGACGCCTTCACCCAGGTGCTGGGCAAGCAAGGGGAAGCAAGCGCCCTGCGCATCCGACCGCGCATTGTTGAAGGACGCGACAATCCCCCCCGGCAGGACGGCAACACAGTGGATCTCGATAAGGAAATCGGCAACTTGAACAAGAACGCGATCCTGTTCAGTACAGCGATGCAGATGTTGATGAGCCGGGTCAATATGATGCGTAGCGCCATTACGGGTCGCTAAAGAGGAAATAGCCCATGCATGGAAATCCTTTGTTCGCAGCGGCGGACATCAGCGCTTCGGGGCTGGCCGCTGAGCGCTTGCGGCTGGAAATAACGGCCAACAACATCGCCAATGCCTTTTCGACGCGCTCAGCCAGCGGCGGGCCGTATCGCCGGCAAGATGTGGTATTTTCGGCTGTGCTCAACCAACGTCTGGGCGGCATCCGTTCGGGGTTGGGGGGCGTCCAAGTGGCGGGCATCGTCGAGGACATGTCTGAGTTTCATCGCGTCCACAACCCCGGCCATCCCGACGCCGATAAGGATGGTTACGTCACAATGCCCAACGTCGATCTGCCCGTGGAGATGGTCAATATGATTACGGCCAGTCGGGCTTATGAAGCCAATCTCCGCGCCATGCAATTTTTCCGGCAAATGACAGAGCAGTCTTACGGCCTGCTGCGCAACCAAGGAGGATAGCGCGGATTGCCGAGAGAGGATGAAAGATGGGAAGACATCCCTCTCCTCAGCAATCATCCCCCAGAAATCCGCAATCCTATGAATGTTTCTTCGGTAGCATCGACTGCTGCGGCTGAGGCTGCCGGCCGCCTCGCTGTTCCGGCCGGGTCCGGCGCCAGCGCCTTCGCGCGGGTGCTGACCCAGTTTCTCAGCGAAGCCAGCAGCCAACAAGCCCAGGCCGAAAAGAGCGTGACCAACCTCGCCGCCGGCCGTGCGGACAACGTACATAATGTGATGCTGGCGATGGCCAAGGCGGACCTGAGCTTTCACCTCGTTCTGGAGATTCGCAATCGGCTCAGCGAGGCGTATCAGGAAATTATGCGGATGCAGGTCTAACCCCCAGCTTGCCAGGAGTGAGTGGCCGCACCCTGGCAAGCTGAGGGGCCAGGTGAGATGCAGGGCATGCGATTTTTTCGTCAACTCGGGGAGCAATTGCGGACCATTTACCAGGGCATGAGCCGTCCCCGGCGCATCGCTCTGGTGGTCCTCAGCAGCGGCTGCGTCCTTGCGATGTTGGCCGTCGGCCTCTATGTCTTCCAAACCGATTATCAGGTTCTCTATTCCGGCCTCAGCGCCGAAGACGCCGGCGCCATCACCGCCAAGCTCCAGACCCAAGGCGTCCCCTTCCGTCTCAGCGCCAATGGCACGACGATCCTTGTGCCGGCCGAGCGCGTTCATCAATTGCGGTTGGACCTGGCCGTCGAAGGCGTGCCGAGCAAGGGCAAAGGCTTCGAGTTATTTGACGAAATGAATGTGGGCATGACCCCCTTCCAACAACACATCACCCTCGACCGCGCTTTGCAAGCGGAATTGGCCCGCACCATCATGCAGATTGATCCCGTTGTCCAGGCGCGGGTCCATCTGGTCCGGCCGGAGCCGACACCGTTCATCCGCGAGCAGAAGCCGGCGACGGCCAGTGTCATTCTCAAACTGCGGCCTGGCGCCGTGCTTTCGCGTAGCGCGGCCCAGGGCATCGTGGCTTTGGTCTCGCGCAGCGTTGAAGGGCTGACCCCGGAGAATGTCACCCTGGTGGATACTTCGGGCCGTATCCTCAGCCAGTCCCCTAGCGACACGCCGGCACCGGTGACGACCCAGATGGAATATCGTCGAGACCTGGAGATGTACCTATCGCATCGCGCCGAGGAGATGCTGGCGCAAGTGCTCGGCCCCGGCCGGGCCGTGGTCCGGGTCACCGCAGAGGTCCACTTCCAACATCAGAAGACCAAGAAAGAGACCTACGATCCCGACCAACGCGTGCTCGTCCGGGAAACGGTCACCAACCGTAAATCCATCAGCGGTGCACCGGTAAACCGAGCAGGGGTTGGCGCGGTGAGCAACTTGCCCAAGAAGACAGCCTCGTCCCCTCCGGCGACTCAGCACCACAACAACGAAAACGAGGAGAATACCGATTCGGAATGGCGGGCAACCAAGATCGAGCATGAGATGGAAGAGGGGCGTGGCAATATCGAACGGCTGACGGTGGCGGCCCTGTTAGATTTATCGCGGCCGGAAGGAGCGGCGGGGACGGGCCTGACGCTTGCGGAAGCAGAAGAGATCATCAAGCAGGCCGTGGGCTTCAAAAAAGGCCGCGATGAGATCAAGGTCAACGATGTCAAGTTGGCCAGTGGGGCGGCCCTGGAGAGCGTGGAAGCCGAATATCAGCAGGCGCAGCGGATGCGCTGGTATCTCGCCTTGGCCCGCAACGTCTCGCTGGGAGTGGCCGCTCTGGTGGCCTTGCTCATGGGCTTGCTCTATTACCGGCGCCTGCGCCCGAAGCCGGAAGCGGAGAATCGGCAATCGGAGAGCAGAGGTCCGAGCGATCGCCTGGCTGAGATCGTTAAGGACAATCCCGAACTCTTTGCCAAGGCGCTGGCGCGCTGGATCGAGACGGCAGAAACCTCAGCAGAACCTCCGGCCGCCCAGACGGCAGCGTAAACAACGTTTGGGGACGGGAGACCGAAATATATGGAGCGCGGTAGAGATTGACTCAGACATGAGTGAGCGTAGTTGCGTCAGCGCTCCAAGGGCGAGCGGGGGTGTGAACCCCCCGGTAGTTCTGGCGAGCGGGGGGTGTGAACCCCCCGGTAGCTCTACACCACCGGGGGGTTCA
>Ga0078972_1013890_pt1 | contig 13036 bp, 28 predicted proteins | sample YelNatPaOPGAMG01_FD_67568 | JGI IMG/M metagenome (GOLD analysis project Ga0078972, IMG submission 67568) | Hot spring thermophilic microbial communities from Obsidian Pool, Yellowstone National Park, USA - OP-RAMG-01 (SPADES assembly) (version 2) | ecosystem: Environmental > Aquatic > Thermal...
TTATTGGAGAGATAACGTTCTGGAAAGAAGGGGGAGTATGGGTAGGTATATATGATTCTAACATAACTCTTAAGTTTAAGAATCCTATTGAATTTTTTAAAAGTTTAAACAAGAAAGGAGAATAAATTATGTCAAAAGCTAAAATAGTAATAACTTATGATGCTTCTGATGAAAGTTATGAAGTCGAAAGAAAAGCTGAAATTAATCCAATGAGTAATGAAGTGAGATGGAGAACTGCAAAGGAATATATGAAGGAAGAACTGATGAAACATGTTTCTGATTATGAGTCTTTATATTTCTTTACGTTACCATTAAAACCAAAACAAGGAACTAAGGAAGAGTGGAGTTGGGGTCGTAGGACGGTTAGATATACTAAGTCAATCTCAAAAAGAGAAACGAAAAAGTTACATGATTTATATGATTATCTTTTTAAAACTTCTGATATAAGAATTTATGCAGAGTTGAAATTCGAGGATGGAAGTTCTCAGGATTATGCTATGTTTGTTAAACTAAAGGAGAAAGAAGATGAAGAGTGAAGGACGATTGAGTAAAACTGTTATCGTCTCATTATCAATTCCATTTGATATTCGAGATGAAGCAGTGAAGTTAGCTCAAAGTAAAAGAAAATCTTTAAGTTCTCTTGTTACTGAACTGTTAATGAGAGAACTTCAAATAACAAATCAATCACAAACAAAACAAGGAGAAAAAAATGAAAGCTCAGAAAACTGATAGTCAGTTCTGGAAACCTGAAGTTGGAGATTCAATTTCAGGAAAATTTCAAGGTTTCTTCCAGAATAAGTACGGTATAACAATGCAGATTGGAGACAAGAACGTTAGCTTAAATTACGCTATGTTGAAAAGTCTTCTCAGGGATAATCTTGATTTATTCAAGAAAGGGGTAAATGTAACAGTTAAATGCACTGGAGAGGGTAAAAAGAAGGGGTCGAGAAGTCCAGTAAAATATTTTGAAGTTCTTGTTGGGAAGAAAGTTCTTTCAGGTAACGTTGTGAAGGAACTTTCAAATAAGGAAGTTCAAAAGGTACTGGATATTCCGTTCTAATTAAAACGGGGTAATCTTGAAATAAGGTTACCCCTTTTTATTTTAAAATCAAATAAATTTGAAAGGGAATTAAAATGCTTATTATATTTGTATCTATTCTTATCTTTTTCTTTCTTTTATTTCTATATTCTTTATACAAAAGCTCAGCTTATATGTATGAAGAAGGTGGACGATTATATTATTCTTATTATATCAAAGTTAGGGAGGTTTTCCAGAATGAAATAACTAATACAGATTTAGTGCTTAGTGTATTTAAGGCGATATTAAGCTCTTCTCGTACTAAGGAATTTATTGTTGATTTTAGAAAATGTGATATAAGTCCAGATTTGAAAAAATTTTACAGGACACAAATTCTTTCAATGAGTGAGGAATATTCAAAAAGAACTTTTGTTTTAAATGTCTAATAATCCTACCTATATAGTTCGTTTAACATTTGTAAAAAAATTAAAAAAAGAACATAAAAAGAGTGTTAAACGATACCGAAATAAAGCTGGGGAATATGTATCATTTGTAACAAAAAAGGACGTACGGATAGCTGTCCGTTTATCTTATTTTAAGTCTATTGAAGAAGCTGAGGACTATATAAGACGAAAAGCAGATTACTGGCAAAAGAAAACTAAGTATGATACTATTTCGGGAAGTGTTCAAAAAGTAATTGGGAAGATTAGTAGTAGAAAGTATGGGAAAGTAAAAGAAGGTTCTATAGGAGAAGTTCAAAGAATTTTTTCTCATTCACGGAAAGAAAAATTTCCATTAATGAATTTTATTCAAGATTTAAATAATGTTATTGATAGTATAGAAAGTGAATTTTCTGATAGAAGGTCGATAATTAAATTTGTTCCTATTAAGGGGAAATTAGTAAGAAAGATAAGGCGAATTGGAAAAAAGAGAAAGAAAACAACAAGCTGGATAATTCCTGAAAAAGAAGGAAAGAGATTGAAAAAAGGAAAAGGTAAGTCAAGGAAAATAGTAAGTAAAGCTATTCTTAAAAAGAAAAAATCTAAGAAAGGAAGAAGAAAATGAAAATTGCAGTATTTGATATTGAAGCTGAAAATTGGATTCATTTAAAGGTTCTTGGATTTTATGATGGTGAAAATTACAAGTTGTTTTATGATGTAAAGAGTTTTTTAAAACATGTATTAAAGAAAAAGTATGATGGGTACAGGATTTATGCTCATAGTGGTGGGAAATATGATTTCCTATTTTTGCTTGAAGAACTTGTAAAGTATAAAATAAGATTAATAGAAAATGGGGGGCGAATAATATCTATATATGTTGATGGTGAAAATTATTCACTTAGCTTTTGTGATTCTTATGCTATTCTTCCAAGTAGCTTGAAGGACTTAACAATATCATTTGATGTTGAACATAAGAAAAAGGAATTTAAGTTTGCAAATAATAGAAAACTGGAAGTTAATGAAAAGTTGCTGAGTTATCTTGAAAATGATGTTTTAGGATTATATGAGGTTTTGACAAAATTTTATAGTTCCGAATTTATTGTAAATCCTAAGTTAACTATAGCATCTCAGGCTCTTGATACTTTTCAGAATAAGTTTCTTGAAAGTGATTTGGTTCCATTTAAGAGTAAAGATGAGTTAGTATTTAGAAAGTTCTTTTATTCTGGTGGTAGAGTTGAAGCTTATAAGGGTAAAGGTGAAAATTTAAAAGTATATGATATTAATTCTTTATTTCCTTATGCAATGACTTATGAAATGCCTGTAGGTAATTATGAAAAGGTAAGGTTCTGGAACAGGGATAAGATTGGTTTTTATAAAATCAATGTGAAACATGATACAAATTTTTATATTCCTCCATTTTTAATGAAGAAATCTCCAGTACTAAAGAATAATGCTTATGTCAATGCTAAAGGTTTCTTTTATGTCAGTAGTGAATGGCTCAAGTTCTTTAAGGAAATAGGAATTAAGTTTGAAATTGAGTGGGGATGGGAGTTTAAAAGAAAAGAATATTTATTCAATGACTATGTAAGTTATTTTTACGATATAAAAAATAAACATTCCGATAAAAGAGATTCAATATATTATATAAGTAAACTGTTTTTAAATTCTCTTTATGGGAAATTAGCTCAGGAAAGAGTCAGGAATAGTGTAGAATCAATTTTAAATATCAATATTCACAAGGATAAGTTCGATATATTAAATGTTGAATCCTTAAACTATGGTTTAGTTCTTGTAAAGAGAAAATCTAAAAGCAGGTTTATATTACCTTACCTTGCAGGATATATAACTGATATTGCTCGTCTTCATCATTATAAATATATGTTTGAAAAGCAGGAAGAAATTTATTATTGCGATACTGACTCACTTATTACAACAGCAGATTATCCAGTATCAGAGAAACTTGGTGATTTTAAACTTGAAGGTTCAGGATTTAAAGGTGTTTTTTTAGGTAATAAAACTTATGCATTGAGAAATGATAAGTATGAGTATGTAAAGTTTAAAGGGTTTGATTCAGAAAATTTAACGTTTGATGAAATGGTTGAAGCTCTTCATGGAAAACCTGTGAAACAGGAAAAGGAAAGGATGTTATCATTTAGAGAATCTTTAAGAAGAAAAAATGGGATAATTGATTCACAAGGTCAGTTTCTTAAATTAGTTTCCATGAGTAAAGAAACAGATTTTTCTGTTTTTAATAGAAAAAAAGTTCAATCTGATTTATATTATTATGATACAATTCCATATACTTATACAGAAATAAAATAGGAGAATAAAAAATGACTATTAAAAGTAAAACTGATAATAAGTTCTTTAACGTTGAGGGAAATTATTATTATGACGGCTCAAGTATCATTGTAATTATGGATACTGGTTTGTTTATAATAAGAGATGTGAAGAAAGATGGGGATGAATTCACGGTTGAAGATATTTTTACTTTTCACTTTGAAGCATTTCCTCAAGTATTTGTTAATCCAGTCAATCAAAAAATATTGCGAGGTTAATCATGGATTTAAGAGAATATAATTTTATTGGAACGAAATATGATATTCGAGTTAATATAGTAGGACTGAATATCAAGCTTTCAATTCTTGATAAAAAGGGAAAATTAGTTGAAGGGTTCGAAGTTTCACTATTATCATTTTTATCAGGAATAGGAATTGATTTAACAAAAATATTAAGTAAATTCAGGTAAATATGAATATAGGCACATTATTAAGTGAAGTTCAGTCAGCATTAGATTCTAATGAGTATTTACTGTCTTCTGCTAAAGTATTAGGTGATTTAAGAATATTTGTAACTGAACAGTATAATGTAGCTAATTACTACAATAATACAGATTATAAAAATCAAATCGATAACTTAAATTCTCTTCTCGGGGAATATCCTAAGTGTTTAGTTCCAACTGATGCTTGCGAAGGCGAACATAAGGATTGGTTAACAAGGGTAAATGATGCATTAGTTCATTTAACGGGTGGGATAACAAATAAGATATTCCCCTTTTTACCTGACACTGTTTCAATTGTAGTTTTAGGTCTTGTAGCTATTGGAATTTATGTTCTTGTGAAAAAATGATTGTTAATGATTATAAGGTAAAAATAGTACCACTTAAAGATTTATCTCAAACAATAAATGAGATGAAAAGAGTAATAAGTAAATATAAATATGATGTTTCAGAATATGCTTTTATGTGTATAAAAGATTTTTACAGAATTGTGCAGAATTTACCTTATGTAGATGATAATGAAGCTGGAAGGAAGTTGACTAATAATTATAAAGATGAATTCGAACTTGTAAAAAGACCTAAATATACTCTTATTGAAGGTGGAGATTGTGATGATAAAACAGTTCTTATGGCTTCATTTTGTGAATTGAATGGGTATGACTACAGGATTGTAACTACAATGTATGATGGAGATAAAGATTTCTCTCATGTTTATTTATATGTTTATTATAAAAATGAATGGATTCCAGTTGATGCCACAGCAAGTAATTTACCATTTGGAATGGAACTTAAATGGAATAAGATAAAGGTATGGTGATGGATAAGCTTGTTACACTTGAAAAGAATTTGACAAAGGATTGTGTTTGGAATGAAAGTGAGCAGGCTTTTGACTGTACAGGTGTTACAGTTTATGCTGAAAAGTATAAGTTTCCTATTTTTATTTTAGCGGGGATAATTCTTTTATTCTGGATAGGTAGAAGATGATAAGAAAATTAGATGCAAGTATCAGGTTTGATTGTGGATGGAATACAGTTGTTTGTTTTACTGATGAGTGTAATAGCGCTTGTGAAATAGTAAATAGAATGAAAAATAATAACTATGAAAAGGATTTAGGAGCAACTTATGATATAGTTCTTGCTGTTTTAAAAGATTATGAAAATCAAAATAAACTTTTTGACCCAAATTCTGCCCCAGATAATTCAGATATACCGAATAAGATTGCATCAGATTTAAATCTTGATTCAAATCTTGTTTATTTTATTCTGTATGAGCTTTACTATTCAGCTAAAGAAGGATATGCCTCTTCTATTAAAGTTTTAAATCCTAAATTAAAATCTTCTTCTCCTGTTGATACTCTTACAACTACTATAAAATACTTACCATATGTAGCTGGTGGATTAATTTTATTATATATAATTAACTTATTACCAAAGGTGAAACATGAACAAAAATAATATTCTTGATATAATAATTCTTATTTTACTTGGATATATCATTTATAGATTACAACCATTAAGTAAGATGGGTGATATTGCTGATGAAATTCAAAATAAGTTAATTGCATCAGGGTTACTGAAATGAAAAAGATAGAGAAGGCTTTAAAGAAATATAAAGAGTTCAATAATAGAGAACCTAAGGAAGTTAAAAAGGTAGATGTGAAGTTACCTGATGTATGGACTTTAATGGGAAATATAACTTCGATAAGTTATGAATCTGATAAGGAAGGATTTAAAGCTATATATGAGCATAAGTTTGATAAGAAAAATCCTCCTCAGGGATATTTCGATGAAAATGGAAAAATGATTTTGATTATTGGTGGAAAGTTTAAGATAAAAGATTGGATATATGATTAAGTACTATTTACTTATACTGTCTATTTTCTTTTTTGCCTGCTCTTCCAGTAGAATGGTAGAAACAAATACAGCTACAATTGATACTACCAAAACTGTTAGTCCTGTTGTTGAAGATTCATTACAACTTCATATGGAGAATGTAGTTCCTGAAACTGTTTATGTATATAATAAAATTATAAAACATGATACCTTGTTAACTGTTAAGTATTATCCCAAGTACAAAACAGTTTATTTAAAAGCAGTACCAGAAAGCGTAACTGTATATAAAGTCATTCCTCAAACAAAGGTTGAAAAGGAAATTGAAAAAGTTCCATTTATACAGAAGGTTGGGTTTATATCAATTGGATTACTTGTAGGGATTTTCTTAATTGGAGTATTAATAGTTCTTGTCAGAATAAAAGTTATATAGGCGAATTATGAGTAATAAGATTAAAAGTTTGGTCAGGAAAGATTTTGTTAGCTATGGTGAAAAATTATACTATATGTTTCCTCGTAAAAGAGATTTAAATCAATTATTAATATTAATAAAAGAGTTAATGTGGGATAGTTATGCTGTTGGAAGAAATAGACTGATTCCTTCATTTGATGAGTTATATAGAAATTTTCTTGCTGGAGTTAAAAGGGGAATAGCTTCAACATCTAAAGAAAATCCAGTAACCGAATATAAACATATAAGACCTAAAGAGTATTTTGATAAGGATTCTTTCAGGTATAAAAGAGTTGGTGATAAATTAGTTTTGATTGGATGTAGAAAAGGGAAGTATGATAAGAAAACTCATCGCTGTAAAGAAGGAACTAAAGCTCAAAAGATAATGCAGTATGAATGATGTATTAAGCGTTCTTAGATTAATTAGTGATAATAATAGTATGATTTTAACAATTGGAGTTATTATATACGGGATTGTAATATACTACAAGATTGATAAAAGAGTAGCAAAAATCGAAATACTATTAACATTGGTTTTAAAGGCTTTAAAGCTTGACAAAACTATTGATTTTAAATAACTTAAACTAAATCTAAATAAAGGAGATATATAAAATGCTATATTTAGTAAATCCACGAAGAAAGCATCGTAGGGTAGTTCACAGAAGGAGAGTTCATCGTCATAATCCTAAAAAGGCTAAGGCTCAGATGAAAGCTTCTTCAACTCGAACTCATCGGAGGGCTTACAGACGTAAGACAGCAAGACCACTTCTTCATGAAGTAGCGCCAAATGTATTTAAGAGAGGAGCAAGAAGTAAAGCAATGTTTCCAGAAGTAAGGCTTGAAAATCCACGTCGACACAGACGTCATCGTCGAAATCCTGATATTGTTTCTGATTTGAAAGGCGCTGTTATTAATGGCGCAGTAGGTGCTGGAACAATTATGACATTGAACTGGGTAAGTAATGAGGTAAATAGCTTACTCAAGACTTCAACTCCAAATATGGCTAATGGAGTGAAGCTTCTAATTGGTGCATTAGTTCCAGAACTATTGAAAAAGCAAATTGGTGCATATGCTAAAGTTGCACAGGATGTTGCTGTAGCTTATACTCTTTATGAAATTATAAAATCTTTCTTGCCCGATACTGTACAGGCAAAAGTTTCAAGACCAGTTGGGGTATTAAAACCTTCAACTGTTAGTAGTTCAGTTCAAATCAATGCTGGACATGCGCTTGGAAAGTTTTTGCCTCAAGGACAGGAAGTTGTAATTGATAGAAGTTTAAATTAAGAAGAGGTGAAATATGGAATATGTAAATGATGTTTCCGTTATTGATGAAACTCTGTATTCTTATGTTAATTTAGGTGCTTCAACAGCTAATACATACAGATTTTTCCTCGATAGCGTTGGTACTGTAGGAAAAAAGAGAACAAACTTAACAGTTGGAGGACAACTACCCGCTAACTGGAGTAAGTTTGTTGTCTATGGTATGGCTTTTAGATTCATGGGTGAAGTAACTGTTGATGATTATATTACCTTTATGCGTGATAGTTACTTTACTTTGAGAATTGCAGATAATCCTATTAAGCAAGACCATCTGTCTATTTTAAGTCCGCTTGTTGCATCGTTATTGACTGTAACAACTCAGAACTATGCAACTACTCCTGCTGTCAATATTGATTACATTGTAAATCATACTATTACTGATAAGCAGGGTGGATTTTTCACACTTGAAAAGGGGTATGAGATTGAAATTCCATCTCAAGCTTCTTTTCAAATAGAACTTGTTAGTGGAAGTAATGTTAGTAGTTTTCAAAATAAGATAGCTGGTTTTCTTTTAAGAGGATACCTGAAAAGGAAAATAAACGGTTAAAGGAGATTAAAATATGAGTAATGTTTTTGTCAAAGATACTGTAAGCGAAATAGATGCAACTGTTTATGATGTTGAAGCTCTTGGTGCATCTTCAATAGTTGGAACTGTTAAGTTCTTTTCACAAAGTGTGTCAGCTGGACTTAATAGAACTAATCTTACAACTCCAAATATGCTTCCATCGAACTGGAAGAAGTTTACAGTTAAGAATATTGGACTTAAATTTTTCAGTCGTCTTGTAACAGCAGATTTTTACACAGCAATTCAGGATGCTTATTATTCTTTCAAGATTGCTGATACTGAAATTAAGTTCGGTCATGCAAGTGAACTAATTAATACAGTTGATGCAATTGTAACAAATATTACAACCAATGGTGGAAAAGCTCCAAATGATTTTGGACATTCAATTAACGCTCTTTTACCATTACTTATTGATGTTACAATTCCAAGTTCAACTTCATTTTACTTTGATTTGACATTTGATACTGATGTTACATCCTTGCATGGTATCTATGTTGGATGCTTCATGCATGGAGTACTTGAAAGACTAATTGCTGGGTAAAATGAGAAATGATAAGAACTGGATTACAAAAGTTAATTTCAATTTACCATCTGGTGGAACGTTTGAAACTGTAAATACAATTAAAACAGATGCTGATAATGATGTTCACATAGAATCTCTCTGGTTTCCACTTGGATGGCAATTTGTTTCTTATAATGCTCTAAATGCGTTATCTATTACTCAACTTTTGTTATCCGTAAAATACAGAGATTCTTACTTAATAAGAAATCTCGAAATTTATAATACTGGATTATTTGTATGGGGTTTTGATATTCCAGTAGAAGAAACATTAAGTAGAAACGAGAACCTTACATTTGTTCTAAATTCGGTTGCTACAATTGGAATAACATTTGACATTCTTGTTAAAGGAGTTCTCGTATGAAAACATATCTTTTCTCATACATAGTTAATTTAAATCCTAATCAGAAAACTACAGTTCAGCAGGAAAATATATTTCACAAGGATATTGTAATTAAATCTATATGGAGTGATAATACTAATATTGGAATAAAAATTGGAAAAAATAATGAATACATTTCAAACAGTCCATTAGTATTTTCTCTCAATAATGCTTCTGGATATAGTTTATTACCATATCCTTTTCACTTGTATTTACCCAGCTATTATTACTTAATGAGTTATGAAACTTTAACAGTCGAATTTTCTAATATTGACCCAGCTAATTCTTATTCTGGAAATTACTTAATTGAGTGTGCAGGATGAAACTAATAGAAGGAAATAACTTAACAGGTATAGCTCAAAACAGTTTTTCTAATCCTTATATTTATACCTATACTAATTCAAAGGATAAGAAATTTGTAAGTAAGTTATACCTTTATGCTTTTTATCCTACAAGCACATATGTAAAAGTAAAAATTAAAGATACATTTATAATGAATGATTTCGCTGTACTTAGTGCTTTTGGTTTTAATTTTCCAATTTATATAAATGAAACATTCAATATAAATGATAGAATAGAGTTCCAGCTTGTAAATACTGTTAAGTCAACTTTTGATTTTCACTTTTTAATTTATTATGACAGATGAAACCATATATATTTAACATATACATAGATTACACAAAAGTTCAGAGTGTATCAGGCGAATTAATATATGATGTTCCTTATGGACTTCAATATTCATTTGATGTTAAATATATACTTGGAATAGGTGGTGTATACCCGTTTAATTTTAAAGAATTAAACTCAGATAGATACTTTTTTTCAGACTGGTTTGGATTAGCTAATAGAATAAATCCTGTTAAAGTATCAGGAATAAAAATAAGTAAAAATCTTGATTATTTAAGATTTTATTTTAAACAGAGTTTTAATGTAAATTCTTACTTGTTATTTATAGGTCTTATTTCATGAGAACTTATATATTTAACATACCTTTTATAGTTTTAACTGGAAATAGAATAGATGGCTTTACAGATTTTCCTGATGAAATAGAATTTTATAAAATGGTAATTGATAGTAATGTTCCAACTCAAGCATCAACTACAAGTAAAGTTTTTAGTACATTATTTAATATTATAAATCTTGATAATGGAGAGAGAATGTTTACTGATGATATAGATATTATTACAATAGCAACTAATATTCATGGACTTTATTTTAATTCTCCATTGAAATTAAGTAAATCAATTCAGTATTATTTTATTCCACAGTCAAACAATCCTGTATATATTTCAATTGCTTTTTATGGTTATATAAAATGAACTATTGTATTAATTTTTCATCTGTTCCAACTGGAACTTCGGCTTCAAAAAAAATAATTGTTTCTGGAAAACTAATTTATATGAATATTCCAGCAACAAATACATTAGGAGCATATTTAACTCTTATAATTGAAAATGAAACTATTCTTGATAATTTTAATTTTTATAATTCAGGAACAAAGGATTTATTAGTTTATATAAATAATAGTAAGTACTATAATAACGCTACTGGAATTATTACATTTTTAAATAATTCTGGTAATACAATGGATTCAACAATATATATAGTAACAGAACTATGAAAAGCTGGAATTTTTTTCAGGGAACTGCAACAGTAAATTTTAGTGATACTCAAATATTATTTAGAGTATCAACTAATATATTACTTATAAATCTGGATGCTACAAATCAATTATATTTATCTTTAAGTGGTGCAGTTCCTGATATGGTAGTTGATAAATTATCGAGTATTTTACTAAGAAATGTTAAAGAGTTTAGTAAAGTCTATTTAGCTTCTTCTGCTTCAACTGTCCAGTATAGACTTTATACATGGTAATTTTTACAGGTGAAATATGATAAGAAAACTAAATAGTAGTAAAGATTCAACATCGAGGACAATTGCGGTTTCAACGGCTACTGCTTCGGCTGTTGGAAGTGTAGTCCCTGGGATTGGTACGGCAATTGGGGCTATAGTTGGTCTTCTTTCATCTATAGTTAGTATAGGATTTTTACAGGATTGTTCAGCAAGTCAAGAGGCTGAAGATAAGTTAGGTCAGTTATTAGATAGGTTAAGAGGTGGAAAAAATAGATTTAATAACTGGGTAGATAAGAATTTACAGCAAGCTTTAGATACATTAATAAATCAGGATTTAACTCAGCATCCTGAACACTGGCCAGTATTTATTCAACAAAATGGAAATCCTCCATACTTAGCTTATACTGATGACCCTGAGAGAAATACTGTTTGTCAGAGTAATGATGTTAAGTTTGAATGTGTTGCTACAATTATTTTACATAGTAGACCGCAATGCAGTTTATCGGGTTCAGCTCATGAAACATATGTAAATATGGTAACAGAATTTATGACAAATGTTACCAAGTATTTAACAGGACTTGGTAAAATAGCTATTATGAATAATCAAAATGAAAGTAATTTATATTCAAACATTTTAAATGGAACCTATAATATAAACGATATATATAAAGGTTATGATACAGCTGAACAAGATTATAATAGTCAAGGTGGAGGGGGTAGTAATATAAAGAAAAGTGATTTACTAAGTAATCCGATAGCTCTTGTAATGTTATTAGGTGCTGTAGTTGGTGGAGTAGTATTTTATAAAAATACGATGACAAGAAAATGAACTTTCAAATTAAATCAGTATCAAATACGATAATAGTTGTTTACTTTGATGATGAAGGAGACTGCAACGGAAATAATTATGATATTGTATTATATGATGCTTCGTTAAAAGAAATTAAAAGATGGACTAATAACAAACAGTTGCAAGATATAACTATTGATGTTACTAACTTAGTAACTCAAGGTATTACTTATTATTTAGGAATTGATGCTTACTGTAATATTTCAGTTCCATATCCAACCAAAATAGTTATTCCATCTGAAACTAATCCAGTTTCAGGAACAACCATAAGTCAAGGTGGATATGAGGATGTATCAATAGATATTTTAGATTTAGGAACTACTTATTTTACTCTTTTAATCCAGTTTAATTTATACAATCAACCATATGATATTGTGCATGTTTTTATAGATGGTGTTGAAAAAACTAAGTTAAATTTAGTAAATGGAGGATGGAGTGAAGGAAAAAACATTTTTACTGTTAAATTTGATAGTTTAGCTCCAAATAAAACATATGACGTAATTTTAAGAAGTGAACTTAATTACTTTGACCCAGAATCAGCTGAAATACATGTTACAACATTAAGTCAAACTGTTATAAACAATCCTGATAATGGGAGTGCTACAAATAGTAAGATTACATTATTTTATAGATTAAATGAACTGACATTGGATATTAAATTAAAAGGTGATGGAAATATAAAATCATTTGATATATATGAGGATGATAAATTATTAAATACAGTAATTAATCCTTATCAGGGAAGTATTAATCTTCCGAAATATGGAACAAAATATAAATTTGTAATTGAGGATACATATAATCCTGACAATTCCATTACTTTCTTTGTTATTACAAAATCAATTGATATAAATGTTGATTATACATTAAATAATCTTGATTTAAATTTAAAAGTAAATGCTTCATCAATTATAACAGGATTTAATATTTATGTAAATGATACACTTGTTAAGACAGTTCAAAATCCATTTACAGGAACTATTAATTTA